>Ga0138256_10009451_pt1 | contig 10227 bp, 10 predicted proteins | sample KNB2016incub_MG_FD_105486 | JGI IMG/M metagenome (GOLD analysis project Ga0138256, IMG submission 105486) | Active sludge microbial communities from wastewater in Klosterneuburg, Austria - KNB2014incub_MG | ecosystem: Engineered > WWTP > Activated sludge > Unclassified | place: Austria... | reverse complement strand
GTGCGTGAAGCTCGGCGTGGTCACCGGCAAGGACCTCGCCCAGGCCTGCCGCGAGCAGTATTCGAAGCCGGTCTCGGTCGTTCTCTGGTTCCTCTGCGAGATCGCGATCATCGCCTGCGACCTGGCCGAAGTCATCGGCTCGGCGGTGGCCTTGAATCTCCTCTTCGGCATCCCGCTCGTCTGGGGAGTGATCCTCACCGGCTTCGACGTCATGTTGCTGCTGGCGGCCATGCACTTCGGCTTCCGCAAGATCGAGGCGATCGTCCTCACCCTGGTCTCCACCGTCGCGCTCTGCTTCGCGCTGCAGATCTTCCTCGCCCAGCCTGACTGGGGAGGCGTCGCGCTCGGCATGATGGTGCCGACGCTGCCCGGCAGCGAGGCGTTCTACATCGCTTTAGGCATTCTCGGCGCGACGGTCATGCCGCACAATCTTTACCTGCATACGGCTCTGGTGCAGACCCGCGACATCGGCCCGACGATCGCCGACAAGCGGCAGGCGGTGCGTTACAACATCACCGACACGGTGATCGCGCTCGGCGCGGCCTTCTTCGTCAACGCGGCGATCCTGATCGTCGCCGCCGCGGTCTTCTTCAAGAACGGCCAGCACGACGTGTCCGAGCTCCAGGAGGCGCACCGCCTGCTGGCGCCGCTCCTCGGCGCGCCGATCGCCTCGACCGCCTTCGCGGTGGCGTTGCTCGCATCGGGCCAGTCCTCGACGATCACCGGCACGCTCGCCGGCCAGATCGTCATGGAGGGCTTCCTGCAGATCCGCATCCGCCCCTGGCTGCGGCGCCTGATCACCCGCCTGCTCGCTATCGTGCCGGCGATCGTCCTGATCTCGATCTCGGGCGGCAAGGACACGGTCGGCCTCCTGGTCTTCTCCCAGGTGGTGCTCTCGATGCAGCTGTCGTTCGCCATCTTCCCCCTGCTCTCCTTCACCTCCAACCGGCGGATGATGGGCGAATTCGCCAACTCGACGGCGGTCAAGATCCTCGGCTACGCGATCTGCAGCCTGATCGCGGGGCTCAACATCTCCCTGCTCTGGCAGACCATCGGCACCGGCTGGATGGCGCTGCTGGTCAGCGTGGCGGCGGCGTTCACCCTCTGGGTCCGCTTCGTCTATCCTCGGAGGCACCGTGTACAAGAAGATCCTGGTCACACTCGAAAATAGCCGCACCGACGAGGCGATCCTGCGGCACATCGAGCTGCTGGCGAAGCCGCTCGGCAGCCAGCTCCTCCTCGTGCACGTCGCCGACGGCTGGATGGCGCGCCACCGCGAACGCCTCAACCTCGCCGAATCGGAGGAGATGCGGGTCGATCGCGCCTACCTCGAGACCGTCCGCGGACGCTTCGCGGCCGCCGGCATTCCGGCCGAGACCCAGCTTCTCTGGGGAGAGCCGGCCGACGAGATCGTCAAGATCGCCGAGGCCTCCGGGGTCGACCTCATTGCCATGAGCACGCACGGCCATCGCTTTCTCGCCGACCTCGTCTACGGTTCGACCGCCAACAAGGTGCGCCACACGGTCGACATTCCGGTGCTCCTGCTCAAGGCCCCCGCCGATCTGTAGGAGAAACGGTGCCGCCGGATCCTCCTGACAGAACGCTGTCAGGAGGACCGCGAGAGACTCTCTGCGAGCCGCGAGCCTTTCCGCTCGCGTCCGTCACCCCAGGAGCATTCCCATGAGCCACAAGTCGGATGCGCTGTACGAGATCCAGACCACCCGCCACTTCTTCCACCGCAGCACGCGCTGCCTCGACGAGGGCGACTCCGCCTTCCGCGCGACACCCGAGACGATGACCGTCGCGCAGCAGGTGGCCCACACCGCGCTGACCATCGACTGGCTGCGCGACGGCATGTTCGACGACAACTGGGACATGGACTTCGAGAAGGGGGCGGCAGCGGCGAACGCCTTCACCTCGCTCGACGCGGCCCGCGCCGAGCTCGACGCGGCCTGGAGCCGGCTCGAGGCGCGGGTCGAGGCCGCGAGCGAGGAGGAGCTCGCCCAGCCGCTGGCAGACAACCCGATCCTCGGCGTGCGTCCGCGTTACGCCGTCATCAACGCCGCGGTCGACCACACCGGCCATCATCGCGGCGCGCTCACGGTCTACGCCCGCCTCGCCGGCAAGGTGCCGGAGATGCCCTACGGCGACTGAGGCGGTCCGGCCTCGCTCTCCATGCGGCGCAGGTAGTCGGCCAGCGACTTTCCGGGTTCGTCGGTGAAGCTCTCGCCGGTCGCGTCACACGACGCGATGCGGTCGAGACGAAAGTTCCGGAAGTCGTCGCGCAGCTCACACCAGCTGATCAGCAGCCAGACCGGAGGATGGAAGGCGAGGGCGAGCGGCCTGACGGTGCGCTCGCTCTCGCGCGCCGCTTCGTCCGCATAGCGCAGCGCGACCCGGCGGCGTTCCCGGATCGCCAGCCGGAGGCGGGTGAACGGCAACCGGTCGGCCCTGCGTTCGCCGTACTGCGGCACGTAGAGGCGGGTCTCTTCGACCAGGTGCGCGCGGCTGCGCGGCAACGCGGCCTCGATTTTCGCCACCGCCGTCGCGGCCGCGCCTGCCAGCTCGCCGTCTCCCCAGGCCTCCACCACTCGCGCGCCGAGCACCATCGCCTCGATCTCCTCGCGATCGAACATCAGCGGCGGCAGATCGAAGCCGCGCAGCTGGTAGCCGACGCCGGCCTCGCCGGCGATCGGGATGCCGGAAGCCTGCAGGTCGGCGACGTCGCGATAGATCGTGCGCTCCGAGACGGAGAGGCGCTCGGCCAGGCGACGCGCCGTCACCACGCGCCCGCGACGCAGCTCGAGCAGCAGCGAGAAGAGGCGGTCGGCACGGCGCATGGCGTCAATCTAGCGCACGTCGGCGCGGTGCCGGCCCGACTGCCGATTCAGCCGGCCGCCGGCGGCTCCCAGGGGAAGCCGGGGACGAGGGTCACGACCTCGGTGGCGAGGCCCAGGCCACGGAGCTCGCGCTCGAGATCGGCGGGCCGCCCGCGCAGCAACGGGAAGGTCCCCCAGTGGATCGGCACCACCCGCTCGACGCCCAGAAAGCGGCAGGCAAGGGCCGCCTGATGAGGGTCCATCGTGAAGTGATCGCCGATCGGCAGGAAGGCGAGCGGCGGCCGGTAGAGCTCGGCGATGAGCGCCATGTCCGAGAACAGCGCCGTATCGCCGGCGAAGTAGAACGCCCAGCCGTCGCCCTCGACCACATACCCCGCAGCGAGCCCGCCGTAGACCGGCAGGCCGTCCCGCATGAAGCCGCTCGAATGATCGGCGCGGACCATGCGGATACGCAGCCCGCACGCTTCCTGGGTGCCACCCAGATTCATGCCGGAGACCCGCGGCGCCCCCTGGGCGGCGAGGTAGCTGGTCAGATCGTAGTTCGAGATCAGCAGCGCCTCGTGCTCGCGGGCGAGCGCCAGCGCGTCACCCATGTGATCGGAGTGGGCGTGGGTGACGAGAATCAGGTCGAGGCGATCGAAGCGGCGATGCGACGGCGGACAGGACGGATTGCCGTCGAGCCACGGGTCGATGACGATCGTCTCGCCGCTCGCGAGATCGACGCGCAGGGTGGCGTGACCGAGCCAGGTGAACTTCGGTTGCGGCTGGGGCATGGGAGCTCCTTCCGGTTTCAAAGGTAGCACTTTCGGGCGATGCTAAAGTCGCCGCAGGAGAAAACCATGAACCCGACGATCGCCACCTGGATGCTCTTCCTGCACGTTCTGGCCGCTCTCTGGCTCGCCGCCGGGGTCTTTGCGGGCAGCGTCGTCCGCGCCCAGGGGAGGAAGGCCGCGACGCTGGGCGAGCGCGTGATGGCGCTGCGCATCGCCTGGCGGCTGGCGAACGTCTACAGTCTCCCCGGTGCCATCGTCGCCGGCCTGCTCGGCATCGGTCTGCTCCACCCGCGCGGCTGGACCTTCGGCGCCCTCTGGGTGCAGATCTCGATGACCCTCTGGCTGCTGATGCTGCTCAACGGAATCCTCTACCTGCGACCGGCGCTGAAGAAGACGCTCGCCGCCGCCGAGGCCTCCGCCGCCGCCGGCGCGCCGACTGCCGAGCTCGGCCGCCTCGCCGCCGCCAAAGGTCCGCGGATCGCCGCCGAGCTCAACGCGCTCGGCATCGTCGTCCTCACCCTGCTGATGATCTTCAAGCCGGTCTGACCGGCGGCGCGCCTCGCGCCAGCGCGCTAGGGGGCAGCGGGAAAAGACTGCGCCAACCAGCCGGCCAACTCCGGGACCTCCCCGAACAGCACCGCCTGGCTGAGCGGCTGGGTGCCGGTGATCGCCTTGTTGAGGATCTTGCGCGCCGCCCGCGAGCCCTTCTTGGTGACGATGAGGTCGGCCGCACGCACGAAGCGGGTTTCGAACCAGGCGCGCTCCGGCATCGGCAGCGCCTCGTCCCAGGCCACGACCGGGTGCCCTCCGGGACTCTTGTCCTGCGCCGCCATGGCGTCGAGAAGGGCGGCGATCTCGGGCATCCGGCCGGGCTCGAAGCGATCCCAGGCAAGGCGCGCGACGAGGTGCGCCATCACCGGCGCGATCCACGGCGCATCGCCGCGCAGGTTGGCGCGCCGGGCGAGAATCCGCGCGCCGGCGATCTGCGCCAGGAGATCCGAGACGCCGAGCGCCCCGGCCTCCTCCCGCGTCGCGAGGAGCGGCAGCCCGGCCGACTGCGGCACCTCGCCGCCCAGCCAGCGCTTCACCCGGCCGATGAGCTCGTCGTCGGCCCACGCCGGCAATACCAGGGCGTCGCTGCCGAGCGCCTGCGGCTCGCCGAAGCCGTTGGCGAGGCCAGCGGCCGCCCAGTCCTCCGGCGAGAGGACGTAGAAGACGACCGCCGTGGCCTTGAAGCGCGTGCGCGCGAACTCCCGGTTCAGCAACTCGAAGCGCGCCTGCACCGAAGCCGCGCGATCGAGCGCCCCGGGCGTATAGCGCACCGGTGCGAGGTCGCCCGGCAGGTCGAGGAGCAGCGGCAGATCGACGGTACGACGACCGACGACGTCGGCACGCACACCGGCCGCCGCCAGGAGAGCGACGGGCAGGGCGACGGGCAGGGCCAGCGCCAGCGCTCGGGCGAGACCGCCGGAGAGAATCTTCATGGCGCAATACTACGGCGATTGCGCCCCGCGCCGGAGATAGACTTCGCCCGATGAGGGGCTTTCGCGTTGCACGCCATGGCGGACCTGAAGCGCTCGAGTGGGGAGAGTGGCCGGATCCCGTCGCCGGGCCCGGCGAGGTGCTGGTGCGGGTGCGCGCCTGCGCCCTCAACCATCTCGATCTCTGGCTGAGGAACGGCGTCCCCGGGCACCGCTTCCCGCTGCCGCTGGTGCCGGGGAGCGAAGTCGCCGGCGATGTCGCGGCGATCGGCGCGGGAGTCACCGATCTCGCCGAGGGAACTCCCTGCCTCCTGTCGTCGGGAGTCTCTTGCGGCGTCTGCGCGCGCTGCCTCGCCGGCCTCGATCATCTCTGCTCGCGTTATGGCCTGCTCGGCGAGCACCGCGACGGCGGCTACGCCGAGCTGGTTGCGGTGCCGCGGCGCAACGTCTTTGCGATCCCCGCCGGTCTTTCCTATGTCGAGGCGGCGGCGATTCCGCTCGGTTTCCTCACCGCCTGGCACATGCTCTCTGCCCGCGCGGAGCTCGCGCCGCACGAGGACATTCTGCTCCACGCCGCAGGCTCCGGAGTGACCTCGGCCGGAATCCAGATCGCTCGCCTCCTCGGCGCGCGCCGCATCCTGGTCACCGCCGGGAGCGCCGAAAAGCTCACCCTCGCGCGCACGCTCGGCGCCACCCACGGCATCCTCTACAACCAGGGCGACTTCGTGCGCGCGGTGCGCGAAGCGACGCAGGGAGAAGGGGTGGACGTGGTCTTCGACCACGTCGGCGGCGAGACTTTCGAACGCAGCCTGAAGCTGCTCAAACGCGGCGGACGGATCGTGCTCTGCGGCTCGACGTCGGGGCCGGAAGCGAAGATCAACCTGCGCGCACTTTTCTTCAAGCAACTCTCCATCCTCGGCTCGACGATGGGCAGCCTCGCCGAGCTTCATTCGCTGCTGCGGTACTTCGATTCGGGCGCTCTGCGCCCGGTGGTCGACCGCACCTTCCCGCTCGCCGAGGCGCCGGCGGCGCAGGAGTTCCTCGCCCGCCGCGGCGCCTTCGGCAAGCTCGTGCTGACCGTCGGCACCGGCGCGCGCGCTGTGCCGCAACCCCGGGAGGGTCAGGCGTGACCAGCCACGAGTTCGTTGCCGGCCTGGTAGCCGAGATGCACGCGGTCTTCGCGCGCCTCGGCGAGCGCCAGGCGCTCGAGGCCGAATCCCAGGGCCAGGTCGAGATCGTGCCGCTGCTCAAGGCGGCGCTGCGCAGCGAGATCGAGGCCGCGGAGCTCGGCGGCCTGGCGCTGCCGACGACGCCCGAGCTCGACGCCAAGAGCGCTTTCGCTCAGCAGTGCGGCGACGAGATGAAGCACTACCGGCTGATCGTCGCGCGCCTGGCGGAGCTCGGCGTGGACGTCGCGCACGAGGACCCGCTCGCCGACGGCTACAGTCCGCTCTACCACTACGTGAAGGGGCTGAAGACCACCGTCGAGCGCATCGCCGCCGGACCGTTCGCCCGCGAAGCGATCGCCAGGGTGCGCAACGAACAGTTCATCGCCCTGTGCGAGCAGATGGGCGACAGCGGAACAGCGCGTCTGTATCGCGACCTCATTCAGCCCGAGGAGGTCCACCACCACGAGCTCGGCCGCAAGGTCCTCGAGCGCCTGTGCACGACGCCAGAGCTGCAACAGCTCGCCGCCGAAGCCGCTCGCAACACCCTGGCAATTGCCGACGAACTCTCGACCTTGGCCGAGCGCGCGACCGGCATGCGCTCGATTCCGGTTTCCTGATTCCGGTTCGCCGATACCCGCTGACCGATCCCGACGTGGAGAAGACGATGGCCGACGCATTGAAGCCGCAGGACGGTCCCGGACAGATCACCCAGGTCGCCGTGCTCGGCGCCGGCACGATGGGGCGCGGCATCGCCCATATCTCGGCGCTCGCCGGCTATACGACCAACCTCTTCGACGTCGCCGCCGACCAGCTGGGCGCCGCCGAGCGCGCGATCCATCGCAACCTCGACAAGGGGGTCGAGATCGGCAAGCTCGACGCGGCTGCGGCGGCCGGCGCCAAGGAGCGTCTGGCGCTCGAGAACGATCTCGCGGCGGCGGTCGACGGCGCCGACCTGGTGATCGAAGCCGCCCCCGAGGTCATGGAGCTCAAGGTGGAGCTCTTCCTGAAGGTCGCCCAGCACTGCCCGCCGGCGGCCCTCTTCGCCTCCAACACTTCGGCCCTGTCGGTCACCGAGATGGCTGGAGCCACCGGCCGCCCCGAGCGCTTCGCCGGCATGCATTTCTTCAATCCGGTGCACCTCATGAAGCTCCTCGAGCTGGTGCGCGGCCTCGAAACTTCCGAATCCACCATCGCCGCCCTCACCGAGGTCGGGCGGCGGATGGGCAAAGAGGTCGTCGTGGTGCGCGACGTCCCGGGCTTCGCCACCTCGCGGATCAATGCGCTCATCGGCAACGAGGCGTTCCGCATGCTCGAGCAGGGCGTCGCCTCGGCCTCGGACATCGACACCGCCGTCAAGCTCGGACTCAACCATCCGATGGGCCCGTTCGAGATGGGCGACCTCGTCGGCCTCGACGTCCGGTTGAAGATCCTCGAGCACCTCCACGCCACCCTCGGCGAGACCTTCCGGCCGTCGAACCTGATGCGCCAGTACGTGCAGGCGGGCCGCTTCGGGCGCAAGACCGGGCGCGGCGTCCACACCTATGACGAGCACGGCAAGAAGATCGGCTGAGGCCGAGGAGACCGCCCCATGACCCCTCTTCTCCGCTCGATCGTTCTCGCCGCGGCGTTGGCTCCCGGCCTCGCGCCGCTCGCCGCCCAGCTGGTGCCGCTCGGCGCCGAGCGGGTGGTGAACACGACGACCGCCGGTTCGCAGTTCGCCGCCGGCGTCGCCGGCGAGCCCGGCGGACCCTTCCTCGTCGTTTGGCAGAGCTCCGATCAGGACGGCAGCGGGGCCGGCGTCTACGCGCGCCTCTTCGATGCCGCCGGCGCCGCGCTCTCCGGCGAGATCCGGGTGTCGCAGACCACGGCGGGGGATCAGCTGACGCCGGCGGTCGCCTGGTCGCCGGCGGGGAGCTTCCTCGTCGCCTGGGCCTCGAACGGCCAGGACGGCAGCGGCTTCGGTGTCTACGCGCGCCGGTTATCGGCGGCGACCGGCCAGGCGCTGGGCGACGAGTTCCTGGTCAACGTCACCACCGCCGGCAGCCAGCTCGCGCCGAAGATCGCCGCGCAGGGCGCGAGCTTCTACGTCGTCTGGAGCGGCGTCGGCGCGAGCGGCGATACCAATGACGTCTACGGCCGCGGTTTCGCGGCGCTGGGCGCGGCAGCCGGTGCCGTCACCGGCGAAGTCCGGCTCAACGGCAGCGTCTCCGGCAACCAGGTTCAGCCGGCCATCGCCGCCGCCGGCGCCGGGCTCGTCGTCGCCTGGGCGAGCGACGCCGCTGACGCCAGCGGCTTCGGCATCGTCGCCCGGCGCTTCGATGCCGCGCTCGCCGCCGTCTCCTCCGACATCGCGGTGCCCGAGAACACGGTCTACGACCAGTCGTCCCCGGCGGTCGCCGGCTTCGCCGGCGGCGGCTTCGTCGTCGCCTGGCAGCGCGCGCTGCAGGAGATCGGCTCGACCATCGGGCCGCAGCCGGTCATCGCCCTGCGGCGCTTCGCCGGCAACGCCGCGAACGGCGACGAGCTGCAGGTGCAGGCCGATGTCGCTCGCCGTCACGAGCTGCCGGCGCTCCTCGGCGACAGCGACGAGAGCGTCACCGTCGCCTGGCAGGAGCACGATCTCGCGAGCGGCGACAAGCAGGTCATCGCCAGCCGGTTCGACAGCACGAATACTCCGCTCTTCCTCGACTTCCCCCTGAGCGCGACCTTCGCCGGCGACCAGATCGCGCCGGCGCTCGCCGGCACGACCCGGCTCGTCGCCACCTGGGCGAGCTTCGGCCAGGACGGCAGCTCCTTCGGCGTCTACGCCCGCCGCTTCGGCGTGCCGCTCCCACCCTGCGCCGCCGACGCCACGACCCTCTGCCTCAACGACAACCGCTTCCGCGTCCGCGCCACCTATGCGACCAACGCCGGCGCGAGCGGCAGCGGCCATGCCCAGGCGCTGACTCCGGACTCGGGCTACTTCTGGTTCTTCAACGACGCCAACGTCGAGCTCGTCGTCAAGGCGATCGACGCCTGCGGCCTCGCCGGCTTCGACAACTTCTGGCTCTTCGCCACCGGCCTGACCAACGTCGAAGTCACTCTCGACGTCGTCGACACCTGGACCGGCGACCAGCGCGTCTATCGCAATCCCCTGAACCAGGACTTCCAGCCGATCCTCGACACCGGTCACTTCGACGTCTGCGATGCGCCAGCCCCCCAGGCGGCGACGCAATCCATGACGGTAGCGAGGGGTGGCTGGACCGAGGGCTCCCATGGGGACCGGAGCGCGCCTCTTCAGCGCGAGGACCCCATGGGATACGGGCCAGACAGGACCCCGAGCGCCGCAAGACCGAACATCGCGGCGAACGCGATCGGCGCTGGCAGTTGCGTCGCCAACGCCACGACCCTCTGCCTCAACCAGGGCCGCTTCGAAGTGAAAATCGACTACCTCACCGCGCAGGGTGCGACCGGCGACGGCCAGGCCTTCCCGCTCACCTCCGACTCCGGCTACTTCTGGTTCTTCGACGACGCCAACGTCGAGCTGGTGATCAAGGTCATCGACGGCTGCGGCTTCAACGACCGCTACTGGGTCTTCGCCGGCGGCCTGACCAACGTCGAGACCCACCTCACCGTGCGCGACACGCTCCATCCGACGGCGGTCTTTCGGAGCACCAACCCGCTCAACCAGGCGTTCGCACCGATCCTGTCGATCGACGCGTTCGACACCTGCCCGTAGCGAGATTTTAGGGCGGCGTTGCTGGTCGGGTCACTCCGGCACTCGGGATCCAAAGCGGGCTCCTATTTGAGGCGTGGTCGCCCACTTTGGATCCCGAGCGCCGAAGCGCCCCAGCCGGCCGTGGCCAAAGCGCTTCTTTCAGAACTGTACCGACGAGGGGTGGCCGGACCGAGGGCTCCCATGGGCGCGGAGCGCTTCTTCAGCGAGCACCCATGGGAATCGGGCCGGACAGGACCCCGAGCACAG
>Ga0138256_10009450_pt1 | contig 10227 bp, 9 predicted proteins | sample KNB2016incub_MG_FD_105486 | JGI IMG/M metagenome (GOLD analysis project Ga0138256, IMG submission 105486) | Active sludge microbial communities from wastewater in Klosterneuburg, Austria - KNB2014incub_MG | ecosystem: Engineered > WWTP > Activated sludge > Unclassified | place: Austria... | reverse complement strand
TCCTCCAGCGAATGGAAGCTGATCACGACGAGCCGACCTCCGGGGGCGAGCAGGCGCAGCGCCGCGCTCAGGCCCTGCTCGAGCTCTTCAAGCTCGGCGTTGACGTGAATCCGAAGCGCCTGAAATGTGCGCGTCGCAGGATCCTGGCCCGGCTCGCGGGTCTTGACCGCACCAGCCACGAGACGGGAAAGCTCGAGGGTGGTTCGAACAGGGTCCCCGCCTTGCCGGCGAGCCACAAGCGCCTTTGCAATCGCGACAGCAAACCGTTCTTCGCCATAGTTGCGTATCACCTCCGCGATGCGGCGCTCATCGGCGTGCGCCAGGAAGTCGGCGGCGCTCTCGCCGCGCGTCGGATCCATGCGCATGTCCAGCGGGCCGTCGAAACGGAAGCTGAAGCCGCGCGCCGGGTCGTCGATCTGCGGCGACGACACGCCCACGTCGAGCAGCACGCCGTCGACCTGCGTGATGCCGAGCGCCGCCAACACCTGCGCCATGCGCGAATAGGGTTCGTGATGGATCGAGAAGCGCGCGTCGGCGATCGCTGCCGGCCCGGCCATCGCCGAAGCCACCGCCTGCGGATCGCGGTCGAAGGCGACCAGCCGGCCCGCCGGCGCGAGCCGCGCCAGCAAGGCGCGCGCGTGGCCACCGCGGCCAAAGGTGCCGTCGACGTAGATGCCGTCCGGCCGGGTCAGCAGCGCATCGATCGCCTCGACCAGCAGGACGGAGCGGTGCAGCGCTCCGGGCTCGTCCATCAGAAGACGAAGTTCTTGATCGCATCGGGCACCTCCGATGCCGTCACTTCGGCGACGTGCGCGTGGTAGCGCTCGGCGTCCCACAACTCGAAGCGCGAGCCCATGCCCAGCAGCATCACGTCGCGCGTCAGCCCGACGGCGGCGCGCAGCTCGGGCGAAACCAGGACGCGCGATGCGTTGTCGATCTCGACGTCCATCGCATTGCCGAGAAAGATGCGGCGCTGCGGGTCGGCGGCCATCGGCAGCTGGGCGAGCCGGTCGCGGAACGACTCCCACGCCGGGCGCGGAAAGATCAGCAGGCACGGCGCCAGGTGGCGCGTGATCGTGAGCTGGCCGGCGACGGTCGACATCAGCACGTCGCGATGGCGGGCCGGAACGGTGAGCCGCCCCTTGCCGTCCAGCGTCAGCGCCGAAGCTCCTTGGAAGACCGTTCCAGACACTTTTCCCCACTAAATTGCACTTTCGTGCACTTTAGCGGAGCGTTTCGGGGGGGTCAACGAAAAGTGTAAGGAAATATCAATGAAATCAAACACTTAGAAGCAGTTTTCCAAGGCATTTGCCAAGCAAATTCGCTTCAAAAATAGGGACTTAGCGGATGCACTGAAAGTGGCGCGTTAGCTCGGAAGGGGGTGTAAACCCCCATTCAGCTGGCCTGCACCGCCTGGCCGCGGCTCAGGGCATTACCTCGACGTACTCGTAGACCTCGCAGTCGGTGATCTGACGCTGCAGCCTCGGCGGCAGCCGCGCGAACCACTCGCGCGGCCCGTGGCGATCGACCTCGCGGCCGATGAAGCGCAGCAGACCGCAGATCGGCTCGACGACGTTGCGCCGGTAGCGCAGGTCGTTCTTCACGTAACCCAGGTACAGGTTCTTCATGCAGTTGCCGCGGCACCAGGCATAGGCTTCGCAGCCGCTGCACGGCATCGCCTCGGTGAGCTGCAACGGGCTCGGCTTGAGCCAGTTGCCCTTGACGCTGCCCATCAGCATCGCCGGCACGTACATCATGTCGGGACAGGGGTAGATCCGGCCGTCGGGCATCACGTTGATCAGGTGCGACGAGACGCGGCATTGCGTACGACCGGCGTACAGCTCCTGCGCACGCCCCGGCAACAGCTTGTTGCGCACGATGCCCATCAGCGGAATCAGCGGTACCAGGCGATCGGTGCGCGAGAAGAAGCGCTCGATCAGCCGGACCAGCACCTGCTCGCGGCGCGCCACCGAATCGTCTGCGTACATCTCGTCGGCGACGAACTGCCAGTACAGATAGTCGAACGGCGAGTCGTCGGCCAGCAGCGCGTCGAGTTCCTCGAAGGTGGTCGCGGGGTTGCCCCAGGTAACGCGCGCGGTCACCGCGCCGCCGATCAGACCGCGCACGCGCCGCAGGTTCTTCAGCACCTGGCGGTAGATACCCTTGCCGCGGTAGCCGTCGGTGATGGCCTCGCCGCCGTCGATCGACACCAGCACGTGGGACAGCCGCGCCAGCACCGCCTCGGGCACGTCGTCGAGCAGCGTGCCGTTGGTCTGGAGCTGGAAGCGCCAGTGCGCGAAGCGCTCCATCACCTGCTCCATCATCGGGCGGTTGAGCGTGGGCTCGCCGCCGTAGAAGGTGACGTAGACCTCCTTGCCGGCGAGGTGGGTCTCGGCGAAGCGCGCCAGATCGTCGATGCCGTAGCGCAGCTCGGTCTGCGAGCCGAGCACTTCGCCGACGCCGAGCGAGCAATAGCTGCACTTGAGGTTGCACTTCAGCGTCGTCAGCAGCTGCAGTTCGACGCGATGGCCGGCGATCGGATCCTCGATGCGGCCGGCCGTCGATGGCGCCTCGGCAGCGCGGGATGTCAGGTTCATACTGCGGGTTTCCTCGGTGTGGGCCGCCCCGGGCACGGGACGGCGAAACCCGCGATTCTGCGTGCGATCGGCGGCCCGACGGAGGCGCGGCCGTACCGGGCGGTGCCGCGAACGCAGACGCATGGGCCCTTCTTGGGGCAGGTCAAAGACCGGCGGCTTCGGGTTCGACCACACTGACGACCTGCATCCTCACCCGCGACTTCTGCGAAAGGGCGGCCGACATGGCGCTCGCGACGGTGCTGGTGGTCGACGACGAAGCCGAGCTGCTGAGCCTGCTCAGCGAGTACTTCGGCCGGCAGGGCCTGCGCGTGTGGACCGCCGCCGATGCGGCGACGGCGCGCGCCATCGTCGCCGCCGAAGCGCCGCAGGTCGCAGTGATCGACGTCCACATGCCCGGCGAGGACGGCCTGTCGCTGGCGCGCCGGCTGCGGGTGGAGCACCCGGCGCTCGGCATCGTGATGCTCAGCACCGCCTCCGAAACCATCGACCGCATTGTCGGCCTCGAGGTCGGCGCCGACGACTACGTGGCCAAGCCGTTCGAGTTGCGCGAGCTGCTGGCGCGCGTGAAGGGCCTGCTGCGGCGCGTGCAGCAGCCGCAGGCGCAGCCTGCGCAGCCGGCACCTCTGGCTGCCGCTGCCGCGCACGCGCCGAACCGCATCGCCTTCGGTACGTGCACGCTCGACCTCGACGAGCGGCGTCTGATCGACGCGCGCGGTGCGGAGGTCGCCCTGACGGCGTCGGAGCTCGACCTGATGCTGCTGTTCGCTCGCAATCCCGGCCGGCCGCTGAACCGCGACCAGATCATGGAGCGCGCCCACAACCGCAGCTGGGACGTGTTCGACCGCTCGATCGACCTGCGCATCATGCGCCTGCGCCGCAAGGTCGAACGCAACCCCGAGAAGCCGGAGGCCATCAAGACGGTGCGCGGCGTCGGCTACGTGTTCATCCCCGGGGGCGGCGCGTGACCGCGCCCGGGCCGCCGCTCAGGCAGTCGGTGCGGCGGCTGCGCCGGCGCTACGCGTGGCTCATGCTGGCGCTGGCGGTGCCGGCGCTGGTGGCAGCCCTCTATGCGATGACGCTGCAGTACGAGATCCTCGAGGCCGGCGCGCGGCGCCAGCTGACGATGAGCACCGAGCGCAGCGTCGCGCAACTCGACGCCGTGCTCGGGCGCATGCGCGAGGATCTGTCGCGTCTGGCCGTGACGGTGCGCACGCCGGGCTTCGTGACGCGCGACGTGCAGGCCGACCAGCGTTCGCTTGCGCCGACGCCGCAGCGCGACGCCTACACGCTCGACGCGCTGCCCGCCCTGCTGCGCGACGCCGCGCCGCAGATCATCCTCGCCGGGCCCCACTGGGACGACCCCGCGCGCCGCAACAGCACGGTCGAACGCGCTGCGCTGTTCGCCGAACAGGCGCAACTGACGATGCTGCGCGGCGGCCGCTTCAGCCGAGTGACCTACGTCGATGCCGAGGCGGGCGCGGTGTGGATCTATCCATGGGTCGCGTCGACGCAATGGCTGGCCGAGCTTCCCGCGACCGATCTGCGGCTGGCCGTGCAGACGCTGGCGCTGCAGGCGGGCCTGCCCGGCGGCAACGCAGTGCCGATCGAAGGTGACGCGCGCTGGCGCGTGCACGCCGCTGCTGGGGGCCCCAGGCGCGTCGCGCTGGCCATGCCGGTGCCGGGCGGATCGGCGCAGCGACTTCTGACCGCCGACGTGCCGCTGGCGGCGTTCGATGCCGTCGAGTCCGACGCCGGCAGCGGGCGCTTCTGGGTCGTCGACGGCGACGGCCGGGTGGTGGTGGACCATGCCGCGCGGCGCGGTGCGCCCGCCGCCTCGACGGAAGCCGCGCCCCCGCACTTCGCGCCCGAGCGCGTGGCGGCCGCCCTGGCCGCGCCGCTGGCGCAGCACGCGGGGCCCGCGCTGCTCGCGGCACGCCGATCGGACGTCGCGCCCTGGATCGCACTGCACGCCGGCGACAGTGCCCGGCTGCGGCGCGGCCTGCTGCTCGACATGTGGCCGCACATCGCCGCCGGCGCCCTGCTGCTGATGCTGTTCCTGTCGATCGCCGCATCGATCTGGCGCCAGTTCGGCCGGCCCTCGCTGCGGCTGGTGGACTACCTGCGCCGGCAGGCCGCCGACGAGAACGCGCCCGAGCCCGGCGTGCCGCCCGACTGGGTGCCGTGGCTGCGCCTGACGCGCGACACCTTCGCCGCCTGGCGCGCAGCGGCAGCACGCGAACAGAAGAGCGAGGCACTGAAGTCGGCCATCGTCGACCATGCGCTAGCCGCCGTCGTGACGACCGACGCGCAAGGTCTCGTGGTCGAGTTCAATCCGGCCGCCGAGCGCATGTTCTCGCGCAGCCGCGACGAGATGCTCGGGCGGCCGGCCGCCGGCACGATCGTGCCCGACAGCGTGCGCGACGCCTACCTCGACGACCTGCGCCGCATGCGCCGCGGCGAGACGCCGCAGCTCGTCGGACACCGCGTCGAGATGAACGCACTGAGGCCCGATGGCAGCGAGTTCCCGGTCGATGTCCTGCTGTGGCCGACGGTGTGCGCCGACGAGACCTGCATCACCGCGTCGCTGGTCGACGCGAGCGAGCGCCGCGCCGCCCACGACGAGATCGCGCGTCAGCGCGAGGCGCTGCGCCAGGCCGAGAAGCTCGCCGCGATGGGCAGCCTGCTGGCCGGCGTGGCGCACGAGCTGAACAACCCGCTGGCCATCGTGATGGGCCGCGCCAGCCTGCTCGAAGACAAGTGCGCCGATCCCGGCCTGCGCGCCGACGCGGCGCGCATCCGCGAGGCCGCAGAACGCTGCGGCCGCATCGTGCGCAGCTTCCTCGCGATGGCGCGCAGCCGGCCGGCGACACGCACCGCGGTGCAGATCAACGACCTGGTGCGCGGTGCTGTCGACCTGCTGCACTACAGCCTGCGCACGAGCGGCATCGCGCTCGAGCTGCAGCTGCAACCCGACCTGCCGGCGATGGTGGCCGACGCCGACAAGCTCGGCCAGGTGGTGATGAACCTCATCGTCAATGCGCAGCAGGCACTGGCGTCGGTGGATCTGCCGCGGCACCTGCGCATCGAGACCGGGCACGACGCCGAACGCATCCGGCTGCGCGTAGCCGACAACGGCGCCGGCGTGAGCCAGGCAGATCGCGAGCGCATCTTCGACGCGTTCTTCACCACCAAGGCCGAAGGCGCCGGAACGGGGCTCGGGCTGGCGGTCGCGCGCTCGGTGGCGGTCGAGCACGGCGGCGAGCTGCGGCTGGAAGCCGGTTCGCCCTTCGGCCGCGGCACCTGCTTCCGGCTCGAACTGCCGCTGCGCCCGGCGCCGGCCGGGGCCGCGGACGCAGCTGCGCCCGAACCGGCGGCGGCGGCCGCGAGCGGTTCGAACGGCCGCGTGCTCGTGGTCGACGACGAGCCCGAGCTCGCAACGATGATGCGCGACGCGCTCGAAGCGGCGGGCTACGAGGTCGCCACCGCCGAGTCGGGCGCGGTGGCTTTGGCGCTGACGGACGAGGTGCGTTTCGACGCCGTCGTGTCGGACCTGCGCATGCCCGATCTCGACGGCCGCGCGCTGTGGCGCGCGATCCGCGAGCGCGACCGCGGGCTCGCGCAGCGCTTCGTCTTCGTCACCGGCGACACGCTGTCGCCGCTGGCGAGCGAGTTCCGCAGCGAGAGCGGCGCCGACGGGCTGGACAAGCCCTTCACCGCGGCCGACCTGGTGCAGCACGTGCGGCGCTGCATGGCCCAGGCCCGGTAACGCGCCGCCCGCCAGGCGGCCGCGCCCCGTGCGGCGGCGGACCCGCGCGCCGAACCAATGAAACAAGGACGTGCTCGCGGCGAAACGCGGCTGATACGGTGGGCGCAGAACATGCACACACCGCAGATCGACGACCTCCCTGTTCGATCCGGAACCCAGGAGATTCGCCATGACCGCAACACTTCATTCGTACTTCAGGATCGGCGGCATCGCACTGGCGCTGGCGTTCGCCGCAGCGTCCGGCCGGGCCGCAGACCCGGTGCGCGCCGGCTTCGACCGCATGCTGACCACCGAGCGTGCGTCTGCAGTCGCCCCTGCCGTGCCAGACGGTCCGGCCGACCCGCTCATCGCGGCGCTGGTCGTGCCGCTGCGCGACGGCGCCACGGTGACAAGCGCGAGCCGCGCGGCCGACCCCGTCGTCGAGAGCTTCGCGCGCATGCTGACGCACGAGCCGAACCGGGCCACGCCCGAACTGCCGCAAGGCGCCTGGACCGACCCGCTGATCGCCGCCGTGGTGTGGCCGCTGCTGCGCTCGAAGCACTATACGGTGGCAGGCGCCGCGTCGCCGGCGCGGCACTGAGCGCGGCCTGATATCGCTCGCGAGGATCCCGTTCGGGCCGGGCTTCAGCGCAGCCCGACGGGCACCAGCCGCTCCGACGGCTTGACGTCGGACTCGGGATCGAGCTCGATCGCGACCTGGGTGCAGACCGCGCGGCACAGCGTGGCGATGCGCTCGCTCTGCAGCCGGTAATACATCTGCGTGCCTTCGCGGCGCTTCGCGAGCACGCCGCTGCGATAGAGCATCGCGAGGTGCTGCGACATGTTGGGCTGCGTGGTGTCGATCTCGGCGAGGAGCTGCGACACGTTCTTCTCGCCCTGGCACACGGCGCTGATGATCTTCAGGCGGATCGGCGTCGACAGCACCGAGAACAGCTCGGCCACCGAATCGAAAACCTGATCCTCGCTCCTCATCTTGTCCATGACCGTGCGTGCGTGCGTGCCTCTGGGCAGGGTGGACTCATTCTATTCGCAACGACGGATATTTCAACGGCAGGGATTCACGCTGCGCGCGCCGAGTCGGCGAGATCGAACACGTCTTCCTCGAACATCTCGCCGACGATCGCGTCGCGCAGCCGGCCCGCGCGGTCGACGACGAAGGTCATCGGGATGACGCGCCGCGTCGTCAGCAGCGCGCGCAGCTTCGCGCCCTCCATCGTGACCGGGAAGCTGTAGCGGTTGTCGGCCATGTAGCGGCGCACGGCATCGGCGTCGGTGTCGAGCGAGGCTGCGAGGATGCGCGGCGGTCGGCCGGCGAGCGAGCGCTGCAGCTTGTCGAGGTGCGCGTTGTGGCGCCTGCAGAACGGGCACGTCGTGGCCCACAGCACGACGATCGTCGGCGTGCCCTGCCACGCCGACGGCTCGACGCGCGTGCCGTCGAGCAGCGTCAGCGCGGGCCACACGATCGGCGGCGGCGCGGCGCTGCGTGCGGCGCCGGTCAGCGCAGCGCCGAGGCCGGCCAGCAAACAGTCGCGCCGCGTCGTCATCGCCACCGCCTCCACGCCTTCGTCACAACTCGAGCGAATCGGCGATCGCCTTGATGCCCGCCGCGGCGCAGCCATCGTCGGCATCGGCGACCGGCGCGCCCGAGACGCCGATCGCGCCGACCAGCGTGCCGCCGCTCTCGAGGATCTGGCCGCCGGCCACCGCCATCACTTTCGGGTGCGCGCGCAAGCCACTCATCGGCCGGCCCGCCTGCGTCTCGACGGCGAGCGTCGATGTCGGGATCTTGAAGCTCGCGGCCGACCAGGCCTTGTTCGTCGCGACGTCGATCGTGTGCGCGCCCGCGTAGCGGTCGCGCACGAAAGCCTGCAGCGCGCCGCCGCGGTCGACGACGGCAACACCGACCTGGTAGCCCTGCTTGCGGCAGTGCTCCATCGCGGCGCGCGCGGCGGCGGTCGCCGCCTCGGGCGTCAACTGCTTGACGGCGACCGTGCCCTGCTGGGCGAACGCCGCTGCACCGATCGCGGCGAGCGCCGCCGCCGTGACGATCGTGCGCACACTTGCTGCTGCCTGCATGTCATGCCTCCGCGATGCCGGGGTTGCCCTTCGCGCCGATCAGCGCCGGCGTGTTGAGCCGTCGCGGTGCGACGCGGCCGCCCCGCTGCGCCTTGAGCCAGGTCTCTACCACGTCCCAGACCGGCTTGAGCCGGGCGTTGCGCGCCTCTTCGGCGACCGGCGCCCAGCCGGCCACCTTGTAGGTCTTGCCGGCCTCGACCGGCCGGCCGGCGAGGCGCATGTCGCGGATGCGCCGGCCCATCGCCGCCGCCGGGTCGCAGGCATAGGTCATGCCGCCGACGCGCACCATGTCGCCGCCCTGCTGGTAATACGGATCGGGGTTGAACAGGTTGTCGGCCACGTCCTCGAGCACTGTCTTGATCGTCTCGCCGGTCAGCTCGCTGACGGTGGCGTAGGGATAGGTGATGGCGAGCTGGTCCATCATCAGCTCGCGCGTGATCGCGTCGCCGGGCAGCAGCGTCGTGCCCCAGCGAAAGCCCGGCGAGAACGCGATCTCGGCGCCCTGCACTTCCATCAGCGCGTCGCACACGAGCTGGTCCCACGAGCCGTTGAAGTTGCCGCGCCGGTACAGCAGGCCGTCGGTGACGGCGAGCTTCTCGGCGAGCTTGGCTTCGTACGGCGCGCGGATCTTCCCGATCAGCGCGTCCATCGCCGGATCGGCCGGCAACTGGTTGGCGAACACGGGCAGCAGCCGGTACCGGTAGTCGACGACCTTGCCGCCCGCGACGTCGAAATCCATCACGCCGAGGAACTTGCCGTTGCTGCCGGCGTTGGTCACCAGCGTCGTGCCGCCGGCGTTCTTCACCGGCACGGCGACGGGCACGCCGTCGTGCGTGTGGCCGCCGAGGATGGCGTCGATGCCGCGCACGCGCGAGGCCATCTTGAGGTCGACGTCCATGCCGTTGTGCGACAGCACGACGACGACTTGCGCGCCCTTGGCGCGCGCGTCGTCGACGACCTTCTGCATGTTGTCGTCCTGGATGCCGAAGCTCCAATCGGCGACAAGGTAGCGCGGGTTGGCGATCGGCGTGTACGGGAAGGCCTGGCCGACGATCGCCACCCGCACGCCCCCGACCTCGCGCACGACGTAGGGCTTGAAGACGGCGTCGCCGAAGTCGGCCGTCTTGACGTTTTGTGCGACGAAGTCGATGCGCCCGGCGAAGTCGCGCTCGACGATCTGCGTCACGCGCTCCATGCCGTAGGTGAACTCCCAGTGCCCCGTCATCACGTCGACGCCGAGCAGCTTGCAGGCGTCGACCATGTCCTGCGCGTTCGTCCACAGCGATGTCGCCGAGCCCTGCCAGGTGTCGCCGCCGTCGAGCAGCAGCGCGCCGGGACGGCCGGCCCTGAGCTGCTTGACGAGCGTCGCGAGATGAGCGAAGCCGCCGACCCTGCCGTAGCGCCGCGCCGCGCGTTCGAAGTCGAGGTTGGTGTACGCGTGGGCGAGGTCGCCGCCCGCGGGGATGCGTGCCGTCTTCAGCAGCTGCTCGCCGACCAGGTGCGGCCATTGGCCGCGCATCGAGCCGAGGCCGAGGTTGACACTGGGTTCGCGGAAGTGGATCGGCTTGAGCTGCGCGTGACAGTCCGTCATGTGCAGCAGCGACACGTTTCCGAAGCGCGGCACGTCGTACAGGCCGCGCTGCGCCGTGGCGGCGTCGGCCTCGGCCCAGCGCCCGAGCGCCAGGCCGGCTGCCGACGCGGCCCCCAATACCTGCAGGAACTCGCGCCGGGACAACTGCGACATCACTGATTGACCGGCGACTTCGGATCGAGCAGCAGCGCCATCAG
>Ga0138256_10009448_pt1 | contig 10227 bp, 5 predicted proteins | sample KNB2016incub_MG_FD_105486 | JGI IMG/M metagenome (GOLD analysis project Ga0138256, IMG submission 105486) | Active sludge microbial communities from wastewater in Klosterneuburg, Austria - KNB2014incub_MG | ecosystem: Engineered > WWTP > Activated sludge > Unclassified | place: Austria... | reverse complement strand
CACTGGCACCAGCGTGCCGATCGTCCACGTCACCGGGCTGCCCGCGCCCGTCGCCGGGCAGGCGGCGCCCGTCCCGCTGCACGACAGCAGGGTCGTGTTCGCCGGCACGCTGTCCAGAATGACGACGCCCACCGCCGGCTCATTTCCCGTCACGCTGTAGTTGAGGGTATACGTTATCCGTTGGCCGGGCGCGACCAAACCCGCCGGTGTTTCCACCTTGTCGATGAACAACGTATGCCCGCTGTTCACGGGCGTGGTGACCGTGTCCGTCTTCGTCACGCTGTTCGTCGCCGTCACCATGGCCGTGTTTGCGAGCAGGGTCCCGCTGACCAGCGGCGAGTTGACCAGGACCGTGAACGTCACCGTTCGCGGGTTCAGCCCATTGGCATCCAGTGTCCCCACGTTCCACTGGATCAGGTTGCCCGGGCCAGCCCCGCCCGCCGGCTGCGTAGCCGCGCCAACGGCCGAGAAGAAGGTCGTGTTGGCCGGCACCACGTCGCTGATCCACACCCCGGTCGCGCTCACGATTCCGGTGTTGCTCACCCGGATGGTGTAGGTCAACAATGCCCCGGCCTGCACCGGCGAGGGCGTCGCGCTCTTGGTGATGCTCAGGTTCGGATCGCCGCTGCGCACGGTCGCCGTGGCCGTGTTCGTCGCGCTCACCGGCCCGCCCGGCTGCGAAGAGAATGTCGCGGCCGCGGTGTTTGTCAATAGCGTGCTTGCTGAAACGGCGGCACCGATTCGAGCCGTAAACAGAATTGTGGCCACGCCGCCGCTGTTCAACTGTCCGATCGTCCAAATCTGCTGCTGACCGGCCTGCGTCGGCGCTACGATCGTGCCCGCCGGGCTGCTTTTGCTGTTTCCCGACACCTCCGCAACGTAAGTCACGTTCGCCGGCAGTGTATCGGTCAAGGTCAGGTCGAATGCCGGCACATTGCTCGTATTGGTCAACACCAGCCGGTAGGTCACCACGTCCCCCGCCCCCAGCGGGTCGCGCGGCACGCTCACGCTCTTTGCCACAACCACGCCTGGCACGCCAACGGTGTTTGTCGTGGTGTCGGTCTTGGTCGGGGTCGTGCTGTCGCTGATGGTGCCCGTGTTCACGATCAGCGTGCCGCTGATCACGCCCGCGTTCACCGTGACCACCATCGTCACGGCCCCGCTGGCCGGCGGGATCAGCGTTCCAATCGTCCAGGTCACGTTGCTCCCCGCGCCCGTTGCAGGGCAGGTCGCGCCCGTCCCACTGCACGACACAAGCGTGGTATTCGCCGGCACCCGATCCAGAACAATCACACCAAGCGCCGGTTCGTTCCCCGTCACGCTGTAGTTCAGGGTGTAGGTGACCGCCTGACCTGGCCCGACCAGGCCCGCGGGCGTCTCCACTTTGTCGATAAACAGGGTGTGGCTTGTGTTGGCCGTCACCGTCACCGTCGTCGTCTTGGTCAGGCCGCTGGTGTCCGTAATCGCGGCATTGTTCACAATCACCGAACCGCTGAGTATGGGCGCCGAGGTGATTTGAACAATCAGGGTCACGACGCTGCTCGCGCCGGGCGCAAGATTTCCAAGCGTCCAGGACACAACGCTGCCCGCCGCCGCGCCGGTGCTTCCGCAACTGACGCCTCCCGCGCACGAGACATAGGTCGTGCTCACGGGTACAACGTCACTCAACCTCGCCCCAAGGGACGCCTCGGGGCCCGTGTTCGTATACGCAATGGTGTAAGTGACGGTTTGGCCCGGCGCAACCCCGGCCAAAGCGGCGGCGTTCGCGCCCTTGACAATCTGAAGATTATGCGAGGTCGTATCGACATCCTGCGCGGTATTGTTGGCCGGCGTTGGATCGACGACGTTGGCCGGCGGCGCAATCGTTACGATATTCGTCAGCGTTCCGGTTGCAGTTGGCCATAGGTTTGCGACGACCTGGTAGGTGATTCGCCCACTCGGGCTGATCGTGACGAGATCGCTAAAGCTGCTCGTGCTGTTGGCCGCTGATGGCGTGCAGCCGCTGGCGTTGATTGGCGGTCCAACGCATGTCCATGTCCAATTCTGGATCTGCGCTGGAAGCACATCCGTGATGACGGCGTTGTTGGCGGTGCTGGGTCCGGTGTTTGTGGCAACAATCGTGTAGGTCAGCTGCCCGCCGGAGGTGTAGGTCGTCACACCATCGGTCTTGCTGATCCCAAGATCGGCAAAGGCGTTGACCGTCGTCGTGAACACACCCGGGTCGGTATCGCCAAATGAGTCGGTGATGACGACATTGTTGACCAGAACCGTGCCCGGCGCCAGGCTCGAGTCGACCAGGCCTCGGAAGCGAATCACGCCACTCACCGGCGGCGGGATAGTCACCTGCCCCAACGCCCACTGCAGAATCTGCCCGTTCTGGGTCAGGGTGATGGGCGAGGGTCCGCCCACATAAACCGCGCTCCCGGGCACAAAAGTTACCCCCGACGGCAACACGTCGCTGATGCCGACACTTGGTATGACTTGGCTGCCGAAGGCGGTGTAGTACAACGTATACGTGATCTCGGTTCCCGCCGTCGCCGTGAGCGGCCCGGCTTTGTCGATCTTTGGCTCGCACAGTCGGGTTGCCACAGTGGGCGTTATCGGATAATTGCCTTGTCGATTGACATACGCCGTGTTGATGATCGGCAGGTCGCACACCGCCAACACGTTGTCAACCTGGGCGCGAAAAATGATGTAGCGCAGTTCGCCCCGCCTGATTGTGCCGATGACGATCCCGCCGGCATCGAGCGGGAACAGGGTGCCCGATCCGCTGTCAGCGATCGTCGTCGTCACCTGCGGGGACGTCGTCACGGAAATGACTTTGGTGCTGCCTGCCACGTAAGTCGTGCTGAGGGGGACCGTATCGCTCACCGTTACGCCGATAATTGGCACGAAACTAGTGTTCTGCACGACGACCGTGTACTCAAGGATGTCACCCGGGCCCGCCACGCCATCGCCATCCAGATCCGAAACAAATAGCGCGCCCTTGCCCGCGCTGTACAGCGGCAGCGGCGGAATGGTAGTCCCGACGTCCAGGCCCGGCGAACCTGCCGACGCGTACTGCGGATCCTCGCCCCACACTACTGCCAGCGGGCAGCCTTCGGTGCCCGTCGAGTTCCGGCCGGTCAGCGAAAACACAATCGCCCCGGTCTGATTCCCATCAGCGTCATACAGGCGCAGCGAACTCAACTGCGCAATAGTGATCCCGTTGGACGAATCAAGCTCGGACGCGCCGCTGATCGTGTGGTCGTTGTTCAGGTCGACGTCATCCGGCGTGCCGTCGTTGTTCCAGTCCACATAGACGTAGGTGCCCCCGACGCAGGCGGGTGTCACCCAGATTGGACCCGCATTTTCTGTTGACACCTGGGTCGGATCGTGGCCAAATCCAAGACCAACAGTCGCCTGAGGCGTCAGAGACGATTCAGGCACCAGCGTGAAGCTCCAGTCATAACTGGAGTTGCTCCCATCGGCGTCAACGACGCCCAACGCAAAGAAAGTCCCCGTCAACGGGCTGGTCGAAAAGCAGTGCGCGCCAGAGCTGTTGGGGTTGAGGACCGAAGCGGTGGCATTCGCGGCGAGCGTGTTGGTCACCGGCGCATTGGGCGAGGCAAAATCGCAGCGCACCGTCAACGATGCCGGCCCGGGGTTGTAGAGATAGATGTAGGTGGGCGTGTTGCTGCCACCGCCAGAGGTAGGGGTGCCGACCGGGCTGTAGTAGCTGTTGCTCCAGGCCGAGACCGGATACAGTGTGGTCCAGTCCGAGCGATAGTCTGCGTTGATGTTTCCGGTGATCAAGTCCACCTGCACGCGCGATGTCGAGGTGATCGTGGCGCCCTGCTGAATACTCGCGACAAGGCAGCTTTGCCCTTCGTTCAGCGTGCAGATCGTCGGCGCGCCGGCCCCGCTGCCATCGGCGTCAACGTAGACGATGGTCCCAAATGCGGCCGCCATGACCGCCACAGCCGCATACTCGAAAACGGAATTTGAGCTGGTGTTTGTGCCTACCGGAATCTTGTAGCTGCTGCCCCAGCTCAGCGTCTCCAGCACTTCTGTCGCGCCGGCAAACAAGGTCCCGGCCGTGGTCGGCCAGCCGAGGCGCGAGACGGCAATGGGCGACGACGCGCCGATCTTGTCACGCGCGTCGAAATCCATCACGGTCGCCGTCGTTGCGGGATCGATGGCGCTGCTCAGAATAATGACATCGCCCGAATTGATCACGTCATTGGCGTTGGTGCACGTCACCGCGACGCCGCTCTTGTTTGGGACGCAACCATTGGCCGCGATGCCATCTCCCCAGATCTGAGTGCCGCCGGTATTGCTGCCCGAATAGAGATTGACCGGATTGGCGATGTCGTTGTCGTAACCGTTTTCCCACTGATCGTAGTAGATTCGCGTGCCAAAACCAGCCGCCGCAATCGACACGTAGGTATTCTGCGTACCCGAACCGTCCGTGCCGTTAATGGCCACGAACGCCGTCTCAGCCTGGTCCTCCGGGACGGGGATGTAGAAGGTCTGAACCGGTGGCGGATTGCCGGCTGCGAGCACAGGCTGGGCGACGCCAATCTGGGCAATGAGAACCGACACGGCAGTGAAAAGCGGCACAACCCGTCTTAGGCGGGCTGCCCCGTAACCTCTCATCTTCCGCGCCGGGGTGAGACTGCGCCCCCGTATCAACACGACCGAATCGCTTTCCCCGTTCATATCATCTCCCGAAACTCGATACCCTGGATCAGCCTGGTTTCCATGATGTAATAGTGAAATACAATCGTTGGCTGATTTACGATTATATCACTTCCTAGATATTTCCTAGATGGCTGGTTTAGTCACCATACTCACGTCGAACAGAAGCACCGGCCAGTCAAGAAGCCGCCTTGGAACGCATTGCCGGCCGGGCTGAATTGCGCGATTTGCGGGTTTTCAGGCCTCAGCAGGGCCGTAGAACCGGCTGAACCGAAAGGAGGCTCGCAGTTATGTTAACAGCGACCAGACGAAACACAAGGCCGAGTCGGTCTTCCCTATAGTCGCACTTCAAGCAGAACCTTGCCTTGCAACGCTGATAGTTGCCTTGATAGCTATCTCGGCAATTCAGGGCCTTCCGAGGCCGGGGATGGGCAGCCAAGCCCTTTGTCATGGGCGCATCAGCGGAATATCAAGCCCCAAATTGGGCCAGGGCGTAGGGTGATGGCAAAGGAGAAATGACATGAATACCCGAACTCGCCTGTTCTTCCCAATCCTGCTCGCCGGATCAATCGCCCTGAGCGCGTGCGGTGTCGCCGCGCCCTATGCGCCCACCCCGATCGCCATCGCGCCGCTTCCCGGGCTCGGCGACAACAGTCGCCCTGCCGCCGCGCCGACTGCGGCCCCGGCCAGGCCCACCGCCGCGCCAAAGCCCGCCAACGGGGCGCCCAGCATCGCGCCGATCAATCCCCCCGTCTATGCCCCGCCGCAATCCGAAGCCGCCGGCCGCGCGCCCATCCCCCCCGCCTCGGCACTTCCGGTCCGGCCTGCCCCCACCGCAACCCCGGCCGGCCCCATCGACAACCGCTTCCGCGACGCCGGCGTCAATCCCTGGACTGACGCCGCCCGCGACCACCTCTCGACCTTCGCCGTCGACGTGGACACGGCGTCGTATGACATCGCCCGCCGCTATCTCAAGGACGGCCAGCTTCCGCCCTATGACGCGGTCCGGGTCGAAGAATTCGTCAATGCCTTCAAGCCCGGCTACGGCCTGCCCAAGGATGTGGCCTTCGCCCTGTATGCCGACGGCGCGCCTTCGCCCTTCCACGGCCAGGGCACCGTCCTGCTGCGCTTTGGCGTGCAAGGTGGCCAGCCTGAACTGCGCCTGCGCAAATCCGCCTCGTATGTCTTCGTGGTCGACGTGTCCGGCTCGATGGCCACCGACAATCGGATGGGCCTGGCCAAGGACGCGCTCAAGATGCTCGTCTCGCGGCTGGGACCGAATGACACGGTTGGCATCGTCGCCTTCACCAACACCGCCCGGGAAGTGCTTTACCCCACCACCGCCAGTAACCAATACGCCATCAACAGCGCGCTCGATTCACTCCGACCGGAAAATGCGACCAATGTGCAGAAGGGACTCGAACTGGGCTACCAGATGGCCTACAAGTCCTACCGGGCCGACAGCAACAACCGCATGTTCCTGCTCTCGGACGGGGTCGCCAACGAGGGCGGCCTGACGCCCGAAGCCATTCTCCAGAGCGTGGGCGAATACGCCAGCAAGGGTATCCAGCTCCATTCGATCGGGGTGGGCTTTGGCAACTACAACGACACGCTGATGGAGAAGCTGGCCGACAAGGGTAATGGCCAATACGTCTACATCAACAACGCCGGGGACGCCGAGAAGCTGGTGGCCGAGAAGTTCGCCTCCTTCCAGACCATCGCCCTGGACGCCAAGACCCAGGTCGAGTTCAACCCGGACACCGTGGTCTCGTATCGGCTGCTGGGCTATGAGAACCGGGCCGTCGCCGACAGCGACTTCCGCAACAACAACGCCGGTGGCGGCGGGATCGGGGCCGGCCGCAGCGCCGTCGCCCTCTACGCCGTCCAGCTCCGCCCCGGCGCGCAGGGCCGCATCGCGACCCTGCAACTGCGCTGGCAGGACCCGGCCAACCGCGACTGGAAGGAGCTCAACGGTAACGTGAACACCTGGGACATCAAGAAGTCGTACGAAGAGGCCCCGGCCCAGTTCCGCCTGGCCGCGACCGTCGCCCAGTTCGCCGAGATCCTGCGCCAGAGCCCGTATGCCCGCGAGTGGCCGCTGTGGGACATCGCGACCCGCGCCGACGGCCTGCGCGGCGAGCTGCGCGAGGATTCGGATGTGGCCGTCTTCGCCGACCTGGCCCGCCAGGCCGCGACGATCCGCTGAAACAAATTCGTTGTCAAACGCGACATCCCCCCGGCTCCGCCGGGGGGATGTCGCGTTTGACATCAACCTCTCAAAATCGGGCGGGTGAGGCAGGTCGCCCCGCCCTCAGCCTTGAACGACAGCTCGTTCCCCGTGTAGGTCGTCACCTCGCACCCGGCATCGATCAGGCGCTGGCGGGTGACCGGGTTGCGCTCGAGCATGATGCACTCGCCCGGCGCGGTGGCCAGCACGTTCGGCCCCTGGGTCAGAAACTCCTCGTCCGGCACATCCACCAGCCGCATCCCGCGCCGCTCGAGCTCCAGATACAGCGGCACCGGCAGCAATGGGCGATACACCACCGCCACGCCCGAGTCCACGATGCTGATCACGCTGAGCAGGTGCAGACAGGCCTCCGGACCGGTGTAATACGGCAGCTCGGCGGTCATGACCGTGATGCCGTGCGGTGCCAGCGCCTCGCGGATCTGGCGGGCGGCCTCGGCGTTGGTCCGAAAGCCCTGCCCGACCACCAGGGTCCGGCCATCCAGCCAGAGCATGTCACCGGCCTCGCCATGCGCCTCGCCCGTCAGGCGGGCCAGGATCGGCACGCCCAGCTTCTCGAACATCTTGGCCATCGCCGGCTCTTCGCCCTGGCGCAGGCGCTTGCCCATCTGCATCAGGATCGCCCCGTGGTCGGTGACCAGGGCCGGGTCGAAGACAAAGATGCTGTCGGCGTGCTCGGGCAGCGCCTCGTCGTGGTAGACCACCTCGGCCCCGGCCCGGCGCAACATCGCGCACAACGCATCATGCTCAGTCTGGGCGTCGGCCAGGTTGATCGGCGCGGTGTAGTGCCAGCGGGCCGGGTCGGCCTCGCCAAACGCGGCGTCGGGCCGCCGCACCAGCACGCGCTTGAGCGGGGTGATCATGGATTGAGCGCCGTAGGTTTTCATAGTGTCAGTATATGGGAAGCACTCGTCCCCGCTCCGGCTACGCCGGAGCGGGGACGAGTGCTTCCCAAAACTGGAGGCGGCCGCAGCCGCTATTGATTGAGCTGCTGGCGCAGGGCGCTCATCTTGCCCTGGACCGAGCCGTCGATGACCTTGTCGCCCAGCCGGACAACCAGCCCGCCCAGGATCCCCGGATCGACATCGAAGGCGACCTCGGTCAGGCCGGCGAATTGCTTGGCCAGGTCGTCCTTGACCGCCGCCTGCTCGTCGCCGGTCAGCGGCAAGGCGCTGGTGACGGTGGCCTTGTGGCCGCTTCCGGCCGCGCCGGCGAGCATCCCGGCCGGCACCTTGGCGAAGAAGTCGCCGATCAGCGCGGTCTGGCGCTTGGCGTCCAGGCTCTCGCCGACCACCTTGTTGGCGGCGGCGATGGCCAGGGCGGCCACCTGCGAGCGCACGCCGGCGAGCATCTGGTTGCGCTCGGCGGAGGCGTCGACCCGGCCCTGGGCCTTGATCTTCTCGGCCTCGGCCATCGCATCGGCCCGCACCCGATCGGCGTCGACCTGCGCCCCGCGCAGGGCCTCGGCCCGGGCCTTCTGGGCCTCGGCGCCGGCTTCCTCGAGCTTGGCGGCATAGTCCTTCTCGACGTTGGCCAGGCGCTCATCGGCCTTGCGCGCGTTGTCCAGGCTGTCCTCGATCCGCTTGCGGCGGGCTTCGAGGTTCTTCAGCAGCGGATCAATCAACAGCGGCTTCAGAAACAGCATCAGGAAGATCAGGTTGACGATCTGGGCGGCCAGCATGACCCCGTTGATGCCCAGGTTCCCGAACACGTCTCCGCCGCCTTCGGCGAGCGGGGGGATGTAAAGCATTGCGTTCATGGATGGCTCTTAGATCGCGAACAGGAGCAGAAACGCGATAACCAGCGCAAAGATGGCCAGCGATTCGGCGAACGCGATAACGAGAATCATGTAAGTCTGGAGGGTCGAGGTGACCTCCGGGTTGCGCCCGATCGAAATCAGCGCGCCGAGACCGGCCAAACCGATGCCGATGCCGGGTCCGATCATGCCCGCGCCACCGGCGATGCCGGCCCCGATCAACTTCCCAAGTTCCTTGGCTGCTTCTGGATTCATGTCTACTTCTCCTCAGTGTCTAGATTCTTCTGTTTGATTGATTTTGCTTGGCGCGTCTTTCAGAACCGTTTGCCGAGAGCGATAGGCTCCGGCTTCGCCGGAGCCTATCGCTCTCGGCATCGATTCTGAAGAAGCTCGCTAATGGCCGCCGGCTTCGGCATGCTCATCGCCCCCGCCATGGCTGGACACGGCCAGCGAGGTGAAGACGACGATCAGCATCATGAAGACGAAGGCCTGAATGACCGCCACCGCGAACTCGAGCGCGAGGAAGGCGACCGGGACCACGACCGGGAGCAGGAAGGCCATGACCAGCACCAATACCGTGCCGGCGAACATGTTTCCAAACAACCGGAAAGAGAACGAGATGATGCGGATGAACTCGGAGAGCAACTCCAGGAACCCGACCGCGAATTGAATGACGCTGATCAGGCCCACCATCATGCCCTTCTTAACCTTCTTCAGTTCGCCGAAGCGGAAGAATGCGCTCAGATAGTGGGTGCCATTGGCCCGGAAGCCCTGGATCTCAATAAAGACAAAGGCGACCAGGGCCATGGCCAGGGTCGTGCTCAGGTCCGATGTCGGGCGGCGCAAAAAGGGAAGGACGACCGCGCCCTTTCCGGCCGCGCCCGCCATGCTGACGTCGCTGGCCAGGCTGGCCTCTTCCTCGGCCGGTCCGACGGCCAGCGCGCCAGTCTTCTTGCATGATTCAGCATCCACTGCGGGGATGCCGGTGATGATCGCGATCTTGGGCGCCGCGGCGACGTAGCAGTACCCGGTGCCCTTGACGGGCGGCTCGAGCACGCCGACCGATTCGATGCCGGGGATGACTTCCATCATGCCCGAGACCAGGATGAAGACAAAGGACGTAATGGCGACATGGACGACGGTCTTGGCCCGCGCGCCCAGGGTCGGGACCATGTAGTTGCGATACAGGTAATCGACGAAGGACTCCCAGGCATTGGCGAACCAGTTGGCCGGGGCCTTGCCCGTGTTGGCCAGGTCCATCCCGCGCCGGGCCGCCCAGGCCAGCAGCAGAATCACGACATCGACGATGATTGTCGTGAACAGCGAGTTGGGAATATTGATCCCGGGGATGTACTCGGGCGCAACGAAGATCGGCGGGATGAAGGATTTGAACGTCGTGCCGTTGACGACCAGGCCCTCGCCAAATCGGCCGAGCTGGACGCTGAACACGCACGATACGCACAGGAATGCGAGAAGCAGCACAGTGGTTAGTCTTTTCATGAACAACTCGTCTTTCGATGTCGGCGATCTATTCCGCGCTCAGGGT
>Ga0138256_10009447_pt1 | contig 10227 bp, 10 predicted proteins | sample KNB2016incub_MG_FD_105486 | JGI IMG/M metagenome (GOLD analysis project Ga0138256, IMG submission 105486) | Active sludge microbial communities from wastewater in Klosterneuburg, Austria - KNB2014incub_MG | ecosystem: Engineered > WWTP > Activated sludge > Unclassified | place: Austria... | reverse complement strand
CTCGATCTTGCCGGTCGCCAGTTCCATGGCCGAAGCCCAGCGGGTCGAATTGATCTCACCAGAATAGTCGCCTTCCTCGCTGGCCTTGGCGGCATAAATTGCCTTGGCGGTCTGGAAAGCCACATTTCTGGCCTGTTCCTTGCCGGCATAGGCGTCGTTCTCGTATCTGGCGAAAGCGCGGCCCATGTCGGCGTCCTTCGGCATCGGCAAGAGTTTTCCACCTGACGGCTTGCCGTCGGTCTTGGCATCCGGCCTCAGCAGGGCATTTCCGCGCAGGATTAGGTCGGCAACCGATCGGTCTTTCATAGACTCCAGCCCGCGCGAAGCGAAGATGCCGGCATTGGCCATCACCGGGTTGTCTTGGGCGATCTGCTGCATTGTGGCGCGGTATACCTTCTCATCCCCGAACCCGTTGCGCAACGCAGCAAGCATTCCTCGCGCCTGTTCCGGCTGGGCCTGGCGCAGGGCGTTCGACAGGGCGGTGGCTTCCTGCGGCAGCAATCCTTTCGGCGCCGCCCCGGTGCGCTTTGCCTGTTCGGCCAGGATGGCGACGCGCGGTCCGAGGGTTTCCGCCCATGTTTCCGGCTTCTGCAGGTCGAGCGGCGTCACCACCGCGCCCTCGCGCCTGGCGGCATAGTCGAGCGGCGATTCGTTCAGCAGTTTGATGTTCTTGTCGACGTAGCCTTGAAGCTTCGACAGGTGGGTAAGTTGTTCCTTGCTCGGCGTCGCGCCATAGCTTGCCTGCAGTTCCTTCACCTTGGAAACCTGCTGGTTAGGTGGCAGCTTGGCAAGCTCAGACACAGCCTTCTGATCGGCAAGAACCATCTCGAGCATGCCGGCGTAGGGAGTGCCCTTGGAATCATTCAGAAAGCGATTGATCTCCTGCGGCGGAATATCCTGGCCGTTCTCGACGTACCAGGACAAGCGACGGCCTTGCTGTTCAAGTCCGGCTAAGTGGCGTCGCTCCGCGGCTTCTGCTTTGACGATCAGGCCGTTCTTGAAATTCCCGATGCGTGCCTCGGCGGCGGCAAGCTGCTGCGCCGGCACGCCGGCAAACTCGCCCTTGCCCATACGGTCGAGCAAGCCGTCCATGGCCCTGGTACTGTTGCGGCTGCGGTTGATCTCGCCATTCAGGGCTGCGCTATCCAGCGACTGCAACGCCCGTTCCTTCAGCGCCTCCTTGGCTTTCGGCGGGATGTCGATGGAGTTGATGTAGGCCATCTGCTCATTCAGGGCGATGGCGCGCTGGCGCGGGTCCGTCAAGACAGCCTGTGCCGCCTTGTTCAGGCCGGCTTCGACGGAATTGACCTTGTGGTCAACCCTGGCCTGCGCCTCGAAATGCAAGGCGTCCTGCCCGAGCTGGGTGCGCAGGTTCTGGAAGCCCTCTTGCAGCAGCTTCTGCGTGATCTGGCTCGGCCTGTCGCTGATCGCCTTGGTGCTGTATTCGTCGAACTGCTTCAGTACCTCTGGCGTGAAGTTGGCGGCCCCCGGCCCGGCCTTCTCCTTGGCGGCAAGCATCTGTTCAGTCCAGGACAAACGGGCATCCGACAAGACCTTGTGCGCCTCAAGCTTGGCGTCGTCCAGTTCCTGCTTCTCCCTGACGGCATCCTGGTATCGGGCGATGCGGCCCATTTCCGAGCCGATGCCGTACAAGGCCGCACCCGTCTGATTCTCCACCGCCGGAATCCCGCGCACTGCCTGCGTCGCCGCGGCAGGGGCGGAGATTTGCTGCTGGTAGCGGGGAATGCGGACTGCCATCACCATACCCCCGCATAGCCAACGCCGGGATGTTCCCCGAAGGTGCTGGTCTTGCCGTAGTTGGAGGAGAGCCCGGTCAGAAGCGACCGGCCTGCGTTCAGATACCCCGCGCTGCTGGCGTTCCGGGCGCTCTTGCGATTTACGCCGGCCCGATAATCCTCGGCCTGCGCCTGGATGTTGTAGCCCCTGGCGCGCATCTGCCCTTCGTAGGCAATGTTGAGCATGTCCAACTCTGCAAGGGTGGCAGACTGATCGAGAATGTCCAGGTTGCTTCCGGTGAAGCCGGTCCCGGACTGAGCAACCGCGGCGCGCTGTTCCCCGAGAACCTGCCGGGCGCGGCGATGCTGCTGCGCCTGCTGTGCCGCGGACTGCTGCAATGCGGCGTCGGCGTTCTGGCGCTCGATGGCGGCGTTGTAGCGGTTCCACTCGGCTTGCGATTCGTAGGCGTCGGACTTGCTGTTCGCGTCGCTGATGGCGCCGATGACCGAGAAGGCCATGCTGGCAATTTGCATGAATCCAACTTCCATTTATCTCTCCTTCACGCGAGCGAAGCGGTAGCAATCCCGGCCTTCTGGAGTATATCCCGGCATCAGCCCTTCGTTCTTGAATCCTAGCATTTCAGCCCAGACTATGCCGGCCTTGAAGTTGGCGTCGACCGCCGTCTCGATGCGGCGAATGTCAGACGTTTCAAGGTAGCGCAGGATGGCGCGGTGGATGCGCACAAAATGCCGCTTGAGGTCGCCGGACAATAGCGCCCAGGCTTCCGCCCTTCCTTCCCACCTCGGCAGCACGCCGGCCATGGCTATGACCTTCTCGCCTTCCATGGCCGTGAAGGCATGACCAGGAAAGTCGAGCATCCTGCCGTATTCCGGGTTCCCGAAATACCGGCGGACGTTCTCCTGGGCCGGCTGCAGCATCATGGCCTCCAGGTGTTCAGCCTTGTAGGGGATGATGTTCATTTGTTCTGCGTCACCACGCTGGGGAGGAAAGCCACCACCGTTGCCGGCAGGGGCTGGTCATTCACATACAGCATGAAAGCGTCCTTGGTGTAGCCATCCGGCCAGGCCATTTCGATGTCTCCGGAAAACGGCTCCAGCGGTTCGTCCATCATGTCTGCCGGATCTCGGAACAGCAGTTCGTCCAAGCTTTCTTCGTCCGCCCCCGCCTTCCCGCCAACGGTATTCAGCAGGCGCAGGTTGCAGCCGTGAATGCGCTTGGTCTTGCCTTGCGCAGTGCCATCCGCCGCCCCGGCCTCAAGCCGCATGGGGGCAATCTTGGCAATGCATGGTAACCCTGCATGCACGTACCATGCAGGAGATTCCAGGGTGATGGTTCCGGATGCGACGGTGACTTGCGGGTGCGGTGATCCATCGGCAAGAACATCCAGGGTTTCTCCCTCTAGATGGTCCAGGCCGCTGATGGTCGTCACGGTGATGGCCCAGCCGCTTGCGACAATGGCCGTCAAGGAAGGGAAGGCGGCAATGATGGTCGCCTCCACGCCAGTACCTGAATTGACGGCGGTGATCTCGGCGCGCGCCGTGTGATAGACCTCATCGGCGTCCTGGTAGCGGTAGCGAATTTCCTTGCCGAGGTCGCCGGAGACAAACACCGACCCCCCGGCCGTAAAGGCTACCCCTTCCGTTCCCGCCACGGTCGCCCCGGCGCCTGGCGTCAGGGTCTGCGCTTCGGAGCCGTCGTATGTTAGGCCGGAATCGACATAGAATGCCTCGATTATGTCCTGCTCGGAATCGAGCGGTTGTTCCATGTATTCAACGTAGCGAACCGTCGTGTTGTCGATGGTTCTACGGACGATCATCCATAGCTCGTCGGCATCCCCGTTCGGGCTTGGAATCACGTCGATGGCTTCAACTATGCCATTCCCGCCAATGGGGTGCCGGTGCCATCCGAATCGCTTCTGGTTTGCGTTCAGTGTGGTGGCCAAAAGCTTCCCGTCCGATCGCAGCGCCCAGATCACGCTATTCGGCTCCTGCTGGAATGCAAGATGCGTGATTGCCATTCCGCCAGGCACCAGATGGCGGGAAAGCACGGAGAGGTTCGTGGATCGATACCCTTCCGTCTCTAGGGTGTAGAGTATGTCCCGCATCTTCCGCCCCGAGCGTTGCACGAACAGCAGGGAATCCCCGACCCTGGCCGGATGCACCGGCTTGCTGCCGTAGTTTGAAACCGGCTCTGCTTTGGCGTTTCCTGGGCCGAACGCCTCCGACCCCGTGATCTCACCGACGGTAAATTCGCCACCGGCGGTCCCGACGATCAACTGCCGTACCGCAAGCATCCATTCGATGCGGTTTGCCTGGTCGCTGGCCACTTCGATGGACACAGCGGAATCGGCGACCACCTCCCCGCCGTCGTCCTTGTCGCGGAAGTTCTCGAAATCGCCGGACTGCGACATCCATATCTCGCGGGTCGTGGCCCTGGCGAACACCAGCCTTTCACGGAAGAAAGTGACGTGCGTCGGCCACCCTTCTTCGTCGGACCATGCTGAAAAGGCCCACCGCGTCGAAAGCTCCCCGCTGGTCACGGCGCCGTTCGGGATCTGGCTTTGCACTGTCATGGTGGCCGTGGTGCCGCCACTACCGACGGCGGTGATCTTGCCCCATCCATACCCAGGGTTCTGGAACTCCCACTGCACGCCGGTATTGCCGTCAAAGACAGCCCCGAGGGTATGAGTCGGAATGATCCCGCCTGTCGTTGCCGTGTTCAGCGCCTTGTAATTGCGGGTATCGTACCTGCGCAAATCATTCGTGTTGATGGCCTTCGCGGCCTCCCATTTCTTCGTTGTGTCGTCTTTCCGCTGTTCAAGCAAGAACAGGCTGTCGATGTGGTTTGCGTTGAAGATCGCCGAAGATGCCGTCAGGGTCACGGATCCAGTATTCGCGCTGGCATAGACAGTGATGGTCTCGTTGGGCTCAATGTCCTTGAACGGCCCGCCTTCCGGCTCGAATTCGGAAAGCGCCCAGGACAGCGAACCAGATCGGGTGAGCTTCTGCACCGGGTAGTCGCCGTCCGTGTGGGTGATGTACAACACGTCGCCGGACTGGACATAGCGCAGCTTGAAGAAGCCGTCGGCATCGAACAGGTCAGCGGCAACCCATGGGGTACTCACTTCTAGCGGGTTTGTGCCATTCATGACGATGCCGTGGTTCGTGTAGAACCGCATGTACTGGTCGCCGACTTCAATCTCGTATGCCTGTTCGGTGTTGAACTCGAAGCGGATGAAGCCGCAGCGGTCCGTGGAGTCCTTCACTTCACGGACGAATCTCGTCCCACCCCTGCGCTCCGCCGGCCCTTCGATCAGAGGGATGAAGTTCTCGATCTGCCGGCAGCCAGAGTTATATTCTTCCAGGTCGATGCGCCCATCGAACAAAGGCGAAAGTTCTCCGGAGGAAAACGACAGGATGGCGGGCGAGGCTTTCGGCATGTCAGAACCTCGAGGCCATCCACGAATCATCCGGGATCGGCTGCGGCGGCAGTTCGATGGCGTTGGCCCGGATTGCGGCCAGCACGGCGTCCTTCAGGTCGGCGCGCAACTTCTCGGCTTTGGTGTTCGATTGCGTCAGGGCTTCGCAAGCCTGATAGGCCAGGTCGGTGGCGAAGTATTCGGAAAACAGTGCATCGTACTGCGATGCGTCCGTGACGCGCTTGATATAGCGGATCTTGAGCGGAGACGCCCAGTCAGTCACGATCTTGCGTCCCTCGATCTTGAACGGCTCCTCGTCAGGGCCTCCGATGAAGTCCGACAGACCGGGAATGATCCAGGTGTCGTTGACTTGCACCACGCGCAGGCAGTCGGTCGGAAGCTGGTAGGCCACGGAATACCCCCACTCCGGCGCAACCGACAATGCCGACAGACTTGTGCGCTCTATGGCAAAGCTCCAGTTGTGCGCGCGCAGGCATGCGTCCCGGCGCAGGTCGATGATGGCATTCATCTCCCGCGCCTCTTTGAGATTGTCGGCCAGCGCCGTGATGCGCTTGGCGCCAAGCTTGGTCAATGCGGAATTGACGATCTGGACTGTATTAGCCATTCCATACCTCCCCGGCCCAGCCGGCTACTTCATGCGGCCGAGGCTTTCCATGAAAACAAACCACGCTTGCCCCTTCCGGCACGCCGTTGGTGCAGTGCGTCTTGTAGGATACGAAGCGTCCCGGATGCTTGTCCTGCAGAATATCCGGCTTGCGGCGCCCGTAATGCTGTTCAAGCCAGCCCTGGTCGCCGTTGGCGTGCTTCATCGGCTTTCCCGCAGCTTCCCATCCTTCCCAGATGCCAAGCTCTGCTTCGGTATTCCAGAGCATGACGGCAGGCCCCAAGCCGTCCTCGCGCCAGAAGTCCCGCAGCGTGGCGAAAGGCCCATCATAGCTGGCTATGTCGTTGATGTTGCCGATGATGAAGGTGTCCAGGTCGAGGAATAGGACGCGGCCAGCCGGGAACATGCCCGGCTTGAACAGGCGCAGCTTTTCCCACCAGCCGGGAAGACAGGCTGGCTTGACCGTCATTCCGCGATAGAGGCTGGCCGCGTCATCGGTGACGACATAGAACTTGTGCGGCAGGGTCAAATGCTTCCGCACGCTGGCGCGCAGCTTCCGGACGTATTCCGCCCCCCTGCCAAGATAGTTTCCGGTCTGGACAACGACCACGCTCAATTGACCCATTTTCCCTCGAATATCCGCTTGTTTCTGGCAAAGCCCTCTGCCGGCCACTTGATCGTGGCCCCGGTCTTTGGATGATGCACCACAAGGTCGTCGCGTACCATGAAGCGCGCCCCAACGGACAGCAGACGACGAACGAAGTCCCGGTCTTCATACCCGGCACCGGCCTGATAAGCCTCATCGAATCCGCCAACACGTTCAAACAGTTCCCGATTCATCAAGCCGAGGAAGGCCCCGGCAAAGCCGGGCGGGAATCCGTCCCAGGTGCTTACGTCGCTCTTGCAATGCCACTCACGCCGTTCCGGGCACCACGCCGAAGCCATGACGTACCCGCTGCGCCCAACGGCCTGAAGCTGCATGGCAAGATCGGCCAGCACTGGCGCAACATGCAGGATCTCGATGCAGGACAGGGCTATGACATCGCCTGTAGATTCACGCACGCCGGCGTTCCATGCGGCTGACTGCGGCGTCGGGTGATCCTTCTTCGGCATCCGCACCACATGCAGATCAAGCGGGTAATCCGCCGGGGCTTTGAACGGGACGGCGTTGCCGTCATCGACGACAATCACCTCCAGGTCGATGCCGACGTAATGCTCTGCCAGCAAAGACAAAGCACGATCGGCGGCGGCCTGGCGGTCCCAATACGGGAGGATCAGACTGATCGTGTCCAGACGGTCGTCCATGGCTTCAGATCCTTGAATACCTGAACTTCGAAGCCGCTCATGTCGGCGCGTTCCCACTTGTAATATGGGTGTTCGGTGTCATGGGCGACGATCAAATCAGAACGAGCCTTTGCCCACATCAGGCAATCGGGCCGGGAATCCCCGTGCCCATCGACGAAGATCAGGTCGTAGCGCGGTTTCAGGTCGACTTCACGCCACGCCTGCGCGCCCAAGGCAAGCCGGACATCGACGGCTGGCAGTTCCCGGTGGATGTTCTCTGCCCATTCCTGGTGCTGCATCTCGATGCTGGTGACGTTGCAGCCCATGTCGTGGAACTTCTTTGTGCTGAACAGCCCGCACCCGAATTCCAGGACATCGACGATCAAATGCTCCTTGAACAGCTTTTCGAAGACAGGCAGATGCGTCGCGGTCGGATTCATGGCTCCGTCCTGAAGATGACAACCAGCAGGATTACCCATGTCGCCAGAATTCCGCAGACGATCATCATGGCTGACAATTCACCAGTTCAAGCCTGGCGCTGCCGATCCAGTCGGCGGTCTTGCCGGACAGGGAAGTCACCCGGCCATTGAAGTAATTCCGAATGGCGGATTTCCACTCCATTTCATTGGCGCGATCGGCAAACTCGGTTTTGTACCACGGCGGGTCGAAGTAATGCCCGTCGCCCGTCATCGGAACCCCTGCCAGGACGATCTCGGTGTAGCCGAGCAGCAGCCCTACCTTGACGGCGAACAGTCCGGACGTTCCCCCGACAGCGGCAAAGTTCCACGCCACATCCACCCCCTCGCGCGACTTTTGGGAATGGCACATCGGCGGAACGCGATCGCCGTAGTTGTGCTTTTCGCGGTAGTGCCGCCAGCCTGGAAAGTATTCAGGGTGCAGCGTCACCCAATGGCGGATGCGGTCGTGCAAATGCGCGCCGATGTCATTGACCGCCATGATTTCTCCCTTCCACGGCCTGACCTTGGCGTAGTCGTCCCACACGGTACGACCGCCGCCCAGGACAAGCAGCGGGCCGGAAAAACATCCCGAGCGGGAGGGGATTTCCCCCCTTCCGCCCAGGATGTTCCACAGTTCGTGGACTTCCGACATCACTCCACGTACTGGATTTTCACCGACAGCGTGCCGGCGCCGGAGCCGACGGTGACGCCGGTGTAACAGACATCGACGAACTTGCCGGGGTCTTCCGTCAGGCCGGCCATCTCCCACACCCGCTGCTCGATGTCCTCGACACCGACATCGCTGCCGGCTTCGTAGAGATCGCGCGTGCCGGTGACGGAGCCGCTGACCAGCGACACGGCATCGGCAAAGCAGTTGATGTTGATGACGGCCGCACCGTTCTCGGCGGTGTCGTAGAGGCCCACGTCGAAGTCGGCGCCGGAGGTGATGGCGTCGTTGTAGCGGATGATCTCGCTGATCCGCCAGGACGAATGCACCCGGCCGACGCGATAGACGCTGTTGTTGTCATCAGCCGCGGCGATTTCCACGGTGCCGACCTGCTCCTTGAGGATGCCGCCCATGAGATACGTGGGATTCATCACCCTGGGCGTGGCGTCGAGGTTGGTGACGGTCTTGCTCTTGGTGTTTGCGGTAGCCATATCAATTTCTCCTTTCTATGGCTGGTTAGATGTAGCTGATCTCGACGACGCCTTCGTCCTCGACCCGCGTCGCACCGATGTCCATCTCGACGAAAACCTGGGTCGAGTAGTTCTTGTCGGCGCGCTCGCTGATGCGGACGTTCGGCTCCGAACCGATGGCCAGCACGACCGAGTTCTTGGCATAGACGAAAGCCTTGAGCGCGGTGACTTGCGTGGACACGCGGAACTTGAAGCCGAGGAAGGTATCCACCTGGCCCTGAACCAACGCCTTGACCGTGTTGTAGTCGGACGAGGTGATTTCCGTCGCGCTCAACAGGTCGGTCAGGCCGGCCGGGTTGATTGCACAGGTCAGGTTCTCGGGGTCGACGTCGGCACTGAGCAGGATTTCGCGGGCACTGCGCAGCTTGGCCACGGTGAGGCCGGCGGAGGCAGCCGCAACCTTCTGCGCGGACGGCAGGGCAACGGTGGTTCCGCCCGCTTCGCCCGCGTAGGCGTTGCCGGCAATGGCCGCGATCAGGGACGCATCCATCTTGCGGCCGGCCGCCCATGCCGCGTTCATGGCATAGGGGGAGGTCGGATCGATCAGGGTGCGAACCTTGTCGGCGTTGTCGATCAGATCGGCAAAGCGCGAAGTCACCAGCGAAACACGGCGACGGCTGTGCGGGGTGTCGATCTGCGGGGTGTCGTCATGGCGGGAAGTCGCATCAACCATATCGACTGCGCCGATACGCTCGAAATACGCATTCTTGCCAGTGACCATTTCGCTGCGGACGGTATCGCGCAGCTTGCTGCCCTTCTGCTGTGCGAGCATCAGGACGTTGGATTTGTACTGCTCGACCATGGCGGTCGTGATCTGGGTGCTCATGAATGAGTCCTCCAAAAAGTTAATGAATCACTTTTCGAAGGGCCTCCCCGGCTACCCGGAACCACTTCTTGCCGCAATCTCGCTGCGGCCAGACGGCCTACTTTAGGCGGTCACCGGACGGCTCTCGCCGCTCCCCGGCATGTCGATCTGTTACACGCCGTCAGGATAGCCCACATTATGCAGGCGTGTCCATTCGGCTTTTTTGTCGGCATCGCCGGCCAGGTAGGCCGACATCCATGCGCCATCCTTCTTCAAGTCGGTGATGCGGGCGCGGGCGCCTTCTGGCGACATGCCGAAAGTCTGCCCGGAGCCTTCGCCTCCGACGAACCGATGTTCGCCCATGGACTTACCGAGTTCGGCGAACATCTTCATCGCCCTGCCGACGCCGATGGTGTCCTCGATCTGCTGGGCTTCCTGGTCGGTCAGGCCGGACGCGCGCCGCACCCGGCGGGCAAGTTCGACGTTCTTGTCGAAATCCTGGCCGTATTCGGTCTTCAGCGCTTGGATGTCCTTCTCGGCCTTGGCATTCAGTTGTTCCTCGCGGGCGACCTGCTGGCTGGTGATGTACTCATTCCACTTGCCGGCCAAGCCCTCCGCCTGGCGCTTCGGCACGCCCAACTCATGAAACCAGCCAGTTGCGGTCTTCAGGAACTCGTCAGAT
>Ga0138256_10009446_pt1 | contig 10228 bp, 10 predicted proteins | sample KNB2016incub_MG_FD_105486 | JGI IMG/M metagenome (GOLD analysis project Ga0138256, IMG submission 105486) | Active sludge microbial communities from wastewater in Klosterneuburg, Austria - KNB2014incub_MG | ecosystem: Engineered > WWTP > Activated sludge > Unclassified | place: Austria... | reverse complement strand
TCTTGGAAGTGATGATAACCAACGGGGGAATAAGGCAAATAATCCGAAGGGCAATCCCAATGCAATACCAAATCCCGCCATTGCCACAGTAAGCTGAATAGCGCCTCCATTGTTATTAAGCGCTCCTACTAATAAAGTACCTAATATGGGACCAGTACAAGAGAATGAAACGATAGCTAATGTCAACGCCATAAAGAAAATGCCACCCACACTTCCAATATCAGCACGGGCATCCGTTTTATTAGCTACAGCTCCTGGAAGACCTATTTCGTATAAACCAAAGAATGAAAGGGCGAATACAAAGAATACTGCAGCAAAAAACAAATTCAACCAGGCATTGGTCGAAATATTATTTAGGATATCAGAATTACCAGATTCAAGAAAATAAAATGGAACACTCAACAAAACATAAATAAGAAAAATAAAGAAGCCATATAAGAATGCATTCCTAACCCCCTTCTTATGATCTGAGGCCTTTTTTGTAAAGAAGGAAACCGTCATTGGGATCATTGGGAAAGTACAAGGCATTACCAATGCAATCAGACCTCCGATAATTCCCAGAAAAAATAAATTCCATAAACTCTTCTCCCCTTCAGCACCGGTGCCTCCTGTTTTACTTACCGGATTATCAAAATCGATGGAGCTTTTCTTAATCTTGTTTGCTGCCGTTGCTGATTCTGTAAGTGCAGAAGATTTAAAAACAAGATTGCCTGCAGCATCCATTACAAATCGGAATGGAACGGCCTCAGGATTGGTGAATGCATCTCTTTTGAAAGCCATGAATGTAACTGCGCCTTTAAGATCACTATTCCCACTCAATGTTACCTGTATCTGAAGCTCTATATTGTTTTTGAAATACCTAACGAATGTATCGAGCAAGGAATTCTTCTCATTTATCAATCCTGCTCCTTCCTTTATAGAACCCAGCAAAGCATTAACTCCACTATCAAGTGAAACCCTTGTATTCGGTTGATCATCGGGCATAGTAGTTGAGAAAACGCCCCAATCTGTTGTTATTTTACCAGTAGCAATTATCAGATAGGTTTGTCCAGATTGTTTCTCAGCACGAAAACTCCACTTCGCTACTTGTAAAACAGTATCATCGTCCTGTGCTTGTAAGTTGTTTGCAGAAAAAAGCAAAACCGTTAGAAGGAAAACACTTAGAATTCTAAACATCAGCCGGAGTATTATTAGTAACAGAAACAGGTTTCTTATTGTCTAAGAAACCTGTTTCAAATATTGTATTTCATCCCTAAGTAATCAATTAACCACCAACAGCCACACTAAAATCAACATCTGAAGGAGCCAGGCATTCCCTATCATTACAAACTATGAATGACACTTTACCTGCAATATTAGTTTTGATATTACTTTTCAATTTAACTACTTGAATGAAGTTCACAGAGTTTTCATAGTAATTAACTACTCCGCCCCAAACCTCTTCATTCTTCTTAATCAGCTTTCCTGTTTCTTTTACTTTCCCTTCAAAACTCACCAATGGGTTTTTTGTAAAGTTGAACGTTGTAGGTAAAGGACCTTCTGCACCAGCATCTTGAGAATAAAGATGATATTTAGCCCCTACTGTAGCACTCATGCTTACTTCGTAAGTCTTGTCCGCAATTTTCTTAACGGTATACACCCATTTCACCTGTTTGGCAGATTGGGCATTTGCTAAAGTAGAAGTCAGTAAAACGAGGGTAAGAAAAGTAAATAATTGCTTCATATGATCACATTCTTATTTTATAACGAAGAACAGGCTGCAAAAATCGACTATTAAGTGCTAAGATTTCTTTAAAAATTTGCCAATTGTGGGGTTGGTTTCAGAAAACCAGCCTGAGAGGCCATTAATAGGGCTTTTATTATCAAGCGACCGTCGGTATTCCCAAGTGCCTCTGTACAAGCTCTTTCCGGGTGTGGCATCATACCAAATACGTTTCTTTCTGCATTACAGATTCCGGCTATATTTCTGGCTGCCCCATTTGGGTTGGCAGCGGCTGTTATATTTCCTTGTTCATCGCAATACCTGTAAATCACTTGGTTATTGGCTTCCAACTCGTCCAGAATAGCAGTTTCAGCATAATAACGTCCTTCTCCATGAGCGATTGGCACTTTTAAAGCCTTGTCTGACCCAATACCTTTCAGGAACACATTTTTACAGATAAACTGTTGGTTAGCATTACGAAGTAAAACGCCGGGTAAAAGATGTGATTCGCAAAGAATCTGAAAACCATTACAAACCCCCAGCACTTTTCCGCCTTTCTGGGCAAATTCGATAACACTCTGCATCATTGGACTGAATCGGGCAATAGCGCCGCAACGCAGATAGTCGCCATAAGAAAAGCCACCGGGCAAAATGATACAATCATCTGTGGTGAATTGAGAAATATCCCTGTCCTTATGCCAGAGCATTACCACTTCCTGCTTCAGATCATTCTGAAGAGCATCCTGCATATCACGATCACAATTGGAACCAGGGAAAACAACTACACCAAATTTCATGAGAGTTTCATTTAATGAAGGCCAAAGGTAAAAGATACTGCCCGAATTCTGAAGAGCCGTTGATAAATCAGGGCCAGTAGTTAATATAAATGGCAAAGGCGAAGATATTCCAGTGCAGCACCAGGGGAAAAGTCCTGTTATTTGGATAAAAATAAGCAGCAGCATGGAAAATTGATAATGGTACTGCACATAATAGCCAACTGGTATAATTGGATCCCCCATTTACCAACGTTATAAGGGCTGCTACTATCAGGAAAAGGAGTAGCAGACTCCAGTTTTTTCTAACCTGTATCAGCATCTTGTTCAAGTTATTCTGGACATAGAACCCTCCCACTATAAAGCCAAGCACCAATAAGATGATACTAATGGTTATGAATATTGAGGAAGGCATTGCCGGAAGGGAAATATGTATGGATGGAAATATCTTTTGCCAGCTCCATTGATTAGTTAGAAACAGAAGGATGCCTAAGAAATAATAAGGTGTTGTTACTCCTAATAAAGCCACCAGCCATTCCCTTATTACAAATGGCCTCATGATGTACAACGCCAGCCATAATAATATGATGAATAAAACGGCTGGTTTATAAAACAACGTCACTATTCCCATACCGAATGCGATATTGAATATGGCAGATACCGCCTTTCCAGAATTATACAATAACATCATCCGGTAAAAAAGCCAGATGAGCAGTGAATTTATCAGTAAAGGAGCCGAGAACTGATTCCATACCGTCATCAGAGAGGTGATGAGTATATACGACATGGCTGGTAAGTAATTCGGCTTATGCAAAAGCTTTTGCAGATTACAAATTCGATTGAACAAACTGGCCTGAGAATACAATAAAAGGAATGTAAGGATGGAATAAACCATCGGAGGAAGATTCAATGGAGCCAGAAAATTTATCAACCCTGTATACAGATAGTTATCTTCTGCTAACCGTAATGGAGCAGCAGGATGGAGAAATATAGAAAACTTCAATGCCAGGGCGTAAACAAGTAACACCAGTGCATTAGAAGAGTTTTTTTGGCGGAAAATTCCGATCACGAGGCAATCATTTAAAATTCAATTTTAGCAAACGTAAGACTGTTCCTATAATAACAAGGTAATACCAATGCCTTAGAACTCACTTGTTTTCCGAATCGCGGAAGGAAATCAATTTCCCGATCAAGATTCTTCAAAGTAGGATTACGGGTGATCTTTCCATCAGGAGATATACTCTGATCATTCAACAACAACGTTCTCCTTTCATACAAATTAAAGAGCAAATGCAATTCACCCCCGGTAACCATTATCTGGTGAGAAATGGTACCATCCGTTTCATCATCATATTGCGCTTTGGGTACAGAATTATTCCATTCCATCTTGCCATCGGCATCAAATGAAAGAATTAAAATATTCTCAGCATGGTAGCGGGTTTGTTGCGAACCATTCCTGTTTCCATAATATCTGTCGTAATAAAAACTATTGTAAGGATTGGAATAAGGGGACCAGTAATAATAATCCAAAGGACTGGACCATGGGTTATTGTAGAACCTGTTACCCCATCTGTCGAAAGAGCTACCTCTTGAAGTGGTGTACATCGATTCTCCTACTAATATGAAACCACCATCCTTTTTTGTAATCACACTGCTGATTGAATAATCATCAAATGCCATCTTGGAACTGGCATCGGGGCCTTTGGCCAATTTTCGTAATTCATCATCAAACTCGAGATAGTTCTCGCGAATCATACCAGCTACCTTAGTATCCCAAACAAGAGTAAACAAACCTTCAACATTTCCTCTTCTCGGTGCATAATACAATGCATTAAACAGGTAGCGTTTATTTACATTATCGATCTTTATCTTTATTTCATCGAGCGTATGATCGTTAAGTGCCAAAGGGATAAGGGTGAACGATTCCTGATCGCTTTTCTTTGTGATCATCGTCAATTCTGTGATATTATCGCTATAACTACGTCTAATGAATTTCCCGAAAACAAGATCACCCAGATTATCTATATGGAAATCGGTGAAATAATCATTTTTTTCTGTCATCGAAAGACTCATTCGATGCTTGTTCTTCTTCTCGAGCTGATTATTAAATAACAGGGTAGTAAAAACAAAATTGTTTGGGTTCTTGCTGTTGATCTTGAACACCATTATACTCTTCTTGTCTTCGCTAAAAATGGTGGAGTAAATCTTATTACTTGCCGACCAGCCAATTTTGGTAGTATCTAATTCAATAGGTTCAGTAATGCGTTTCCCATCGGTACCGATCTTTACGCCCATACAATACACAATTCCTTTTCTCTGGTATTGATAAATCATCCAGGCGAAATCGGGGTAGGTAACAAAATCAACATTGATCCACCGATCATCCATATCGGTTTGTTTAACCCTATTGATCAGTTTCATGCTGTTATCATAAACACTGATATCATTCTCGTTACGGTTATTCTTGAAAACAAGAAAATTGGCTCCTACTTTCCCTATGATTTCAAAATTTGTACGTCGGTTATCTTCCCTCTCAGGTTCAGAATAAACGATTTTTTGCGCTTTTGGAAATAAGGTAAACCCTCCGGTAAATAATACCAGAAACAACAGTCCTCTTAAAAAACGATTGTTAGTCTGCATCATGTTAATAGCAAGCATCTTGTATGCCAAATTAAGGATTGTGACACGGCCGCCCAAACTTTCCCGTTTTTTTTACATTTCCGGGAAAATGGTTTTAGTACAGATGCCAAAAAAATACGCTTTTCACAGACTCCGCAATAAATCGGAGATTATTTAGTTTTTTTACCTATACCTTTGTTATACACTGGATATACCGGTGCCTAATAAATGTTATCGCCCTTTGATAACACCTTTTCAAGTTACTGAATCGTGAGCAAACATATCAACAAAGTCAGCACAGCCAGCTTACTAATTGCTTTAGGAATTATTTATGGAGACATAGGCACCTCTCCACTTTATGTATTCAATGCAATCATTAACGGTAAACCTATTGAGGAGACCCTCATATTAGGAAGCCTGTCCTGTATAATATGGACACTGACGCTGCAAACCACGGTAAAATACGTTATACTTACTTTACAAGCCGACAACCGGGGTGAAGGTGGCATCTTCTCGCTTTTTGCCCTTGTTCGCCGTCAAAGGAAATGGTTGGTATTGCCTGCCATGATAGGCGGAGCCGCATTGTTGGCTGATGGCATGATTACCCCTCCCATCTCTGTAACTTCTGCCATTGAAGGTCTGAAACAGATTCCAGCCCTTCATGATATCCAACAAACAACCATCGTATATATAGTTGTAGGGATAATTGCCCTTCTATTCTTCCTTCAACAGTTTGGAACGGCTTCAATCGGTAAGCTTTTCGGTCCAATGATGCTTACCTGGTTCCTAATGCTGGCTATGCTTGGCATTTTGCATATATCAGACGACCTAAGCATTCTCAAAGCCTTTTCCCCACATTATGCCGTTGAACTCCTTACCCAGTATCCTAAAGGATTCTGGATTCTTGGAGCCGTTTTCCTCTGTACTACAGGTGCTGAAGCCTTATATAGCGACTTGGGCCACTGCGGTCGTTCCAATATAAGGTACTCCTGGATATTCGTAAAAGCAAGTCTTATACTCAATTATCTTGGACAAGGTGCCTGGTTACTAACACAAAAAGGAAAAGTATTTGCCAATGAAGACTTGTTGAAATCCGATGCTTTCATGGCACAGTTTCCGGGGGCACTTGAGTTAAAAAGTACTTTTTACTCCCTTATGCCTGAGGGATGGTTTCTATATGTTGGAATCGCAATTGCTACCATGGCGGCAATCATTGCCAGCCAGGCATTGATTAGCGGTTCGTTTACACTGGTGAGTGAGGCGATGCGTTTGAACCTTTGGCCAAAGATGAAAATCAACTACCCAACAGAAGAAAGAGGCCAGTTATTCATTCCTGGTATTAATGTGTTGTTATTTCTTGGATGTACAGGCATCACTTTTTATTTCAAATCTTCTTCCAATATGGAAGCAGCATACGGACTGGCCATCACCATGTGTATGATAGCCACAACCATGCTGTTTGCCAATTACCTTATAACAAAACGGGTACAATCGATCTGGATATACCTCTTCTTACTGGTCTATCTTGCATTGGAGAACGCCTTCCTTTTCGCAAACCTGGATAAATTCCCCCACGGTGGTTATGTAACACTTATCATCGGTGGTGCACTGTTTGCAGTAATGTATATCTGGTATAGAAGCCGAAAGATCAAGAACAGGTACGTGGAATTTGTACGACTGGAACAATACATTCCACAAATACAGGAATTGAGTAATGACCGCACAGTACCTAAATATGCTACTCACCTTGTATATCTTACAAGTGCCAACAATCCTAAGGAAATAGAACATAAGATCATCTATTCTATCCTCAATAAGAAACCTAAGAGAGCGGATATTTATTGGTTTGTACACGTTGATACATTAGATGATCCCTATACATGTGAATACACCGTAGATCATATTATACCCAACGATATAATCAGGGTGGAATTCCGTTTAGGTTTCCGGATGGAACCAAAGATCAACCTGATGTTCAGGAAAGTAGTAGCCGACCTGGTTGCCAATAATGAAGTGAATATCACAAGCAGATATGAAAGCCTTGAAAGGAATAATGTAGTGGGCGACTTCCAGTTCATAGTTATGGAGAAATATCTAAGCCAGGATAATGAATTACCGTTCTTTGAAAGAGTGGTGATGAAACTATATTTCACCTTGAAAGACTGGAGCCTTAGTGAGGAAAGAGGTTTTGGCCTTGACACCGCTAATGTAACTATAGAAAAATTCCCTCTCATTGTTTCTCCTGTTCCTGATATGAAGCTGAAACGGGTATTCGAATCCTCCTAAGACAATTCAATACAGTTAAAGTCAAATGCGCCAGATAAGTCCTGCGGAATTGAAAATATTATTGGAAAGCAATTCCCCCCTCCAGTTGATAGACGTGAGGGAACCGGAAGAACATCAACTATTCAACATAGGAGGAGAGCTTTTTCCATTGCCTGAAATCATGGAACATGCAAACAAGATAGAAAGGGATATACCTGTTGTTATCTATTGCAAGATGGGGGTTCGCAGTCATATTGCCATTCAACGTCTTGAACAGAAATATGGCTTTACCAATCTTATCAACCTTGTTGGTGGAATGGAAGCCTGGAAGAAAGAAATGGGGCATTTCTAAGGCTTTCGTTAACTTCATCTTTACACCAAACCTAAGCTGCTTTGCCCTCGTTCATTTGGTATATATTGGCATCCATCGCCCTGTTATCTATAGTAGCCTATTTCATACAGGAAAAATTCATCTTCAAACCGGAGAAGCTGTCTGCCGATTTTGAATTTAAATACGATGCCCCTTTTCGTGAACTCTTCTTCGACATAGAACCTGGCGTAAGTATAAATGGACTTCATTTCTTCAGGGAAAATCCGAAAGGACTTATCCTCTACTTTCATGGAAATAGCAGGAGCATTAAAGGTTGGGCAAAATATGCACGTGATTTTTACCGTTTCGATTATGATGTGGTACTTATAGATTATCGGGGATTTGGAAAAAGCACGGGCAAAAGATCAGAAAAGAAAATGCTATCAGATGTGCAGTTCGTTTACGATACTTTATTAAAAACCTATCCGGAAGATCATCTGATTGTTTATGGAAGAAGTATGGGTAGCGGCTTTGCCACAAAATTGGCTTCAGATAATAAACCCAGATACCTAATTCTGGATGCTCCTTATTATAGTTTTCTGAAAGTAGCCCAACGATTTCTTCCCATACTACCAGTAAAACTTGTATTGAGATATCACTTGAGAACAGATGCATGGATAAAGACAGTAAAATGCCACACATATATTTTGCATGGCACAAGGGACCTGCTGATACCTATAAAACACAGCGAAAGACTCCAAAAGATAGAACCCAACCGAATTACTTTAATACGTATTCATGGTGGCGGACATAATAATTTACCTTCGTTCCCCGAATACCACAATTTTATCAGGGATATCCTGAAATACTGATATGAATAAGAAAATATTGTTTCGTTGGATCAAAGTAATCGTGTTGCTCTATAGTATCATCGGCATTGCCTTTTATTACCTGCAAGATTATGTTTTGTACCAGCCGGAAAAAGTTGCGCCTGATTCGGTATATCAATTTAAACAACCTCATACCGATTTTTCAATCCCTGTAAATGAAACTTCTTCTATCAATATCATTCAGTTCACATCTACAAATACTGTAACAAAAGGTGTGGTCCTTTATTTTCATGGCAACAAGAAAAATGTTAGCTGGTACGCACGCTTCGCGCCTTACTTCACCGATAAGGGCTATGAGGTTTGGATGATGGATTATCCTGGCTATGGAAAAAGTACAGGAATTTTCAGTGAAGCACAACTATATGCATGGGCTAAGGAAGTCTATAAGTTAGCCAGGCCCCGCTATTCACCTGACAGTATAATCATTTATGGTAAATCGATGGGCACAGGCATTGCCGCCTATCTTGCTTCTATTCGGAACTGCAAGCATTTGATATTGGAAACACCCTATTGGGATTTCCCATCCGTTGTAAGGCCATATTTACCTGTATATCCTTTAGAGAGAATGATGAAGTTGAAGATCCCCACCCATGATTATCTCGAAAAAGTGGAAGACCCTGTAACCATATTTCATGGAACTGATGATGGCATTGTTCGATATGGAAACTCTGAAAGACTTCAACCCCTATTAAAGAAAGGTAGTGAGCTGGTTACGATAGAAGGTGGAAGCCATAATGACCTGTTCCAGTTTCCGATTGTCATCCAAAAACTCGACTCCATCTTAAAAAAATAGACATTTATCCTAAAATTTGACAAGTTTTATTGTCAATATGTAAAATATACTTTACTTTGTGTAAATAATACTTTACACAATGAAACAATCATTATTACTTCCAAACAAGTACAAGCTGATAGGTATTCTGCTACTTGTCCCTTCTTTGATATTGGGTATCGCTGTACGTTTCTATGATTTGAAGTTCGACTTCCTTACCATAAAAAACCCAGTAAAGACAACGGATCCATTAAGTGGATCGACCATAAATTTTACTGATGAAATAGCTTTAACCGGGTTGATCGTAGGCCTGCTGTTTATAGCATTTGCCAGAGAGAAACAGGAAGATGAATACATCCGTTCAGTTCGATTAGAATCCTTACTGTGGGCAGTATTGGTGAATTACCTCTTACTGATTTTAGCTACCTGGCTTGTTCATAATTTTGCCTATCTGGATGTGATGGTATATAATATGCTTACAATTCCTATTTTCTTCATCATCCGTTTTGCGGTTATGCTTCGCAGAAACAAATCCATCATCACAGAATAAACTGAATCCTCATGAAAAATACATTACGAATCGACAGGGCCATTGGCCAGCTGACTCAGCAGGATTTAGCCGACAAAATTGGTGTAAGCCGTCAAACCATCAATGCCATAGAAAGCAATAAATATGTTCCTTCTACTGTATTAGCATTGAAAATTGCGAAGTTGTTTGGGAAGAAGGTGGAGGAGGTGTTTCTGTTGGAGGAGGGGGATTAAAAAGTTCCAAAAGTTTAATAGGTTCCAGTTGTTCCATAGGGCCTACTAATGGTTGGCTGGTTTATTTAATTAGTTTTTTTAACCGCAGAGGCGCAGAGACGCAGTTGAATACCTCCGCGTCTCTGCGCCTCCTAT
>Ga0138256_10009445_pt1 | contig 10229 bp, 8 predicted proteins | sample KNB2016incub_MG_FD_105486 | JGI IMG/M metagenome (GOLD analysis project Ga0138256, IMG submission 105486) | Active sludge microbial communities from wastewater in Klosterneuburg, Austria - KNB2014incub_MG | ecosystem: Engineered > WWTP > Activated sludge > Unclassified | place: Austria... | reverse complement strand
GTGACCGGGTGTTGGTGCGTGAAATTGGCTTGGACCGGCGTGGACGGCGCGAAGCCGCTATCGTCGAGGTGCTGGAATATACCAATGCGCAGTTGGTGGGGCGATTACACATCGATCACGGTATTTTGTTTGTCGTGGCGGAAAATAAGCGCATCAGCCAAGATATTCTGATTGCCAAGGAGCACTCATTAAAGGCCAAAGCGGGTCAGATTGTCATCGTCGAAATCATTCAACAGCCGAATAAGCAATCACAACCGATCGGCAAGATCATAGAAATTCTGGGCGACTACACGGCGCCGGGGATGGAGATCGAGATTGCATTGCGCAAACACGATTTGCCGTATGTATTTCCTCCAGAAATTGAAAAGCTTTCTGCTAAATTCCCCAAAAGTGTTCTAAAAAAAGAACTGACCGGACGCAAAGATATTTGCCACTTACCATTGGTCACCATTGACAGCGAGACTGCCCGCGATTTTGACGACGCGGTTTATTGCGAGGAAGAGGAAGGCGGATTCCGTTTGTATGTGGCGATCGCGGATGTCAGTCACTATGTCAGGCCGAAAGATGCGATTGACCAGGAGGCCCTGAATCGCGGCAATTCCGTGTATTTCCCGCGCCGGGTTATTCCCATGCTGCCCGAAGCGCTGTCGAATGAATTGTGCTCGCTCAATCCGGACAAGAACAGGCTGTGCATGGTGTGTGAAATACAATTTAAAAAGAGTGGTGAAATACTGGATTATGTTTTTTATCCTGCGGTCATGCGCTCAAATGCACGCCTGACTTACACTATCGTAGCAGCGATGCTGGCCGACCCAAAAGGAGCTGAAGCCAAGGCACATGCCAAGCTGTTGCCGTATTTGCAGTTGGCCTACAAGTTGTTTAAGGCATTGCTCAAAGCGCGTAAGAAACGTGGTGCGATTGATTTTGAAACCACAGAAACGCAGATGTTCTTCAATGATCAGGGAAAAATCGACAAGATTGAGCCGGTGCAACGCACTGAGGCACATCGCTTAATTGAGGAATGTATGCTGGCAGCCAATGTATGTGCGGCGGATTTTCTACAGAAACATGGACATACTACGCTGTACCGGATTCATGAAAGTCCCTCACCGGAAAAAATTGATGCGCTGCGTAATTTTCTCAAGGAATTTGGTATTCAGTTGGGGGGTAAAAATAAACCCAGCGCCAAGGATTACGCACAAACCTTGCTCAAAATACGTGACAGGCCGGATGCGCAATTGCTGCAAACCGTGATGCTCAGGTCCTTGCAACAGGCAGTTTACAGTCCGGATGTGACCGGGCATTTCGGCTTGGCCTATGATTCTTACACGCATTTCACGTCGCCTATTCGTCGCTACCCGGATTTGCTGATTCATCGCGCAATTAAAGCAGTGCTGCACGGAGAAATTTATCAACCAGGAGATTGGCACGAGCTGGGTAAACATTGCTCATTGACCGAACGGCGTGCCGATGACGCGACCCGTGATGTCGAATCGTGGCTGAAGTGCTTTTACATGCAGGATAGAATTGGAGAATGCTTCGACGGCGTGATCAGTAGCGTGACAGGTTTCGGCTTGTTCGCGGCGTTGGATAATGTTTATGTCGAGGGATTGGTGCATATCTCTGAGTTGCCGAGCGATTATTTTCATTTCGATGCCATCAAACATACGCTGCTGGGTGAACGCAGCGGCAAACAATACCGCCTTGGCGATCGGGTGTGCGTCAAATTGGTGCGTGTGGATCTGGAAACCAGCAAAATTGATTTTGTGCTAGCGGAACCGGACAAAAAAGCCAGTCGCACAAAAAAAACAACTCACTCAAAAACAAAGGCTTCAAGCAAAGGTAAGCAGTCGCTTTAGGGGCTGGATTGCTTTACAATACCGGGCTTGCGGGATCGTTGATAATGGACGAGAAAACCGGAGTCCGGCAATGGCCTGTTTGAATTGCCAGGGTGATTTCAATGAATGCCCTGGCTTTTGTTTTGTCCGATCGCTATCGCTAATCGTTAAGCAATGCTTAACAAAATTTAGGTTTTATTAAGCATTATGTCTAACACACGCCTTATTTTTGGCTTCCATGCCGTGACCAGCCGCTTGCGGCAGAATCCGGATAGCATCAAAGAGATCTTTATTGATGGCGCGCGTAGTGATCAGCGGGTGCGTGGACTGATTAATTTGGCTGAGTCTCAGGAAATGCGTTTGATCGCCTGTGATGGATTTCGATTGACTAGCATGGTGGGTAATGATCGTCATCAGGGCGTCGTGGCCAATATCGATATTTCACGCAGTTATGTCGATCTTGACGACGTGCTGGATACGTTGACCGAACCAGCGCGTTTATTGATTCTGGACGGTGTTCAGGATCCACACAATTTGGGCGCCTGCTTGCGAGTCGCCGATGCCATGGGTGTACATGCGGTGATTGCACCCAAAGACCGTGCGGTCGGTTTGACGGCTACCGTATATAAAGTCTCCAGCGGTGCTGCGGATACGGTCCCCTATATTGCGGTGACCAACTTGGCACGCACCATCAAGCAATTAAAACAACAGGGCATTTGGATCATTGGCACCGCTGAAGATGCTGATTACGATCTGACTCATTTCAAGATTCAAGGGCCGGTTGCCTGGGTATTTGGCTCTGAAGAAAAAGGAATGCGGCGCTTGACACGAGAAAGCTGCGATCAGTTGGTGCGCATTCCCATGCTGGGCAGTGTAGAGAGCTTGAATATCTCTGTCAGTGTCGGAATTTGTCTATTTGAAACATACCGCCAACAGTCTGTAGTCTGATCGATGTACCTGATAAAATGAGCAGAATGCGTCGATGAGAACATTGCATCAGTGTCGTGTCATCCAATTCAATAACACTATTAATCGTCTTAATGCTTAACCATGATTTTATCTGCTCAACCCAATTTTAAAACCCATTTTGCTGAATTGCTGCATCAAGCCGCCAGCCGCATCACCACGTTGGATGCTGCCGTCCGCATTGAACTGGCACGCACCAAGCAAGCCAGTCATGGTGATTATTCCTGTAATCTGGCCATGCAACTGGCCAAGCCATTGCATAAAAATCCGCGTGAAATTGCTCAATTATTGATTGATGCTATGCCTGCTTCGTCTTATTTGGAGAAGATTGAAATCGCAGGCGCAGGATTTATCAATCTATTCCTTAAGCATGCCGCCAAGCAGCAATATTTGCATCATGTTCTGCATAGCCAAGAGGCTTTTGGCAGCAACCAGTTCGGTCAAGGAAAGAAAATTCAGGTGGAATTTGTTTCGGCCAATCCAACCGGTCCATTGCATGTTGGCCATGGCCGTGGCGCAGCCATCGGCGCCAGTCTTTCCAATATACTGGCAGCGGCGGGTTTTGATGTTGCACGCGAATTTTATGTGAATGACGCCGGGCGGCAGATGGATATCCTAACGCTGTCCACTTGGCTGCGTTATCTAGAATTGAACCATGTGCACATTCCTTTTCCCGCCAATTCCTATCAGGGCGAATATGTGAAAAACATGGCGCAATTGATATTCCAGGCGCATGCAGATCGTTATGTGCATCAGCCGGCCATGTTGCTGGATGGTTTTCCGGAATCGGCCCACACTGAAGCGGTCGATACCGACGAGCAATTGGATAGATTGATTACCAATGCGAAAAAAATCCTGGGACAGGATTATGCTTATCTGCACAATTTCGTGCTGACCGAGCAATTAGGCGATTGCCGCAATGATTTAATGGAATTTGGCGTGGAATTCGATACCTGGTTTTCGGAGCAATCGTTGTTCGATAATGGCCAGGTCGCACATACCATGCAATTGCTGGAAAGAAAGCATTATTTATATCAGCAGGATGGTGCTAAATGGTTTCGTTCAACGGATTTCGGTGACGAAAAAGATCGGGTAGTGCAAAGGGAAAATGGCCAATTTACCTATTTTGCCTCCGACATCGCTTATCATCTGAATAAATTCGAACGCGATTTTGAGCAGGTCATCAATATCTGGGGAGCAGATCATCATGGCTATATTGCGCGGGTAAAGGGCGCTTTACAGGCACTGGAACTGGATCCGGCGAAGCTGGAAATTGCGCTGGTGCAGTTTGCTGTGCTGTATCGCGATGGAAAAAAAGCGCCCATGTCTACGCGTTCCGGCGAATTTGTCACGTTGCGGGAACTGCGCGAGGAAGTCGGCAAGGATGCGGCGCGGTTTTTTTATGTGATGCGTAAAAGTGATCAGCACCTGGATTTTGATCTTGATTTGGCTAAATCGCAAAGCAACGACAATCCGGTTTATTACGTACAGTACGCGCACGCGAGGGTTTGTAGCGTGCTGGCACAATGGGACGGCGATATGGCTACTTTGGCCACAGCCAGTATGGAGCCACTCTCCAGTCCTGCGGAGCTGGCCTTGCTGCAAAAGATCATCGATTTTCCCGACACTGTGGAAGCGGCTGCCAAGGAATTTTCACCGCATCTTATTGCTTTTTATCTTAGAGAGCTGGCAAGTGAGTTTCATAGTTACTATAATTCGACACGTTTCCTGGTGCCAGAACTTTCATTGCTGTATGCGCGCTTGGCGCTGATTGCCTCCATCCGGCAGATATTGAATAATGGTCTCAAGCTACTGGGCGTCAGTGCACCTGATAAAATGTAACCGAATTCACCCATAAGGATACTCATGAGTCGAGACTATAAGACCCGTAAGGCTTCAAATTCTACCAAGGAAGGCGGAGGTTCTGCTTTTTTTGGTGGATTCGTCGGTTACGCATTAGGGCTTGTGAGTGCCATCGGGATCTGGTTGTATATCAATTATGCGCCCAGCCCATTTCTATCCAATGAAAAAGTGATCAGTTCATCAGAGAAAGTAGAAAAAGCCGAACCTAAACCGGCTCCCGAGCAATCAAAAACACCTGCAAAAACGGCGCCTGAAGAGTCTATCGTCGCGATCGAAGAAAAACCCCGTTTCGATTTTTATAAGATACTGCCCGGTATTGAAGAGCCGGAGATCGATCCAGCCTACAAACGCATGGAAGAAAAGCCGACTCAGCCGCCAGTGCCGCCCAAGATTCCAGAGGTGAGTCCTAAATCGGTGGAAATGGTGAAACCGCCGGTAGCGGCTGTTCAACCCAGCGTTTCTCCGACTGACACCAAGTCGCAATTGGCCACGATCCATCCACGCACCCCATCCACCCAGCCATCTACAGACACGCTGCAACCGACGGTCACTCCACAAACCAAGAGCACTAAACCGGCGGAAAAATTCTTCCTGCAAGCCGGATCATTCAGGAGCCGCGATGATGCCGAAAATATGAAAGCAAGGCTTGCGCTACTGGGTGCGATAGCCTCCATCCAGCCTATTGATCTGGCCGAGAAAGGCACTTGGTATAGAGTGCGTGTCGGGCCTTTTGCTAATAGAGCAGATGTGGATGAAATCAGCGCTACTTTAAGAGAAAATGGAATCGCCGCGCAATTTATTAAGGCAAATTGAGATGGTCTTGCAAGCAGCAAAGTATTAACCCGTTAGATAATTTATTTAAGGAGTTAGCATGAGTCGACGTCAATCACTTGCAGTTTTTTTGTTATTGCTGAGTTTTGGTCTAATCAATAGTTTGAGTGTGCGTGCAGATATTGTTGAAGGTAGGGATTATACGGTGGTCGCAAACCCACAACCCATTGAGAATGCTGATAGAATTGAGGTCCTGGAGTTTTTCTGGTATGGCTGCCCGCATTGCTACAGCTTGCATCCGCATCTTAAAGCTTGGCTGAAGAATATGCCCAGTGATGTGAGTTTTCGCTATGTACCAGCCATTCTGCGTGCTAACTGGGTATCGGGTGCAAAATTGTTCTATACCGTAGAAGTGCTCAAACTGACCGATACATTGCATGACAAAATTTTTGATGCCATCCATCGGGACAAAATTGATCTGGATAAAGAGCCTACTTTATTTGATTGGATTGAAAAGCAAGGTATCGATAGAAAAAAATTTGAAGATACCTATAGATCTTTCGCAGTACAGAATCACGTTGCCAGATCAACGCAAATGACACGTCAGTATCAATTGATGGGCGTTCCGGCGCTGGCCGTTAACGGTAAATACCTGACCAGTGGCAAAAAAGGCGGAACTCCGCAAGATACGGTCAAGGCTTTGGAGGAGCTGATTGAAAAGGTACGTAAAGAGAAAACCGCCAGCTAATCCCTGTGAGTGACAGGTATCGTCAGGCAAGGCGTTTTTTTATGATATTTTCCAGGTGAAACTTCAATGGCAACGAGCAAGATAATTTTTGGGGCAGGTTGTTTTTGGGGCGTGGAAGTGGCTTTTCGTCGTATCCGGGGCGTAACCAATGCCACTTGCGGCTATTCCGGCGGTCATACTGAGCATCCAACGTATGACGCCGTGTGCAGTAACACTACTGGTCATATCGAAGTCGTTCTGGTTGAGTATGATTCAGCGGTAGTCAGTTTGGAAACATTGCTGGAGCATTTCTGGAATTGCCATAATCCCACGACTCAGGATCGCCAGGGTTATGATGTTGGCACGCAATACCGTTCGGTGATCTTCTTTTTCACACCCGAACAGGAGGCTATCGCTCAAGCCTCTATGCATCAGCTGCAGCAAAGTGGACGCTGGCAGGATGCTGTGGTGACAAAAATCTTACCTGTGGCTCAATTTTACGTTGCTGAAGAATATCATCAGAATTATTTCAACAAGCATGACATTCATTAATATCTTTTTATCAAGATAAAATAGGGATCACTTATCGAATAGGCAGAAAATGACTAAATCTACAGGTTGCTTATTTATTATCAGCGCACCCTCGGGTGCTGGAAAAACCAGCTTGGTTAAGGCATTGCTCAAATCGGGCCTGAACCTGAGCTTATCGATTTCGCACACCACGCGCCCACCGCGTTCAGAGGAAGTGAACGGACGTGATTATCATTTTGTGAGTGAAGACACCTTCAGGAAGATGCTTGTCAATGGAGAATTTCTGGAGAGTGCGGAGGTTTATGGCAATCTGTATGGCACATCGCAGAAATGGATTGACCAGGCAGTGGCATCCGGGCGCGATATTCTGCTTGAGATTGATTGCCAGGGCGCCAAGCAAGTACATCAGTTTTTCCCTGAATCCATTAGTATTTTTATTTTGCCGCCATCAGCTGATGCCTTGGCGATGCGATTAAAAGCACGGGCGCAAGATGATGTAGATGTCATTCAACAACGGTTAGCCGCTGCCCGCGAAGAAGTCAGTCATATCGGTGAGTTTGATTATGTTATTATCAACAACAAACTGGAAGAAGCCCTTAATGATTTGACTTGTATCGTTAAAGCAGAGCGCTTAAAAAGAGTGCGCCAGATGGCTACGCACTGTGTATTGATTACTCAGCTGACCTAGTCGTTTTTTATGATGGTATAGTTTTTTAACCTTTGTTTATCTAAATTCTTTAATAACCGAGACTAAGCCCATGGCACGAATTACCGTTGATGATTGCTTAAAAAGAATTCCTAATAGATTTGACATGACATTAGTGGCGACAGCCCGAGCCAGGCAATTGGCGATTGGTTCAGCACCGATGGTGGAACCTGCACGTGATAAGCCGACCGTTGTTGCTTTGCGTGAATTGGCGCAAGGAAAAATTGGCATGGATATTTTGAATCCCAAAAATATGTGATGTATCAGTATCCATGACAGACTGATTATGCATTGATTGCAGTGCGATTGTGCCTGTAGTGTGATCATTGTGTAATTGGTGTGCCGGTATTTTGTAACTATTTTCCTCAGCTACAGAATCAAGTCTTATTACTTTCTTTCATTCGCAGTAAATCCCATCATATAATCCATCAAAGATCAGTTTGAGAAGCTTGATCATCATCTGAATGATCTGAATCGACAATCTGCTTTGTTTATCGCTGCAAAATAATTGAGCATCCTTTAAGTGAGTATCTTTGAGTTGATTAAATTCCATGTCTGAAGCCGACTTTCTATTTTCAGAGACAGCGCAATATCTTAAACCGGAAGATATAGAGCAACTGAGGAATGCTTATGTATTTGGTCAGGGTGCTCATTCCGGGCAATTCCGCAAATCAGGTGAACCTTATATCTCTCACCCATTAGCAGTAGCGAGGATTTTGAGTAAACTGCATCTGGATGCACCTACGCTGACGGCGGCTTTATTGCATGATGTAGTGGAAGATACCGATATTTCCAAAACGGAGATCAGTGAACGGTTTGGCGAGCCGGTGGCAGAATTGGTGGATGGTGTGTCAAAACTGGCGAAGATTGAATTCCAAACACAGGAGGAAGCTCAAGCTGAGAATTTCCGCAAGATGCTGTTGGCGATGGCGCGAGATGTTCGTGTCATTCTGATTAAGCTGGCCGATCGATTGCATAATATGCGTACGCTTGAAGCCATGTTGCCGATCAAACAGCGCAGCATTGCCCGCGAAACGCTTGAAATTTATGCACCCATTGCACATCGATTGGGACTAAACAATATCTACCAGGAATTGCAAGAGCTCGGGTTCCGTTATTCTTATCCCACGCGCTACAAAGTGTTGGTCAAAGCGACTAAGTCTGCGCGTGGTAATCGGCGTGAGGTCGTGGGGAAGATTCTGGAAGCGATCAAGCAGAAACTAGCAGAAGTGGGACTGGATGCGGAAGTCAATGGACGCGAGAAGCATCTGTACAGCATCTATACCAAGATGGTCGATAAGCATTTATCATTTTCCGAAGTGCTTGATATTTATGGTTTCCGCGTAGTGGTCAAAGACATTCCCTCGTGCTATGTCGCATTAGGTATGCTGCATAGTTTATATAGACCCATTCCCGGTAAGTTCAAAGACTATATAGCCATTCCTAAGGCCAATGGCTATCAATCCTTGCATAGCACTTTGTTAGGTCCGTTCGGTATTCCGATTGAAATACAAATTCGCACGGCAGAAATGCACCGCATTGCCGAGAATGGCGTTGCCTCACATTGGTTGTATAAAAGCTCGGATGGTGATTTCAATGATCTGCACTTGAAAACCAGCCAATGGTTGCAAAGCTTACTGGAAACGCTCAGTGGATCGACCGATTCTCTGGAATTTCTAGAGCATCTCAAAATCGATTTGTTTCCCGGCGATGTTTACGTGTTCACTCCGCAAGGAAAAATTCTGACGCTGCCCAGAGGATCGACTGCTGTCGATTTTGCCTATGCGGTGCATTCTGATGTTGGCAATTGCTGCGTGGCGGTTAAAATTAATGGTGAGAATGCGCCGCTGCGCACCAAACTCAAAAGCGGCGATCGGGTGGAAATTATCACCGCTCCCTATGCAAAACCCAATCCAGCCTGGTTGGGATATGTGGCAACGGGGAGGGCGCGCTCGCATATTCGTCACTTCCTGAAAACTATCCAATACGACGAATCAGTCAAATTGGGAGAGCGTATGCTTAATCAGGCGCTGTTGTCTTTTAATATCAATCCGGAGGCAATTAGTGCCACGCAATGGGAAAAATTAGTACGCGACAGCGGTGTCAAATCCAAGGAAGAGTTATTGGCTGAAATGGCTCTAGGAAAACAATTGCCTGCGATTGTAGCGAAACGATTGATCTCACCGGTAGAATCCATTGCCAGCGAACAAACAGCCGGACCGATCATCATTATGGGGACCGAAGGGCTAACGGTGCAATTTGCCAAATGTTGTCGCCCTATTCCAGGAGACCAGATTGTCGGGTTGATCAAGAAAGATCATGGTTTGGTCATCCATACGTATGATTGCGCCAATATTGCCCATAGCCAGAGAAACTCAGAAAATTACCTGGATGTGGCTTGGGGTAAAGACATCACTAGGGTTTTTGAAGCCAGTATCAAAGTGACTGCGGCGAATAAGCAAGGGGTATTGGCTCGAGTTGCGGCTGAAATCGCCAAAGCAGAATCGAATATTGATGATATCGCAATGGAAAATGAAGAGGATTACATGCAAATGCACTTTATTTTGCAAGTTAACAACCGCCATCATCTTGCGCAAATCATGCGTGGCCTGAGGCACCTTGAGGAAATCGCCAAAATCAGCCGAGTGAAAGGCTAACTAAGCCTAACTAAGCCTAACTGCCGAGTGGTTTCGCTATACACTGTGTGTGGGCACTACTGCTATTTCTTTTTTGTGTGAATTAAACTCAACCGAACGGGTATTGTTTTCGTGACACGACACTTATATTGGGAGCGTAAGAATGATTCGCCATGCATCTCTGTTTCTTG
>Ga0138256_10009444_pt1 | contig 10229 bp, 9 predicted proteins | sample KNB2016incub_MG_FD_105486 | JGI IMG/M metagenome (GOLD analysis project Ga0138256, IMG submission 105486) | Active sludge microbial communities from wastewater in Klosterneuburg, Austria - KNB2014incub_MG | ecosystem: Engineered > WWTP > Activated sludge > Unclassified | place: Austria... | reverse complement strand
CTTGCAGTGGTATTACTGAGTTCTTCGATGTTGTTGTGACCAGTGAACAAGCCGGTGCGCGTAAGCCGGATCTGCGCATATTCGATCATGCTTTGCATTTAGCAAAAGCAAACGAACAGAACAGTCTAATGATCGGGGATAATCCGGAGGCTGATATGGCAGGAGCCAGAAATGCAGGTTGGGATCATGCACACTATGCAGCAGAGACCGCGCAATGCGCACTATCCACCTTCCGGTTGAAACACTTGGATGATCTGCGTCCGATCCTGCTTTGATCCAAGATCACGGGTCGGCCCTGAAAAAGTATTCCTTGATCCTTCGATCACCGTTGATGTGGCTGTACCGCTCGAAACGGAGCGTTGAGTCGTTCGTTACATTCCCGCGATAATCAATGTTCCCGCGTTCTGGTTTCGTCACAAGAAATATGCTGTCACGCGCATAGATTACTGGTACGTTGTACCAACCCATTTCAGTATTACCAACGGCATTTGGTGTAAGAAGCGGCGGTAAGCTGTCGGCGATCTGTGCAGAACCATTGATCAGCACAGCGTTCCCTTCTGGAAAGAACCGGATCAAATAAACCAGCCCACTGACATCTTCCCGGTAATAGCCATCGGTTCGCGACATTGCATTATGCGCGGGCACGGATAGTTCAGAAATAGGTTCGTCAACGATCTCGTGCGGTGCCGTATCGCCGGCACACGAAACCCAAAGCAGAGCTACCGCTATTGCTCCGATCGCTTTCATACAAAGCGCGCGATCACCGATGTGGAGCCGCTTACTTTCTGCCCAAGCTCAACTTCGATCTTGGCAGTTAGTGGTAGCAAAAGATCTACGCGTGAACCGAACTTGATGAATCCGAACTCGCGCCCTTGAACGGCGGGTTGCCCAACTTGGCTATAGGTGCAGATACGTCGCGCCAGTGCTCCTGCGATCTGGCGGAACAGTATTTCGCCGTGCCGTGAATGGCGTGTGACCACCGTACTTCGTTCATTCTCCGTACTGCTTTTCGGGTGCCAGGCCACAAGGTATTTCCCCGGATGATATTTCGTATAGGTCGTAGTTCCACTGATGGGGTCGTAATTGATGTGGACATTCAAAGGACTCATGAATATCGAGACCTGGATCCTCTTATCCTTGAAATATTCCGTTTCAAGAACCTCTTCGATCACAACCACCTTACCATCACACGGGGACATGATAGCAGAATCATCCATGGTCACTTCGCGGTGAGGAACGCGAAAGAACCAGAGTATGATCAGCAAGATCAATACGGCGACAATACCAATAGGAATACTAATCCAAAGTGGCAGTACGGGCCATTTCAGCAAGGCAAATAGAACGAATGCAACGAAGGCAATGCCTAGCAGTATGGTAGTGGAACCTTCGCGGTGCAGACGCATATGATCGGTATCTCAGAGGCGGGCTAAGATAACAGCGTTATGTTACCTCAAAGATCCAATTCAAATAGATCACTACGGCTGGTACGGCGACCAGGAATCCATCGAACCGATCAAGGATCCCACCATGGCCAGGTAGCAAGTTGCCTGCGTCCTTCACCCCACGTGCACGTTTGAAGGCGGATTCGATCAGATCACCGACGGTAGAAGTTAAACTCGTTAGCGCCCCGACCATCAACCAATGCGTCATACTGATCGTGTCGTCATAGTAGGAAATGATGTAGGACGCCACCATGGTCAGAACGAATCCTCCAAGGAATCCTTCGACCGTTTTTTTGGGAGATACTGTTGGCATCAGCTTCGTGCGACCGATCGCTCGGCCGATCAAATAGGCACCGGTGTCGTTGGTCCAAAGCATGATCATGAACGCAATGAACATCCAACTACCATGTTTGAATAAATAGGGCAGGGATCCGAAGGGTAGTGCAACAAGTAGAATGATAATGAAAGACCCACCTAGCAGGTTGGAGGGGTTTGTAAACCCGCGTAACATGACCCAGATCAATGAGATGCTCAACAATAGAATGGCCAAACCTGCGGTATAGGTCCATTCCCAGAATGGTTCAAAATGCCCAAGCGCCATGGCCACGTACATCGCACCAGCGATCAGAACGCTCCAGAACGGTGGATATGATTCACCCTCGGCCCACAGCAATTTGTGCATTTCATCCGCGGCCAGGAGGCAAATGGGAAAAAATAGCAGCGCGGTCGTGAATGGTCCTGCGAGTGCAGCTCCGATCGTCAGGGCCACATACACGAACCCGGTCATTGCGCGAACAGCTACTTCGTTCACGACGTATGGTTCTTTTGTAGGCTGTACATGGCGCGAAGTAAGTGTTCTCGTTCCACAAGAACGGTAATATCTCCTGAACCGAGCTGTGGATAGGCCGAAGATGCGCCATTGTCCATGACCACGGCATTGAATCCATGATTTTCCAGAAGCCCCTTCACGATCTCCGCTTCATGCGGTGAACCCGTTGTGAAGGCTACGGCCCAGTAATTCATCAAGACCGGTCAGGAGGGAGTCTTGTTCTCGGCGGTTACATCAGGTATTTCTTCCGGTGCCACTTCCTGGGCTGGCTTTTCATCCTTTGGTTTGCCGTTCTGTGGTGCAGGAACACGCTCAGCGAACGGCCGCTCACCGAAGATCACAGCAAGGTCCTCTTTGAAGATCACCTCTTTCTCCAACAACTGGGTAGCCAGCGCGGTGAGTTTATCCTTATTCTCTGTTAGGATACGCTTCGCACGCTCATATTGGATCTCCACGATCTTGCTCACTTCCTCATCGATCGCTTGCGCTGTGCTCTCACTGTACGGCTTACCGAAAGAGTATTCGTTCTGTCCCGAGCTATCGTAATAGCTCACGTTACCGATCCTGTCATTGAGTCCGTACATGGTCACCATAGCGAACGCCTGTTTGGTCACCTTCTCAAGGTCGCTCAACGCACCCGTGCTCACTTTACCGTACATCACGAATTCCGCAGCTCGCCCACCCAGAGCAGCACAGATCTCATCCATCATCTGTTCGGTCGTGGTAAGGTGTCGTTCCTCAGGCAGATACCATGCGGCACCAAGTGATTGGCCACGTGGTACGATGGTGACCTTCACGAGCGGACTTGCATGTTCCACCAACCAGCTCACAGTAGCGTGACCCGCTTCATGGTAGGCGATCGCTTTTTTCTCTGCGGCGGTAATGATCTTATTCTTCTTTTCCAGACCACCGATCACACGATCCACAGCATCAAGGAAATCCTGCTTATCCACGGAGGTTTTCTTCTTCCGTGCGGCGATCAAAGCAGCTTCGTTACAAATGTTGGCAAGGTCAGCACCACTGAATCCGGGTGTTTGTCTAGCAAGGAAGGCCACATCCACGGTAACGTCGATCTTCAACGGTTTCAGGTGTACTTTCAGGATCTCCTCACGTTCGTTCAGGTCCGGCATGTCCACGAAGATCTGTCGGTCGAAACGACCAGCGCGCATCAAGGCACGGTCCAGAACATCTGCACGGTTGGTAGCGCCGATCAGGATAACACCGCTGTTCGTACCGAACCCATCCATTTCGGTAAGCAATTGGTTGAGTGTATTCTCGCGTTCGTCATTCGCACCCATGCTTGCGCTCCGTCCACGTGCACGACCAATAGCATCAATTTCATCAATGAAGATGATACTTGGTGCTTTTTCTTTTGCTTGTTTGAACAGGTCTCTTACGCGGCTGGCACCAACACCAACGAACATCTCCACGAAATCCGATCCGCTCAAACTGAAGAAAGGCGTATTCGCTTCACCTGCAACAGCTTTTGCAAGCAGGGTTTTACCAGTTCCTGGAGGGCCTACGAGCAATGCCCCTTTTGGGATCTTGGCACCGAGGTCAGTGTACTTCTTAGGGTTCTTAAGGAAATCCACGATCTCCTGAAGTTCCTCCTTGGCCTCTTCAAGCCCCGCAACGTCATTGAATGTTACGTTGGTAGTCTTGCTGCCATCAAACACCTGAGCGCGGCTTTTTCCGATGTTGAATATCTGCCCGCCTGGCCCACCACCTCCGCCTAAGCGGCGCATGACAAAGAACCATATCGCGATCATTACACCGAAGAACAGCACCCAATTGATGATCTCCCGACCCCAATTATCCTGTGATTCGTAGTCGTATTCAACATTGTATTTTTCCGCTTCTTCCACCAAGCGATCCTTTTGAAGGTTGCTGGTACCAACGTTGAATACATAATGAGGTCCGAATGTGTTCTCCCCGGAGATCGGCGAGCTTTTGATCTTCTCTTTGTGAACGTCCTTATTCAGGGCTTCCTTCTTCAGGTAAACTTTAACGGATTGGTCGTTCACTATTACAATGCGTTGCACGTCACCTGCCTCGAGCATCTTGCGATACTCGGTGGTGTCAATATGTGCCATGCCCCCGCTGTATTGGAACAGGTTGATGGAAAGGATCACCAGAATGATGATGCCATATATCCAATAGAAGTTGAAAGACCGTTTAGGTCCCTTCTCGTTCTTTTCTTTTTTCTCGTTATTTTCCACTTTGCTGAACTCTCGGCGTATGGTCCTTACGCCACGTTATCGTATGAAATTCGGGCTGCGTCGCCCCAAAGGTCCTCCAGTGCGTAGTATCCGCGTTTGTCGCGGTGAAAGATGTGCACGACCACGTTCACATAATCCAATAGCACCCATTCCCCGTTATTCTGTCCTTCCGTATGCCAAGGTTTTTCATCGGTCTGATCGCGGACCATTTTTTCAACTGAATTGGCTATGGCCGCCACTTGTGTACTTGAATCACCGTGACAGATCACAAAATGATCACAAACGGTGTTCGGTACGTCGTGAAGATCGAGGTGAACAATGTCCTTTCCTTTCACTTCTTGGATGCCTGAAACAACTGCATCCACTAATCGAGCGCTTGGTGCGCTCTTGTTTTTCTTCATGCGGTGGTATACTTGCGTTCGCTCAAAGGTACAAAGTTACCGCCCTTGATCGGGGTATCGGCCATGCGTACAAAGGATATCGGCAACCAATTCATTGAACTTGCTTCCACGGAGAGCACTAACAAAAGTGCGGCCGAACTTATAAGTCTGTCTAAGTTGCGGCACGGGGCTGTCATATTGGCCCATGATCAGACAGCCGGAAGGGGCCAACGCGATCGTATTTGGCAGAGTTCTCCTGGATTGGATCTGACCTTCAGTATTGTGGTTGAACCAACAGGGTTAAGGGTTGATGAGCAATTCGTGATCAGCAAAATGATCGCTTTATCCGTGCATCATCTAGTGCGAAAGGTCTTGGCAGGTGATGTTCGTATCAAATGGCCGAATGACATACTTGTGGATAGAAGGAAAGTGGCTGGCATACTTATACAGAACGAGTTGCAAGGGGAGAAGGTATTGTGGTCGATCATCGGAGTTGGCCTTAATGTGAACAGTAGCGACTATGAAGAACATTTGCTGGCCACGAGTTTATCCATGGAAGCGGGCCGGAATTTTGACCGGATGGAGGTTCTGGAGGCTATTTGCTTACGGTTCGAATTTCTTTGGGAGCAATGGAAAAATGGCGATGATGCTATTGATGAGGCGTATGCGGACCAATTATGGTCCAAAGGCCGATGGGCTCATGTGGAGCTGGATGGAAAGGATCAGCAGGTACGGCCCATGGAAGTTGATAGTACAGGGCGGTTACTTGTAGAACATGACAATGGGACAGTTGGTGCGTATGGCTCTGATCGTCTGCGATTTGCGCCAAGATGAATCGAGGTGAATTGTTCTTTTCAAGGACAAGGCAATTATCCGGGCGGGACTATGTGGCTGTTTCAGCTAGCTGATCCGCTTTTTGCGATTTCTTCGAATGTGAATGTTAAGGAAGCCCTACATAATTAGGCAGATCAGGCCCAAGTGCTGGGTCCGATCATATAATCTGGGTGCAACTACTTGCTCATTTGGGGAAAAGGGCTACTTTTGCCGTCCCTTACGAATTAACAGCGGCAATGAAACGTACCTACCAACCCAGCAAACGCAAGCGTACCAACAAGCATGGTTTCCGCAAGCGCATGTCATCTGCCGCAGGGCGTAGCATCTTGGCACGTCGCCGCGCTGCTGGCCGTCATAAGCTCACAACGAGCGACGAGCCAAGCCACAAATAGGCAGAACTAAAGTGAATTCTTAAAAGGCTTCCACCGCAAGGTGGAGGCCTTTTTTCGTTCTTGTTGCTGAACAAGATCGATCTATCCGACTATCTCAAGGATCGCCACCCCCAATTCGGGTGTAATAAGAACGTGCCCGAACGGCAGCTCGATCTGCGAGATCATATCCGGTGCATAAATGCTGAGATTCCTACCCAAGATCGGCTTGATGACACTGTCCCTTTCCCCGAATATTAATTGGATAGGGATCCCGAATTTGCTCGCATTGTGCGCTACTGTTCCCAGATCGGGTTCTATGGATCGGTAGCTCAACCAAACATCACGAAGCAACATGCGCTTGGCTCTACTATCGGTCTGCCCTTTCAGGAATCGGTGCATCTTTTGGCTTATCAAACGTGTTACTCCAAGAACATCGATGATCATTAGTGGACCAGCGGGTTGCTCAACGAAACGGCGATACGCCCATCTTCCGGGACCAGACCCTGCCAGACGTCTATACCATGGCTTGGTCTTAAGCCCATCAGGAGCTACAAGGAATGTACGTTCGATCCGCTCTGGGATCTGCTCCACTAAATTCAACGCTATGCGTCCTCCAAGGCTATACCCGAGGAGACTGAACTTCTCAACGTTCATCTCATCTGCGAAGGCGGAATAGAACACGGCTATTTCGTGCGGCGTGAAGGGCGTTTCCGCCCGATGCGGGTAACTAGGGCTTTTACCGTGAAAATGCAGGTCGAACGCATGGATCGTATAGCGTGCACCAAGCGATGGTTCCAGGATGGCGAAGTCTTCACCCGTACGTCCGAAGCCGTGCAATGCCACAAGCATCTTCGGCCCTGAACCATAGGTGCGGTAGGCCAGCGTAACACCGTGGGTGAAGAAGTTGATCAAGTTCCGATCGAGTTGGTCATTCCGAGCGACGACCCGGAAAAGAAAATGTGAGCATGCTGGTCAAGGAGACCTTAGCAAAGAAACAGCGCTTTGCTCTCCTGGCAACATTTATCAGGTCTTATCATAACGATCAGCGTCAGTCACTCCGGGCCACGACCCGGAGAGCGTTCTATTTTGCCCCCGACTTCTGAACGATCCGCAAACCTTATGCACATTCGTGCAAGTGGCGCGCTTGTCCGGTTAGCTTTGCGACCCGGTTATTCTACCGGACATGCCCAAAGACACTTCCATCAAGTCCGTACTCCTTATCGGGAGCGGCCCAATCGTCATAGGTCAAGCCTGTGAGCCTGCCTGCCGGCAGGCAGGTTCGATCATTCTGGCTCACACTTCACTCAACTTTGTCTCGCATGCCGAAGGACACTAGTATCAAGTCCGTTCTGCTGATAGGCAGTGGTCCGATCGTGATAGGACAAGCTTGTGAGTTTGATTACAGTGGTTCCCAAGCAGCGCGTTCTCTGCGCGAAGAAGGCATTGAGGTAACGCTGATCAACAGCAACCCTGCCACCATCATGACCGATCCGGTCACGGCGGATAACGTGTACCTCTTGCCGCTGACCTCGGCAAGCATTGAGCAGATCCTGCAAAAGCATAAGATCGATGCGGTGCTTCCCACCATGGGCGGACAGACTGCATTGAACCTGGCGATCGAGTGCGAAAAGCTCGGTATCTGGAAGGAACATAACGTGCGCATGATCGGTGTGGATATGGAAGCGATCGACATTACCGAGAACCGCGAGCGTTTCCGGAAATTGATGGAGAGCATCGGTATACCATCAGCGCCAAGCAAAACAGTAACCAGTTTTCTTGAAGGAAAAAAAGTGGCTCAGGAATTCGGATTTCCGTTGGTGATCCGTGCCAGCTACACGTTGGGCGGCGCAGGTGCAGCCTTCGTTCACGACCCAGCTGATTTTGATAAACTGTTGAAACACGGGTTGCAGGTAAGCCCGATACACGAAGTGCTTATCGACAAAGCACTGCTCGGTTGGAAGGAATACGAATTAGAACTGCTACGCGACAAGGATGACAATGTGGTGATCATCTGCAGCATTGAGAACTTCGATCCGATGGGCATCCATACGGGCGACAGTATCACCGTTGCACCGGCAATGACCTTGAGCGATCGTACCTACCAACGCATGCGTACGATGGCCATCAAAATGATGCGCGCTATTGGTGATTTCGCAGGAGGTTGCAACGTGCAGTTTGCGGTGAGTCCGGATGAGAACGAGGATATTTTTTCCATCGAGATCAACCCGCGTGTAAGTCGCAGTTCAGCGTTGGCGAGCAAAGCAACGGGCTATCCTATTGCGAAAATTGCGAGCAAATTGGCGATCGGTTACCGGTTGGATGAAGTTGAGAATCCGATCACCGGAACCAGTGCATTCTTCGAACCTACACTTGATTACGTTATCGTAAAAGTGCCGCGTTGGAACTTCGATAAATTTGAAGGAAGCGACCGTCGGTTGGGTGTGCAGATGAAGAGTGTGGGTGAGACCATGGGCATTGGTCGTAGTTTCCAGGAAGCGCTGCAGTAAGCCTGCCAGAGCTTGGAGATAAAGCGCAATGGCTTAGGGGCCGATGGCAAGGAAACCACCGACACCGCTGTGCTATTGGACAGTCTCGCGAACCCGAGTTGGAGCCGGTTATTTCATGTCTACGACAGCATCAAAGCAGGCATTCCGTTCAAAAAGATCCAGGACCTCACCAAGATCGATATCTGGTTCCTGCGGCAGATCGAGGACATGATCCTCACCGAAAAAGAAGTCGAGAAATACACGTTGGAAACCATTCCGCGCGATCTGCTCTTTGAAGCAAAACAAAAAGGCTACGCTGATCGACAGGTTGCACACTTATTGCGTTGTTTAGAAAGTGAGGTCTACAAAAAACGCAACGAGCTCGGCATTCAACGCGTGTACAAATTGGTGGATACTTGCGCCGGAGAATTCCCTGCTAAGACACCGTACTACTACAGCACGTTCGAAGAAGAGAACGAAAGCATCCCGAGTGACAAGAAGAAGATAGTCGTGCTGGGTAGCGGTCCCAACCGCATAGGGCAGGGTATTGAGTTTGATTACTGCTGTGTACACGGCGTGTTGGCAGCGAAAGAGATGGGTTACGAGACCATCATGATCAACTGCAACCCGGAAACCGTAAGCACCGACTTCGACACCGCCGATAAACTCTATTTCGAGCCGGTATTCTGGGAGCATATTTATGACATCATCCTGCACGAAAAACCAGAAGGTGTCATCGTGCAATTGGGTGGCCAGACCGCATTGAAGCTCGCCGAGAAATTAGAGAAGTACGGCATCAAGATCATCGGTACAAGTTTCGCTGCGTTGGACATGGCCGAGGACCGCGAACGCTTCAGTAGCCTACTCCGCGATCTGAAAATTCCGTACCCCGAATTCGGTGCGGTAGACAATGCGGAAGAAGCTATAACGCTCAGTCGTACGTTGGGTTTCCCGTTGTTAGTGCGCCCTAGCTACGTGCTAGGTGGGCAGAAGATGAAGATCGTGATCAACGAAGATGAACTCGAAGCGCAAGTGCTCGACATCCTGCGTTTGATGCCCGACAACAAGATCCTCATAGACAACTTTTTGGACGGTGCCATCGAAGCCGAATGCGACAGTATATGCGATGGTGAAATGGTGCGCATCATTGGCATCATGGAACACATCGAACCGGCGGGCATACACAGCGGCGACAGCAATGCCGTACTCCCACCATTCGACCTCAGCGAAAAAGTGATCCAGCAGATCCGCGAGCATACGCACAAGATCGCGTTGGCGCTAAAAACCGTCGGCCTCGTCAACATCCAATTCGCCATCAAGAACGAAGTCGTCTACGTCATCGAAGCCAACCCACGCGCGAGTAGAACAGTGCCTTTTATAGCGAAAGCCTACGGTGAACCTTACGTGAATTGGGCGACAAAGGTCATGCTCGGCGCCAAGCTCAAGGACTTCCAGTTCAAACCGAAACTAGAAGGCTACGCGATCAAAGTCCCGGTCTTCAGCTTCGATAAATTCCCGAATGTGGACAAGAGCCTTGGGCCTGAAATGAAATCTACTGGCGAGGCGATCTACTTTATTAAGGATCTGAAAGACCCGTTCTTCCGTCAAGTCTACGGTGAACGTTCAATGTACCTTAGCAAGTGATGAGCGTTCTTCGTCTCCGCTCGG
>Ga0138256_10009443_pt1 | contig 10230 bp, 10 predicted proteins | sample KNB2016incub_MG_FD_105486 | JGI IMG/M metagenome (GOLD analysis project Ga0138256, IMG submission 105486) | Active sludge microbial communities from wastewater in Klosterneuburg, Austria - KNB2014incub_MG | ecosystem: Engineered > WWTP > Activated sludge > Unclassified | place: Austria... | reverse complement strand
TGTGGGGCTCATACGCTGTGACATTCATTTGTATACTCGGTGAAATTTTTCTAATTTCAAGCCGACGCCGAACTTTAGAGAGAAAATATGGTCTTATTAACGGCTTAAATAAAAAAGAGATAAAAAATGAAACCACGTCATAAGAAACTTGCAATTATTACGGCAGGGGTTGCTGCATTAGGTGTCGCCTCTGTGTTGGTACTGAATGCCTTTCAAAGTAATCTGGTTTTTTTCTTTAGTCCATCACAAGTTGCTGCAAAAGAAGCGCCTATTGGAAAAAGCTTTCGTATTGGTGGATTAGTAGAAGAAGGCAGTGTTAAGCGTGAAGACAGTAGTACAACGGTACGCTTCGCGGTGACCGATACAGCTAAGACGATCCCGGTAGTATATACGGGTATCCTTCCGGATTTGTTTAGAGAAGGTAAAGGTGTTGTCGCGCAGGGAAAAATATCTGCCGATGGTATTTTTATGGCAGATGAAGTACTTGCTAAGCACGATGAGAATTATATGCCGCCTGAAGCTGCAGAAGCTTTAGAACAGGCAGGTAAAGCACAGAAAGCCTCCTTGGTACAATAAAGGTTTTCTCGGGAATTTCTTGCTAATTCCTGAGCATATCATAATTTAATCACGAATAATCATTAACTTATAATATATAATCATGATCCCAGAAATTGGTAATTTTTCTCTAATACTTGCGCTACTTTTAGCTTCAATCCAAGGAACACTGCCTATTATTGGCGCAGCACGTAATATCCCGTCATGGATAGCATTAGCCAGGCCAGTAGTGCAGGGACAATTTGTATTTGTTTTAATAGCATTTTTATGCTTGGGGTATTCGTTTGTTAGTAGCGATTTTTCAGTAATGAATGTGGCAAAGAACTCAAATTCGGAACTGCCCTTTCAGTTCCGGGTGGCTGCTACCTGGGGTTCCCATGAAGGATCTTTATTGTTATGGGTATTGATGCTTGCAGGCTGGTCCGTTGCGGTCAGCGTTTTTAGCAAGCAACTGCCGGATGATATTGTAGCGCGAGTTCTTGGTGTGCTGGGATTAGTGAGTGTAGGCTTCTTGTTATTCATGTTGTTTACTTCAAACCCATTCGATCGGCTATTACCTGCAGCATTAGAGGGTAGTGATTTAAATCCACTGTTGCAAGACGCTGGCATGGTGATACATCCACCCATGCTCTATATGGGATATGTGGGTTTTTCAGTTGCTTTTGCTTTTGCCATTGCGGCCTTGCTGAGTGGAAGACTGGATGCGACTTGGGCGCGGTGGTCTCGACCTTGGACGCTTGTTGCGTGGGTATTTTTGACGATAGGAATTATGCTGGGTAGTTGGTGGGCCTATTATGAGCTGGGGTGGGGTGGCTGGTGGTTCTGGGATCCTGTAGAGAATGCATCATTTATGCCTTGGCTGGTTGGTACGGCACTGGTTCATTCATTAGCGGTTACAGAAAAACGTGGCAGCTTCAAAAGCTGGACGGTTTTGCTGGCGATAAGTACATTTGCATTAAGCTTGTTAGGAACATTTCTGGTGCGCTCGGGTGTATTGACGTCCGTGCATGCTTTTGCGACAGATCCTGCGCGTGGCGTATTTATACTTGCTTTCTTGGTCATCGTTGTTAGTTGCTCGTTGTTATTGTTTGCGTGGCGAGCACCTAAAGTTGGTTTGGGTGGCAAGTTTGATATGTTGTCACGTGAATCATTGTTATTGGCTAATAACCTATTATTATTGGTAGCTGCAAGCAGTGTTCTACTTGGGACACTGTATCCTTTGATTATTGATGCTCTTGGACTTGGCAAACTATCGGTTGGCCCGCCATTCTTTGAAGCTGTATTCGTACCGATTATGACACCAGCTATTTTTCTGATTGGTGTTGGTCCTATCTCGCGCTGGAAACAAATGAGTTTGCCTACATTAGCAATCCGCTTGCGTTGGGCTTTTGCTGTCAGTGTAATTTCTGCTTTGATTGCACCGTATTTTATGGGTGAATGGAAACCGCTGGTTAGCTTTGGCTTATTGTTGGCTTTCTGGATCATAGTATGTGCTTTTGTTAATATAAAACATAGAATAAACAATAGTGGGCAAGGTAGTTTATTTTCTCGATTAGTCAAACAATCCAGAAGTTATTATGGAATGCACTGCGCGCATTTAGGTGTAGCCGTCTTTATTATCGGTGTAACCCTGGTGAATAGTTATGAAACCGAAAAAGATGTGCGGATGGACATTGGAAGCAAAGTAACGGTTGGCGGGTATACATTCCAGTTTAACGGAGTGAGTGATGTCATCGGTCCTAACTACAAAGCAGTGCGTGGCGAAATTGCTGTCATTCAAGATGATAAGGTTATTCGTGAATTACATCCTGAAAAGCGTACTTATAACGCGTCAGGTATGGCAATGACTGAAGCGGCCATTGATACTGGCTTATTTCGGGATCTCTATGTTGCGCTGGGTGAGCCTTTGGCCAATAATGCCTGGGTAGTTCGTGCCTATCACAAACCCTTTGTAGATTGGATTTGGTTTGGATGTCTGTTGATGGCAATCGGCGGCATTCTATCTGTGACTGATCGCCGTTATCGTTTGAAGATAAGCAAAACAAGCCCTATTACTGCTAAGAACATAGAAGCAGAGAGTTTACAAGATGAAGTTCCTGTAACAGCCGCTCCTGCAGTAAGTAATATTGTATTGGCACCGGAGACTAGAAAAGCATGATGCGATACTTAATCCCATTATTTGCTTTTATAGTGCTCGCAGCATTTCTGCTGGTTGGTTTGACATTAAACCCACGGCAAGTTCCATCTCCGCTTATTGATAAGCCAGCGCCAATATTTCAGCTTAATCATTTGCATGAACCCGATAGACTGATGGCATCTCAAGACAATCTTGGTAAAGTCTGGTTGCTGAATGTATGGGCATCATGGTGTGTGGCTTGTCGTGATGAGCATCCCCTACTGGTTCAATTGGCTAATTCTGGGATTGTTCCGATCTATGGTCTAAATTACAAAGATGAGCGTACTACGGCGTTGCAATGGTTGAAGCGCTATGGCGACCCTTATACGATTAGTATCGTTGACCCTGATGGAAGAGTCGGAATTGATTATGGTGTTTATGGTGTTCCTGAAACTTATGTAATTGATAAGAAAGGTATTATAAGACATAAACAAATTGGTCCAGTAACAGTGGATTCATTACAAAAAACGATTATTCCTCTCATTATTGAATTACAGAAGCAAGCCTAGGTAATTGATCCCATATGCTTAAAAATCATGATTTGTATCGCTTTGTCGTATTACGGCAATTTAATGAAATAAAAGGACTGGTTTTTATTTTCCTTTTGCTTCTTATGATTCCATCAGTTGGATGGTCGAAAGAAGCTATCCCGGTAGCCGAGGATCCAGTAGTCGAAAAGAGAATGCTGGCGTTAACAATGGATTTACGCTGTCTGGTTTGTCAGAATGAGTCTATTGCCGATTCTCGTGCTGAATTTTCTAATGACATAAGACGCGAAATACGTGAACAAATTAAGGCAAATAAGACCGATCAGGAGATTGTGCAGTTTCTAGTTGATCGGTATGGGGATTTTGTTCTTTATAACCCGCCAATGAAACCCACGACAATGCTTTTATGGTTTGGCCCTGTGATTCTATTCATAATTGGATTGGGATCATTGATAATTTATCTAAGACGCCGTCGTATACAAATAGAGGATGTATCGCTCTCTCAAGTACAACTTGAGAGAGCTGAAGCTTTACTGAATGAAAATAAAAAAGGTAAGAACGTATGACATCATTTTGGGTTATTTCTGGTATTTTTATCGTAATAGCTTTGTTATTTATTATTCCAACGCTATTAAGAAATAGAGACACTCAGCTTGAATATATAGAACATGATGCTGTAAATATAACTGTTTATCGTGATCAAATCGCTGAGCTTGATAATGACTTGGAAAATGATATCCTGACACAGGAACAATATAACAAAAGCAAACAAGAGCTGCAGCAACGTATGTTGCAAGATGTTTCTCAAAGAGAAAAAATGATTATTAAGAAAAATAAAAAAGTTCAAAATATTGCGATATCGACCTTTATAGCATTGACTTTACCACTTGCCGCAGTTTTTCTGTATATGGTCATTGGTGATACGCGAGGATTATTGCCGCAAGCACAGCTTGCCAATGCAACCCAAATGAATCGTGGAAGTGGTAGCGATTCACCTGCAGGCCATGACAATTTTTCTTCAGTTCTAGAAAATCTTATCGCACGATTAGAAAAAAATCCAGAAGACATTGAAGGGTGGGTAATGCTGGGTCGAACCTATGCAATCATGGAACGTTATATCGACGCCAGTAATACTTATGCAAAACTGGTAGAACTGGTTCCAAATAATCCGCAAATACTCAGCGATTATGCTGATGTATTGGCAATGAAGAATCAAGGAAGTCTGACGGGCAAGCCTACTGAGTTGATTTATGAAGCATTGCGGATTGACCCACAGTATCCAAAGGCTCTGGCATTGGCAGGTACTATCGAGTTTGAACAAGAAAAATACGAACAAGCAGCAGCGCATTGGGAGAAATTATTGGAAGTGATTCCTGCTGACTCTCAATTGGCAAAATCAGTTAAAGCCAGTATTGATGAAGCTAAATTACTGGCTTCTGGTGGTAAAGGGTTAACAGTGGGGCAGCAAGCTAAAGCTACAACTACGACTTCACAGCAAGAAACCAATATCCAACCGGAGAAAGTCACTTCAGATTCAACTGCTGCAACTGAGCCAGTATTGCTTTCAGTTTCTGGTCAAGTAACCATTAGTAAAGAATTGGCATCAAAAGCCTCACCGAATGACACTTTGTTTATCTATGCACGGGCCAAAGCAGGACCTAAAATGCCCTTAGCGATATTACGTTTGAAGGCAAGCGATCTTCCAGCCACATTTACATTGACTGATGATATGGCCATGACACCCACCATGAAAATGTCTAGCTTTCCCGAAGTGGTTATTGAAGCAAGGATTTCTAAATCGGGCCAAGCTGTTCCTGCTAGCGGAGATCTTCAAGGGTTTAGCGATCCCGTCAAGATTGGCAATAATGCCATTGCGGTAGTAATCAATAAACAAATCCCATAAAAAGTAATGCTAATACTTAATCATTTGGTAAGCGATTTTGTATTGCCTTCGACTGGCGATAAAGAATTCTCACTGGCCACCAACGTTGGAAAGAATCTGGTTATTTATTTTTATCCAAAAGATGATACGCCGGGTTGTACAACAGAAGGTCAGGACTTCCGTGATCATTGGCTTGCATTTGCTGAGAAAAACTGTGTAATTGTGGGTATTTCTCGTGACAGTATTCGATCGCACGAAAATTTTAAGGAAAAAATGCAATTTCCTTTTGAGCTTTTGAGTGATATGGAAGAGAAAGTTTGTAAGCTATTTGATGTCATAAAAATGAAAAATATGTATGGCAAGCAAGTTCTTGGTATTGAACGTAGCACCTTTGTTATAGATTCCCAAGGTATATTAAGAAAAGAATGGCGCGGTGTGAAAGTGCCAGGTCACGTACAAGAAGTTCTAGATTTTGTGGCTACACTATAGGTTAGCGTACATAAATTGAAGTTATAGACAGATTATCCGGCTGATGGAATGTCCAGAACTACAGTCTATCGTAGTAATCGCAGATTCTTTTAATGACATTCTATGTCCCCCCCCCATAAGCAGAGGCTCTTGCAACGGTAATGAGCGTACCCTAAATTTTGTTTAAACGGTGGTTAATTTAGAGTCTCCGCTGAATGCCAGCAAACATTGTGTCTATGGCCTGATTTTCCTTTAGACATTGAAACAGTGTTGATTCTCAGAGTCTAGCTAATGCTAATTGTAGCAGTGTAGCTCGTTATCCTTGAAAGAACCGTTTTCGGGGATAACTTACCTCCAAGCAATAACTTGCAATGACATTATTTGCGGATTATTTCGGTTAAATAAATTAATTGAATGGTGTAGAGTCGTTATAAACGCTCCAGCAAAACCTGCCTGATTTCTTCATCCGTCAGAACAATGGGATTGGTTTTCATACTGCTGCCACGACAATTGGCGATGACTTTGTCGAATGCGGTTTCTTGCAATCCATAATGGCATAGGCGTGGTAGTGCGAGTTCATTTGTCCAATCTGCTAACAGATCAATCAATGCGTTAAAAGCGACTCTTGAATCAGTAAAGTGTTCCTGGCACAGGATCTCGGCAACATGTAAGTACTTCGCCAGTGCATTGTTGTTTGGTTCTCGCGCCAACATGCTTTGAATGTTGATTCGGGTGGCGGAGGCGATCAGGGTGCCGCATACCACGCCGTGCGGAATCGGGAAGAAAGCGCCTAATGGGGATGCCAAACCATGTACCGAACCCAGGCCAACCTGCGCAAGCGTGATGCCCGACAGCAGAGCAGCATAGGCCATTTTTTCCCGGTGTTCTGGGAGAGATCCTTCTTGCCGGTATAGTGGGATCAATGCATCCCGGGCGGCTTGCATGCCGCTGATCGCCAAGGCATCGGTGAATGTGTTGGATCTTGTGGAAACATAAGATTCCAGCAATTGCGTTAACGCATCCATACCATTGGCGGCAATCACGCTGGGCGGGCAACTGGTCAATAAATCCGGATCTACAATGGCATACTCGGCAACCAGTTTGTCATGCCGGAATGATTTTTTAAAACCGTTTTCGCCCTGCACGCTGAGTACGGCGTTTCTGGTGGCTTCGCTGCCGGTGCCGGCGGTTGTTGGGACGGCGATAAACGGGATGGCAGTGCCTTCATAGGGTAATTCGGGTCCGATACCTTCCAGGTAATCCATGACAGAGCGTTGTATTTTCAGTAACCCAGCAATCGCTTTGGCGGTATCGAGGGCACTGCCGCCACCGATACCGACTACGGCATCAAAAGCGCCATTTGCATAAGTTTTGACAAGATCATCGATCAGAGCGGGAGAGGGTTCGCCGGCAATCGTGCAGTGCTGCCAAGTGATCGCATGTTGCTTGAGTTGATCGATAAAAGGCTGCCAGTGATTGGTATTAGTGAAGGAACGGGCGCCTGTTACCAGTAAAATGCGCGAACCATAGTTCATAATAATATCGGGCGCCTTTTTTAAGGCACCCGCGCCAAATTCTATGCGCGGCAATCGTGCGATGGAGAAATTGGCCATTAGCTGTTTACGATCGGGTATAGGCCTTGATAGGCGACACCTTTGCGGGGTTCAGCCATCCAATCCGCCACGGTATCCCGCCATGCCAGATAATGCGCAGTTTCTTTATGCGCAGCGGCATCCTGCTGGGTTCTATAGGCTTCGTAAAATACAAACTTTGTCGGATCATCCGCAGATTGCAGAATATCAAAACGAACATTACTCGGTTCGCGTATAGAGTTTTCGTGGTTTAACCGGCAGGCTTCCTTGAATGCTTCTAGTTTCTCCGGTTTGACTGAAACATAGACGATCGTTACATGCATGGTCTTAATCCTTAATAAATCACTGCGGGTTTGGCGCTCTTCAATTTGTTATAGCTTTTCCGCAGTAGATTGCTCTATTCGCGGACAGCCTTAGGTACTTTGCTACCATCTTCTGTAGTATGGACTGTAAATTCCTCCCGGATAAAAGGGATAAAACCCAGGATAAGCAGGATAGCCAAAATAAGGATAGGGGCCGTAGCCTCTGTAGTCATATCGGTTCGAATAGATCGGCCAAAGGTGAATCGCTGTGGCTGAGAGCAGCGGTACCTGGATAATTCTTTTGCCTACAGTTCGCTCGATATTCCCTTTGATTATCCCGGCAACGGTGATTTCTTTATCCTTGGTATAAACAGCAGGGTCAAGGAATTCAGGGCTTGCAACCACAAAACGTCCTTCGCCCGGTTTGTGTAACTCTGGACGACCGCTGTAATCGAGGGGATAGAATAAGACTTGCACCAGGCTGGATTGCTCTTCATTTTCCAAGTCAATAATCACGCCGCCCCAACGTACTGGGGTGTCCTTATAACTATCAATGTCGCTACTGATTTGTTGATAAGTTAGATCCACTGCTGGGGCATCTCTGACTGCTGATGGCAGACCCACGCAGGCACTTAATAACAAACAGAGTAATAATAAATTAGGTTTCATGGCCCCTCCTTGGCTTAATAACTAACACTTAATGACATTTTTCATTTCATGAGCAGTTGTGCAGTTTCTAAGAATGCCGTGCGTGCGACTCGATGCGCTCGATGTGCACCAATGGTACGAGCAGCCAGATTGCAGCTGTTGCGAGCGTGGAGATGATCACAAGCCAAGTGTATGCAAACGACCCTTCGCCGAGTTCGGTGTACAAGTGTGCGCCAACATTCTGTGAAGCTAGCGTACCGAGATTGAAGATAGACATAAGCAATGCAAAAAAGGTCGCTTCTGCGCGCTTGGGGCACGCCCTCGCAGCAAGATCCAGGAATGCCAATGTAGTGATCATGCCGGTGATGCCCCAGATGATATGGATGAACAGCGCAGAGATCTCTCCACGATAAGCCAGGTAAGTCAGCAAGGTTATTACCGATAAACCAATGGCGAAATTAATCAGGCGGCGTAGCGGCATTAATCGCGACAAGGGGGCATAGATGAACGCGCCAGCGATGCTAGTTGCCGCACCGACTGAGCTCAGGATGCCGATGTATTGTTGGCTAAAGCCGAGGACATCGGTTTGGTAGTAGAGGAACGCCGGGCCGAAGGACGGACTAAAATTGAACAAAAAGATAAATCCGGCTACCAGCCATACCGAACGCTCCCCAAATCCTTCCCGCAGTGCTGCCCATATTTCCTTGAATCCGTTATTTTTGGGATTGACCTGTTTTTCACGCACGAAAAATACAGTCATGAGCAGTACGGTAAAAGGGAATATGGCTGCAACGGCAAAAGCGGCTTGCAGGTTCCGGTACTCGGCAAAATATCCGCCCAACAGTCCTACGATAATTGATGCGGCCGTGACTGCGGTCCATTGCACCGATTGGAAAGCCCCGGTGAGTCCATGCGATTTGCCATTCTCCACCATGAGTGCATCGGTCAATACATCGTTATAAGCCAGACCCAGTCCCATTGTCGTATAGAGAATGGCCAGTTCCCAATAGGTATAATGCGTCGAGAACCCAGCAGTTAATCCCGCCATACAGGCCAACGCCGAAGTCAGCAGTAGATAGCTCTTGCGCCGTTGACCGAACAGTGGCAGGAAGTCCGAGATCAATCCGTAGAGCGGTTTAATGAACCATGGAATCGATGCAAGAAGAAAAAAAGTTGCAACGTCATCCGCCTCCAAGCCATGATCCTTGAAGCTAATAGCGATCACCTGGATGGGCAGTGCGGACATGCCTTGGGCGAAGTAGACGATAGCAAACAAGATTGCAAGGCGTCTAGCCTCAGCAGTCTTGAACGGATGCAGATACAGCAGACAATCTTTCATGCGAGTGTCATACAGCTAAAATAATGCTGTTTATATTGAAAAGCTTCATGCTGCTTGTCTATGTGTCCTGCTTTATGGCAAGTGAGCTGTACTTCACTTTGAAAAAAGATTGCAGAAGCACTTGTTGGAATCATGTTCAGCGGGTTCGGCTATAGGTGTATCGGCTTACAAGGCAGCGATTGGCGCACATTTCTGTATACGTTAATCAAGAATAAGATTTCACGTTGTTTTTGTTTCATCGATCGTTGCTTTAACCAATTGCGAAGATAACAAATTTTATCTCCCGGTTATGTTGTCTGTCTAACTGTTAATCGTGCTTGAGTGTAGAAATTTCGAAAACCTTACGTCTTTTTGTTTTCTATAGACCCGTGTTTGGAATTTTTGCTTACACGCGAATTTCTGTGCGTAAATGTTTCAGAGGTATTGGATTATTGATTTACAAAAGACACTTCCAGAAATATTAAATGCATTGAATGCCACATAATATTATTCTGGAAGGATTCATACTGAGGTGTTATAGAAATTCAACCATGAGCTGGATTTGTTAGCTGGATTGCAAAGGAGAACCCATCTCATTAGTTTTTGCAATTAAACTGATCAACGCCAGTCTATTCACAACGTGCGAAATTTACGGTGAAAACGTTAGTTTGTCAAGTGTCAGCCTCTTCCAATATGAAATGAGTCTGAAGGGCCAGCATATTTCCACCAAGGAATGAGTCTGAAATTGAATTGCTGAATCGGTCATTATGCGAAGCATGGTGATCAATATGGAAGAAGCGA
>Ga0138256_10009442_pt1 | contig 10230 bp, 9 predicted proteins | sample KNB2016incub_MG_FD_105486 | JGI IMG/M metagenome (GOLD analysis project Ga0138256, IMG submission 105486) | Active sludge microbial communities from wastewater in Klosterneuburg, Austria - KNB2014incub_MG | ecosystem: Engineered > WWTP > Activated sludge > Unclassified | place: Austria... | reverse complement strand
GATCTTCAAACGATCCGGATTAAACTATGGCCGAAGCGAAGCGCCAGTCACGCCCTATCAGAAGGCGACCCAGGTCTGGGATGAGCGGCTGGGGTCGGCACGCGTCCAGGCGCGGAACTGGCGCTTTATGGCTTTTGGTGCACTGGGGCTGGCCATTGGCCTCTCGTTGCAGATCGCCGTCCTTTCCACCACCTCCCGCGTCACGCCCTATGTCGTCGAGGTCGAGAGGGATGGCGGGGTGAGGGCAGTTGCCCCGGCGACCCTGTCCTATGAACCGTCAGATGCCCAGATCGCTGCAGAACTGGCCCGCTTCATTGCGCATGTGAGGGGCGTTTCGACGGATCCGGTGGTGGTGAAGCAGGATTGGCTCAAGGCCTATGACTATGCCACGGACCGGGCCGCCCAGACCCTCAATGACTATGCCCGCGAGAATGATCCTTTCAGCAAGATCGGAACGCGCAGCGTCACAGTCGAGATCGCAAGTGTGGTTAGGGCCTCGCCCACATCCTTCCAGCTCCGCTGGCGGGAAAAGGCGTTTGAGAATGGCACGTCAGCGGGTGTGGCAGGCTTTACCGGCGTCCTGACCATCGTGATGAAGCCGCCCCGCGATGCCGCGACCCTCAGGGCCAATCCCCTCGGCATCTATGTCAACGCCATCAACTGGGCCAACGAACTCAAACCAGAAGGAACCCACCCATGAAAGCTCTTCTTATCGCCGTATCGGCCTTGGCGCTATCGGCTTGCGCCAGCAAGGAAATCGTCAAAACATTTGCCGATGAACCCTTCGTCGAAGCCAAGGAAATCCCCGAACCGGCAATGCCTGTTGAGATCGTCGAAAAGGTGAAGCCCTTGCCGCTGCCCGGCCAGATCAAGAAAATTAGCATCAAGGCCAAGAAGACTAAAGAGATCGATGATCCCCACATGCGGGTCGATGATGCCAATGCGGCGGCAACACGCGAGCCGGTGAAGGCCGGCTATGTCAATGCCATCCAAGTCTATCCCTATAGTTCCGGGGCACTCTACCGGCTCTATGCAGCGGTCAATCAGGTGAGTGATGTGGCTTTGCAGCCCGGTGAAAAACTCGTGTCCGTCTCAACCGGTGATACGGTCCGCTGGATCGTGGGTGATACGACAAGTGGTGAAGGGACTACAGCCCAAGTCCATATTCTAGTGAAGCCGATTGCACCCGAGCTCAAAACCAATCTCCTGATCACGACGGAACGGCGCACCTATCACGTGGAGCTTGAAAGCACGGAGTCCACCTACATGTCGTCGCTGTCCTGGTCCTATCCGGAAGATGAACTCATCGCCATCAGGAAACGCAATGGCGAAGTATCGGGTGTCAATAGCGTTCCATTGGCCGGTGTCGACAGTTTTGACCAGTTGAATTTCCGTTACCGCATCGAGGGCCGCGCCGGCTTCGCACCGGCCCGTGTCTTCGATGATGGCGCCAAGGTCTATATCCAGTTTCCAAGCTCCTTGCCGCAAGGGGAGGCGCCACCACTTTTTGTGCAGGGCTCTAATGGTGCGCCAGCCCTCGTCAATTACCGCGTCAGGGGCAACACCTATATCGTCGATCGGCTCTTCGCCGTTGCTGAGTTGAGGTTGGGGACCAAGCCACAAGCGATTGTGAAGATCATTCGTACCGATGCGGCACAGCCCATGCGCCGCTTCCTGTTTACACGAAACGGAGAACGGTGATGGCGGAGCAATCACAGCCAAGTGGCAAGCATCCGCCCGACGATATCGAACTGCGAGTGCGGCCAAGGCCGGTGGCCCGCATCAACCGTAGAGTCCTGATGGGCGGGACGGCTCTCCTATCAGTGGTGCTTCTGGGTGCCGTGCTGGTAGCGCTTGACCCGCCGGACTGGCGTGGAGGCCAAGTGCAACAGGAACTTTACAATACCGACCGCAAGGCAACGGCCGAAGGACTTGCCAATCTGCCGTCCACCTACGATGCCATCCCAAAACTTGGTCCGCCACTTCCTGGTGACTTTGGCGACGCGCTTCACAAGGTTGAGACGGGTAAGGGGGCAGAACTTCCACTGCCGGACCGGCCGTTCCAGCCGGATCCCGAAGCCGATATCGCACGGGCTGACCGCATTCGCTTGGCGCGCCTTGCCCAGCAGGGCAGGGAGTCAAAGCTCTTCTATGCTGTGTCGACCACACGCAAAATTGGTGAGGGAGATGACAGACCCACTGAAGCGGGAACAGTGACGTCTGGACGTTCGCCGTTTGAGGGTTTGACCGGATTGGAAACTGCTCAAAATGCGACGGGTTCGCAAGCTGGGGCCCAAACCAGTCAGGACAAGAAGATTGCTTTCCTCAATGGCAAGACAGATGCCGACATCTACAATCCCCACGGTCTGCAACGGCCGGTATCGCCCTTTACCTTGATGGCGGGTTCGATCATCCCCGCCAGTCTCGTCACAGGTCTGAACTCGGACTTGCCGGGCTTTGTCATTGGCCAGGTGACCGTGAATGTCTATGACACAGTGACGGGTCGCTATTTGCTGGTTCCCCAAGGCACCAAGATTATCGGCAAATATGACAGCGTCGTTGCCTTCGGCCAGAAACGGGCGCTTGTTGTCTGGCAGCGGCTGATCCGGCCCGATGGCTCATCGATTGTGATCGATAATCTGCCGGCGACCGACGAGGGCGGCTATGCCGGTCTTGAGGATAAGGTCGATTTCCACACCTGGACGCTTCTCAAGGGCGTTGCCCTTGCAACACTTCTTGGCGTCGGGACCGAACTCTCAGTCGGCAGTAGCCAGAACGATCTCGTAGCGGCCATCCAACAGTCCGCCCAGGAGAATGCCAATCAGGCGGGGCAAAACCTTGTTGACCGAACGCTCGACGTCCAGCCGACATTGACCGTGCGGCCGGGCTGGCCACTTCGCATCATCGTCCACAAGGACATTGTGCTCGATCCCTATCCGCAGACAGGAGCAAACCCATGAGCGCTCTGAAGCTCGCCCAATTGCCAGACCGGGTTCCGGTCAAGCTCACCATCACGGCTCTGCCTGAACTCAAGAAGGCACTTGATGACTATGCATTGCTCTATGCCCGAAGCTACGGCGCGGAAGAGAGCGTGGCAGAGCTCATTCCCTACATGCTCGAAGCATTCCTGAAGGCTGACGCTGCCTTCCGAAGCGGCCGGAAGGAATTGGTGGATGTACCCCGTTTGCCCGTAGCACGGCGAAAATCGGGAAAGAGCACAAAAACCACAGATGCAACCAATTAGGAGAGCACCTAATGTCTGTCATTGGAACTTTTGTTGCCACGACCGATGGTTATGTCGGGACAATTCGGACGCTCGCACTTCATGCGAAACTAAGGCTTGTGGCCGTCGATAATAAGCCAAAGGAAGATAGTCCGGATTTTCGGTTTCTGTTTGGTCTGCAGGAAGTGGGGGCTGCCTGGAAAGCCGTGACCCATGACGTTGAACCGCGTGAATATCTGAGTGTGATCATTGATGATCCATCACTCCCAGAGCCTCTTCGGGGTGCCATGTTTGAGGACAATGGTAAGCTCAACCTAGTCTGGCGCCGGAAAACTTGAGTTCAAGGCTTGGGCAACGTTGCAATTGCTTGATCGACCAGTTCCAGGGACTTGAGTAGGCGGGCACGGAATTCGGCCAACATTTGGGCGGCTTCTGGCTCATCTTCCAACATATCTAGGGAGGTGGCTTGGGCGACCAGCTGATCGAGGGCGATTGGACGATTTTCCGCCAACGAAACCATACCCTTTTCGGAAGTAACCAGTGCAAATCCATTGAGCGATACTACTGTATGCTGGCCCAATTGTTGGGCGGCGGCATTTAACAAATGCTCAGCAGGTACCCTCAAAGAAGCCAAGGTTTGACCGTTGGCGTCTTGAAGTTCCATATCGACGTAATAGTTCTCACCTGACACAACTTTTTCAGATGGCCAACGCAGTTTTATCAGCAAGCCGCTCTTAGGTATTCCTCGTGTGTTGTTCATGATACCAAATACCTACTATAGTAGGTCGTACTATAGTAGGTTTTGTTGTCGCCTGCCTCAATGAAATTGAGGCAGATCGTGGCGAGGAATTTGCGCGTCTTGCGGAAGCAGAATGGGCTTTCACAGGAGGAGTTGGCGTTTCAGGCGGGAATCAACCGGAATTACGTCGGCCAGATTGAACGGGAAGAAAAATCGCCGACAGTGGATATGGTAGAGAAGTTAGCGAGTGCCCTTGGAGTGACTCCAGGAGAAATGCTTGCAGTCAAGGCGAAGCGCCTATCACCCACTTCGTAGATACATTATACATTGTCTAACCTAGCGATTTCCTTGGGTTAGTTGACTGGTAACTATCGATTTAATCTGCCAAGGCACGGGGGCCCAGCAGAGGGTGAAACTTCAGTTAGCATGTAGAGGTTGGCCAGTACCCAATGGCCGTTTGGGGCATCGGTCGACGGAGGAAGCCATGGATAAGAAGCACTTTTATCGCGCGGGCAGTCATACAGCGGGCTGGGACGATCTGCCCGCAGCCACCGAAGAACTGGACGCCTTGATCAATACTGCCCGAAGACATATCGAACCATGGCTTTCCGCTGTTTTTCAAGCCGAACACCTCAATCTATTGCTTGGCAGCGGGTTTACCACAGCCATCGGCTCCGTCGCGGGGGTTGGGGCCACCGGAATGGCCAAGGTTACATTTGGAACGGCGCATGACGCCGCTATTGATGCCCATGCCCAGGCTACAGCGACGGCCATGAAAAGAGGTGCGGCAAATATCGAAGATCAGTTCCGAAGTGCGCTTGCTCTTCTTGAAGGTCTTGGGGTTATTGACAAGGGCGCGGAGAAGACCCTCAAGGATGGCATCGATGCTCAGATGTCCGGCTTCCTCACGTCGCTGTTGAAGACGGAAACTGGCATTGCTGCGGGAAAGGATATGGCGGCGAAGAACGCTGCCCAGAGCGTGCTGCAATCATTCCTGCTGAGTTTTGCGAGCCGCGCTGCATCTCGCGAACGCCTGCACGTCTTCACGACCAACTATGATCGCCTTATCGAACATGGCTGCGATTTTGCAGGCCTTCGGATCATCGACAGATTTGTAGGTGCCCTGAATCCGGTCTTTCGCGCATCGCGTGTTGAAGTTGATGTGCACTACAATCCACCTGGCATTCGAGGAGAGCCCAGATTTATGGAGGGTGTTATTCGCCTGACCAAACTGCACGGTTCACTGGATTGGTTCTTCGACAAAGATGAACGGCGGATCTACCGCAAGGGAATCCCATTTGGTGCTCCCGCAGATCATACGGACATTCCTAAGAAGCCCGTCGATACGGTCATGATATACCCCAATCCTGCGAAGGACGTCGAAACGACGCAATATCCCTATGCGGAACTCTTTCGCGATTTTGCGGCCGCGGCCTGCCGACCCAATGCGGTTATCGTGACCTATGGCTATGGCTTCGGCGACGATCATGTGAATCGGGTGCTGCTCGATATGCTCACAATCCCATCAACCCACTTGGTGGTCATGGCTTATTCGGCCGATGATCGCCTCAAAGCATTTGTTGAAAAGACGCGCGATGCGCAGGTCTCGTTGCTGATTGGGCCGCACTTCTCTGATCTTGCAACATTGGTCGCGAACTACCTGCCAAAACCGGCTCTCGATTACATATCGGGCCGAATGACAGAATTGTTAAAGCATCGTCCAGGCGACCCGAAAACCAGCGATCCGCCTGTTGCACCGCCTTCAGCGCCTGCAACCGGCCCGGTATGAGGCGATCATGACAACTCCAATCGAACGATTGTCGGGTCTGGTTGTTGGTGTCGTCGAGTCGGTCGCGCCTGACGAAGTCAAGGTGCTTCTTGAATTGGATGCACCGCACTCGACGGCATTGAATACGGGAGCGCCGACGGGGTTTCCACGTCTCAATGGGTATGTGCTCATCCCAAATGAAGCTGGTGCGACAGTCGCCTACATAACCTGGATTGGGATCGAACGCTCTCCCTATCCAAAGCGTGCTGGTCTGAAAGACTTCGGCCTGATCGATCTTCCGTTTCCGTTACGGAAAATGTCGTTATCCCCCGTGGGAACGCTCACATCCCGGCGCGATCGCGCTTCGGGAATGACCAAATACGAACTCGCCCGCGGTGTTGTTGCATTTCCGTCTGTTGGGGATCAGGTTTTAATTCCGACGCCCCCACAGGTCGAAGCCATCGTGGGCGCAAGGGACGATGACAAGAGAGTCAGAATTGGTTCCTCTCCGATGGCATCTAACGCGGCCATCATGGTTGACCCTGATAAGCTTTTCGGTCGGCATCTGGCGGTGTTGGGAAACACTGGGAGCGGCAAATCATGCACGGTGGCTGGACTCATTCGATGGTCTATGGCGGCAGCCGAGAAGGCCATCCAGGACGCCGGTAAGACCGGAGTACCCAATGCGCGTTTTATCGTCCTCGATCCCAATGGCGAATACGCTAGGGCTTTCGCTGATCGGGGAGACAAACTGCGGTTGTTTCGCGTTCCGCCCGTGGCAGAAGGTGAGCGGCCGCTTGACGTCCCTGCGTGGCTCTGGAGCGGGCACGAATGGACTGCAGTCGCTCATGCCCAACCTGGTGCGCAACGTCCGCTGCTGATGCAAGGGCTGCGAGAGTTGAAGGCCGGCCAGACGGAAGGTGTGCCGAGAGAGGCGATGATCCGCCGCTACCTCAGTTCCTATTCGATCCGGATATCGGCGATGTTGAACACCGGCACACAGGCCTTCGCTGGCGCTGCAAGAGCGAGATTCGAGTGCGCGCGGCTTCTTGAAACGATCGCGTCAGATTGTTCTCAGTTTGGTGGAGAGGCTTTGGATACGGCGAGTGGCGCACTTGCTGCAATTGCAACCACGGTCACCGGAATTGTCGATAGTCGGCGATCAGGAAATTATTTCAACGACTTCGCGATTTCCGACCTGGAAACGATTCGCAGCGCACTGGACACGTTGGCTCAGACGCTGCCAGACATCGGTCACGCAGGCCTCATTAGCGAGGACGCCCCACAGTTCTTTGACGTCAACATTCTCGCCGAACATCTTGACCGGGTGGCAACCGAGCAAGGAGGAAACCTCGCTGGGTTTATCTCGACGCTCGGACTTCGCATTCGCGGAATGCTCGCCGATCAGCGACTTGGCGCCGTAATTGGACGCGAGCCGCCGACTTCCTTTGAAACCTGGTTAAAGGACTACGTTGGCGACGATGGCGCGAGTAACGGGCAGATCGCGGTTATCGATCTGTCTCTCGTTCCATCCGAAGTCGTTCACATTGTCGTTTCCGTTTTGGCTCGGCTGATTTTCGAATCGCTTCAGAGGTATCGCCGTGGCCATCCAGAGGGTCAGACCTTACCGACAGTGCTCGTTCTGGAAGAAGCCCACACATTCGTTCGGCGCGGTAAGGACGATGATGGTCCTGCCTCATCTCCAACCCAATTGTGCCGCGAAGTATTCGAGCGTATCGCTCGAGAGGGGCGCAAGTTCGGGCTTGGGCTAGTGCTATCGTCGCAGCGCCCATCGGAGCTTTCTCCGACGGTGCTCGCCCAATGTAACACGTTTCTGTTGCACCGTATCGTCAACGATGCGGACCAAAATCTTGTCGCGCGCCTGGTCCCCGACAATGTGGGCGGACTGCTGCGCGAGCTACCGAGTTTGCCGTCTAGGCAGGCTGTTCTTCTCGGCTGGGCAGCGCCGATCCCTGTCCTGGTAGAGGTGGATGAATTACCTGATGCGCAGCGGCCGCAGTCGGCAGATCCGGATTTCCGGAACGTTTGGACGCTAGCCAAGGAGCGCAGCGTCGATTGGGGTGCAGTTTCGAGCGCATGGTCGGGCGCTGCTCCGATACAACAGCCGGAGGAGGAATGACCCGCATCCTGCACACGGCTGATTGGCATATAGGTCAGACGCTTCGCGGTTTCTCTCGCGAACATGAGCTCCGAAAGGTTTTTGAGCGGCTCGAAAAAATTGTTGTTGAGCGGGATGTTGATGCCCTCGTCGTTGCCGGCGACCTGTTTGATAGTCAGAACCCATCCGGAGAGGCGCAACAGCTCTTCTACAATACACTTGTGCGGTTGAGCAGTGCTCAGCCGCGAATGACAACCGTGATCGTCGCCGGAAATCATGATGCCGCTGGTCGGTTAGAGGCGCCGCGACCTCTGTTGGAGGCATTCAACATCCACGTCGTGGGAAACGTGCGGCGACATGACGGGCGAGTCGAGGCGACACGCCACCTCGTGCCGATCTTTGACGCAAGCGGTGTGATCGCAGCTCACGTCTTGGCGGTCTCCTACCCGACTGCTGCGTGCCTTCCAAATTTGACGCGGCTGGATGGCGAGTCAGGTTCGCCCGTCATCGCCGGGGTGCGCAGTCTCTACGCGGAACTGTTCGACACGTTGCGAGGTCAAGTGGACGGTTTGCCGTTTGTCCTTACGGGGCACCTCCATGTCGCGGGCGGCATCGAGTCGGAGGGCGCTGAGCGGCGAATCCTAGTTGGTGGCCAGCATGCCGTGCCGCATGACGTATTCCCAACGGAAGCGAGTTACGTGGCGCTCGGCCACCTGCACAAGGCCCAGGCCGTCGGCCGCTCTACTGTCCGATATTCGGGATCACTGATCCCCTTATCGGCGACGGAGCAGCCTTACGCGCATGGCGTCACGCTTGTGAGTCTCAACGGCACACAGGTCGTATCCGAGCATATCCCGATCGACCGGCCAGTTCCTTTCCTCCGTCTTCCCGAGGCGGGCGATATGCGTTTGACCGAACTCGGCGATCATCTGACGGCATTGGGCCTTCAGTCAGACTTGGCGATTCATGAGCGGCCATTCGTCCAGATCAGGCTTGCCCGCGAGGGGCTGCCGCCAGGATTTCGAGAGGAGATCGACCGCATCGCCGAGAGCTTTCCGGTGCGCATCGTCGATGCCCGCGTCGCCGCGATACCCGGGGCGTTGCATGAAGTGATCCTTGCCGATCCTATGATACGGCTGGCGGAGCGAGATCCAGAGGATTTGTTCAAGCTTGCGTTCGAACGCGCATTCGGCGTCGCGCCGGATGCCGCGCATCTGGATGTTTTCCACCGGGCGCGGGCGGAGGCATAGCCCATGCGCATCTTGGCTATCCGCGGCGAAAATCTGGCAAGTCTTGCGGCTCCCTTCGAGATCGATCTTGTGGCAGAGCCTCTTGCGGGTTCCGGTCTTTTCGCCATCACAGGCGAGACCGGCGCCGGGAAATCCACCATCCTCGACGCGCTGTGCCTCGCGCTCTATGGCGAATATCCGCGCGTTTCTGTCGGCCGACGGGAAAATGCTCCCGATCCCAGCGGGGAAGCGATTTCCATTCATGATGGCCGCGCAATCCTGCGCCGAGGCGCCGGTGGTGGATATGCCGAGGTGGATTTCGTCGGGCAGGATGGCGAGCGTTACCGCGTCCGCTGGGAGGCAAATCGCGCGCGAGGCCGGGCAAATGGGCGGCTTCAGAACGAGCAGCGCGCGTTGTACCGGCTTGATGACGGTAGCGCCGTGGCGACTGGCAAGACCCAGGTCCGCGAGGCCGTAGAGGCGAGAACCGACCTCACATTCGATCAGTTCCGGCGAACGGTGCTCCTCGCGCAGGGTGAGTTCGACGCCTTCCTTCTCGCTGCCGAGAGCGAGCGCGCGGAACTGCTTGAGAAAATCACAGGTACAGAAATCTACGCGGCAATCTCGGTTCGCGTTCATGATGGCACAGAGACACGACGAAGAATTGTCGAGCAACTGGAGCAGCGCCGTAACGACATCGGACTTCTCGATGATGACGCCAGGCAGGGACTGTTGGGCGGGCAAAGCCAGCTTGCTTCGACCATCGCCCAGAAAGCCGCGGAGCGCGATCAGCACAGCGGGCGGCTAGATCATTTCAAACACGTCGCCGCTGCTCGAAGTGATCTCACTCAGGCTGAGGCCCAAGCGACGGCGGCGCGCACGACACGCGAGGCAGCCGCTGATGAGTATCAGTCTCTTGCCGAATTCGATTTGGTCGAGCCGCTCCGTCCTCTAGCGGTCGATCTGAAGAATGCGCGGCGGACGGCGGCGGAGGCCAAGTCACGTCTCGACGGCTTGCTTGTTGCACGCGAAGAAGCGCGGACGCTCGACGCTGCTTCTGCGACGCAACTGTTGGGAGTGATAACTGCCAACGCAGCTGCGGAAGACATCCTCAAGAATTTTGGCCCCCTTTGGAGCGAAGCCGAAAGGCTC
>Ga0138256_10009441_pt1 | contig 10230 bp, 7 predicted proteins | sample KNB2016incub_MG_FD_105486 | JGI IMG/M metagenome (GOLD analysis project Ga0138256, IMG submission 105486) | Active sludge microbial communities from wastewater in Klosterneuburg, Austria - KNB2014incub_MG | ecosystem: Engineered > WWTP > Activated sludge > Unclassified | place: Austria... | reverse complement strand
GCACTGCCTTCGGCTGTTGTAAGTGCCGTTCCTGTTTTCTCAAAAATCTGATTAAATGAACTACCACAATCTGTTGATGCCAATATTTTTAAGCTAGCTTTTGTGCTAATGCTGTTGTCGTTCAAGGAGGCTACATCAAAAGCAAGGACTGGTTCTGCTAGTGTAGTCAAATCAAATGGCTCTAATTGTACAATATCTTTTCTTCCTGCTGCTGTTTGCAATGGTGCATAAAACCAAAGTGAAGAACTGCCATTAATTGAGGCCAACCTGCTTCGCATAAAAGTTGCATCATTGTCAGCATTCAACACCAACCAGTTGTCAGCAGGAAATCTTTTTGCTTCAAAATCCTGATTGTAGGGTAGGGCAGTGGCACCTGTAATGGTAATTCTTTTTACAATGATATTGTTTGACAAATTGCCATCGCCACTAAGGGTAGCACTTACATTCAGATAATGTGTTCCTATTGGAACTGTCAACATATCTAAAACAACTGTTGTAGTAGCTCCTGCAACCAAACTACCTGTCCAGTTTTTGTTTACTGCTGCATTATCATCAAGCTTAACAGAAAATGTAAGAGCGCTAATAGTTCCCACTCCTTTGTTTTTAATTACTACCGAAGGCGTAATGCTGCCCTGACAATATATGGTTTCAACATTAATAATATTTTGTAATGCCACATCAATTGTAGTAGTCGTGTCCATACATCCTTTTGAGGTAAGTAATGCAGCTCTGCTGTTATTTAATGCATCCTGCATACGCAACGACTGACCTGCGGTAAAAATATTCATAGCATAGTCGTCAGTGTAGTCAAGAAAGTTCATGAACATATCCCCATCGGGATTGTTGCTGCAACTGATAGTTGGAAAATTTGGTGTGCCAAAATGCTCTGATGCCTGATTGGGTGTGTCTGCAACATTATCTGTGCCGGTGCATGTGCCGCCATCATCACCCCATATATGTATTAGATTCAACCAGTGTCCAACTTCATGTGTCAGCGTACGACCTAAGTTATAGGTTGGATGCACACCAACATTGTCAGGACCGCCAATTGTTGAATAACTTACAACAACACCATCAAGTGTATCGTTTGCTGTACCGGGCATGGTTGCATAGCCAAGCAGATTGCCTGTAAGATTACAAATCCAGATGTTCAGATATTTACTTTTTGACCATCCTTTAGCACCACCTGTTGCTGTTTTTTTCACATCATCACCCGTACTGAACGATTGCGTGGTTGTTTGTTTTCTAATGATACCTGTTGTAGGCTTGTTATTTGGATCACGCTTAGCTAAGCAAAATTGAATGTTGGCAGCTGCTGAAACACCTAAAAATGGTGATGGTGTACTCTGTCCATCCTGATTTAAACGACTGTAATCGTTGTTAAGAACATCAAGTTGCTCTAATATTCTATCGTCCGGAATATTTTGCTCTGCAGTATTATATACTACATGAAAAACCACAGGAATTGTGATAGTTGCAGTCATGGTTTTGTTACTCTCTGTTCTTGCAATAGCATTTGCCTGCTCATGCTCATAGGCTTTTCGTAACTGCGGGTTTTCTGCAAGCCATTGTTCTAAATAAACTTGTGTTCCGCAACGTTCGGTTTGTGCATTAACGAAGTAATTTAATAGTAAAAAACAGATTAAAAAAAATCTTCTTAAAAACATTGAACAGACAATTTAGTATGACAAATTTAAACTAATATTTTTATTTTAATAGGGTTTGGTACATATCCTTAACAGTTGTAATCATTTTATCCCATCCGAATTTATTCTTTTCTGATTGTACACCTGCTGTAAATGGTATTGCCAATTGTTCTATAAAAAAACTATCAATGGCCTTGGCAATTGCATGGGGATTCACATCAGTCACAAATCCAGAAACACCGTCAGTAACCATTTCCGGCAGTCCTCCTACATTGGTTACAACCATAGGTTTATCGAAGCTGTATGCAATTTGTGTAACACCGCTTTGTGTTGCCGATCTGTATGGCTGAACAATAAGGTCAGCAGCACTGAAATAATAACGCACCTCATCTTTGGGAATATATTCATCTTTCATGATGATTGCACTTTCCAGATGATGTTCTTTTATCAGACTCAAGTATTCATCTTTCGATTCATAAAATTCTCCAGCAATAATAAGTTTCAGATTTTTATTTTTTATCAATGGCATTGCCTGCAACAAAATGTCCAATCCTTTATACTTTCTGATAAACCCGAAAAAAAGTAAATATTTAAATCCTTTATCAAGGTTCAGTCTTTCGCAGGCTTCGTCACGGCTTACTTTATCACCAAAAATTGAGTAGATAGGATGTGGGGTGATGCTTACAGGCTTTTTAGGATTAAACTGTTTTATATCTTCAGCAACCTTATCAGACATCACTATAAATGCATCACACGACTGAATAAAATATTGTGTCAGTGATTGGTCACCAATCCGCTTTTCATGCGGAATAATATTGTCGGCAATAGCCACAACCGGCAAACCGTGTTTATGAAGCCTTCTTGCAATAAATCCAAGGCATGGTGCCATAAAAGGCAGCCAATAACGAAATATTACTAAATCGGGCTTTTTACTTTTGATATAGGCAGCTGCCTTCAACCATGATTGTGGATTAATCGAATTAATCAATGGTGTTATCTTGAAATCAAAATATTGTGAAGAAGTTTCCATCTGCGTTTTACCAGGAAATAGTAAAGCAGGATATTGTAGCGTAAAAGAGACAATCTCAGATGAAATTTCATTAGCATTCAAATATGAACATAATGCCTCATTGAGATTGGCTATTCCACCACGAAAAGGGTAGGCAGGACCAACAATAATTACCGAATTCAGCTTACGGCCTTCATTCATATCAGGTCTCAGATCAGTTTAAATTGTCTTAGGTGATGTAAAGCATGTTTATGCAACAGTTGAATATTTTCGGCAAAATTCAATTCACCAAAAAATGGATTCATTACTTTTTTCTCAGGATTTTCTGAAAAAAATATTTCAAACTCTCTTATATTATTTTCAACACGGGCAATTGCAGCAGCCAAATCAGGTAATTTGGTTGCCGCAGGTGTTTCACTCATCAACGAGTTTTTTGTATTGGGTTTAAAATCTTTTTCGCTTAACATAAATGCACGTGTTGCTTCAAGCTTATCGGGTGGTGTTATTAATGTGTGATTGTTTTTTCCGAAGGCATCTTCAATGGCATCACCAAAATGTTCAACCATTTGTTGTGCATTCATTTTGCCCCATTCAGGAACTTCACTTCCTCTTAGCTTTTTAAGGAGTTCAATAAAGTTAATTTTTAGGAATTGTAATTTCTCAGGGTTTATCATGTAGTATATTTATTTTAATGGTTTTGTTTATCTGATTACTTGTAAATCTAAGAAAATAAATTCCGTTTGACAAGTTACTTATATCAGTCTGTAATGTGTTTTTTGTTTTCTGTAAATAAGTTTTAGTAGTTACAAGGTTCCCGAATGTATCATACATTTCAATTTTTACGGAACCAGAAGTTGAATGAGGCACATGAACATTCACAACAGCTGCAGCAGGATTTGGATAAACCAAAATTGCGTTTCCTTGATTTTCTACTTCGGAAATGCCAACTGTGTTATATTTAATTTGTGCGGCAGTTGCTGCTGCTTCAATTTCATTAAGGCTGTCGCCACCAAGTAATGCAAATGCCACCTTCACAGAGTCGTTAGGTAGTACTAAAAACGGTCCACTACTCAACAGCATGCTAATGTCAGTACCATTACCATTCATGCCTGCTTGTGCTCGTCCTGAACCATTCATACTTTGATATTTTTCCTGTTTACTGAAACCGTCATAAATATTTACACTTCCATCACTGCCATCATTGTTGTATGCATAATAATGCGCTATGCCTGGAGTCAGTAATTTTATTGCTGTATAATTGTTGCTGGCAGTAACTTCAAAAGCATAACCCATATTTAAAGTTGAATCAAACATTGCTCTGTTTGTTGCATACGTATTTTCTGTAATGTCCCAGTCGGCATAGATGCCCGCATACAAATCGCTGTAAGTATTATTGCTGTTGTTGGTAATTATATACTCTGCAACTACAAATTTGCGTTCGGCAGGTGTACTCCATACATAGGTATTATGTGATACGTTAACTCCAATCGGTAAACTGTTATTATTGTCATTAAACTTTGTAGTCAAATCAAACTCCGAAACAACAGAAGGAACAATGGCATGGACATAATCTATTGGAGCAAAATGTTCATTAATAGCTCCTGCCGGTGTACCTGCAACAGCATCACTCACCATACTATCATTAACACCAATCATTAAACTTCCTGAATAGAGTAAGTTTGGCCCTTCGTTTTGTGTAAAACCAATGCCCTGCGAGTTTCCGGAATCATTAAATCCAATTCTGCCTTTACTTGTAATGCTTACGCCAATGTCATTCACTAAAACATTGATATAATCAACATTCACAGTCATTTCAAACTGCTGTATGTCAACATAGGTGCCTGCTGTAAATGTCATAGTGAAAACAACTTTTGTATTCTTTGGTATTGATGGATCAATAACTGCCAAAAATGGATTACTACGGTTACTATCGGACTGCATAGTTGCCATACTTCCGGCAAGAAAGGAGTTGTTTAAAAATGAGATGTCAGGATTGTTTGCCTGTATGGTAACAGATAAGTTACTGACAGGGTCAAGCAGGTTGAAAAATACAGCACTAATTCTGACTGTATCGTTAGGCGAAAAAGCATTATCGTTATTATCAGTATTTTTTATATCAAATGCTCTGACTGATGTTGCCGGCTGTGTGAGTGCATTCAGTAAATTAACTCTTCCTTTACCGAGCATATTGATAAAAGGTGCATTACCCGGAATGGAATAAATATCATCACATGTTGCACGGATTCTTTCACCAATCTGTAAAGCATTTAATGTAGGAAACTGTGCTTTTACCAAGGCAGCAATGGCAGAAACCTGAGGTGCTGCTTCCGAAGTTCCGCCCGAGTACCAATAGGGTGGGTTACTGTTTGTAGGAAAAATAGAAAATATTTTATCTCCGGGAGCTGTTACATCAACATAGCTGCCAAAACTGCTACCCGATGTTGGTGATGACGTCCATTTTACATCAGCAGAATCAGTCCCCCCAACACTCAATACATATTGATATGATGCCGGAAAAAATGGTGCATCGTTGTTGGCATTTCCTGCTGCAGCAACTACCAGTGCATTTTTATTAAATGTTGCATAGTTAATAACATCCTGCGAAAATTGAGAACTGCCAAAGCCACCCCATGAGCAGTTAATTACTGAGCAACCATGGTCGGCAGCATACACAATTGCATCATATCCATTTACAATAACATTCGACCCGGGAGAGCAGCTGACAGGTAAAAATTTGGTTTTAAAGCCTACTCCGGCAATACCTGTTACGTTATCAACTTCTGCATTAGAAATGCCTGCAACAAAATTTCCATGCAATGGAACAGACCCCTGAACATCGTTTGAGTTAAATGCAACGTTCCATCCGCGATAGTTGTCAATATAACCATCCCCATCATCGTCAATACCATTTATTGGGTCGGCATAGTTGTATTTTAACTGATTAATCAGCTCAATATGTGCTGTATCAACTCCGGTATCAGTAATGCCAATTACAATGTTGGTATCACCTTTCTGAATATCCCAGCCATCAAAAGTATGTATGTTAACGTGATGATATTGATATTGCGGAATAGCTAAAGTATCATTGGGGATATAAAGCAGTTTGTCAATAAAAGATGGATCGGCATACTGTACCTCTTTGCAAGATAGTAGCATGGAAGCGGCTTTTTCAATTGGGATATCAATATTGAACTTTATAGCATAAATCAATGACAAATCAGTCAATGGAAAACCAAAAGCTGTTTTGCCTTCAACAGGAGGTTTGTGATGCGAGAATTTCTTTTTAACTTCAGTTACCGAAAGTTTATTAAATACTTTTATCAAATCGGGTGAGTTTATGTAGCTGTCGTTACATAGATTTCGATAGTCAGATTTTATTCTTAAAATCATAACACCTTTCTCAAAATCGTCATTAGTTATGCCTGCTGTAAAATGAAACTGCTTTTGAGCATAGGTGACGGTCAAAGTAAAAATAGACAGTATAAAATAAAAAACCGTACTTTTTAATATGAGCATTTTTAATTGAAATACCATTCTGTAGTGTTTTTTAAATATTACGGTAAAATTAAGGATAAATAAACGAAGAAATGAAACAATAAAGTTTAAAAAATAAAGGCAATAATAGAAATATTCTATTTTTATGCCGCTTTAAGTAAAAATGAAAAAATGGAAAAGCGTCAGGTAATTTTAAATTCCGAACAAATACAGCAAAAACTAAGACGTATTGCTTGTCAGATTTATGAGGATAACATCAACGAAAAAAATATTTTTATTGCCGGTATTGCAAGAAGTGGTTACGTTATGGCAACCAAGTTGAAAGATATTATTGTTGAAAGCTATCCGCTTAAAGTAAATATGCTGGAGGTGATTATTGATAAATCAAACCCATTGCATCCAAACATTAAAGGAATTGACAATACGGCATTGCTAAAAAATAAAGTTGTCATTATTGTAGATGATGTGCTCAATTCAGGTAAAACACTTATTCATAGTCTGCGTCCATTTTTGGAAGCAGATGTTAAAAAAATCAGTACTGCATTGCTTGTTGACCGCGATCACAAGCGTTATCCTGTGGCTACAGATTTTGTTGGACTTACGCTTTCTACCACCACCCACGAACATATTGTTGCCGATTTGAAGAAAGGGAAAAAAGATGTTGTTTATATAGCATAAATCATGTCGCTAAAACTTCTGAATACTTTTACAATATTGCTGATGGCAGTACAAAGCTTTTCGCAGCAGGTAAAATTCCATCAGGAGTGGCTCGATAATCCGGCCAAATACAGTACGGAAATAGAAGAAGTTTTTACCAGCGATACCATAGATACTTTTCAAAAAGAGGAATATAAATCTTTCGCAATTTTAGAAAATGGTTATGCTAAATCAAAAATTAAAAATACTGCAGACTGGAAAGGTATTCCCTCCGGATTTTATGCAGACACCATCATTTTTATATATACACAGTATCCTAAAAACATCAATTTTTGGTTGACAAACTATCACACTTTATTGGCGCAACGATTGAAGAATTTATTTAAACTTTCACCTGACCTCAATAGTGAACAAACTAAATTTAAAATACTGCTACAAACTTCCTGTAATACAGATGATGAAGCAAAAAAAATGTTTCATGGCATAGCTATTCATTTGGCCCCAATAAAAAGTGAGCCTGTCAAGCAACAGGAAAATATTATCAAGCAGCAAGTTTATGACGATACTTTAAAAAACAATAAACACACTGATCAGAATACTATTACCACCAGAAAAATCAACAGTTTTATTGCCAACAACGGGGGAATTACCGATAGCGTTGTATATAAGATTTTTTCACGTCATCCTGAATGGGATAATTGCTTAGTGATAATGGACTGGACAGGCAGCATGTATCCTTATGGTGCACAGGCTGTACTTTGGCATTCGTTGAATCTTAAACAATCAGGTATAAAATATTTCGTTTTCTTTAATGATGGTAATATGGAAAAACGGAAAAAAATAGGGAGGACAAGAGGTGTTTATTTTGAAAAGGCAGAAAACATCAATAAAATAATTGGCTTGTTAAGTAAGGTTAAAGCCAAAGGCAATGGTGGCGACCCTGAAGAAAACGATGTGGAAGCAATATTGAAAGGCATTCAGAAGTATCCTGATTTTAAAAACCTGATATTAATTGCCGATAACAATTCCTGTATGCGTGATTATTGTTTGGTAAAAGATGTAAAAGTTCCGGTTAAGGTTGTTCTCTGTGGAACCTACAGCGGCATCAATCCACAGTACATAAACTTAGCTTATAAAACAAAAGGCAGTATTCATACTATTGAAGATGACATCAGTGATTTTTACAACCGGACGAATACCGATGCAACATTTATGATAGATGGATCGGAATATCGTTATAATACAAAAAGAGATTTATTTGAATATCTGGCAAAACCCGATAAGGACGACCCACATTTTTGCGAACCTTTTTATAAAAAGAAGAAGTGTAAATGTGAGAAATTGAATTATTAAATTATTTTCAGAGATGAAATTTTTCTACCAAGTTTGCAGCAGACAATATTTTGTAAAACACTTTTTAGTTTTTGGGCTTCTTATGATTGGGATATTTTCCGGCAACGTTTTTTCTCAAAAAGGTGTTGCAACAATCGGTTTTCAGTTTAAACCAATTTTTAATAATGACTTTTTCCGCACAGGTGCACAATCTGCAGAGCAGGGGCAGGCAAAAGTTACCATTCAACCCAATTCAGGTTATTGTGCAGGCATGGTTATCAGGCGTGGTTTTACTGAGCGTCTTTCTATTGAAACGGGAATAAACTATACAAGAAGAAATTATCAGATTCAGATTGCTGACTCGGCATTGAGTCATAAACGTAATTATAAATTTATAGGATATGAGATACCGATTTCGGCCTTGGTATATATCAGACTTGGACAAAAGATGTACATAGATGCCTCGTTAGGTAACTCATTCGATTTTTACCCGTCAGACATTTACATAGGTGATGATAATTTTGAAAGCGAAGGGTTAAGAAAAAGCTGGATTAAACCTGCAATCATTGCCAATGTAGGTGCAGAATACAGAACAGAAAAAGCAGGGTATTTTTATCTTGGAGTTTCGTTTCATCGCCCATATAGTTTTATTTATCGTTCAAGAACCTTAATTACAGGCAGAAATTATAAAGTATTTGAAACCGATATTTCAGGTAATTATCTGACAATAGATATTCGTTATTTTTTTCACGAAGACCCTTTGAACAAACAGCGAAAGAAATATCCTGAGGATGATTGAAATTAAGTTAAGATATTTCTTTTAAATTAGATTTCAAAAAAAGAGCACCAGCAATACCCGATAAAACAGAACCTGCAATAATGGCAATTTTTGCAGTGTCGAGAAGCAAAGGTTCTTTAAATGAAAGTGAAGCAATAAAAATAGACATGGTAAAGCCTATTCCGGCTGTTAAGCCAGCGCCAAAAATCAGCTTTAAATTAATTTTTCCGGGAAGTGAACACCATTTGTATTTTACAGCAATCCATGAAGCTGCTGTTATTCCGAATGGTTTCCCAATAAGCAAACCAAAACCAACCCCTAAGCCAACAGTAGAAAACAATCCTGAAACATTATCAAGAGATAAAACAATGGCAGTATTAGCCAATGCAAAAACAGGAAGAATAAAAAAATTCACAGGTATGTGAAGTTTATTCTCGAAGGATACAAGTTTGTTTAATGGAATTGTAAATGCAATAAGTACACCTGCAATAGTTGTATGCACACCGGAAAGCAGCATAAAATACCAGATGACAATGCTTGCAATGATCCAAAGAAATAAATTGAAAAATCCTTTTCTTGAAAGAAACATCAGTGCGCCAATAATGACTAAACTGCTGATTAAAAAAGATAGATGAAAGTTCTCAGGTTCAGTGTAAAATAAAGCAATAATAATTATAGCCCCAAGATCATCAATGATAGCTAATGCTGTTAAAAAAATTTTCAATGCAAATGGGACTCTTTTTCCCAACATAGAAAGCACGCCAAGAGAAAATGCAATATCTGTTGCAGTAGGTATAGCCCAGCCATGAAGTAGGTGAGTGTCTTTGATATTAAACACTGCATAGATTATAGCCGGAACTATCATTCCGCCAAAAGCTGCAATAACGGGTAGCATGGCATTGCGCCTGTTAGCTAATTCGCCAACATATAGTTCGCGTTTTATTTCCATGCCAATCATCAGAAAAAACACAACCATTAGTCCGTCATTTATTATATGGATTACACTTACATCGTAATCCATTATATGTATATGACTTTGCCAAAACTCCACATAAGCTGCTGTCATGGGTAAATTACTTAGTAACAGCGATACCAATGTGAGAACAATAATCATGAGCCCGGATAATTTGCCTTGCTCTGCAAGTTGACGTATTGGGTTTATGATTTTACCTCTAATCATTTTACAAAACTAAAATTTATAGAGAAATTATTTTTAATAAATACATGATGTATTCAAATTAATGCAATTGCAAACATCAACATAAAGATGATTCACTTTGTCATTTGGTCTTTGTATTATTGCAAAACACGAT
>Ga0138256_10009439_pt1 | contig 10232 bp, 7 predicted proteins | sample KNB2016incub_MG_FD_105486 | JGI IMG/M metagenome (GOLD analysis project Ga0138256, IMG submission 105486) | Active sludge microbial communities from wastewater in Klosterneuburg, Austria - KNB2014incub_MG | ecosystem: Engineered > WWTP > Activated sludge > Unclassified | place: Austria... | reverse complement strand
CGCAGACGCCCCGGCCCATCACCCACTCAAGGTCGTCGCCGCGGAGCCAGGGGAGGTGTTCGGTGAACATGTGGATGCATTCGTAGTAGGTGCAGGGCATGCGGGTGAGGTCGGTGCCCCAGAACATGCGCTTCGGGCCGTACGCGTCGAAGAGCTGACGCAAGTAACCGTGAAGGTCGGCGAAGGGGTAGGCCTCGCCCGACCAGTGGGGCAGGCCGGAGGCCTTCACGGCGACGTTCGGGTGGCGGGCGAGTGCGCACACCGCAGGCAGTTCGTCCCAGACCGAAGGGTCGTTGGGGCGAAGGCTGACGCCGACGTGGTCGATGACGAGCCTGAGGGCGGGGTGTTCCGTGGCGATGCAGTCCAACACGTCGAGATGACCGGGTATGAGGACCATGAGCGGGATGCCGGTGGCCTCGGCCGCAGGCCAGAGCCAGTCGGCCGAGCCGTCAGTCAGCATGTGGCGGTAATGCCGGTTGTGGAAGGCAAAACGCATGCCGAGCATGCCAGGCTGGTCGCGCCAACTCGCAACCTGGTCGCGGCTGGCCGGGTCGGTGAGCGAAAGCCTGCCCATGACGCCGAACCGGTCGGGGTAGGCAGCGGCGGCTTCGAGGGCGAGGTCGTTTCGGTCACCTTCCCAGGATGGAGGGACGAGGACGACGCGTTCGACCCCGGCCTGGTCCATCTGGAGGAGCAGAGTCTCCTTGCTGATGGGGTAGGGGCGCTGCGCGTCAGTTTCGCGACCTGGCGGCCAGGGGCGGGCCGGGGTGTCCGGCCCCCAGAGGTGGACCTGGGAATCGACAATGCGCACGGTCTTAGCCGACCGCCGCCTCGACGTTGATGGCTGGCTCGCCATCGGACGCGGGAGAAAAGTTCAGTTTTTCGAAGCCGATGACCGCGCCCTCTCTGTCTTTCATGAGGATGACGTCGTCTCCGGCCTCTTCGCAGATGTAGGAAGTGCTCGGGTCGCCAAACCAAACCGTGAGCGTTTCCCCGACTGTGTCGTAGTAAACCTTCACTTCTGCCATGCCAAATCTCCTGACTTGATGTTAGTCGATTCGTACGTGGTGACCAGATAGCCCTCTTCTCCCTCGCGCCTCGTGACTGCAACGACCCAACGCCTCTGGCCGGTCGAGCGGTAGAACATGAGCGTGTGCCGCCGCGAAACACTGAACCGAATGATGTCCGGATTGGCGAGGGTCTCTTCAACCTCGGTCTCCCGGCCGCGCATTTCGGGATGCTTCTGTTCCATGATCGCGTCCCAAGCAGAACGCACGACGACCACGCGAAACCCCAGTGGAGTCGCTGCGTCGATGAGGACGTCGGTCGGCCGAGTCAGCGAACTTCGCCGAGCAACGCTCTCCGCAGGAGGAGGAGGGCGGTGGTGACGGCGCGGCGCTTCACCGCCTGGCGGCCCTGGTTCATGGTCATGCTCAGAGCATGGGAGCCGCCTTCCGGAGTGGCGACGGCGACGTGGACGGTACCGGGCGGAATGCCGTCTTCAGGGTCCGGGCCGGCGACTCCGGTGATGCCGACTCCATAGTCAGCGCCGGCTCGCTGGCGGGCGGCCTGGGCCATGGCCTTCGCCGTTTCCTGGCTGACGACGCCGTACTCCTCGATGACTTCAGCGGGAACGCCGAGGTCGATCTTCTGCTGCGTGGAGTAGCTGACGTATCCGCCGAGGAAGTACTCGCTCGCGCCGGGGACGTCTGTGAGGGTGTTCGCCATGAGGCCGCCGGTACATGACTCCATGACCGCGAGCGTCGTCCGCCGTTCGTGCATCTGGTCGGCGATGTAGCCCTCCATGGTGTCTTCATCACGTCCCCAGATGGCACTGCCGAAGATACGGTTCATTTCGTCTTCGACCGGGCGGATGAGTGCCCAGGCTTCTTCCCGGGTCTTCGCCTTGGCCCCGATGCGAAGGTGGACGCCATCGGCGCGAGCGTAGGTGCCGATACCGATGCCGGAGGCGCCGTAGAGCGGCTTCGCCATCTCATCGACAGTGCCTTCGCCGATGCCTACGGTCTTGATGGTGCGGGTGACGAGGACCTGTCCGTCGGAGCGCCGCTCAAGTTCGGGTTGGACTTCCTTGAGCCACATGCGCTCCATCTCTGGAGGGACGCCGGGCATGCAGACGATGATCTGGCGGTCGCGCTCGACCCACCAGCCAGGGGCGGTGCCGCGAGGGTTGTCGATGGCTCTCGCGCTTGGGATGAGCCACGCCTGCTTGATGTTTGATTCGGGCATGGGGTAGCCGCGGCCGGAAAACCAGCCGCGCAGTCGGGTCTCCAGGTCGGGGTCGACCTTTGGGTCTTCGCCGAGGACCTTCGCGATGCCTTCGCGCGTCATGTCGTCTTCGGTAGGGCCGAGGCCGCCAGTGCAGAAGATGATGTCGGAGCGGTTCCAGGCGCGGTCGAACGTTTCGACGATGCGGCCGATGTTGTCGCCGACAACGGACTTGTAGAAGAGGTCGATGCCGAGCTCGGGGAGGCGCTGGGCGATGTAGGCGCTGTTGGTGTCGATAATCTCGCCGAGAAGGATCTCGGTGCCGATGGCGATGATTTCTGCTTTCACGGGGGCAGTGTAGAGAGCACGGGTGAGCGTGTGAATTGCGGCGAGCGCGGATTCAGATGCGGGCCAGCTCGCGCTGCATCTGGGCGAGGCCCATCGGCCCGAGGTCGAGGGCCTGGCGGTGCCAGTCTCTCAGGCTGAAGGCTTCGCCCTGGCGCTTCTTCGAAGCCTCCCGCGCTTCGAGCCAGCAGCGTTCGCCGACCTTGTAGCTGATCGCCTGGCCGGGTGTGCCGAGGTAGCGGATGACTTCGCTTTGCATGAAGTCGGGCGGGAACTGGGAGCGCTGCAGGCAGAACTCCTGTCCGAGGTCGGCGTTCCAGGTCTCGCCGCCGTGGAAGGCTTCGGAGGCTGGAATGCGAAGGTCGAGGTGCATGCCGATGTCGACGATGACGCGGACGGCGCGCATCGCCTGGGCGCGGAGCATCCCGAGGTAGTAGTCGGGGTTTTCGAGGTAGCCGAGTTCGCCCATGAGGCGTTCGGCGTAGAGCGCCCAGCCTTCGACGTAGCCGGAGGTGCCGCCCATCAGTCGCTGGAAGCGGGAGAGTTCAGCCGCGAGGTACTTGGCTGTCGCGCGCTCGAAGTGGTGGCCGGGTACACCTTCGTGGTAGGCAATGGAGACTTCGCCCCAGAGCGGAAAGCGAGACTTGCCGCCGGTCGGGTACCACGTGCGGCCCGGCCGTGCGAAATCCTCGCTGGGGCTGGTGTAGTACATCGCGAGGGAGCCGCCCGGCGGCGCGATCATCGCTTCGATCTTGCGCAGCGGGCCGGGGATGTCGAAATGAACGCCGTCCATTTCCGCGATGGTGCGATCCTGGAGGTCCTGCATCCACTGCCGGAACTCCTCGACACCATCAATAGCGCGGTTGGGGTCCGATTCGAGGAAGAGCTTCGTTTCCTCGATCGAGGCGCCGGGAAGGATTTTCGCGCAGGTCCCCATCATTTCGGATTCGATCCGGTACAGCTCGTCCCAACCCCAGCGATAGGTCTCTTCGAGGTCGAGTTCGACCCCGTTATAGACACGCGAGGAGAGCTGGTAGAGTTCGCGGCCGACGCCGTCCTTTTCGACGGCACGGTCCATGAACTTCTCGGAGAGGTAGCTGCTGAAGCCGGAGTAGGCGGCCGCTGCTACATCGGCACCTCTTTCGATATCGGACCGGAGTCCGGGAGACGGGATGCCGGCCGCATCGAACGCATCGAGCAGGCCGTGGAAGAACGACTTCGAGCCATCCGCGCCGGCGTAGGTGGCCGACTGTTTGATCGCCTGCGCGACCTGGCGGCGGGCCGAGGCGGCGCCGATGCGGAGGCCCTCTTCGAGGGAGACGCGGAATGTTTCGGCGCCCAATGGAATGAGGGCCAGGCGTGCGGCGATGTTCCGCCAGTCTTCCTCCGTCGCACGCGGCATGAGGTCGAAGGACATGCGCATGGTGGTGGTCGCGTTGCGGAAGCCGCTGAGGCGGTACTGATCGCCGGCGGCGACGAGTTCCTCGCGCAGCGACAGCACATCTTCCATCGCTTCTTTCGCCACGCGGTCACGGTCACTGGTGCCTTCAGCAACGGCGAGCTTCGCGAGGGTCGCGCGCCGGAGGGCGGAGTGGGCTGCAACTCCCTCGGGTGAGAAGTCGGTCATTTCGGAGTCGTGGCCGGGCACGCCGATGGCCGTCGCTGCTATGGGATCGAGCGCCGCTATCTGGTCGACGTAGTCACTCGCGATGTCATAAATGGCTGTCATTGCCGCCCCCCGGGAAAACTGGTGGCGACGAGGGTATCACGGGTTCGGCCAGCGAATTGAGACTCAAGTCCAGGGCAGGCCGGCGCTTTGGGCCGTGAAGTCATCGTGCATTGGCGCGCCAGTTGCGACAGCTTCGCGGGAGTAGATCGTGGCTTCGGCGCCCGTGCGGTCGCGGACCACGCCTCCCGCTTCACGCACGAGGAGGAGGCCCGGAGCGATGTCCCACGGCTGGAGGTCCGAATGGATGTAGATGTCCCAGCGCGCGGAGGCAACATAGGCGAATCCGAGGGCCGCCGAGCCAGAAATGCGCAGACTCTGCATGCCCGGCCAGACGGCCTGCGCGAGTTCGAGCTGGCGTGCGCCCCGCTCGGCGTCGTACCCCATGTCGATGGCGACGACCGCTTCCGCGAGGGTGCGGCAGTCCGAGACGGCGATGCGCCGGCCATTGCAGAAACAACCTTCGTCCTTAACGGCGAAGTACGTGTCGCCCAGGAGTGGATGGGTGGTGACGCCGAGGACGGGTTCGCCTGCGTGGCAGAGCGCGAGGTTGAAGCCGAAGTGGGGGATGGCCCGGGAGAAATTCTTGGTCCCATCGAGCGGGTCGACAACCCACATCCAGGCGTCGGACCGGGTCGTGCTCTCGGACTCCTCACTGAGGATGGCGTGGCCAGGGAACTCCTCTCGGAGGATCGAGAGAACGATGTGTTCCGCGGCGAAATCGGTTTCGGTGACCACGTTTCCGCGGCCTTTCACGCCTGCAAGCGACGCCTGGCCGTAGCCCTGGCGGATGAGTGCGGAGGCCGATTCGGCACAGCGCATGGCTACATCTGCCGCGGACTCTCCGGACGTGCCGTGGGGGAGTTCCATCGCCGCGATGCTACGAGGCTGGGGCGCTTGGTGCATCGCGACTGCCGGTGCGCATGCCGATCACATCTTCTCGGGGGCAGCCATCCCCATCAGGTCGAGCACCCGCGCGAGTGCGACTTTCGCGGCGAGGACGAGACGGAGGCGCGCACGGGAAAGGTCGACGTTATCGGTGATGACCTTGAGCGACGAGTCGTTCGCCTGCTTGAAGGCGTCGTTGAAGCCGTGGAACGCGTTGGCGAGCGACATCGCGTAGTGCGGAAGCTGTTGCGGCTCCAACGAGGTCACGACGATTTCGATGACATCGGTAAGCCGCATCATTTCGCGGATCAGGGCCAACTCCGAGGGGTGCGTGAGGAGAGCGACATCGCCGCCTTCAGGCGTCAGTCCCTGGTCGCGTGCGCGCTCGAGGATGGAGCAGAGCCGAGCGTGAGCGTATTGGACATAAAAGACAGGGTTGTCACTGGACTGCTTCACGGCAAGGTCCAGGTCGAAGTCCATCTGGGCACCGGGAGAACGAAGAAGGAAGAAGAAGCGAGCGGCATCTGCGCCGACCTCGTCCACCAGCTCGTCGAGGGTGATGATTTCGCCGCTTCGCTTGGAGAGGCGGACGACTTCGCCGCCGCGTTTCAGGGTGACCAATTGGTAGAGGAGGATGTGGAGCCCTTCAGGGTCTGCGCCGACGGCCCGTGTGGCCGTCTTCAGGCGCGAAACGTGCCCGTGGTGATCGGCTCCCCAGACGTCAATTACGACATCGAAGCCGCGCCGGATGAACTTGTCCCAGTGATAGGCGATGTCGCTGGCGTAGTACGTGGGGTGGCCATCGGAGCGGACGACTACGTTGTCCTTATCTTCGCCGAGCTCGCTGGAGGAGAACCAGAGGGCGCCTTCTTTGTCGGCCAAGAGGCCCTTCTCACGAAGGATGCCCATGGCGATGCCGTAGGCGCCTTCCGGGTCGTAGAGTGACTTCTCGCTGAACCAGTGGTCGTAGCGGACTCCAAACCTGTCCAGCGTTTGACGGATGTTCCGGACCATGAGTTCGATGCCGAGATTACTGAGGTCGGACGGTGCAGGGAGACCCTCTGGGCGGAGGAAGCTGTCCCCTGCTTCGTCACGGATCTGCTTCGCGAGGTCAGCCATGTATTCGCCCGGGTACCCATCCTTCGGGATGTCGACGTTCCGGCCGAATTGCTGCTGATAACGTGCGTAGAGGGTGTCGGTGAACGTGTCTGCCTGTGTGCCGGCGTCGTTGACGTAATACTCTCGGGAGACCTCGTAGCCTGCTGCCCGGAGGGCGGAAGCGAGGGCATCGCCGATGGCCGCGCCGCGACCGTTGCCAACGTGGAGCGGTCCCGTCGGGTTCGCGGAAACGAACTCAACCTGGGCCCGGCGGCCGGTGCCGAGGTCGACATCAGCGTAGTTCGCTCCTTCCCGGATGACGTGCTCCACCTGGGCCTGGATGAAGGAACTGGAGAGCCTCAGATTGATGAAGCCAGGCGGGGCAACTTCAACGGGCTCGAGTAGTTCATCGGTCTTGATGTGGCGGGCGATGGCCGCCGCGACCTCGAGTGGTGGTTTCATCGCCGCGCGGGCGAGGCGGAGGGGCAATGCCGTCGCGAAATCGCCGTTCGCCGGGTCCTTCGGTCGTTCGATCACGGCCGGCGGCAGGGGAACGTCCGGAAGGTCCCCGTGGTCGACGGCTTCCTGGGCCGCGCGATCGACGAGGTCGGCGAGGTGGGTGCGAATCGTTCGGGTATCGGGCATTGAGCCAACAGCGTACAGGGGTGCGCAGGGAAGGGCGAAAGGACGCGCGACCAGTAGCAGGGCGAAAGCTACAAAATGTGTCCATTCTGATCTCGTCACACGGGAGGTGGACGTCTACCGTTTCCGGCATCTCCCGCAAGGAGCCAGACGATGGCCCTCCCGAAGATCCGCTTCACGCGGCAGTCCTCCCCCGCGAAAGAGCAGACCGAAGAGGCCCTTCGCGCACGCGCTGCGGAAGCGATCGGCGTGAAAGTGGTTGACGCCGATCGGAAGTCTGAGGGCGAGACGATCGCCGACTCGACGGTCAGCACTGACAAGTTCGAAACGCTCATCGAGGAGCGGAAGAAGGGAGACGAGGAAACAGCGCTCGCTGACGAGGCCGATGAGCCGCGCACGAAGGATCCGCGTGATGGGCTCTCGGGCGCCGGGACGACTGATATCGCGTCGATCTTTGGTGAAGCGCCATCGACGGCGGATCAGCTGGCCGCTGCTGCCGGGGTGGGGGCGGACAAGCTGGCGCGGGCGCAGGCCGCGACCGGTCATGGTGGCGGAACAACCGCGGGCACGGGTGGGGAACCAGGGACCAGTTCCGGCTCCGGGAGCACGAGCAGTGGCGGCCCGAAGGGGAGCGATGGTGGCCCGACGGGGAAGTGGGGCCTCGGAAACGGGCGCACGACCGACCCGGGAAGCGGATTCGGGGATGTTGCTGGCGGCGGCGAGGAGGCGGGGTACGGCAAGGGAATGTTCGCCCAGGGGGCGTTGAGCGGCGTGGCACCAGTCGGCTATGACGAGGAGGAGGGGGTCAGAGCCGGTGCGGGCATGAAGGAGCTCGCGGAGAAGTACAAGGGTCTTCCTTCGATGAGCCCGGACAAGATGCAGGGCGGGTACTTCGCGGACTTCCGGCAAGCAGTCGACGCCGCTGACGAGTTGAGCACTCAGTCCCACGCGAGCAAGGATGGAGTGGTCACGAGCCAGAAGAAGGCCGACGGGACCATCATCGTGACGAACCGGGATAACGACACGACGACACGGTTGAGCCCTGACGGCTCATCGGAAACCACGCAGACGAGCACCGGGAAGGTGGTCGACAGGACACCCGCGCCGAGCCAGCCAGTCGATGAAACGGCGCCGCTGCCACCGGAGATCCAGGCGTCCCTCGACGCGACCAAGGCGCACCTTCGGACGTTGAAGCCGAACCCCGGGAGCGGCGATATCGACCCCAACGACGACCGAAGTGCAGTGGAAGCCGGGGGCGGGGAGCCTGAGGACCTGAAAGCGAAATTGCTGGTAGACCCGCCGCGAGCCGAATCGGGCATCGGGGCACGGGGCGGGCGGACTCCCGGGATGCCCGGGCTGCCGGGCGATGTCGATCCGACCGAAGATACGTTCATCCCGGGGCAGCAAGGTCCGGAGGACGACCCTCTGGCGGGGCTCAACGATCCCACACTCAAGCCGCGATCGGCGAATGAGGAAGAGGACGATGACGACAACGACGATGACGATGACGATGACGAGGCGTAGGGGCGAGAATACGGACCGATGAGTTACACACTCGGTATCGACCTGGGGACCACCTACACAGCTGCCGCAGTAACGCGCGACGGGCGTACGGAGATCTTCCAACTCGGTGACCGGACTGCGTCGATCCCGAGCACGGTCCTCTTACGGGAGGATGGCGAGATGCTGGTCGGCGACGCTGCAGCACGCAGATCGGCGACTGAGCCGGGGCGTGGCGCCCGGGAGTTCAAACGCCGCCTCGGCGACCCGGTGCCGCTACTACTCGGCGGCACTCCCTACAGCGCCGAAGCGCTAAGCGCCCACGTGCTCAAGACCGTGCTTGCCGACGTAGCTGCTCGCGAAGGCGGCGCGCCTGATGCGGTGGCGGTCACCCACCCCGCCAGCTATAGCTCCTACCGGATGGACCTGCTCTCCGGAGCCTGCCGGCAGGCGGGAATCGCCCGGCCGGTGTTCTGCTCGGAGCCGACGGCTGCGGCCGTTTACTACGCTTCGCACGAGCGGATCGCCCCTGGCGAACGGGTTGCGGTGTACGACCTTGGTGGGGGCACATTCGATGCAGCCATCCTCGAAAAGACCGGGGACGATTTCAGTCTCGTCGGTCAACCGGACGGCATCGACCGGCTCGGAGGCATCGACTTCGACCAGTCGGTTTTCGGCCATGTGGCGGACTCCCTCGAGCTGAACCTGAAGGCGATCGGTGAGACGGACACGGGCCGAGCGGCCCTCGCTCGCTTGCGCGAAGAATGCCGAGAGGCGAAGGAGTCACTCTCCTCGGATACCGAGACGACCATCCAGGTCCTCCTTCCCGGAGTGCAGACCCAGGTGCGACTCACGCGGGCGGAGTTCGAAGCGATGATCCGGCCGCGCATCGAAGAAACCGTTGCGGCGCTGCGCCGGGCAGCTGCGAGCGCAGGTCTCGAGCTCGAGCAGGTCGACCGTGTGCTCCTCGTGGGTGGCAGTTCGAGGATCCCACTCGTGGGCCAGATGGTGTCGGCGGCAGCGGGTTCACCGGTGATGGTTGATACGCACCCGAAACATGCGATCGCCCTCGGGGCCGCGATGATGGCGGCACGGAGCCTGGTCCCCGCATCGTCGGAGCCAGTGCCGGTCCTGACCGGCGCTGCGGCGCCAGCAGCGAAGGCGAGCGTGCCGCCACCGCCGGCCGGGCAGCCTCCATCAGCGGACGGGATGAGAGAGGGAGGTGACCCGGCCGGAAGGGGAAAGACGGCCAGGCTGATGGTGATCGGGCTCGGTGGGCTCGCCGGAGTGCTCGTCATTGCGGGGGCGGCCTTCGCGTTGACTCGGGGCGATTCGGGTGATGAAAAGCCGGCGGAAGCCGCTGGCGGAGGCGCCACGGCGACGCCGGCGTGGACAAGCGCACCAGCACCGACCGGGACGATGGCAGCGGCGATCACCAATGCGCCAACGGCCGCCTCAACGACCATCGCAACGCCGGCTTGGACGGCTACTTCGGCGCCGACGTGGACGCCGGTCGTTGTCGCTACGGCCGCGCCCACGGCGACGCCAGTCCCGACCGCTTCGGCAGCGATCAAGGCCATCACGGTTTCGTACGGGAACTACATGGTGGACTTCACGACCTCCTCCCTCGTGCTGAACGGCGTGAGCGGTGTCGTGCATCTGCATTTCTTCTGGGACACGGTGCCGCTGGCGAACGCGGGAGCGCCTGGCGCCGGGCCATGGTTCGTTTACGGGGGCGCGTCACCATTCACCGGGTACTCGGTGGCGGAGAAACCAGCAGGAGCGAAGCAGATGTGCGTCCTGGTCG
>Ga0138256_10009436_pt1 | contig 10233 bp, 6 predicted proteins | sample KNB2016incub_MG_FD_105486 | JGI IMG/M metagenome (GOLD analysis project Ga0138256, IMG submission 105486) | Active sludge microbial communities from wastewater in Klosterneuburg, Austria - KNB2014incub_MG | ecosystem: Engineered > WWTP > Activated sludge > Unclassified | place: Austria... | reverse complement strand
CCGGATAGACGTGGCCGAACACCACGGCCGCCGCGCAAACCACCGCCAGCCATGCACGGTCCACGGCCGGATCGATGCCGATGCCCGGCAGTTCGAGACCGGGCAACCAGCCGACGGCCAGCAGCGCCTTGCCCACATCAACGACGATTACGCCGAGCGCGAACGCCCAGCCCTGGGTACGCAGCGCATTGGTGCCGCCGGCGTTGCCGCTGCCCTGGGTGCGGATGTCGACGCCACGCAGGGTGCCCAGCAGCAGACTGCCGATCACCGACCCCAGCAGGTAAGCGCCGAGGGCCTTGAAACCAAGTTCGAGCACGTTGCGTCCCCTCCGCGCGACGCCGTGATTCTAGCATCCGGTCCCGCACGGTCGCGGGTCAGTACGGCAGAAACACCTCGGCGAGCATGCAACGGACGGACCCGCCGCCGAGCGTCTCGATGGTCGGGATCGGTGCCACCACGATGCGATTCACCGTCGAGGCAAGTCGTTCGATCGCCGCCGGTCCGAACGCGGCATGCGCGGTCGCAGACATCGCCAGCACCCTGCTGGAATCCGTTGCGTGCAGTTCGAGCACGTTGCCCGCGAACCCGGCCATCTGCCGGGTATCGATGGTTTCGACGTTGCGGCCCGAGGCCGCGAGGCTCGACAGGACCCGCTCGCGATCCCGTGCGTCGATGGCGCTCGCGCCGACCACGCAGCAGCGCGAACCGACGGCCAGCATCACGTTGGTGTGATAGATCGGGATACCTGCCGCGTCGGTGGCCGTGAACGTGCACGGCTCGTAGCCGAGTTCGTCGCACAGTTCGGCCAGGGGCTCCCGATGCGTGCGCGGCGACAGGCAGGCGTAGGCAATGCGCCGCGCGTGATCGAAGACGATGCTGCCCGTGCCCTCGAGGAACCGGCCGTGCAACTCGTGCTGCGTCAGGTCGAGCAGGCGGTGGATCCTGCGTCCGCTCCCGGTGGCGAGCGCCGTAATCAGTTCCAGGCGACGTTCCAGTCGTCGGTTGCGCGCCAGCATCGGATACAGCACGACGGTGCCGTCGGCGTGCAGGCTCACCCAGTTGTTCGGAAAAATGGCGTCCGGGCACACCGGTGTCGGGAGGTCCGCGGCAACCGAAACGGCCACGCCTGCCGCATGCAGCTGCAGCGCGAGGGCATCAAATTCCGCGCGGGCACGCTCGTTCGAGTCGCTGGCCAGGCCGGGCTCGTCACGCTGGAAGCGATTGCTCGCCTGCGTCTGCGGATTCCAGCCGAAGCTGGCCGGCCGCACCATCAGCACGGCGTCGGCTGGCAGCGTTTCCGCAGTCGAATGGCCGGGTACCGGCACGACGAACATTCCCCGGATAGTGACTTTTCGCCACCCATCATCGCATTCACGCGGCCGCCAGCAATGCGAGGGGTCCCATCGGCGAGACGCGGGGCCTATTGCGGGTTTCCCTTGTTGCGAACGAATCTCATTAAGGAGAAACTGCAGTCCTTCGAATCAGGTACCCCATCCACCAATGTCTCCCGTCAGTCTGGCCACGCTGCGCAAAGGCGCCCGGGGCGTGGTCATCGACGTGCGCGACGACGCACAGAGCCTCGGGGACGAGGCTCAGTCCACCGTGAGCCGGCGCCTGCTCGAACTCGGCTTTGTGCCGGGGGAGTCGTTCGAAGTGATCGGGGAAATCTGGCCCGGCGGCGACCCCATTGCCGTGCGCCTCGGCAACACGACGTTCGCGCTGCGACGGCGCGAGGCGACCGCCGTGATGGTCGAGCCCGCGGTCGTCGGGGTCACCCCGTGAACAGCCAGACCACAACGCTCGATCCCATGCGGCTTGCACTCGTAGGCGTGCCTAACTGCGGCAAGACGGCGCTGTTCAACCGCCTGACCGGCAGCCGTCAGCGTGTGGCGAACTACGCGGGTGTCACGGTCGAGCGCAAGGAAGGTTCCTTCACCGGCCCGGCCCGGCAGCGCCTGTACAAGGTGCTCGACCTGCCTGGCGCGTACAGCCTCACGCCGACGACGCTGGACGAAGCGATCACGCGCGATTTCCTGCTGGGGCGACTCGCGGACGAACCGCCGCCGGAATTCGTGGTGTGCGTGGTCGACGCCACCAACCTGCGGCTCAACCTGCGCCTGGTGCTCGAACTGAAAGAACTCGGCGTGCCGATGGTCGTCGCCCTCAACATGAGCGACCTCGCCGTGGATCGCGGTTACCAGCTCGATCGCGCGCAGCTCGAGCAGGAACTCGGCGTGCCGGTCGTCGAAACCGTTGCGGTGGACCACGGCGGCGTGCGCCTGCTCGTCGACAAGCTCGAGACCTTGCCGCACCCGGGCGCACGCGGGCCCGTCACCTGGCGCGAGTCGACTTTCGACGAGATCCAGCGTACGCAGCGCCATGTGCGTCGCATCCTGCAGGCGATCGGTTACACGGAACCCCTGCGCAAGCGGGCGCTCATGCGCCTCGATGCGCTCGTCATGCACCCGGTCGCCGGCCCCGCGATCCTGGCAACGATTCTCTTCTTCGTGTTCCAGGCGGTCTTCAGCTGGGCCGCCGTGCCGATGGACATCATCGATGGCGGCGTGGGTGCGCTGGGGACGTGGCTGCAGCAGTCATTGCCCGATGGCGCGCTGCGCAGCCTGCTCGTCGACGGCGTCGTTGCGGGCGTCGGCAGCGTGCTGGTGTTCCTGCCGCAGATCCTGATCCTGTTCCTCTTCATCCTCGCGCTCGAGGACAGCGGTTACCTGCCGCGCGCCGCGTACCTGCTCGACCGGCTGATGGGATCCGTCGGGCTCTCCGGTCGCGCGTTCATTCCGCTGCTGTCGAGCTTTGCCTGCGCGGTGCCGGGCATCATGGCGACACGCACCATCCCGAACCTGCGCGACCGCATGGCGACGATCATGATCGCGCCGCTGATGACGTGCTCGGCCCGGCTGCCGGTCTACGCGCTGGTGATCGCGGCCTTCATCCCGTCGCAGCCCGTGGGCCCGTTCAACCTGCAGGGCCTGGTGCTGTTCGCGCTGTACTTCGCGGGCATCATCGCCGCGATGGCGGTGGCGTACCTGCTCAAGCGCACGGCACTCAAGACCGCGTATCACCCGCTGCTGCTCGAACTGCCCGAGTACCACTGGCCGCACCTCAACAACCTCGCCATCGGGCTGTGGGAGCGCACCAAGGTGTTCCTGCAGCGCGTGGGCACCATCATCCTCGCGCTGATGATCGTGCTCTGGTTCCTGAGCACGTACCCGGCCCCGCCGCCCGGCGCCGAAGGTCCCGCGATCGCCCACAGTTTCGCCGGCATGATCGGACGCGCGCTCGAAGTCGTGTTTGCGCCAATCGGCTTCAACTGGCAGATTTCGCTGGCGTTGGTCCCCGGTCTCGCCGCGCGCGAGGTCGCGGTGGGTGCGCTCGGCACCGTGTACTCGCTGTCGAACGATGGCGACGTCGCCGGGACGCTGGTGCCGATGATTGCGCAGACCTGGAGCCTGGCGACGGCGCTGTCACTGCTCGCGTGGTACGTTTTCGCGCCGCAGTGCCTGTCGACGCTGGTCGTGGTCAAGCGCGAGACGAATTCCTGGCGGTACCCGATCGCGATGGCCGCTTACCTGTTCGCGCTGGCCTATCTCGCATCGTTCGTGACCTACCGCGTCGCGAGCGCCCTGCTGGGTTGAACGGGAGGACGTCCCGATGCTCGAATCGATTCTCGTGGGACTGATCGTCGCGGCCGCGACCGCCTACGCGGCCTGGGCACTGACGCCGGCGGCTTCACGCAACCGCTTTGCATTACGGCTCGCGCACGGCCTGGGCGGGCCAGACAACTCCGGCCTGCGCGGCCGGGTGGCAACCTGGCTGCAGCGGCTGGCCAGGGCGCCCGTGGGCGGCTGCGGCGACTGCCCGGCCAATATGCAGACGCCTGCCGAGCGGGCGCAACAAAGCGAGCAGCGGAAGTAGCCACCTGCCGCCGAGTCATTGCAACTTCGGTAAATGCGTGCAGCCCCTTCGTGCCCATTTAAGGTGAAATTCGCAGGTGTCCGCGTTTCGCGGTGCACGACGCACGGGCAAGCGAATAAACGCCCCATGCGCCGTTCCTGAATGGGAGCTTCAGCATGTCAGGGATCCGCCGCCTCGTCTCCACGCTCGCGTTTTCCACCTTGCTGGTCGCGCTGGCAGGCCCACTGACTGCCGGCGCGCAGGAAGCCGCGGCGGCACCACCGACCACCGCAGCCGACGCGGCGGCGATCGAGCCGGCCATCCCGAACTCGAAGTGTTTCAACTGCCACGACGACGCCGAGATGAAGGACGAGGCCGGCAAGTCAGTGGCTGTGCTCGAGGCGCAGTTCGCGGTCTCGGCGCACAAGAAGCTCGATTGCGTCGGGTGCCACACGGCGGCCCTGGGCGTGAAGCACAAGGGCAAGCGCCAGCCACTCGGGCCGGTGTCCGTCGACGTGTGCATGGAATGCCACGAGGACGAGATCACGCCTTTCCAGGGCAGCGTCCACGCCAGGGTCAAGGGTGGCAAGCCCGGGACGTGCGAGGGCTGTCACGGCAACGTGCACACCTTCGTCCGCAGTAACAATCCGGCGGCGGCCATGGCGCCGCTCAACCAGGTCCGCAACTGCGGCGTCTGTCACGAAAGCATGATGGAGGGCTACCTCTCCAGCGTGCACGCCAGGTCCTTGTTCGTCTCGGGCCTTACTGAGGCCGCACCTTCGTGCAGCGACTGTCACGGCAGCCACGACATCCAGCGGCACGACGCGGCCGGCGCACGCACCTCGCACAAGTTGAGCCCCGAGACCTGCGGCGCTTGCCACAAGGGCATCCTCAAGGAGTGGGACGAGAGTGCGCACGGCGCGTTGTGGCGGGACGGCAAGGACGGCCCGGTCTGCAGCACCTGCCACCAGGCGCATGCGATCCAGGATCCGACGACCGTCGCAATGCGGACGCAGATGCCGAGCGACTGCGGCAACTGCCACGCGGACCTGTACAAGACCTTCCACGACAGCTTCCATGGCAAATCGACCGCGGTCGGCCGGCGCCAGGCAGCGATGTGCTCGGACTGCCACACGCCGCACCACAACCTGCCGGCGAGCGACCCACGCTCGTCTGTCCACCCGGACAACCTGGCCAAGACCTGCGGTGCCAGCAATTGCCACGTCGGCCACGAGGTCAACGCCTCGTTCCTGACCTTCATGCCGCACAGCGATCCGATGGACGCTGAGCAGAACCCATGGGTGCACTACATCTACGTGTTCATGACGCTGCTGCTGCTCGGCGTGTTCGGGTTCTTCGGCCTGCATGCACTGCTCTGGCTGCAGCGCACGCTGGTCGGCCGCCTGCGCGGCGAGTTCAAGGTCGAGCACTTCGGGCCGGGGCCGTACGTGCGCCGGTTCACGACCACGCAGATGTGGCTGCACGTGTCGATCATCCTGAGCTTCCTGCTGCTGTCAGTGACCGGCCTGCCGCTCAAGTTCGCGGCGGCCCCGTGGGCGCCGGGCCTGATGAGTGCGCTCGGCGGACCCGAGATCGCGAGCTTCCTGCACCGCTTCGCCGCGATCGTCACGTTCGGCTATTTCGCCGTGCACCTGTCGATGCTGTTCCGCGACGTCGTGCTGAAGAAGCAGCGAGGCTTCGTCTGGGGCTGGCGCTCGATGACGCCTAACCTCAAGGATGTCCGGGACCTGTGGGCGAACCTGAAGTACTTCCTGTACCTCGGCCCGCGCCCCGAACTGGACCGCTGGGCATACTGGGAGAAGTTCGACTACCTGGCGGTGTTCTGGGGCGTCGGCATGATCGGCGTCTCGGGCCTGATGCTGTGGTACCCCGACTTCTTCACGCAGTTCCTGCCGGGCTGGGCACTGAACGCTGCCTATATCATCCACAGCGACGAGGCCCTGCTCGCCACGGGCTTCATCTTCCTGTTCCACTTCTTCCACACGCACCTGCGGCCGGAAAGCTTCCCGATGGATCCTGTGATCTTCACCGGCAGCATGCCGCTGCACCGCTTCAAGGAAGACCGGCCGTTGGAGTACCAGCGCATGGTCGAGACCAACACGCTGGAGCAGCACTTCGTGCCGCCGCCATCCAAGGCGCAGATCCAGGTGGCGCACGTGTTCGGCTTCACCGCCGTCGCAATTGGCGTGTGGCTGGCGTTCCTGATCTTCAGGGCGCTCGCCAGCGGTGCGATGCATCTGTTCTGATAGGTGCACGAGTCAGCGAGAGCGGCCGGTCCCGGGCATTTGCCCGGGCCGGCCGCGACCGCTTTCGAATGGAGCGTGACGGCCCTCAGCGGTATCCTGTCATGCGCCGGAGGTCCAGACTGCGGGTCACACCGGTGAATTACTGCAACAGCAGGCGCAGCATTGGGGTCATTCGATGATCAAGCATTTTTTCAGGGCCATTACCGGCAACGTCGTCAGCCTGGTCGGGACCCTGCTGATCCTGGTGAGCCTCCTGCTCATCGCCGCGCTGCTGTTCATGCAGGGCATGGGCTTCGAGGGCGGCGCCTACCTCGGCATCGTTACCTTCGTCATGCTGCCGATGGCGTTCCTGCTCGGCCTGGCGCTGGTTCCGATCGGCTTGTGGTGGCGCAAGCGCAAGGATTCGAAGCTCGCCGCGCAGGGCCGGAAAACCGGCCACCTGCCCGTCTTCGACCTCAACCAGGAGCGCACCCGTGGCGTGCTGATCGGGTTGGTGGCGCTGGCGGTCCCCTTGTTCGCGCTGGCGGCCGGCCTGACCTTCAAGGCCGTCCATTACATGGACTCGACCGAGTTCTGCGGCATGGCGTGCCACCAGGTCATGGAACCGGAGTACACGGCCTTCCAGCGCTCGCCGCATGTCCGCGTCGGCTGCGCCGGCTGCCACATCGGCCCGGGTGCCGAATGGTTCGTCAAAGCGAAAATCTCGGGCTCCTGGCAGCTGATCGCGGTGGCCTTCGACCTGTATCCGCGCCCGATACCGACGCCGGTGCACTCGCTGCGCCCGGCCAACGGCACTTGCGAACAGTGCCACTGGCCGAACAAATTCCTTGGTGACCGGCTCAAGGTCCGCACGCATTACGCGGAGGACGAGGCCAACACGGAAATGAAGACGGCGCTGATGGTCAAGGTCGGTGGCAAGCAGGCGGGCCAGTCGCAGGGAATCCACTGGCACGTCGACCCCAATCACCAGGTCCGCTACCGCGCCGACCCGACCCGCGAAATCATGTACGACGTTGAACTGACGGACCTGGCCGAGGGGGGCACCAAGACGCTGTTCAAGGGCCCCGAGCCGGCTCCCGAGGGCACGGAATGGCGCACCATGGATTGCGTCGACTGCCACAATCGCGCCTCGCACATCTATCGCAGCCCCGAGTTCGAGGTCGACCTGGCACTGGAGGAAGGCCGCATCGATCGCTCCCTGCCGTACATCCGGCGGGAGGGCCTGCGCATCATCACGGCGCAGGAGTATGCGTCACACGCCGAGGCACGCGAAGGAATCGCGGCCGCCGTGAAGGCGTTCTACGCGCAGAGCTATCCCGACCTTGCTGGTACGCCCGCCGTCGAGCAGGCCGGCAAGGCGCTCGGCGACGCCTACGCGTGGAACAATTTCCCGCACATGAAGGTCAAGTGGAATACCTACCCGAACCACGTCGGGCACCAGGAATCACCGGGCTGCTTCCGCTGTCACGACAACAAGCACAAGACGGACGACCGCGCCAAGATCGGCAAGAAGTGCAGCACCTGCCACAACATCGTGGCCGAGGAGGAGAGCGACTCCAAGCTGCTGCAGGAGCTTGGCATCCAGGATGCGCCGCCCGAGCCGGCGGCCGCCGAGGAAGGCGTGGCCGCCGAAGCGGCGGCAACCCCGGCCACCTGAGCGCGCGCAGCCAGGTGCAGATGACCAGACCCCGGTCAGCCAGCTGGCTGGGGTCTATCCCTCGCAGACCATCGCCGACGCGGACCGGCCGCGAGGCCTACTTGAGCGTTGCGTAATAGGCGGCCAGGTCGGCGACCTGCGCGGCACTGACCTTCTTCGCCTCCTTGGTCATCTTGGTGCTCTTGGTGCGGGTACCGTTCTGGTATTCCTGGATCGCCCTGGTAAATTTTTCCACGGACAGGCCGGTAATGGCCGGATAGTCATCGTCACCCGCGCCGTCGTCTCCATGACAGTCGATGCAACTCTCTTCCGCCAGCACCTTGCCCGCGGCGACATCCGCGGCGTGAGCCGGGACGGCAAGCAGGGCCAGGGCAGCCAGCATCGCCGGCAGCATCGTCGTGTTCATCGCGCAAGTCCTCCAGTGGCTCGATCAGTCGTGAGTGTCAGGCAGGGTTCAGCTCGCGGCCAGCCCGCGCAACTCCTGCCGCCACCGGATCACAACATCGTGCGGCGCCACTGTGCATGAGGATTTGCGCGTAGCAATGGCTGCGGCTGCGCAGCCGCCGCGACGAACGGAAAGGTAGCGGACGCAGCTGGTGCCTGCGCAGTTGGCGCCTGGCCTGTCCGGAGGTGCTGCACTGTGCGATGCTCGCGCGCCTCATGCCACTGCTCACGCTGCTTCGCGCCGAACTCGCCTTCGGCAGCCACCCCCTCCTCGACCGCGCCGAGCTCAGTCTCGAGCCGGGCGAACGCATCGGGCTGATCGGCCGCAACGGCACCGGCAAGTCCTCGCTGCTGGAAGTGATCGCGGGCCGGCTCGCGCTCGACGACGGCGAACTGCAGAAGTCCGGCGGCGTGCGCGTGGTTTCGATCCGCCAGGAACCGGAGCTGCCGGCCGCGTCGAGCCTGCGGGAGTCCCTTGCACTCTGGGCCGAACTCGATGCGGTCGACGACGATCGTGTCCGCTGGCGCATTGACGCGCGCATCGTCGAATACCTGCATCGATTCGGACTGGAAGGCACGGCGGCCACCGCCGGCCTGTCGGGGGGCGAGCGCAAGCGTGCCGCTCTGGCGGGCGCCTTTGCGCTCGGACCCGACGTGCTGCTGCTGGACGAGCCGACGAATCACCTCGACATCGACGGCATCGAACGGCTCGAGGACCTGATCAGCGCCGGCAGCCCGGCGGTCATCGTCGTTACGCACGACCGCTCCTTTCTCGACCGCGTTGCTACCCGCATTGTCGAGCTCGATCGCGGGATGCTGCGTTCGTACCCGGGGAACTACGCTGCGTACGAGCGGCGCAAGGTGCAGCAACTGGCCGAGGAGGCCGTGCTCAAGCGCAAGTTCGACAAGTTCTGGGCGCAGGAAGAAATCTGGATCCGCAAGGGCGTCGAGGCACGACGCACCCGCAATGAAGGCCGCGTCAAGCGCCTGGAGCAGCTGCGGCGCGAGCGCGATGCGAGGCGCGAGCGGTTGGGCAACGTGCAGATCAACGTGGATGCGGGCGAGCGCTCGGGCAAGCTGGTCGCGGAATTGCGCAACGTCACCAAGGCATTCGACGGTCGTGCCGTGGTGCGCGACCTCGACCTGCGCGTGATGCGCGGCGACCGCCTCGGACTCATCGGCCCGAACGGCGCAGGCAAGTCGACGCTGCTCAAGCTGATCCTGGGCACGCTGGAGCCCGACTCCGGCGAAGTCCGGTTCGGCTCGCAGCTCAGCGTCGCCTACTTCGACCAGCTGCGCGCGCAGCTCGATCTCGATGCCACAGTGGCCGGCACCGTCAGCCCCAACTCCGACTGGGTCGGCGAAGGCGAATCGCGCCGTCACGTCGTGAGCTACCTGGCAGACTTCCTGTTCCCTGCGCAAAGGGCGGAGTCGCCGGTGCGCATGCTCTCCGGGGGCGAGCGCAACCGGTTGCTGCTGGCACGACTCTTCGCACGACCGGCGAACGTGCTGGTCATGGACGAACCCACCAACGACCTCGACATCGAATCGCTGGAACTGCTGGAGCAGACACTGCAGGACTACTCCGGCACGCTGCTGCTGGTGAGCCACGACCGCACGTTCCTCGACAACGTGGTGACCCAGGTGCTGGCGCCGCTGGGCGACGGCCGCTGGCGCGAATACGTGGGCGGCTACAGCGACTGGCTGCGGCAGCGACCGGCGGCGATGTCGGCAACCCCGACTGCTCCCGCGCCGATTCCCGCTGCCCCCCTGGCGGGAGAGGGCTCCAGGAAACCGGCGGCCAGGATGAGCTACAAGGAAACGCGGGAACTGGAGCAGCTGCCGCTGCAGATCGAGGCGCTTGAAGCCGAGCAGCGCGCGCTGGCGGAAGCGATGAGCGGGCCCGAGTACCACAAGCGAGGCGGCGAGCAGATGCGCAGGGACGCCACTCGT
>Ga0138256_10009435_pt1 | contig 10233 bp, 11 predicted proteins | sample KNB2016incub_MG_FD_105486 | JGI IMG/M metagenome (GOLD analysis project Ga0138256, IMG submission 105486) | Active sludge microbial communities from wastewater in Klosterneuburg, Austria - KNB2014incub_MG | ecosystem: Engineered > WWTP > Activated sludge > Unclassified | place: Austria... | reverse complement strand
TGAGTCACTGGGGATTCAGCAGGCGCCGGCTTCGATGCGATGACGAGCCACCCGCACTCGTTCAGCCGCTATTGCATGCAGTGCGGGCAGCGGCTCACGACGGCTGTGCCTGAGGCGACCACAAGCGGCGGTTGGTATGTATGGATTGCGGGTTCGTGCACTACATCAACCCGCGGCCGGTGGCAGGCACTATCCCGGCACGGGAGGACGGGCGCTTGCTGCTGCTGCGCCGGGCCATTGAGCCGCGACTTGGTTCCTGGGTGTTTCCCGGCGGGTATATGGACGTGGGCGAGACGGCTGAAGAGGCGGCGATCCGGGAGACGATGGAAGAAGCGATGCTTGAGGTGACGCAGCTCCAGCTCTCGGGCGTGTACACGCGGCCGGAGCCGGGCGTAGTCGTGATCGTCTACGAAGCGCTGGCCGTGGGCGAGGCGGCGGTGGGTGAGGAGACCAGTGAGGTGGCGTGGTTCGAGCCGGAAAAGATCCCATGGAGGGAACTGGCATTCGACTCAACGGAGTGGGCGTTGCGGGACTGGACCAGACGGCGGGGCGAAGGCTAGCGTTCCCCGGGAGCGCTCTGGTGACCGGCGACCCGGACGTGAACCCAGGCTGCAAATAACGTGAAGAGCGTGGCCGCGACGGTGAAGATAACCGCGGAGGCCGTGGACTTGTGCGGGTCGTCGTTGATCAGCATGACGATTGCCATTGCGGCGACGGAGACCGGGACGAGGGTGAACCAGCCGGTAAGGGCGTAGAGTGCCTTCGCGGCGCCCGGACGACGCTGGAACAGCGCAATGGCTGTCACAACGGCGGCGGGGACGACGACGCCCAAGTCGAGCAGGACGATCGTCCAGAAAATGGCGGGATCGTCCGCGAATTCGCCCGGAAGTGGCTCCTCGGTTGCGGAGCCCGCGAAGGCGGCGAGGTAGCGCGAGACGACGAACAGGGCCAGCCCGGCGGCAAGGTAGCCGTAACGCGAGAGCCGTCGCGGCCGGGCAAAGGCGGAAGGCGAACAAAGGGACCAGCCAGCCAGGGCCGTGCCTCCGCCCAGCAGAAACAGCGCCAGGTGCAGCGGGAGGACATGCGGGTAGACCAGGTAGTTCGGCCCGACAATGTACTGGGCCATCATGTAGGCCGTGTATCCGCCGGGGGCGACGGCGAGGACCGCGGCGTACGGTGCGCGACTGCCCCAGATGAGGACGGCTGCGACGAGGCTCCATGGGGCGACGAGTGCGATCGAGACGAACTCGAGGCCAATGCCCTGATTGCGGACGGTTTCAGAGAACGGATAGTCGATCAGATCGAATGCGAGCGGGCCGCTGAGCGAATTTGCCGCGAGAGCGCCCGCCATGATGACGAGGGCCGCGGCGAGCCACCTGTGCGCTGTCCCGGACACGCCAGGAATGTACCCGGCGGCAGGGGCGCGCACCATGGCCGAGTGCCCCAGGATGCTGCGTCCCGAGGAACCTGAAGACCGCGGTATGGGTCAGGCTTTCGCGACCAGCGAGCGAGTGAGCATTGCCTCGCCTTCGTGCTCACCGAGGTGGCGGAGGATCACCATCAGCGTCTCGGCGACCGTGATCTCGCCTCGACGGTCATGATACACAAGCCGGCAGAGGGCAGGGTCGTCGGTGGCGTCAAGCACGGCGGCGATACGGGGCTGCAGGAGTGCCCACCGTTCGACGACACCAATGGGTCCGCCATCAGGGTCGAATTCGATTGAGCGGTCGCGGGATGGCGGGTTCCCACCTATAACAGAAAGGACGTTGTCCTCGATGTTCGAGAGTGCGTGGTTCACAATACCGGCGATGCTGTTGGCCCCCGCGTGGGGTACGGCCGAAGCGGCGACATCGTCGAGGCCATCAAGGCAGCCAACGAGGCGTTCAGCGGCGCGAAGGATCTTGTCCGCGAAGAGAGACGCTACAACCGAGGTCATCGGGGCGGGCGCCGCGGGGCCTGCGAGCGGGCTGGGCCGCGGCCAAGCGCGTAGTGCGGTGCGAGGATTTCGATCTTGTGGCCGAAGTGCGGGTCGAGGATGCGGGCGTAGACGCGGGGATGGACATCCTGAAGCCCTTCTGGCTTGAGGTCGGTGGTGACGACGGTGGGGAACCTGGAAACGGTGCGGTAGTTAATGATCTGGTAGAGCTTCTCTTCGGCCCATTGAGAGCTCTTGTGCGCGCCAAGGTCATCGAGGATGAGCAAACCGGCGTTGCGGACACGGTCGAAGAGGTCATCGTAGACAACTTCCGCCGTGGGTGCGAAGGATGCGCGCAGGTGGTCAAGCAGGTCCGGGACGACGGCGAAGAACACGGATGCGCCGTGGCGGAGTGCACGACCGGCGATGGCCGCGGCGAGGTGCGTCTTGCCGCAACCGTGTGCCCCCATGATGACGAGCCAGCCGTCCGGGTCTTCGGCGTACTCGCGGCCGGCGACGAGGGCTGAGCGGAACGACTCACGCTCGATAGCACTCCACGCGGACGACTCGGCGAAGTCGGAGAACTGGAACTCGGCGAGGCGGTCGCGAGTCATGCCGCCAACCTGGGCGTAGAGATCCGCGGGCCGAGCCGCAAGTTCGAGCACGCGTGTGAGCGAGGCATCGTGGAAGCGGCTAGTGAGGCGGTCGTCCACGCCGGTGGAGCCGGACAGCGTGAACACGGTCGGCAGCTGAAGGTTGTAGCGGTGGTTCACCACCTGGAAGAGCTTTTCGCGGGCCCAGGGTGTGCCGCTTGCGGCGTCGATGTCATCGAGCACAAGGAACGGGTGGGTCTTCACGAGTTCGAATAGATCGTCGTAGGCGGGCTCGCCTTCGTCCGGGCGGTAGCTGGCGCGAAGGGCGTCGAGCAGGTCGGAGACGACCCAGAGGAGGGCGGGTTCGCCGGACGCGACACGGGCGTTAGCGACCCCGGCGGCGAGGTGTGTCTTGCCGGCACCGCTGGGACCCTTGATGGCAAGCCATCCATCCGGTGACGTGGCGTAGTCACGGGCGGCCTGGATCGTTGGCGCGTCGACGGCGCCACGGTCCGGGTCGAGCGCTTCGAGGGTGAAGCGCGCGAGGGCACCAAGGTTGGAAATGCGCTCGAGACGGTCACGGCGGACAGTGGTGGACTCGTTGAGGACGCAGTCGCACGGTTCGGCCCGGCCAAAGCGAGGGTCGTCAAGTGGGCGTTCGCGGCGGACGAATCCGGCGCCGCCACAGAGGGGGCAGGCTTCGGCATCGACCTCTTCAGCGATACCGGGCAGGGACGCCGGCGCCGCCTTGCGGACGCGTTCCGGGTTCGAAAGAACTTCGCCGATCGACTTCATCTGGACCCTCCACTGCCCAACGCTGGAGCACACGTTCGATATACCGCCAGTTGCGACGGTTGAGCTCTACGGCTTCGCGGATTGCGCGTTCAAGCCACTCACGAGGGTACTCTTCGGCGGCGGCGAGGAGGCGCTCACCGATGAGCGGAGTAATAGTGCCGACGTTCTCCTCGTAGAGCCGGAAGACGCCGGTGGGCGAGTCGATTGCCACATCACGGACGCTGGCGCCGGGACGAAGGGCGACCTCGCCGGCACGGGCACGTGCAATCAGGCGGCGGGAGCGCGGGTCGTTGAGCACGTAGATACGGTCGGTGCTGCCGGGGCCTGTGAGGTCGAGGGCGAGGAGTGCCCGGACCGCGACGCAGCGGTCGAGCCCGGCAACAAGACCTGAGCGACCTCCGCCAATGCGAGTGAACGCATCGGGTGCTCCGTCCAGTGCCCAGATGTCGTCGGCGGAGACAAAGGCAGCATCGCCCCGGCGTTGCTGGAGGATGCGCGCGGCGAAGAGGAACGCGAGGACGTCTCCGGGGGACTCGAGAAAGGGGAGGATGGCGGTGAAGAACGCGTGCGGAATCGCGGTTGCGCGGCCGACGGCCGGGAATCCATCGAAGTCTGAGTGGCTCACAGGTCTTCGTTGGCGCGCAGCACCCAGTCTTCGAATTTCGCGAGGCGTTCGCGAAAACGGAGTTCGACCATGCCGGTGGGGCCGTTGCGGTGCTTGGCAACGTGGACCTGGGCGACCCCCTTGGGGTAGGCCTCGGCGGGCATCTGCGGATTCTGTTGGAGCCACTGTTCGACTGTGACGTACATGTCTTCGCGGCTGAGGAACATGACGACATCGGCGTCCTGTTCGATGGAACCGGAGTCGCGGAGGTCGGAGAGCATGGGCGTACGGGGGTGCCGGTTCTCGATAGCGCGGCTGAGCTGGGCAAGGGCGATGATCGGGACATCGAGTTCGCGGGCGAGGCCCTTAAGGGTGCGGGAGATGTGGCTGATCTCCTGGACGCGGTTCTCCTGGCGCTGATTCGCGCCTTCGCCAGCCATGAGCTGCAGGTAGTCGATGATGATCAGATCAACGCCTTTTTCGCTGTGAATGCGCCGGGCCTTGGCACGAAGTTCGGCCGCAGTCAGCACGGGCGTGTCGTCAAACCAGATGTTGGCTTCGGAGAGGACGCCGGTGGCACGGATGACGCGGCGCTCTTCCAGCTCTGTCTGCTGGCCGAGGCGAAGGCGCGTGCTGTCGACACCGGATTCGGCGGAGAGCAGGCGGACAGCGAGCTGCTCGGATGACATTTCGAGCGAGAAGAAGACGACGTTCGCCTTCTGGACGACTGCCGCGTTGCGGGCGATGCCGAGCGCGAAGCTGGACTTTCCGACGCTGGGGCGGGCGCCGACGATGACGAGATCCGAACGCTTGATGCCGCCAAGGAGGGTATCGAGGTCGCTGTATCCAGAGCGGATGGCGGCGAGGTCGCGGCGTTCGAGTTCGTCGGCATCCTGGTCCAGGTAGGCCTGGAGCAGCTGGCTGATGTGGACGAAGTCGCGGAAGTTCTCGCCACCGCGAAGACGATGAAGCAGCTCTTCGGCGCGGCCGAAGACGGTATCGACATCGGCGGGAGCTTCGTAGGCCATGCCCATGATGGCGGTGGAGGCGTGGATGAGACCGCGATACGTGGAATCCCGCTTGACGAGGCCAGCGTAGAACTCGGCGCCGAGGCTGGTGGGGAGGGTGCGAATGATGTCGGCGAGGTAGCTCTGACCGCCGGCCGGTTCGAGGCGTTCCTGGCGGGCGAGCTCGTGGGCGACGGTGATCTGGTTGATCGCCTCGTCGCGGCTCCAGAGGGAGAGGCAGGCTTCGTAGACCCATCCGTTCTTCTCACGGAAGAAGTCAGATGGCTTGAGGATGGGGGCGACGTGATAAATCGCCTCGGGGTCCACGAGGATGGAGGCAACAACGGCCTCTTCCGCCTCGATATCGTGCGGGGGGAGCTTTTCGAAGGGCGCGAGTGCCATCGGCGGAGGAGGGGCGGGAATGGGCGGCCGGGTGCTGTTGCGAGCGCACGGCAGAACTCCAGGCCCCTGTTACCTCCTTCCGATCGGGATCAAGACTCGTCCGAGTCGTCGTCCTCGTCTTCTTCGTCGCGCCGGCGGCGGCGGCCGCGAGCCTGGTTGGCAGCGTATTCCATCTCGGCGAGGCGCTTGGCCTCGGCCTCTTCGAGCGCCTTCTTCTCGGCTTCGATTCGTTCAAGGATCGGCTTCGAAGCCTCATCCGGGACAACGGTGACGGTGACGTCCGTCGAGACGTTGCGCGTGAAGCGGATGGCGACGACGCGCTCGCCGAGCTCGCGGATGGGTTCGGGGAGCTGGATGATGTGCGCGTCGACCTCGTGGCCGGCTTCAGCCAGCCTGGCGGCGATGTCGCGGTTGGTGACGGAGCCAAAGAGGCGGCCGTTTTCGCCGAGGCGAGCTTCGATGGTCACGGCGAGGCCTTCGAGCTTACCGACAACATCACGAGCTTCAGCGTCGAGCTTGGCCTGGCGGACGGTTTCGCGCGAGGCAACGGACGTGGCGCGCTGGATATTGTTTTTCGTAGCAGGAATCGCCATGCCGCGTGGCAGGAGGAAGTTCCGGGCGAAACCGGCTTTGACTTCCTTCACGTCGCCGACGAGGGCTGTACCTTCCACGTCTTCGAGAAAGACGACCTTCATGATTGAACCTCGGTTGTACCAGTGGACTTGCGCCGGGCAAACGGCACATGCGCTCCTCGCGGTCCATCCGGGAGGAGCACCGTAGACGACCGATGGTAGCCGCTCAACGCGTTATCGTCGCGTGACCGTTTCGTTAAGGGAGTCTTCTCTTTCGACGTGGCTTATGGAGCGTCGGGCACAAGGGCGACAACTCATGTCGCGATGTGGACGAGGAAAGACGCTGCCCTTTGACGCGCCGCTGGCGGTGGGTTTCAATCCGGCCATGCCGTACGCCAACGTGAACGAAGCCGAGATCTTCTATGAACAGCACGGGAGCGGGGCAGACGTCGTCTTACTTCACGGGGCTGGGGGGAACCACCTTTCGTGGTGGCAGCAGGTCCCCGTATTCTCAAAGCACCACCGGGTGACGGTGTACGACGCTCGCGGCTGGGGCATCTCGCGAGGCGACATGGCGAACCGGTTCGTCCTGGGACAGGATCTCGTGGCGCTGATGGATGAACTGGGCATCGAGCAGGCGCACGTGGTGGCACAGTCAATGGGTGGGCGCGCAGTGGCGGGGCTGGCGCGGACGGCCCCGGAGCGGATCCGCTCGCTCGTGCTTTGTGGGACGACGGCCGGAGCAACCAACGAGCGGGTGCGCGAACTGCAGGATGTATTGAAGGAGCAGCGAGGGGATGGCGGCCTTCGCGAACACGCGTTGGCGGACTCATTCGAGGCGGCGAATCCTGTGCTGGCCTCCCTGTACCGGCAGATCAATGCGCTAAATCCCAAACGGCCGAAGGGGTTCCTCGGCCGGCCACCGAAGACCTACACGGGAAGCATGCATCCGGTGCTGAGCGAGATCGGGAAGCCGTTACTCTTCGTGGTGGGCGAGCACGACATGATCACGTCGCCGGAGATGATCCGGGAGGCGCAGGGCTTGATCGCGGGATCGGCGTTCTATGAGGTGAAGGGCGCCGGCCATTCGGCGTATTTTGAAGCACCGGATGAGTGGAACCGGGTTGTGCTGGATTTCATAGGAAATGTTGACTGATCCTCGCGAACACCTGTTCCCGTTTACAGGCTGAGGTTGGGCTTGTTATGGTCACCGTCCTATGTCTGCCGGCTGGCGCGCAGTGGCAACATGGATTGCCCGGATTTTTCACCGCCGGCACGACGATTGGGTGCGGCCGTGGAACGGGATCACCATGCGCGCGCTGTACGAGGATGTGCATCTGCCATTTGAGCTAGGGGCGGGCATGGTGATCGCGCAGCCCACGGAGACGGCTACCCCGGCTGCAGCGAGGACACTGGCGCCAACCGGTACCGAGGACGCGCATGCGACGGCATCGCAGCCCCCGGACAAAGCCAACGAACCCGCCGCAGACTCACGCCGGGTGGCCTAAACCACCGCGGGGACTGCCGGAAACCGCACTTGCTTCCGTATACTCGATGCATGGCAATTTACGAGTACTTCTGTCCCACGTGTCGCGAAAAGTTCGAAGAGCGCAAGCCGATGTCGCAGGTGAGCACCGCGACCGTTTGCAAAGCTGGCCACAAGGCCGAGCGAACGATCAGCATGTTCGCTACGGTCGGCGGTTCGTCGAGCGCGTTTGAGGGCTTCGATATGGACATGGGTGGTGGCGGCGGATGTTGTGGTGGCGGTGGCGGCTGCGCCTGTAGTGCCGGGATGAATTAGCGGGACGCCGGATGCGTGTCGCGCCTTCGGCCCTGGCCGTCGTGGCGGTGGCGGCACTTCTGAGCGGATGTGGTGCGAAAGACGACCAGACCGGCGCATACGAGCGACTCCTTGGCCAGTTGAACAGTGACGACTTCGCCGCGGCCTACGCGTGGCTGCATCCGGAGCAGCAGCGTTGGGTGTCGCCAGAGCGCTTTCGTGCCTGCTACGCGACGCTGAGCCGGTTCTCTCCGGCCGCCAAGCTCGTGCGGGTCGTGCGCGCCGAGCGAGCGATGGTCGAGATACCCGGGCCCGCCAATGTCTCCGAAATGGCGACACGGCTTGAGGTCACCGTCGAGTTCGACAGCGGGTCAGTAGCTCTGAAACTGCTGACGGTGCACATGGTGGGCGGCGACCGTGAACGGACTGCCGTTGTGCCGCGTTGGCTGATGGATGAAGCCACGGTTGAGGCGGCTCGGAACGGCATCTGCAACACCGGGTCGATGGCGGAGACGATTGCGTGATGGGCGAGCGCGGACCATGGATCGATGTCACCACGCCGCTGGCGGACGGTATGGCGGTGTATCCGGGTGACCCGGAGGTGCGGGTGCGGCGGGTGTTGGACATGGAGCGTGGAGACCCGTTCACTCTGTCGGCGATGGAGGCTGGACTGCATAGTGGGACGCACGTTGAGGCTCCGGTGCACTTCATTCCCGGGGGTGGCGGGATCGAGACGACCGACCTCGCTGCACTGCTGGGCGACGCCGTGGTCGTCGATGTGCGGGGGTTCGGGCACGAACTCACCTCGGCGGATATTGGTCGTCTCGTCCCTGAGGGTTATGAGCGCGTCCTATTTCGCGGGTTGTCTGGCCCCGAGGACGGTGGACCGGTGCTCACGAGGGGCGCCGCCGAGGAACTGGTGAGACGGGGCGTGCGATTGGTGGGCATCGACTCGCACTCGGTGGCGCCGGACGACGACCCGGGGCCGGTGCATGTAGCGCTGTTGGAAGCAGGGGTGGTGATTGTTGTGGGGCTCGACCTGCGACGTGTGGATGCCGGGCCCTATGAACTGATTTGCCTGCCGTTACTGATCCCGGGGGCTGACGGCGCGCCAGCGCGCGCGCTCTTGCGGCTACGTGGATAGCGGCGGGCGAGACGTTCCCTGGCGGTGGCGACCCTCACCCCCGGCCCCTCTCCCTCTGGCGAGGGCGAGGGGAGCTGGCGTTGGTGGGTTGCGTTAGCGGGGATTTCGGGAGCCAGGGGCCAGCGGCGGACGCGGCTATGGGGAGCGAGTTGTTTCCTGGCGGTGGCGACCCTCACCCCCGACCCCTCTCCCTCTGACGAGGGCGAGGGGAGATGGCGTTGGTGGGTTGCGTTAGCGGGGATTTCGGGAGCCAGGGCCAGCGGCGGACGCGGCTACAGGGATAGATCCGGGATAGTGTCAGCGGAGGCGGGCGACGGCCGGGAAGCGGGCGACGAAGGCGCCGAGGACGACGAACCCGACGGCAACGCTCGCGACGACGGCCGTGGCCGGGCCAGCTGATTCAGCGAGGAGGCCGAGGACGACCATCCCGAAGGGGAGTGTGCCGATGGCCATACCGAGGGCGCCCATCGCGCGGCCGCGCATCTCCGGTGGGGATGCAGCCATCGTGAGGACCCCCTGCATGGTTCCGAATGCTGAGGCAGCCATCCCGGCGAGGATCACGAAGAGGAGGGCCGTCGGGTACCAGGGAATGGCAGCGAAACACACGAGGAAGACCATGCCGACGAAGGAACCAGCGACATAGAGCAGTCCGCGGCGTTCGATCTTGAAGGCAGCCCAGAGCAGGGAGCCGAGGAACATACCGAGACCGTTGCCACTGGCGAGGATGCCGGCGAGGAGGGCGTCGACGCCCAGGTCGTCAGCGAAGACAGGGACGAGCGGCATGAACGAGAAGTAGAAGAAGTTCATGACCATGGTGACGGCGAAGATGCCGACGAGCGCCTGGCTGCGCCTGATGACGCGGAGTCCCTCAATGGTGTCTGAGATGACCGAACCGCCGGCTGCAGTACGTTTGGAGGGTACGGATGGGACGCCAGACATGAGAAGCCAGCAGACGCCATACATGCCCGCCATGACGAGGAATGCCTGGCCCTCGCCAAGGAAGCGGATGACGGCGCCGCCGAGGACGGCTCCGAGCATCGTGCCGCCGGACATGCTGACCATTTCAAGGGCGAGGGCGTTGCTCGCTCGCTCGTCTCCCACGAGGTCATAGAGGAGGGCGCGGCGGCTCGTCCAATCGACGACGCCGCCGACGCCCACGGCGAGGACAAACGGGTAGAGCATCCACGCGTCGAGGCGGCCGGAGATAGTGAGGAGACCGAGAAGGGAGGCAAGAGGAAGCAGCACAAGGAGTTGCCGAAGGACCGTACGGCGGCGATCAAAGCGGTCAGCGACGGCACCAGCGAACGGTCCGCCGAAGAACATGGGCGCGAACATCGCGGCGCCGATGAGCTGGACGAGGAGCGGGGAGCCGGTGAGGTCATTGACGATGTAGCTGCCGAGGAACGTGGCCATCCAACGGG
>Ga0138256_10009433_pt1 | contig 10234 bp, 7 predicted proteins | sample KNB2016incub_MG_FD_105486 | JGI IMG/M metagenome (GOLD analysis project Ga0138256, IMG submission 105486) | Active sludge microbial communities from wastewater in Klosterneuburg, Austria - KNB2014incub_MG | ecosystem: Engineered > WWTP > Activated sludge > Unclassified | place: Austria... | reverse complement strand
TGTATTGATACCAGCTGCAGCCAGGATTGAATGGTGTATAAAACGGCGTCTGGAAGACATAAAGATTAATTTAAGTTGTTGAAAATAAGCTAATTTTAATAAGGATCACAAGATTTTCCATTAATCCAGTTATAAAAATGAAAACATTTAAGAGCGATATTTCTGATAAAGAATTTCCTGAGACAGATAGAATATCAGGTAGGACTATCCGCCCAATGATCATGGATTTGATAAGACAGGATAGTTCTTCATTTGGCCAGGAAAGCAATATATCACTGAGTGAACTTAATTTTTACAGAGAAAAATACATCTCCCAGTTTTTACTCAAAGAAATCGGCGAACTGTCTGAATTGGAAAAAAATGTGATGACTTCTGTATCTGAAGAATCCACCTTGTCGGATAAAATAAATAAAGAGGATACCGATTCCATCACGTATGGTCAGCATATTGCAGATAAAGTAGCCATATTCGGTGGAAGCTGGACCTTTATCATTTCTTTCGGAGTTTTTCTGGTCATTTGGATCATGGTGAATGCGTTTTGGTTGTCCAATAAAGGCTTTGATCCATATCCATTTATCTTGCTCAATCTGATCTTGTCTTGCCTGGCTGCTATGCAAGCTCCGGTGATTATGATGAGTCAAAACCGGCAGGAAGAAAAAGACAGAGAGCGGGCAAAAAAAGATTATATGATCAATCTCAAATCAGAGCTGGAGATCAGAATATTGCACGAAAAAATTGACCACCTAATCATGAAACAACAACAAGAGCTGTTAGAAATACAAAAAGTTCAAATTGATATGATGAATGATATTTTAACACAAGTCAACCTAAAAAAATCAGCTTAAAATGGTTCTGAATTCTGAGAGATTATTTTATGTATTTTATAATAACTTCTTGAAAAAATTTAAATCTTTTAAACAATCTCATTTCGAAGGAAATAAGCATGCTCAGTACTTGACTAGCAATATTTTACGTAGTCTAAAGCCTATACACCAACAGGTTATCCACACCAAACCAACAGGGTGAAAACCCGAATGCACCGTTATAAAGATTTTTAATTGCAACAGCCTCACTACATTTGAGACGATGACTGATATTAAAGTTCAGTTATATATATTTTTTAAGATTATGTTTGTCACTGTATAATGGAAAAACCTGATTCAATAGTCAATATCAATACCGCGGGACGACGAGCGATCAAGAAAGTGGAGGACGATGCGAGTGTCATGACTTATGGCAGGATACAACCACAGGCAGTACCACTCGAAGAGGCAGTGCTTGGAGCCATTATGATCGACAAAGATGCACTCGCCGTAGTTATCAATATACTCAAGCCTGAAAGTTTTTATAAACCACAAAATCAGCTGATATACCGATCTATGTTGGGGCTTTTTGAAAAGACTCAGCCTATAGACCTGCTCACGGTACACGAAGCGCTCAAAAAAGCTGCTGAACTAGAAAATGCAGGCGGGATCCAATACCTGGTAGATCTGTCGAATAAAGTAGGCTCTGCAGCCAATAGTGAGTATCACGCCCGCATCGTGGCTCAAAAATTTATCCAACGTGAATTGATCCGTATAGGTACCTCGACGATTAGTGGTGCTTTTGACGAGACCATGGATGTCTTTGACTTGCTGGACGAGACAGAAAAAAACCTGTATGATGTCACCCAGGGCAACCTCAACCGGGGTTATGAGACCTTAGGTGCTTTGGCAGCCAAAGCTCAAAAACATCTGGAGCAAATATCTCAAAGGGAAGAAGGTCTCACCGGAGTTCCTTCCGGATTTACAGCTCTGGACCGTCTAACCTCCGGCTGGCAACCATCAGATTTGATCATCGTAGCGGCCAGACCGGGTATGGGTAAAACTGCATTTACCCTAGCTATGGCACGCAATGCAGCATTTGATCACAAAATGCCGATCGCTATATTTTCTTTGGAGATGGCCAGTCAACAATTAGTGACCAGGTTGCTCTCCCTCGAAGCTGAGATTGAAGGTGGCAAAATGCGGAATGGTCGCCTCGAGCCGGAGGAGTGGTCCAAACTTCATCAGGCCATCGAAAAAATGAGTGATGTGCCGATCTATATCGATGATACACCTGGTATCAACATTTTCGAGCTCCGGGCTAAATGCCGAAGGCTCAAAATGCATCATGACATCAAAATGATCATCATAGATTATCTGCAGCTCATGAGTGGCCGCAGCGATAACAAATCGGGTACTCGTGAGCAAGAGATATCGTCTATCTCCAGAGCACTCAAAGGGCTTGCCAAAGAATTAAATGTACCCGTAATAGCCTTATCTCAGCTCAGCAGGGCGGTCGAGACCAGGGGTGGAGCTAAAAGGCCCATGCTATCAGACTTGAGGGAATCTGGCGCCATCGAGCAGGACGCGGATATCGTCACTTTTATATACAGGCCGGATTATTATGAAATGGAAGGCGTAGACGATTCCTTGCCCAAAGGTGTGGTAGAAATCATTATTGCCAAACATCGAAATGGTCCGCTAGATACTGTTCAACTCAAATTTATTGATCGATTTGCTAAGTTTACAGACCTGGAGGATTTTGATTTTACAAAATTACGTGGGGATATGCCTACTCCTGCACAAACGCCATTTAGTGGATTAATCACCCGACAAAGCAGGATGAATTCTGACGACGATGTGCCATTTTGATTAGAGGGTAGCAGTGTCAGCAGTCAGAAGGTAGCAGTCAGCAGATAGCAGTCAGATTTCTGGGTCTGAGTCTAATCTCTGAAATCTGAAGTCTGATCTATTAAAACCCTATAGAATTACCACCATCCACACAAAGAACAGTTCCGGTGACAAAACCTGAATCCGCTGAAGCATAATAAGCTGCCGCAGCACCGATATCGGAGGGTTGGCCCATCCTACCCATAGGCGTACGCGCGAAGACTTTGGCTTTGCGAGCAGGATCGTCATTGAGCGCTTTAGCTGTCATAGCAGTTTCGATAAAGCCGGGGGCGATACAATTGACTCGGATACCCCTGCCGGAGAGTTCAGCTGCCATCGCCCTCGTAAATCCTTCAATAGCGGTCTTGGAAGCTGAATAGGCAATGACCCTGGGCAATCCATACTGAGCAGCCATAGAGCTAATATTGATGATAGACCCTTGCTCGCGAAGTAACATGTCTTTCACTACTTCCCGAGTGATGGCAAATACTGCGCAGAGGTTGGTCGTCAATACTTTTTGAAAATCTTCGTCGGTCACTTCGACAAAATCTTTTTTCATATTGATACCGGCATTATTGACCAGGATATCTATTTGACCAAACTCTTTGACCAGATTAGCTATGAATGGTGGTATAGAGGAGAGGTCAGACAGGTCACATGCCCGGGCATAAGCTCCATCGCCAATCTCGGAAAGTGCAGCATTGAGTTTAACCTCGTCCCTACCGACGATAATGGTCCTGATACCTGCTTTTACAAATTTCTGGGCAATACCCAATCCGATGCCTGAGCCACCACCGGTTACAATAGCTATTGGTGAAGTTTCACTCATGATTCTGTTTGTTGTGATAATGGTTTTGTATAGATAGGAAGCACAAAATATAAAATTACTTTCTAAGACTGGATTGCCGGACCAGCAATTCGTGATGAAGAACAATAGTTTTGGTCATTTGTAATGAATGTGATCCTCGGAGATGACTGATGAGCTGACTGGCGGCGAGCTCACCCATTTCGTATCCCGGATAATTGATGGTAGTCAAATTGGGTTCGATCACAATAGATATAGGGTCATTGTTAAATCCAACTATGGCGATGTCTTCAGGAAACTTGATACCGTTTTCTTTAAGTTTAATCATACATCCTACTGCTGAGCTATCGTTGGCAGCAAAGATACCATCTGGTCTTTTTCTCATAGCGAGTATGCGCTTAGCAATTTCATGCCCTGATTCCATGCTTAGGTTGGCTTCCAGCACAAGTTCTTCTTTAAATTCTATTTGATGTTTGGCCAGGGCATTTTGATAGCCTTGCAGACGGTGACGGTATATCTCCAAACCTGTATCGGCAGTGATATGTACGATCTGTCTACATCCCTGGTCTATCAGATGCTGCGTGGCGTCAAAAGCTGCTTTTTCATTGTCCAGCACTATATTGGTAAAAGGAGATTGTGATGAGGTCCTGTCAAAAAATATGAGGGGAATCTTTTTATGGAGAAATTGATCAAAATGATTAAGATTGGTGGTGCCATATCCAAGTGAAACAAGGAGGCCATCTACCCTGTTTTTAAACATTGTTTGCGCACTATCTATCTCTTTTTCAAGGGCTTCGGCGGATTGAGATATTATCAGATTATATCCGGCCCGATTGGCTATAGATTCCATCCCTGCTATGACTGTAGACATAAAATAGCTGTTGAGACGGGGGATAATGACTCCGATCGTATTTGTTTTTTGTGTCCTTAGGTTTTTTGCAAAATGATTGGTCCTGTACCCGAGGGATTCTGCTAATTCTATAATTCTCTTTTTAGTCTTTTTGTTGACGACAGGGTCGTCTTTTAAAGCTCTGCTTACAGTCGCAATAGAAAGTTTGAGCGATTTAGCCAGGTCATATATGGTGATGTCTTTTTCTCTCATCATTGTTGAGGAAGAAGACAAATTTAAAAAAAAACTATGAAAAAATTGTAAGCGATTACATTTTTATCAAAATCGTGTTATATATTCGTTCTTTCTAAAAAACGCTTGCTTTTTTCTGTATTTAATCAAAAAATGATATGATAAAAAAACTTTACTTAACACTGTTTCAAGCCAAAACGGCTTTTTTACTGATGTTACTAGGCAGTTCCTTTACGATTCTTGCCCAGGACATCAAGGTTTCTGGTATTATACGGGACGAAAACGGGGATGGTGTGCCGGGTGCTACTATTCTAGTTAAAGGTACTAATTCAGGCACAGCCTCAGATGTAAACGGTTACTATTCACTCTCTGCACCTGCCACTGGTATTCTTACCGTCTCATACATAGGTTATCAATCCATGGATATTTCTATCAATGGGCAATCAACACTGGACATTACTATTACCCCGGCGGCCTCTTCACTAGATGAAATCGTGGTAATAGGCTATGGATCTCAGAAAAAAAGAGATGTTACCGGATCGGTTACCTCTGTCAGTGAAGTTACGCTCAAAGAAGTACCAGCTCCCAATATTCTTAGTCAACTGAAAGGTAGAGCAGCTGGTGTTTCAATAGTAAGTAATGGATCTACTCCCGGATCTCAAGGATCTATTCGCATACGGGGAAACAGGACTTTGACTACCGGAAACGGCGATGGTTTGGATGGTCCCCTGGTGGTGGTAGATGGTATCCCATATGGAGGCTTAAATGATATCAATCCGGATGATATAGCTAGTATGGAGATATTGAAAGATGCTTCTGCGACTGCCATCTATGGTTCGAGGGGTGCAGGTGGGGTCATTTTGATTACTACCAAAAGAGGAAAAGTGGGTAAGCCGGTCCTGACATATGATGGTTACCATGGTGTGACTGATGTTTTAGCAAAATACCATGTAATGAATGGCCAGGAATATGCCCAGTTTAAAGATGATGCAGCCAAATACAACACGGTCTCTCCAGGGACTACACCTTATCCGTTGACGGCCTTAGAATCGGCTAATCTGGCAGCTGGGGTAAACACGGATTGGCAAGACTTACTTTATCAACAAGGATTTAATACCAGCCATCAACTCGGCTTACAAGGTGGAGTAGAAAATACGCAGTATTCTCTTGGACTTGGTTATTTTAATGAGAAAGGTGTTATTTCTCAGCAAAATTTTGACAGAATGAGCATCCGGGCCACGCTGGATCAAAAATTAGGAAAAAGCATAAAAATTGGATTAAACACCATCAATACACTTTCTCATACCAATAATCCTGGCGGCGGTGGCGTACCGGGATTTTTGACTGGCCTTTCTCCATTGTCAAAACCTTATAATGATGATGGATCTGTAAATTTATTTCCAAAACTCGGTTCCATCGATGCCGCTCAAATCTCCCCACTTACCTTGATATCCAGGGCAGATGACATCGTATCGAATTCAAGAAGCATTCGCACATTTAACAGCTTATATGGAGAAGTAAATATCCTGGATGGTTTTAAATACAGATTCAATGCAGGTTTGAACTTTAGCCAGTCTGCATTCAATGGTTATGGACCTCCAAATACATATGTCAATAATGCAACAGTACAGAGTTCATCGAATGCTGATCTGAGTAATACAGAGTTTTGGGATGTAAATCTTCAGCACTTATTATATTACGACAAAGTCTTTGCTCAAAAACACAAATTAGGCTTGACTGCCTTGTTTGAAGTAACCAAAAATCATTCTTTGGGATCCAACTTCAATGTCAAAGGGGTGCCTGCTGATTATATTCAAACTGCCAATTTCGCTTTGGCATCCGGTGCTCCTACTGCTAATGCCAACAATGGAAATTTCTTTTCCGAGACAGGTCTATTATCCTACATGGCACGGGCAAACTATTCCTATGATGGAAAATACATGATCACTGCTACTTATCGCAGAGATGGTTCTTCTACACTCTCCCCTGGAAATCAATATTTTGATTACCCTGCTATTGGTCTTGGATGGAATGTAACGAACGAACCCTTTATGAAAGACCTTTCATTCCTGACTAATTTGAAGCTTAGAGGTGGATGGGGTATCTCAGGTAACAGAAATGTTGGGGCATACTCCACCCTAGGAGCATTATCTGCCGGATATTACAATTTTGGCACTACGACCGCCGGTCAGGTTCTGGCGTATACCGTGACTAATTTGCCTGCGAGTGATCTTGGGTGGCAGTCTACATCACAAATAGACTTTGGATTAGAGATTGGCCTGTTTAAAGATCGTATTACCGGCAATTTTGATGTCTATCATCAGAAGACCAAGGACATCTTGCTTTCTGTGAGTCTGCCACCGAGTAACGGTGCCGGCTCTACATTAAAAAACCTGGGAAGGACTGAAGGCAAAGGATTTGAATCTTCTGTGACGGTTGATATTTTTAGAAACCCTTCTGGCTTTAATTGGAGTACAGATCTGATATACTTTTACAACCGGGAGGAAATCACTCAGCTCACTACACCTAAGGAGTTGGATAACAAAGGCAATGGCTGGTTTGTAGGCCAACCGCTCACCGTAATCTATGATTATAAGAAATTAGGCAACTGGCAATTGACTGATGCCAGCGATGGCACTTTGGCCAAACAAACTTCGCCAATACAATTACCTGGACAGATCCGTGTGGAAGATGTAGATGGCAATGGCAAAATAGATGCAGCAGATCGACAAATTATAGGCAATTTCCAACCTAAATGGGAAGGAGGATTTACAAACAGAATTAGTTACAAGGGATTCGATTTTTCAACAGTAATATATGCACGCATGGGTATGAAAGCCTTAGTGCCTTATTTATCAGGTACCTCAGGCGGCGGGTCTGGTTTTGGATTCTTTAACCAGGGTCGATCAAATCAATACAAGGTCGACTATTGGACCAATGAAAATCCTACCAATGCATTTCCCCGCCCTGATGGCAATGCTGGGGTAAAAGATTTTGCTTCAGTGAATACTTATTATGATGGTTCTTTTATAAAAATGCGAAGCATCAATCTTGGCTATACTTTTAATTCAAAATCTTTGAGTAAAGCCGGGATATCAGGGGCCAGGGTTTATTTAAATGCAACAAATCCTTTCATTATATGGGCACCATTGGTCAGGGATGATTTGGGGGTTGATCCTGAAGGCAATAGTAATGCGACTACCGGAACTGTCATTGGAGATGGCGTTCCTACACGACAAATAAGTGTGAACCTAAACAATCCGCCTGTCAAACAAATTACTGGTGGTATAAATCTTAAATTCTAAATTGAATACAAAATGAAAAAAATACAATCATTTATTATAGCATGTTTTTTACTCGTTACATTGGGATGTGAAAAAATACTTGAAGAGCACCCCCAATCACAGATCGTACCGTCTTTTTTTACCTCTTCTGCCGGAGTACTGGGTGGAATAGCCGGAGTATATAATGATATAAGAAGTCAATGGGGTACCGAAGGATTTTCTATAGAAATGCAGGCCGGTACCGACGAATTCTTGCAAGGAGCCAGCAGCGGAGGAGGACCGGTGCATACTTATAATGGCCTCAATGCAACCAATTTTGGTTCTGCGTGGGGAGTAGCTTTTACGGATATTAATACTTTAAATGGAGTGTTAAAGTTTGGCCAGGAACTCAACGAATCAGAGACTATCAAAAAACAATATTTAGCGCAGGCCAAATTTCTCAGGGCATTTTGGTATTTTTATTTGGTTCAGACCTGGGGAGATGTGCCTCTTCACACGGAGTTTATCACAGTAGCCTCACAAAGTGCTACAAGGGATCCAGCTTCAGAAGTATATAAACTAATAATCCAGGATCTCACAGATGCCTCCGCCGACCTGCCTGATAAACCTACCGCTCCCTTCCTGGGGAAAGCTGCTACAAAGCCTGTCGCCAAATTTTTCCTGGCAAAGGCTTATCTTACCAGAGGTTGGTTGACTAATTCACAAGCAGATTTTGCAGAAGCGGCAAAAATTTCGAGTGAAATCATTGCCAACAAAGGAACCTATGGATTGGATTTGTGGCAAGATTTTGGGGATGCTTATCTACCGGCCAATGATTATGGAAAAGAAACCATGTTTGTCAGTGACCATGCCAATGATGCCAAATACGGTTATTATACGGTAGGGGGCGCTGCCTCAGGTGGTGCCGCTCAAAATCTTACGCCCTGGTTTACTAACTGGAATTACCCGGCTGTAAGTGGTATCAATTCTTTTTTAAATGCAAATGGCGCCCTCTCCAACAGTGGTACTGCGGGCATGGTCAGGGATGCATTTTACGGTCGGCCATATATTCGTATCAGGCCTAATAGTTATAAGTGGCCCACAGGACCCAATGCAGGCAAAAATTACTTTTTAGACCAGGCTTTTGTGAAAAGAGATATTGATTCAAGATTTGCCAATACTTTCTACACGGTATATATCTCCAATACGGCTACCAACAATCCTTCTACAGCTGCTAATAATAAACGTGGGATCGGATACACCATGCGGGTAGGCGTAGATACAGCTGTTTTGTTTACCGATTACGAAGTCCCAGGCGCACCGCAGTTCATGGGCACCACTCCTTTCAAGGGAATAATCGTACCTCCCAGTCTTTGGAAATCAGATATATACCCGGCGGTTAAAAAGTTTATGGATCCGACCCGAGGTTCCAACTTCAATGATCCTTCTACGAGGCCGGTAGTGCTGACTCGTTTTTCTGAAGTATATCTTGTTGGAGCCGAAGCTTATTTACAAGCCGGCGATAAAGCCAAAGCAGCAGAACTACTCAATGTAATTCGCCAAAGAGCCGCGTATCGAAAATCTAATACCGCTGATCAAAATACTGCAGCTGCCGAAGCCATGAAAATTACCGCTATTGATGTGACAGTTGATTTTATTTTGGATGAAAGAAGTCGTGAACTTTTTGGCGAGTGGATGAGATGGCATGACCTGGTTCGTACCAAATCTTTAGTCAGTCGCATCAAAGCATGGAATCCTGAGTCAGGCGCTAATATTAAAGATTTTCACGTGTTGCGACCGATCCCACAATCGCAAATCGATCGAACCGTGGAAGGGCCTGCATTTCCTCAAAATACTGGATATTGATTTCCCTGAAGCATTTATTATAAAAATTGTTTAAAAATAGAGGTAGTTCGAACTGCCTCTTTTTTTTGTGCAGTTCGGTAACTGATCATCCCAGGCTAAGGATCTCCTCCCACACCTTTTTCAAAACAGGGATACCATGTTCCGTGTTATGTTTCCTGTTATTTAAAACCCTTTCTCCTGGATAAGTGATCTTGGTCGAAGGGTTCATCTTGATGGATTGATGATAGTCGTCTATGATTTGTTGGACGGTTTTTGGGATAACCGAATGATTGCCCAACCTGCCCAATTCGATGGCGATAAATACCTGGGATATATCCGTTTCGATACCCGCTTTAGTGATTTCGTGTCCGGCCAGCCCAGCGGATAATATGGTAGATAAAATGTCCAGCAAAAGTGATAATCCGGCACCTTTCCAATAGCCGATTGGCAAAGCTCTTCGGCTGGTAAGGACAGAGGCTGGATCGAGTGTCAATTGGCCTTCCGGATCATAACCGCCGTATACGGCTAAAGGTTGATCATTGAAAAC
>Ga0138256_10009432_pt1 | contig 10234 bp, 11 predicted proteins | sample KNB2016incub_MG_FD_105486 | JGI IMG/M metagenome (GOLD analysis project Ga0138256, IMG submission 105486) | Active sludge microbial communities from wastewater in Klosterneuburg, Austria - KNB2014incub_MG | ecosystem: Engineered > WWTP > Activated sludge > Unclassified | place: Austria... | reverse complement strand
CTTGGCTTCTTCATAATCGCACAGTGCAGACCAAATCACCTGGGAGCTCTCAAAGATAAAAGCGCCATCACTAATCAAGCCGCGCACAACAACACATACAGCGGCTTTGTCTAGGTTATATCGCTTGCCAGTTAGTGTCCATGCTGTCTCAGCTAAAACAACATCTGTAATCAATACAGGGCATTTGTTTTTAATTAGGCTTTTTGCCTTTGCATATTGAGCTGCATCGTCCGCCAATAGATACCGAAGTAACACATTGGTATCTATTGAAATCATTCGAAATGGTCCTGTCTTGACTGTTCATCACTGACAGTCTTGCTTACTTTAGTTCCGTTCAATAATCCGGCAGCTAAACCGATTTCTTTTTTTATGATATTGAATTGATTTCCATGGCGGAAAATTTCCACTTCATCACCTGGTTGGATACCTAGTTCTTCACAATCGGCAACGGGTAATGTAATTTGTCTTTTTGCACTTACTCTTGGCATCGCAAACCTCCACAGTCTTTACTATCGTCATCTTGTAAAGATACATTGTACTTTACTTAACGTCATTAGTAAAACTTAATTTTTAAGGCGCCAGATTTACTAAAACTGATCTTAAGATGCCGTGCTCAGCACCTAAAATCTTAGGCATAAATGACGCATTACGTACCTTTGTTGGAATTTACCCACTTACGAGAAAGATATCAATTTGGAATTTACTTGCCGACCACGATTTCTCGCACTTATAAATTTTATTCTGATTTTTTATTGTTTCCAAATATTTTGAATATTTTGAATATTTTGAATATATTCAATATTTCGATATACCATTTAAAATCTTTTTCATAACCAATCACTATCTTAGATACATTCTCTGGAACAATAGTATTTTTAGTAATTGGAATCCATTCTTTTCTCTTAGTATTGTAATAAAATGATTCCCCTGGTTCAGGTGGGAGTATCCAGTCATTAAGCTCCTTTTCTTTTCCTGTTAGCGTTCTGACGCGAATTCTTCCTTCTATGAAAGTTTTTTTGTTTGTTCTGTCGCCGTCAAATAGGGCCATTTCCTTCGGAATTAGATTTTCCTGACACCATAACCATACTAATGATGCTCCAATTGCCATTGAGGCCATACCTGCAAGTGCTTCATAAGATGTTGTTAGTCGATGGCTTTCAATTGGTTGTAAATCCCCATATCCTAAAGTAGTAAATGTTGTAATGCTGAAATAAACAGCATCTGATAAATCTGGAATAAATTCACCTGTTGCACCTATTAATCCCGACGATTTATAGTGAAGTGCAAAAGCAAGTATCGTAGTGCCAATTTGTAGCAGCAAAAGAGCAAATAAAAATGTATAAAAAGATCTACTTAAATTCAAAAGGGTTGGGATTGTCCATATTATTATAATAAATCCTAATATCAAGAAAATTAAAGTAAAGATTGGATTCCAATTTAAATATCCGCTAATCAGACTACCTAATAGCGTAATAATGAAAAATACAGTTTGTATAAAAACAGCTGTCACAACAAATTGCCATGGAACCCCATGATTTAACATTTTTATCCTTTTGCAGCTTCTATTTGAGAATTAAGTAGAGAATAATTATTTTAATAAATGGGTGCTGAAGACTTAAGGTCGGAATGCAATACAAGGGGATTAAGATTATATTTTTTTAAGATAGATTTTATTAAATCTACTATCCATTCTTCTGCGGTCAAATACTGCATTAGTATTTACAACATTCAATCCAATGCACCTGCCTCGTTTTTTTGCGACATCGCGGTATGTAGCATCTCGCTTAGGGTGTCAGCCAGTCCTCAGCTTGGCTAGAACTTCAGCACCATCGATCCTGATAGCCTTCATAGGGTTGTATCGCAAGATGTGGGAGCTTTAAACCTGTTCACTTCTGGTCGGTTGTGACCCTTTTTCGATGTAGGCAGAGCCACTTGCTTGCACTGTTCTTCGACTCGCAATTCAATTCTGCCTGCGCTGTTTACTTTTAGGTTTGATCCAACCATACGCCCCAACTCCCGGAATCCCCAAAACAAGTAAGAACTCGAATTGGCCGTAGTCTGAACGGTACTCAGCTGCGGGAAAAGCATGAACTGGTCCTTACCGCCTCTAACCATTGTGTTGTGACCATAGAAAACTGCAAGCAAACAATTTATCTGACCAGGCGCACTGCCACAGGTTTCAGGGTGGGTAAATGCAGCTGCAACCGCTCTCTCATCCCACGCTGCCTTGATTAACCAAAGGTTTGAGACGCGCCGCTCTTTGTGGTCGGGGCCCATCCACTTAGCCGTCCCTTTCACAACAGGATTCTTCCACGCGGACACGTTGTACACCAACTTCGACTTCTCGCCGCAAACATCCTCAAACTTGTTTAGTGCTGGGAATTCCAACTTTAAGTCAGTTCCCAATGCCCTTTTAATCGCGCATAGATCATCCATTGCACCGGCACCATCTGCCGCTGTATCCACAATGATGATGTCGTCCAGTCCCCGCTTTAACAGGCTGTATAAGCCCAGATTATCAGCCCCACCCCCATCACTAAGATGGACTTTATGATATTGCCCATCAGCAGTAACAACGTTGGTGTCGATGCCCCACTCAGCACCTGGAAATATTTTCGCCACACGCTTAATGAAGGTACGCAGTTGCGCATGCTCTAGGCCTTGCGCATCAGCGAAACCAGCTGCTGCGCGAACACTAGTGCTTAGATTGGAAAAGGATAAAGTACGGTCAGGCGTGACATTGCGGTAACCAGGGAAGCGTGGGTTACTTGTCCCATATCCAAAAGGGGTAATTTCAAAAATCTTAGAGGTGTTGTCCTCTCCTTTGTCGCCATCGTTTGTATTGACAATCCACAATGGCAAGGTGCGGCCGTCCGTGTTCGCGTCATAGAGCTTTCGCAATTGGCTCCACTGAGTAGTTTTTTCATCAACATGTGGCATGGGCACACCGAGCACCGAAGGCGCAGACCAGTCAGCGTTGGAATAGCGCCAATTTATGCGCTCCCCTGCCTTATGCTTCTTGTTGTTGGCAACGAGTAGCGGATCACGTGGCAATGGATTTAGTCCCCATGTTCGCTCTATACCGTGCTGGTATAAAAGAGGAATTTCTGATTTACCACCCAAGGGCTCAATCAAAATGGCCTTGGCTATACCATCCCTGATGGGACCTTCAGGTCGGTTTTGCCAACCACCATCCAGGTAGGTAGGTTCCCTCTGGAAAACGTCAGGCCAGCGAACCAAATGGGCTTGCCAGCGAAATGGATCATCCACCCCGGATGTACCTTTAACACGGAAGTGTGAAGCGTTATCGCATATACCCATATTTGGGGTAGGTGGTCTGCGAACAGCTGCATCCATTGCAGCCTTATTGTGCTCGTCCGTTCCAAACTGCACCCAGTAATAAGGCAAGCAGTCGTCGAATATCTGATTGATGTTAAAAGATGGATCGCGACTACTTTCAAGTAGCTTAGAAAAGTACCAATACGCAGCGTATCCGCCTCCAGATACCGAAGAAATTGCATCAACATGTTTAAGCACATTGGCGTCATGCAAACCATGAAGAACCCCGTGAGAAAACATCCCCGCTTTGGTACCCCCTCCAGATAGTGCCAGCCCAATTGTGGGCTTATTACTTCCCGGCGTGAAGTGTGCACGCTCAGCGAAATAGTCTGCCTTCAGAGACTCATCATCAATGTTGTGAACGTCGCATCGCGTCACAATTTTGCCTGTTTGCTGCACGCATTTAGGCTGTGCTCCATGCGCCATATGCGGTAAAGCCAACGAGGCCAAGGACATCGCGGCAAAACTAAAAATGCGAGCTGTTTTTAACATAGAAACACCTTTTTGATGAGGCTTGAAGGGTATAGGGGGTATAGGAAAATAAACCACCTTTTCCATGAGTTTTGAATGTACTGAAAGCTGGTTCAGTTGTCAAACACGGTGATAATCGATCGAAAAATGACTATATTCGGGGTACCGTAAGGGTGGCAGCTTTCACCGGTTTAGGTGGCAGCCTTCGCGTGGAATCAGTGGCAGCTTTCAGTGGAATACGCACGTAGGTAAATCGATCGCCCACATCAAAAAAAAATCGTCAATGAACACCAAATGAGCATCATGGGGGCACCTCAGAAAACGGAAAATAAAGCACGCTAAGGCATAGCTGACCTTGCCAGGCCTGCTTCGCCCTGTAGTGACGCGATCAACGGGCAGGAAACATTCCCCTTTCGTGCATGGCAGGCGCACACGAGTTCAGACAGCACGGTTTCCATGCGCGCCAAGTCGGCCATCTTCTCGCGCACGTCCTTGAGCTTGTGTTCGGCCAGGCTGCTGGCCTCCTCGCAGTGGGTGCCATCGTCGAGCCGCAACAGCTCGGCAATCTCGTCCAGACTGAACCCCAGCCGCTGTGCCGATTTCACGAATTTCACCCGAACCACGTCCGCCTCCCCATAGCGGCGGATGCTGCCGTAAGGCTTGTCCGGTTCCGGCAACAGGCCCTTGCGCTGATAGAAGCGGATTGTCTCCACGTTGACCCCGGCCGCCTTGGCAAAAACGCCAATGGTCAGGTTTTCCAAATTATTTTCCATATCGCTTGACTCCGTACATGAGTAAGGAAGTAAGGTTACGCTATCCAATCCAAATTCAAAAGGGCCAACGTATGTCTGAACCACAAAACGGGCGCGGTGCGCTCTTCGCCGGCGGGCTGGCCGCCATTCTTGCATCGACCTGCTGCCTGGGGCCGCTAGTACTGGTCGCCCTGGGCTTCTCCGGTGCTTGGATCGGCAACCTGACGGTGCTGGAACCCTATCGACCGTTGTTCATCGGCGCGGCGCTAGTGGCGCTGTTCTTCGCCTGGAAGCGGATTTACCGGCCCGTGCAGGCATGCAAGCCAGGTGAGGTCTGCGCGATTCCGCAGGTGCGCGCCACCTACAAGCTGATTTTCTGGATCGTGGCCGTGCTGGTCCTGGTCGCGCTTGGATTTCCCTATGTCGTTCCATTTTTCTATTAACCAGGAGTTCATCATGAAGAAACTGTTTGCCTCCCTTGCCCTCGCCGCCGCTGTTGCCCCGGTGTGGGCCGCTACCCAGACCGTCACGCTAGCGGTTCCCGGCATGACTTGCGCCGCCTGCCCGATCACAGTCAAGAAAGCGCTCTCCAAGGTCGAAGGCGTGAGCAAGGTCGATGTGGGCTTCGAGAAGCGCGAGGCCGTCGTCACTTTTGACGACACCAAGGCCAGCGTACAGAAGCTGACCAAGGCCACCGCAGACGCCGGCTATCCGTCCAGCGTCAAGCAGTGAGCCAGCAAGCCAACGACAACAGCGAGAGCCGCTTCATGGGACTGATGACACGCATTGCCGATAAAACCGGCGCGCTCGGCAGCGTCGTTTCCGCGATGGGCTGCGCCGCCTGCTTTCCAGCCCTCGCCAGCTTCGGCGCGGCCATCGGGCTGGGCTTCTTGAGCCAGTACGAGGGACTGTTCATCAGCCGCCTGCTGCCGCTGTTTGCCGCGCTGGCCTTCCTGGCGAACGCGCTGGGTTGGTTCAGTCATCGGCAATGGCTGCGCAGTCTGCTCGGCATGATCGGCCCGGCCATCGTGTTTGCGGCCACGGTCTGGCTGCTCGGCAACTGGTGGACGGCGAACCTGATGTACGTCGGCCTGGCCTTGATGATTGGGGTGTCGATCTGGGACTTCGTGTCGCCGGCGCATCGCCGTTGCGGACCGGACGGCTGCGAACTCCCCGCCAAGCGCTTGTGAAAGACGGCTGACCGTGCGACACGGCGGCCCACACGAATAAGGAACGATGGTATGAGCACTCTCAAAATCACCGGCATGACTTGCGACTCGTGCGCAGTGCATGTCAAGGACGCCCTGGAGAAAGTGCCCGGCGTGCAATCAGCGGATGTCTCCTACGCCAAGGGCAGCGCCAAGCTCGCCATTGAGGTCGGCACGTCACCCGACGCGCTGACGGCCGCTGTAGCTGGACTCGGTTATCGGGCCACGCTGGCCGATGCCCCCTCAGTTTCGACGCCGGGCGGATTGCTCGACAAGATGCGCGATCTGCTGGGCAGAAACGACAAGACGGGTAGCAGCGGCGCATTGCATATCGCCGTCATCGGCAGCGGCGGGGCCGCGATGGCAGCGGCGCTGAAGGCCGTCGAGCAAGGCGCACGTGTCACGCTGATCGAGCGCGGCACCATCGGCGGCACCTGCGTCAATGTCGGTTGTGTGCCGTCCAAGATCATGATCCGCGCCGCCCATATCGCCCATCTGCGCCGGGAAAGCCCGTTCGATGGCGGCATCGCCGCTACCACGCCGACCATCCAGCGCACGGCGCTGCTGGCCCAGCAGCAGGCCCGCGTCGATGAACTGCGCCACGCCAAGTACGAAGGCATCTTGGAGGGCAATCCGGCGATCACTGTGCTGCACGGCTCCGCCCGCTTTAAGGACAATCGCAACCTGATCGTGCAACTCAACGACGGCGGCGAGCGCGTGGTGGCATTCGACCGCTGCCTGATCGCCACCGGCGCGAGCCCGGCCGTGCCGCCGATTCCCGGCCTGAAAGACACTCCGTACTGGACTTCCACTGAAGCGCTGGTCAGCGAGACGATTCCTAAGCGCCTGGCCGTGATTGGCTCATCAGTGGTGGCGCTGGAGCTGGCGCAGGCGTTCGCCCGACTCGGAGCGAAGGTGACGATCCTGGCTCGCAGCACGCTGTTCTTCCGCGAAGACCCAGCTATAGGCGAAGCCGTCACGGCCGCATTCCGCATGGAGGGCATCGAGGTGAGGGAACACACCCAGGCCAGCCAGGTCGCGTATATCAATGGTGAAGGGGACGGCGAATTCGTGCTCACCACGGCGCACGGCGAACTGCGCGCCGACAAGCTGCTGGTCGCCACCGGCCGCGCGCCCAACACACGCAAGCTGGCACTGGATGCGACGGGCGTCACGCTCACCCCGCAAGGCGCTATCGTCATCGACCCCGGCATGCGTACAAGCGTGGAACACATCTACGCCGCAGGCGACTGCACCGACCAGCCGCAGTTCGTCTATGTGGCGGCAGCGGCCGGCACTCGCGCCGCGATCAACATGACCGGCGGTGACGCGGCCCTGAACCTGACCGCGATGCCGGCCGTGGTGTTCACCGACCCGCAAGTGGCGACCGTAGGCTACAGCGAGGCGGAAGCGCACCATGACGGCATCAAAACTGATAGTCGCACGCTAACGCTGGACAACGTGCCGCGCGCGCTCGCCAACTTCGACACGCGCGGCTTCATCAAACTGGTGGTTGAAGAAGGCAGCGGACGACTGATCGGCGTGCAGGCAGTGGCCCCGGAAGCGGGCGAACTGATCCAGACGGCCGCACTGGCGATTCGCAACCGGATGACGGTGCAGGAACTGGCCGACCAGTTGTTCCCCTACCTGACGATGGTCGAAGGGTTGAAGCTCGCGGCGCAGACCTTCAACAAGGATGTGAAGCAGCTTTCCTGCTGCGCCGGGTGAGGACAAGGAGGTGTGCGATGAGCGCCTACACGGTATCGCAACTGGCCCATAACGCTGGGGTGAGCGTACATATCGTGCGCGACTACCTGGTGCGCGGCTTGTTACGGCCGGTGGCCTGCACCACGGGCGGCTACGGCGTGTTCGACGATGCGGCCTTGCAACGGCTGTGCTTCGTGCGCGCGGCCTTCGAGGCGGGTATCGGCCTGGATGCCCTGGCGCGGCTGTGCCGTGCGCTCGACGCAGCGGACGGCGCACAAGCCGCAGCGCAGCTTGCCGTGCTGCGCCAGTTGGTCGAGCGGCGGCGCGCGGCGTTGGCCCATCTGGACGCGCAACTGGCCTCCATGCCAGCCGAGCGGGCGCACGAGGAGGCATTGCCGTGAACGCCCCTGACAAACTGCCGCCCGAGACGCGCCAACCCGTTTCCGGCTACCTGTGGGGTGCGCTGGCCGTGTTGACCTGCCCCTGCCATCTGCCGATTCTCGCCGCCGTGCTGGCCGGGACGACCGCCGGTGCCTTCCTTGGCGAGCATTGGGGTGTTGCCGCGCTCGCGCTGACCGGCTTGTTCGTTCTGGCCGTAACGCGGCTGCTGCGCGCCTTCCGGGGCGGATCATGACGAGTTCGCAGCCCGCCGGATGGACGGCGGCCGAGTTGGCGCAGGCGGCGGCGCGCGGACAGCTTGACCTGCATTACCAGCCGCTGGTCGATCTGCGCGATCACCGGATCGCTGGCGCGGAAGCGTTGATGCGCTGGCGGCATCCGAGGCTTGGCCTGTTGCCGCCCGGCCAGTTCCTGCCGCTGGCCGAGTCGTTCGGCCTGATGCCGGAAATAGGCGCGTGGGTGCTGGGCGAGGCCTGTCGCCAGATGCACAAGTGGCAAGGACCGGCATGGCAACCGTTCCGTCTTGCCGTCAATGTGTCCGCCAGCCAGGTTGGGCCAACGTTCGACGACGAGGTAAAGCGGGTGCTGGCCGATATGGCCCTGCCCGCCGAGCTTCTGGAGATCGAACTGACCGAATCGGTCGCATTCGGCAATCCAGCCCTGTTCGCCAGTTTCGACGCCTTGCGCGCCATCGGCGTGCGCTTCGCCGCCGACGACTTCGGCACCGGCTATTCCTGCCTGCAACATCTGAAATGCTGCCCCATCACCACATTGAAAATCGACCAATCCTTTGTCGCCAGGCTCCCGGATGATGCCCGTGACCAAACTATCGTGCGGGCGGTGATCCAGCTCGCGCACGGGCTGGGCATGGAGGTGGTAGCCGAGGGTGTGGAAACACCCGACTGCCTTGCGTGGTTGCGGCAGGCGGGTTGCGACACGGTGCAGGGTTTCCTGTTCGCCAGGCCGATGCCGGCGGCGGCCTTCGTCGGCTTCGTCAACCAATGGAGGAACACCACCATGAACGCCAATGAACCGAGCACCAGTTGCTGCGTGTGCTGCAAGGAAATCCCGCTCGATGCCGCCTTCACGCCGGAAGGGGCCGAGTACGTGGAGCATTTCTGCGGGCTGGAGTGCTATCAGCGCTTCCAGGCGCGGGCCAGCACTGCGACCGAAACCAGCGTCAAACCGGACGCTTGTGATTCGCCGCCGTCAGGTTGAGGCATACCCTAACCTGATGTCAGATGCCATGTGTAAATTGCGTCAGGATAGGATTGAATTTTGAATTTATTGACATATCTCGTTGAAGGTCATAGAGTCTTCCCTGACATTTTGCAGGGAATTCCATGACTGGACAGCGCATTGGGTATATCAGGGTCAGCACCTTCGACCAGAACCCGGAACGGCAACTGGAAGGCGTCAAGGTTGATCGCGCTTTTAGCGACAAGGCATCCGGCAAGGATGTCAAGCGTCCGCAACTGGAAGCGCTGATAAGCTTCGCCCGCACCGGCGACACCGTGGTGGTGCATAGCATGGATCGCCTGGCGCGCAATCTCGATGATTTGCGCCGGATCGTGCAAACGCTGACACAACGCGGCGTGCATATCGAATTCGTCAAGGAACACCTCAGTTTTACTGGCGAAGACTCTCCGATGGCGAACCTGATGCTCTCGGTGATGGGCGCGTTCGCCGAGTTCGAGCGCGCCCTGATCCGCGAGCGTCAGCGCGAGGGTATTGCGCTCGCCAAGCAACGCGGGGCTTACCGTGGCAGGAAGAAATCCCTGTCGTCTGAGCGTATTGCCGAACTGCGCCAACGTGTCGAGGCTGGCGAGCAAAAGACCAAGCTGGCTCGTGAATTCGGAATCAGTCGCGAAACCCTGTATCAATACTTGAGAACGGATCAGTAAATATGCCACGTCGTTCAATCCTGTCCGCCGCCGAGCGGGAAAACCTGCTGGCGTTGCCGGACTCCAAGGACGACCTGATCCGACATTACACATTCAGCGATACCGACCTCTCGATCATCCGACAGCGGCGCGGGCCAGCCAATCGGCTGGGCTTCGCGGTGCAGCTCTGCTACCTGCGCTTTCCAGGCGTCATCCTGGGCGTCGATGAACCGCCGTTCCCGCCCTTGTTGAAGCTGGTCGCCGAGCAGCTCAAGGTCGGCGTCGAAAGCTGGGACGAGTACGGCCAGCGGGAGCAGACCCGGCGCGAGCACCTGGTCGAGCTGCAAACCGTGTTCGATTTCCGGCCCTTCACCATGAGCCATTACCGGCAGGCCGTCCAGATGCTGACCGAGCTGGCGATGCAAACCGACAAGGGCATCGTGCTGGCCAGCGCCTTGATCGAGCACCTGCGGCG
>Ga0138256_10009430_pt1 | contig 10236 bp, 4 predicted proteins | sample KNB2016incub_MG_FD_105486 | JGI IMG/M metagenome (GOLD analysis project Ga0138256, IMG submission 105486) | Active sludge microbial communities from wastewater in Klosterneuburg, Austria - KNB2014incub_MG | ecosystem: Engineered > WWTP > Activated sludge > Unclassified | place: Austria... | reverse complement strand
TTCGAAATGGTATCAGGAGCCCGGCCGGGGCGGCGGGCCTCGGCTACCAGACGTTGGCGGACCCGACGACCCTCCACACCGGATCGGTGGCGGTGAAGGGCTGGAAGACACCGGTGCCGAGCCTCGTGGTCCCGTTCATGAACCACACCGAGAAGATGCCGGTGGGGGTGGGGTTGTGCCAGAGGAAGTCGGCGAGGCCGTCGTTGTTGAAGTCCGTCTTCGTGGAGACGAGGGTGAACGAGGGCGACGTGGCTTGTGTGTTGGCGTACGTGGTCGTGCTCGTGACATTCGCGCCGGTCACGTCCCAGGCCTGAACGTGTCCGGTGGCGGAGTTGTAGAGGGCGAGTTCATCGTCGCCGTCGTTGTTCGCATCGACGGCGGCAACCACGCGGACAGTGCCCGTGCCGGGCAGAAGCGTGGTGAGGTCGTACTGACCGAGCAGAGTCGCATTGTCGTGCCGCATCACGCGCACCACCCCGGTGGCGGAGTTGTAGAAGACGAGGTCGGGCGTGCCGTTGCCGTCGGCATCGAAGGTGGTGGCCACGGTCCAGGGCGGACCCATCTGGTAGGGCAGGAACTGATAGCCCTTGAGGTTGTCGCCGTCGATGTACCAGAAGAGCATGCGGCCATCGTTCAGGTTGTGCCAGAGGTAATCGAGCTGGCCGTCCTGGTCGAAATCGGCCACCGCGCCCACGGTCCAGCCGGGGTCGGTGGCCCACGGGGTCACCCAGTTGAAGGTGTCGAGAGTGTTGCCGTTCTTCATGTGCCACCGGTACAGGCGGTTGGTGACGAAGTTGTGGAACATGAGGCGGGAGCGATCGGTGGCGCCGTCGGTGTTCGTGATGGTGCCCTGGCCGCGGCCGTCTCCGATGTTGGCCCCGCCGGTGGGGTTGGAGAGATCCACGAAGAACGTCTCGTAGGGCTCCTTCTCCGTGTCGCCGACGACCTGAATCGTGACGGTCTTGGTCTGCTCGCCCGTATTGAAGGTGACCGTGCCGTTGGCGGCGGTGTAGTCGAGGGGGGCGGTGGCGGTGCCGTCGGCGGTCGCATAATCGACGGTGACCGTGCCCGGGGCGGGAGCGGACAGGCTGACCGTGAAGGTCACGGGAGTGAATCCGGTGTCACCTTCGGGAGTGGTCTTGTCGCCTATGGATACCAGCAGCCCATCGTCGGCGAGGATCGTGCCGACACCCTGGCCGTCGAAGATCGTGGCTCCCACCGCGTTCGAGAGATTCAGCAGGACGGTCTCGTTCGGCTCCACAACGGCGTCCGGAATGATCGGGACCTGCACGACGAGAGAGGCCACGCCAGGCGGGAAGGAAAGAGTTCCCGAGACCGGCGTGTAGTCCGACCCCGCGGTTGCCGTGCCACTGGCCGTGGCATAGTCGACCGTCACCGTGGAGGTCGAGGTCGCCGAGAGAATGACGGTGAAGGCGAGCTTGTTGGGTGTGCCAGTGGTGCCCTCGGCGATCGCGAAATCGGTAACGGAGATGGTGGAGAGGTCGTCGTTGAGAATGGTGCCGGTGGCGGTGCCCTGCCCGGGGGCGATCGTTGCGCCGGTGGGTGAGGAGAGGGTGACCGTGAACGTTTCGTTCGGTTCGGCGATCGCGTCGCCGATGATCTGGACGAGCACGAACTTCTCGAAATCTCCGATCCCGAAGCTGAGCTGACCGGAGGTGCTGGTGAAATCCGCGCCCGGCGTGGCCGTGCCCGCGGCGGTCGCGTAGTTCACGGTGACGGGCGCGGTGGCAGGCCGGGAGAGGCGGACGGGGAAGGCCAGCGTGCTGCCCGCGAGGTAGCCCTCGGGCCCACGAGCACTGGAGATTCCGATCGAGGTGGGATCGAGACTGTCGTCGTCGATGATGGCGCCGAGAGCCTCGATGTCACCTGGTCCGGCGCCCGAGAGCGCGGACAGCGTGACCTTGAAGTACTCCGTCGGTTCGACTGACGTGTCCCCGATGACGTCGACGTTGATAGTCTTCGATACCTCGCCGGGAGCGAACGTGATCGTGCCGCTCACGGGCGTGTAGTCGACGTTTGACGTGGCGTTGACGTCGCTGGTCGCGAACAAGGCCGTGACCGTATCGGTGGAGGGGCCGGACAGCGTCACCGCGAACGACGCGGTCGCTATGCTCGAGGAGCCTTCGAGCACGGACGTGTTCGCGATCGCCATCGATGGAAACGTGGGGATCAGTCGAAGTTGCTGGGGTGCGGCAGCATGGCGGCTGTCGCCGGCCTGTGACACCCGTATTCCGCAAAGGCCGGATGCACCCGCGAGTACCCGCACACGATTTCCTGCGACTACGCAGGTTGAAGGGGTCCAAGTGTCGAATTCGGGAGGCAGACCGCTGCTTGCAGACGCGCGCAGAATCGTGGTGATTCCCTCGGCCAGTTGAGTTGGTGCTTCGAACTGGATCGATTGGCCGAAGTGAATGACGACGGGTGCGCGGCGAGACGAAGAGGTTTCATCCCCCAGCTCGCCGTAGCCGTTGTAGCCCCAGCACTGGAGACCACCGCCCACGGTAATTGCGCAGGTGTGATAGCCGCCCGTCGATACGAGGGCTGCATTGCTCGTGAGACCGACGACATCCGTCGGTGTCAGTTGCTGAGTTCCCGTGCCGTCCCCGATCTGACCATCAGCATTCCAGCCCCAGCACTTGAGTCGGCCGGTGTTGGTAACCGCGCAGGTGTGGAACTTGCCGGCCGCGATGCTCGTCACGCCGCTTGCGAGGCCTACCACGTCCGTTGGGGTGAGCCGCGTTGTCGTGGTCCCGTCTCCGATCTGACCGCCCGCGTTCAAGCCCCAGCATTTCACGCCGCCCGCGGTGGTCAGCGCGCAGGTGTGCTGCGCGCCCGCAACGATCGCCTTGACGCCGCTCGTGAGCCCGGCCGCGTCCCCCGGAATCACGCGTTGCGTCGTCGTCCCGTCACCCAGTTTTCCGTTCAGATTGCTGCCCCAGCACTTTGCCCCGCCGGCCGTGGTCAGGGCGCAGGTGTGAAAGTCGCCCGCGGTGACGGCCGCGGCGACGGAAAGACCATACACCAGGCCCGGAGTCGACTCGAGTGTCGTGACAAAGCCGTTTCCCAACTGACCGTTTTGGTTGTTGCCCCAGCATCTCAAACCCCCGCTCTTTGTGATTGCGCAAGTGTGATAGAGCCCCGCCGAGATCTGGGAGGCATCGCTCATCTGAACAACCGCTACCGGCACGGTTCGGGACGTTACGGAATTGTCACCGAGCGCGGCCAGTCCGTTGTACCCCCAGCACTTTGGGGGACCGGTCGCGGTGACCGCGCACGTGTGATAGCCCCCGGCCGAAACCTGAACGACGCCGCTCGAAAGGCCAACGACCTCCATTGGAACCCCACGACTGGTCTGCGTGCCATCTCCGAGCTCTCCGTCAAGATTGTTGCCCCAGCACTGGACCGTACCGCCGCGGGTCGCGGCGCAGGTGTGATAGAGCCCGGTCGAGACCAGGGACACGCCACTTGCGAGTCCAGCCACGTCCGAGGGAGTGGGGCGCGACGTCGTGGTACCGTTGCCGAGCTGGCCATCCAGGTTGCGTCCCCAGCACTTGAGTCCGCCGTCAACGGCCAGGGCACAGGTATGCGACACTCCCGCGAAGACCTCCGACACCGGGGTGCCCAGACCCCGAACGGTTGTTGCCGAATGCCGCTCAACCTGGGTTCCGTCGCCCAATTCACCGTCCACGTTCCGGCCCCAGCATTTGATGCCGCCCCAGTCGGTAACAGCGCACGAATGACCTTCTCCCGATGCGAGGCGCGCCGCTCCGGTGACACCGATGACATCGACAGGGCTTAGCCGAGTGAGTGTAGTCTCGTCGCCGAGTTGTCCCCAGAGGTTATTTCCCCAGCACTTGACCCTCCCGGACGCAACGATTGCGCAAGTGTGCAACGATCCTGCCTGCACTGCAGTGACTCCGGTCAGGCCGCTGACTTGGATCGGTCCGGAACGAACGCCGGTCGTACCATCGCCCACCTGCCCATAGACGTTCCAACCCCAGCACCTCACGGTTCCTTCCAACATCAAGGCGCAGGTGTGAGTACCGCCGGCGGTTATCGCGATCACTCCGGCCTCGAGACCGGGAACCTGCAGCGGCGTCATCCCTGACCCCGTCATGCCGTCGACCTGACCATAGGTATTGTCGCCCCAGCATTTGACCGCCCCCTGGGCGGTCAGGGCGCAAGAGTGAGAAGAGCCCGTGGCAATCGCCGATACGCCGCTCGCGAGTCCTTCGACCATCACTGGAATTGACTCCCACGCGCTGGTGATGCCGTTCCCGAGTTGCCCATAGACGTTTTCTCCCCAGCATTTCACGCCTCCAGAGGAAGACAATGCACAGCTATGGAATCTTCGCGCCGCAAGTGCGACCACGTCAGTCGACAATCCAGGAAAGTCGAGCGGCGTCAAAGCGGGGGAGGCCGACACCTGATGGTTCGTGCCCCAGCACTTCACACTCCCACGACTAGTCAGCGCGCAACTCCCTGACGCCGCCAAGGCCACGCCTGTCGTCGTTGCATTCAGCAGAGTGGGAGTCGCCGGTGCGACGGAGGCATTGAAGAGAACCGGGCTTCCGGAAAGACCCGGGGCCGTGGCCGAGAGGGTGTTGTTCCCGAAGCCCTCCTCGTTTCCGAGAATCCAGGCGCCGACCCGGGCCACGCCCGACAGGTCCGTGTCCTGGGCCTCATCGACGACGAACCCTCCACCGGTCTCGACCGCGAAGGTCACGCTGACCCCGGGGACGGGCAACCCGGTCTGGTCTCGAACCACAACCGCGGGGGCGATGGGAACAAAGGACCCCTTGGCTGCGACCTGACCGTCACCTTGGTAGGCCGAAACCTGAGTCGGGGTGGTCAAGTAGTTGTACCGGATCGATCCAAACAGGGCGGCCTGCCCTCCTTCGCAGTGCTGCTCAAAGTCCGCGGCAAACGTCAGGACAGATCCGTCGTTCGCGTAGGTTGCTTCGAAAACGACGAAGCGACCAGTGAGCGTATTGCAGCCGCGACCGTCACCGTACAAAGCCAGGCCAGGGTTCGAGATGCTCTCGAACGGGTAACGCGTAGCCCCTTCGTACACCCCAGCGGTGAGCGGTGCATTGTTGGGCGCGGCGAGGTCCAGATACCACCAAGTGGCTAAGCCGGGGGCGATGACGGAGAAGGAGACGCCGTTCTTGTTGTTGCGCGACGGAGTGAAGGTCGCGCCAGTCGGATCGAGGGTCCGCTGCTGTCCTTGACCGATGTAGTCGCCGGACTGACTGTTCAGGAACAGCAGGGTGGACGTCTGTTGAGCAAGAGCCGAGTAGGCGGAGGACGCCCAGAGAAGAGCGGCGACGACAACTAGCCTAAGTGCCTTCAACCCAGGGACCCTCCCCTTGAAGTGCGCGATCGGACTCATCGGCGAGGCTCCTCGCCGGTCACAAGGTACCCAGTCGGAAGCATACGCCTTCCGGGCGGCCAGTCTGGAGGGCTAGAACGTCCGCGTTGACGAGGCGGGCGCCTCTTCCTCCCAGCCTCCCGGGGCCGACTCGAACTCCGCCGGCTGGAAGTACCTCGAACTCGCCATGTGGATCCCGCTGGCGCGCCGGGTCCGATGCAGCGTGGCGCCGGTTGCTCCCTCGATTACGTCCTTCATCGCGACGGCATCACCGTCCAAAGTCACAGTCCGGACGAGACGAGCTGAAGCCTTGACCCGGTTTCCCATCAGCCTTCGCACCACGATCTTGCGGAAGAGATCGCCGATCCATTGCACGCGAAGAACCGTGGAATTGAGAATGCGCAGCGCGACCATCTGGTAGGTCTTGAGGTCCTCGTGGAGGGAGAGGAAGAAATCCGCTTCCACCGCGATCTCGCCGTCGGTCACGCTCTTCGCTCGACCGGCCGCGGGTACGCGTGTGACGTAACGTCTGCCGCCCTCCAGAAGCAGATAGCCGCCGTCCTCACCCGTGAGTCTCCAGGCGCCGTCAGGGTTCCGTCGGTACACGACCACCGCCCCCCCGAGGCCCGACGCCACGTAGACCGCGCGGTTCGGGGTCCGTCGCACGAAGATTCCCGCGTTAGGAAAGTCGAGGCGCTCCGGCTGTGCCAAAACCATGGGCGTCGTGATCGGCTGTGCCGCGACCACGTCCGCGGCCTCGCGCGCATCGTCGCCCAGCCGGATCGCGTTGCCGAAGTCGAGGCTCGAAGGCAGCGGCACGAGGCCCTCATCCCAGGCCTTCTGAATCCGCGCGGCGAGCGGCGCGAAGCGCGCATCGCGCCGGGCCGCGACCTCGAACGAGTAGGGATAAATGAGAGCGGTGGAACGGCATCCGAGCAGGGGATTGATCGTCCCGTCCGGCATCACGATCGCGTCCATGAACTCCATCGCCTTGTCGACCGCGGGCCAGAGATTCAGGTCGGGATAGAGCAGCCCCGCTTTAGTCAAGTAGCGGAGCGTGCGTGTCTGGTAGCCGGCATCGGGGCCGTGATACTCCCGGAACCACCCTTCGGTCTTGTCGAACCACGAGAGTGTCCGCGCCACATACTCGCGGCCGCGGGCCTCGGCGGGCGCGTCGCTGAATGCCTTCGCGTAATGGAGCAGCTCGTACCCATACTGCGCGATGTGATTCGCGACCTCGCCATGCTTCTCGTCCGTGCGGAGAAGGAAGACGACGCCGCGCCGGATGATGCCTTCGAGTTGCAGGGCCGCCGCTTTCGACAGCAGGCCCGAGCCGTGGAGATCCACCAGCGTCGCCAGGAAGTCGAAGAAGACACCCGGCGACTTTTCGTGCGGGTAACACTGATCGAAGCTCCCGTCGCCCCACTGGATCCGGCCCAGGTAACGCACGGTCGCGTCCAGCCACGGCCGGATCGCGTCGAGGCCGCCGCTGCGCCGCGCGTAGGCGATCGCGAGATTGAGGCCGTACTGCATGGTGGAGTCGGAGAAGTCCTTGTACTTCCAGCCCCAGTACGGACGGTCCATCGACCCATACGACGGCGAGCCGGGATCGCGGTTCCAGGCGGAGAGAACCTGCCGGGCCACGATCCGGAACTCGCGCTCGTAGGGGTTCGTGGGTGGAGGCAGTGTCATCCGAGTTTCCTGACCAGGGGCGAGGTGAGTGCGGCCCACAGCGGCGCCGGAAGCCGTCGTCCCACGCCACGGGCCAGAGAATACAGGCCGGAACTCGAATCGTTGCGCTCCTCGTTCGATGCGGGGATCGAGAGAACGGTGGTGAGCGACTGGGTGGCGCCCCACTTCTTCTTGAAGGCGAGGAGGCTCTCCTGCTTCGGGGAGTCGCTGCCGAAATCGAAGGAGTGCGCGCCTGAGCGCTCGGCCTCGCGCAGCGCCTCGAAGAGCATCAGGTCGTTGGCGCGCATTTCCTGCCCCAGAGGCGTCGAGGCGGAGTAGCCGTACACGTAGCGATCGGCGAACGCGAAGAAGAGGCCCCCCGCCACCGGTCCCTTTGGGCTCAGGATCACGAGGAAGCGCGCCCACTCGCGTCCTTCATCGAGCATGGCCTCGAAGAGCGCGCGCGGGAACACGGGGACGCCGAGACGCGACTGGGTCGAGAGATGGAGCTGGCGCCACACCTCCGCGTGCTCGGGGCCGCGGCGCCATTCGAAGGTGAGCGCGTTTCGCTCCGCCTGCCTAACCATGTTCCGGTTCTTCTTGCCCACCCGGTTCCACAGGTCGCCCTGCTGCAGGGGCATGACGCTGTGGACCCAGTACTTCGAGACCGAGAAGCCCTCCGCTCGCGCGATGCCTTCGTTGACCTGGGCGCAGGACTTGAGGACGACGCTCGAGGCCCCGGTTTCCGCCATCGCCTGGCGCGCCGCGACGTAGGCCGCGCGTTCGGTCTCGGGGCTCGTGGCGAGGACGCCGCCGCGGTCGCGGAAGGGGACGCCGACCAGGCGGCGGGACGCGAGACCCTTCACTTCGAAGAGCGGGACCGCCGCGACGATCCGGCCATCGGCCTCGCGTAGGGCGAGGCCCCTGGCGGCGTAGCCGAGGCCCCGCTTCAGGACGCGGGCCCAGTCGGAGAGATGGTAGATCGAGGCATCGGGATGACGCCTCACGAACTCATCCCAATCCTTCCAGTCCTGGTCGGAAACGGGCGAGGTCGCTCGAAGGCCGCTCATCGGGCGCCCATCACTTCGAGCATTTCCTCGAAGCCGCTCTGCCAGCCGTAGTCCGTGGAGAGGGTGTGGGGGTGCCAGAGGATCGCGGCCTCGCCGCCCACCGCGCGCACCTCGTCGATGAAGTGTCGAAGGCGCGAGCCCCGGGCCGAGGGATCGAGCTCCGCATAGTCGTACAGGTGCGAGTCCATGACCATCAAAGGGAGGACCTCGAGCCTGTGGGGCTCACCGGCCTTCGCGTTCCAGGGGCGGTGGCGCAGGGCCGCGCTCACCCGGAACCCGGGCCGATCGTTGAAGCCCAGGGTCGAATCGAGGGAGAAGCCCGCCTGCTCCTGGGCCGCCCAGGTGTGTGTCCACGAGAATCGCATCCAGTGCTGGCGGCACGCGCGCACCTCGCCGGACACGAGCTTGCCCACCGCCGCTCGCTCCTCCCCCAGGCGCGTCGCGTCGTTCCACGAGGAGTAGGACGGATGGACGCCGACTTCGTGACCGCGCGCGACAAGGCCGCGCAGCCGCCCGCCAAGGCCCGGCGTGTCAAGCGGGTAGCCGGGATCGAGCAGCGCGTCCACCGGACCCCGCCACCCGCGACGGGCGTGGATGAAGAAGAGACTCCGATGGCCGGCGGCCTCGACCGCGTTCGCGACCTCGTCGATCCGGTCATAGGTGCCCGAGCCGAACGCGAAGGACGCCGCCGAGGCCGCGACGCCGCGGGCACGCCGAAGTTCGCCCCGGATCGACAGTCGCAGCGCCCTGAAGCCACGGAAGGCTGACTGCTTGAACCGGATCGCCAGGGTCTTCGCCAGTGCGTCGACATCGTGAGTCAGGAGGATCCGGCCGGTGGGGCGAGGGCCGAAGAGTTCGGTCTCGTCGCGTCCCGACTCTCTGGCCGCCCACCGCCGCAGGAACAGCGCGATGCGATTGACCCACGCGTGTTCGAACGCGCGCGGATCGAGGGGGCCGAGGCGATAGGAATACGAGTGGATCGGGCCGTGAGCGTTCTCGTGCGCGCGCTCGGCCGAGCCGGAGAGATACCAGGCCGCCGCGGTCCACCAGTCGATGGCGCGCCACCCTTCGCCCGGCTCCGCCGCTTCGGCGCCCATCGCCAAGGCGGGGACGAGCAGCATCCCGTCAACCCCGCAATCCCGCGCCCAGGGGGGAAGGCGCACTTCGACCAACTCCGCCAGCGTCGATGTCCGCCCGGGAGCGGTCGGCATGGTCAGCGCCTCGATCGCGGACGGATTGTCCGGCCAGTAACCCGAGAGCGCGCGAGCGGCCCAGGTGTCAGGGGCGGCTTTGGTCATGCGGAGGCGCGTCGATGAACTCCCGATGCCACAGCTCCAGATTGAGCGCGCCCCACAAGGCGCGAGCCGCCGGTCCCGGATCCTCCAGCAGTTGTTCGAGCGCGGATCGTCGGAAGAAGCCGCGGGTGAGCGCCCGGGGCGAGAGCAGGATGTCGTGGAGGAAATCGCGCACCGGGCCCTTCGCCGCCCACTCGCGGAGGGGCACGGGGAAGCCCATCTTGTCCTGACGGTCCGCGACCTTCGTGGGAATGGAACCGGTGAGGGCCTCGCGCAGGACCTCCTTCGAGCGCCCGTGCCGCAGCTTCATGGAGCCCGGGATCCGCGCCGCCACCTTGGCCACCTCCACATCGAGGAGGGGAACCCGGCTCTCGATGGAGGCGGCCATGCTCATGCGGTCCTCCACCTGGAGCAGGGCCTGCAGGAGCGTGCTCGAATCGAAGGCGAGCATGCGCTCGAGGAGCGAGCGCGGGCCGGGGCGATCGAAGACCCGGCGGAACTTCTCGAACACGAGATCCTCGGTGTCGGCGCCGAGCGCTTCGGCCTCGAGCACGCCGCGCCAGGGCCCGCGGCGGTCCACCAGCCGGAAGTAACGCCGGTCCGCGGGATCGAAGAGACCCTCGGCGAAGAAGTGCTGGAGCAACGGCTCGTACCCCTTGAGCTGGGGCAGGGCCGCGCTCATCTCCGAAAGACTGAGCGACGCGCTCTCGCCCGGATCGACCTTCGCCCCCGGCCCGTGGATCGCGGCCTGGAGCACCGCGCCCGTCTCCGCCACGAGATAGCGCGCGTAGCCGCCGAAGAGTTCGTC
>Ga0138256_10009429_pt1 | contig 10237 bp, 9 predicted proteins | sample KNB2016incub_MG_FD_105486 | JGI IMG/M metagenome (GOLD analysis project Ga0138256, IMG submission 105486) | Active sludge microbial communities from wastewater in Klosterneuburg, Austria - KNB2014incub_MG | ecosystem: Engineered > WWTP > Activated sludge > Unclassified | place: Austria... | reverse complement strand
TTTAGAAGCATCTCTCAACGAAGGCAGATAAAAAAACCAAAAGGAAACGGAATAAAAGATGGCTTTGAGTGTCGGGTCTGTGTTTATGCCGTAGTCTTTTTGTTTTTTTTGTCAGGTCGGTGCTGTGGGCTGCCGTAGTTATCTTTGCAGACTAAAAACACATTAGCAAAAGCATTAGTAGCTCAACCGAAGTTTAGGTTGTTAAAAAAGCGGCCATTAAAGTCCGCTTTCGTTTTTAATACTCGCTTGGTAGCATCAGGCATCCATCAACAAGCCAAATCGTTGCAAGATCATAGGGAAAATCGCTGAATGGAATTTCCTGACTTGTTACTTTGTTGTGATTACCATCGGTTGCCAGAATAGTAAAAACATTCTCCTTTACTCTTTTTAAATCCCATACCTGGAAGCGTTCAAGGTTTATATCCTTGTGGCATTGGTGACTGATTATTAAATCAATCAGCCAATAAGCACCACAACCTTCAACCATTTCTTTCACACCATCAGTGTAAAGCATCAGGGAAGGTTTGTGGCAATAGAAATTTTCCGATCCATTGTGTGAGCCGAAGAAGTGATTTGCATTTTTCATCTTGATAAAATTTAATTTTTAAAAGAAAAAAGGAAAAAAAAGAAAGCAATCACATCAGGCGGCGTGGCTAAAAAAACAAGGAGGAACGGAATAAATGAGTGGGCTGTGCATTGGGGCTGTGTTTATGCCGTAGTTCCTTGTTTTTTAAAAGCATGGGATTGTGCCAGCCGACTATCTTGCTGAACTTTTTTTTGATTTTCTTCTAAGACTTCTTCTTGTAGATACGGTTCAGATGATTAATAACTGCGGTACTGTTTTTAGGTAACATAGCAACTTCTATATCCTGTATGAGAGAACTATTTATTTTGGAATGTGCTGTTTTCTTAATCATGTTGAATACAACGTCAATATTGTATTGTTCCATCTGCCGGATACCTTGTAGCGGTTTCCGTTTATTCTTTACCCATATTGTAATTCGATAGAAAGGCAATGCTAATTATTTTAGTAAATGTATACACTCTCCTTCATACCTATGCGGATTGTGGAAACGTTTCCTGTGCGTTGGCAAAAGGTAATAGCGCCTGCGGCAAAATAGAAGCATAGCTGTGTGGCAAACTTGCCCACACTGAAGCGTGGGTGGCGAGCCGCCATAAGGCACTGGAGAGAGGAACGAACGGAAGTGCCTGCGAGCACCCATGAGGGGGCAGCAGTAAAGTGGTAGCCCCTTTTCGAGCCATATTAAAAGAAGCCAGGCTAAGGGGCTGGCAACGATGCTGCCTACTTAGGAAGCCGCCGGAGTAAATTTCCCGGCAGGGTACGCAGGCGGCTGAACTAAGCAAGAGAACCTTAGCGGTGCTTTGCGAAATGGAGGTACGACATGAGCAATTAGCAGTCGCAAGGTGAACGCAGCCGAAATGGGTACGCAAGGCGAGCCAATTATGGGCAGCGGGTGGACTGAACGCTACTGAAGTGAATGTATGACGTAGTGAAGCGGAATGGAACCCGGTGAGTATTGTAGGGCTGGCTTGCGAAAAGGCTGGTGCATTCCCATTGTGTTTTGCCTATTGCTCGGCTATGGGATGCCCAGCCTTGAAGCAATAACAAGCTGCGAACGAGGTGGAATGGAGCAGAACGAAGGAAGCAATGAACGAAGTGGCGTGAAGGACACAATAGCTGCCGTGAGGAATGAGGAGGAGCTGCAAGGAGTATGACAAACCTGCGATAGCAGCCCGAAGGGCATTGCAGGTGCAGCAATACCTTAAAAGTGTTATAAACAGCTTTTATTGCTGCTGCTGCGATGGTTTGGCGTATCTACTTGCCGACGACGAAATGACGAACACCTTATTACCTTGCAGGGTGGATTCTGTGAACGGAATCGTCCTATTATTTCACAATAAATTATACAGTTATGGAAAATCCATTTGAATTAATCGTTCAGAAACTTAACACAATTGAAAACTTACTCAGAACTGCAATGAAACCTGAAGTAAGTAAATCGTTTCTACCTGAAGTTATTAATATTGACGAGGCATCTGATTATGTGCATCTTTCAAAGTCAACAATTTATAAGCAGACTTCTGAAAGAACGATTCCTCATTTCAAAAGGGGTAAAAAACTATATTTTAAAAGAAGTGAATTAGACGAATGGTTAACAACGAACAAAGTTGATACGCAGGAAGAAAATGAAAAAAAAGCTATTGATTATATTATCAGAAAAGGCAAAATAAAATTTAAATAATAAGGTAGAATAGATATGGCACTATACTTTTTTAATACTCTTTTTTGATAGTAGTGCAATTACCCCTTTCTTGCCTGACATCATAATTGCAACTAATAATAGCCCATATATAATTTGTCTTAAATTTGCCGCGACATTGTCTGGCATACCGGAGTACCTAAGCAATTCCGGTAAAAGTATTAAGAATATAGAAGCATAAAAACTACCTTTCAGATTCCCTAAACCGCCAAGAATGACAATAGATAAAATAAAAATTGACTCTGAAATCGTAAAAATTGAAGGGTCTATATAACTGATATAATGAGCATACAATGCACCAGGTATTGCCGCAAAAATCGCACTGAGAGTAAAAGAAATTATCTTGGCCTTATATACATTTTTTCCAATGCTTTGTGTAAATATTTCATCTTCGTTTATTGCCTTTAAAGTGTTTCCAAAGCCCGATTTGGAAATATTTTTTAAACAAAACCAAACTGCACCAACAAAAATAAGTGACATAATAAGAAATGAAACCTTACGATCAAGATTTAAACCAAAAAAATGAATTGAAGGAATGTTTGGAATCCCCAAAGGGCCGCCAGTTAAATCCATCCAGTTATTCATAACAGAAAAAAGAACGACTTGTATACCAAGCGTACAAATAATAAAATAATCATCTACTGTCCTTAAAGCAATTAAAGAAATAGTATAACCAATTACACCACAAATTAGCATTGCTAATGGGAGGTTAATCCAAAATGATAATCCAAATTGTGTAGAAAGTATCGCAGTGGTGTATGCACCAATCCCATAAAAGCCAGCATGAGCTAACGATATTAAACCTGTATAGCCAGCGGCAAGGTTTAAGCTTTGTGCCAATAATGTATAAAAGCTAATTGTTATTAAAATATGTAAAATATACTCCATACTAAACTTCCAGCTTTTTCAAAGCTTTACCGCTAAAGCCAAGTGGTTTCCAAATAAGAAACAAAATAAGTATCATGTAGGTAGCTGCCTCCATCCATTTTGTGTCCAAAAAAAAAGCTGAAAGATGTTGGGCACTTGCAACAATTAAAGAACCAACAATTAAGCTTCTTGTACTACCTACCCCACTAATTATCATAGCCACAATACCATACATAAAAAGATTAAACCCAAAGTTCGGGGTAACATTTGTATTCATAGCCGAAAGTATTCCAGCTATAGCAGCTAACATTGATCCAAGACCAAAAGAAAGTAAAATCACTTTGTTAGATGATATGCCGTATAAGTTGCAGAGATTAGAATTGCTTGCAACTGCTCGTATCGATTTTCCGGTTTTGGTAGTGCTTAAAAAAAGATTTACAAAAATAAATAATACAACAGACACTAAAATAGTTATGATTTGAATATTAGTAATATATGCTTCAAAAAATTGATTACCGACACTTACTTTAGATGTATTGATGATTTTTGTATTGTTACCAAAACAAAGTATGATGCAATTTTGAATAACTACATATATCCCTATTGCAGTAATAAAGTAAGATAATGAAGTAACATTCTTTTTCCGCAATTGACGATACACTAAAACTTCTGTTATAATTCCAATAAATATGGTTATGAGAATAGCAAAAGCTATTGAAAGATAAAGTGAGAATGAAAACTTGTTTAGAAAAAGATAAACCAAATAAGCACTTAAAGTAATTATTGCAGCGTGAGCAATATGAAAAAATTTAACCGGGTAATATATAAGCGAAAATGAAACCGATACAAGCATATAGATAGCTGTAGTATAAATGATATTAAAAAGAACTTGCATCATTGAATTTCGGCTATGATAAAATGTGAATAAACCTTATCAAATTGCTTATTTATATACTCGATTTCTACTTCTTCTTCCCAAAAAAGTACATTTAAAGGTAATGGAGAAAAAAGATTTAGGATATCGTCTTTATTCCAAAATGACCAATGAATATCTTGCTCAACTTCTTCAATTTGATTGCCATTATATCTAAAGTCTTTCTTAGAAATTAAATTGAATGAAATTTGAGTTTTAGATTTAAAATTCAAGACAAATATTTGTAGAAATGAATTTAATTCCTCAATTGAAAGTAAATGCAAAAAGTAGTTGCAGAAAATCAAGTTTTTCCCATCCCTAACAGAATCAAAGCTTGTTAATTCCAATGCATCACCTTTAAAAAGTGAGATATTCTCTTCAGAAAATTCTTTAGGATAGTCATTCTTAAAAAGAGTTAAAGCCGTTTCCGAAGACTCAATATTGGTAACCTTATACTCATAGTTTAAAAAATAAATTGAATCCCGGCCATAACCACCGCCAACATCAACAATACCATCTATTTCCTCATTATGATAGATAAATTTTAAAGTAGTTTCTGCAAGTTTACTTGGAAGTCCATTCCATCTTTTATTTTGTTCTTTATAAATTGAATCCCACTTTTGAATACGTTTATTATTTTGTATACCAGATTGCATTAATTTCATGTACATTAATATTAATTTTTAGATATTATTTTTTTGCTTTTGCTGCCAGAATTTCTTTAACGGGGTTATATGTACCAAGTGAAAAGTATTCAACCATTGTACTTACAGGTTTTCTATTTTGTTTCACATTTGTCGCAAAAAGGGGCACTGAACCATTTATAGCTTTAATTTCGTATCCTTTTAAATCGTCATTAATTATTTTGGCTTCGATTAAAAAATTGGCATTAATTAAAGCAAAATCTCTTTTAAAATTATTATTCCATATTTCATCAGTAATACTTGATAATTCAGCAAATTCTTTTGATAAAATATAAAAATCTACACCCTTGTTTATTTGCTCTGAAACAAAACCAGCATAATCCTTTAATTCTGATAAAGAATCAACAATTAAAACTCGTTCCATTGTGAATTTTCTTTCCTCTATTGCTTTATATTGCTCTTCAAAATATTGGTGAATATCGGGTTCGTCTAATTGTTTTGGATTTAAAATACATGAGCAAACTGCCATGTTTTCATGAAGTATAAACTTATTGCTTAGCTTCCAATACCAGCCCTCTGCAATAAAATTTCTATCTTTAATTGCTGCAATATCTTTTTTCATCTTTTCAATCAAAAATCCAAATATTGTGGAAGAGTAAATATCTTTATTGTTAACATCATCAATTACTTTAAAAATATTTGAATAGTTTTTTAATTCATTAATTCTCGTCTCAAATCCTTCATTTTGCTCTTTTAGGCGCAACTCATAGATTTCTTTTAATTCCTTAACTTCCCTATGTGTATCCATTCGGTAATAAACTGCCTGGCCGATAAAAGTTAACATCAAAATCCAAAACGGGATTGAAATTACCCAAATAAGAACTTTATTATCAATACCCGAAGCACCGGGCGAAAATGCATGTTCCCATTCTAATTTTACACCTATAAGGAATATAGCTAAGGGAACTAAATATCCACCGACAACAATCAAAAGACCAAGATTTGTTTTGGTGAAATCTCGTAATCTTATAAGGCCTGCTTTACAAAGACGACCAAGTGAAATAAAAAATTGTTGCATATTTGATTAGTTAGTTTTTAAGTATAAATGAATTGTTTTGAACTGTCATAAAATTAATCGGCTTAATTACATCACCATTCATGTCAAAGGAAGTCTTACCACTTACTCCAAGATAATCTTTCAAATTATAAAAATTAGTCTTAACTGCTTCAATATTTACATTCCCTAAGGAATCAGTCATCGTTTTATTTATTATGTTAAAACAGTCAAAACCCAGGGCTGACCAAATATCGGGCTCTTCTCCAAATTTTGCTTTATACTTAGTTGAATATTCATTGATCATATTATTTTGTGATGAAGTATTTAGATAAAGAGCAGAAAATATCACACCTTCAACGGCATTACCACCTGCTGCTAAGGAGTTTTGATCATAGAAATTAACAGTACTAAAAAATTGATTTTTTAAACCCATCTCCCTTGCTTGCCTTACCAACGTTCCTAATTCTGTTCCATAACCGACTATAACTATAGCAGCATTTTTATTTTTAATTTTAGTAAGAATGGTTTTAAAATCTGTCTCTCCTTGTTTATATTCTAATTGAGTTAAAACATTTATCCCGTTAATAGGTGCAGATTCTGAAATTACTCTTTTTAAACCAACTCCATAATCAGTAAGCATTGTTATAGTGTAAATATCTTTATAGGATTTTGTTGATATGTATTTGACAAGTTCGCTTCCTTCATAATTATCTGACGGATAATTCCTAAATATATAATCGCCCATTGTAGATATAATTGGATCTGAAGCTGATGGGGAAAATAAAAGCACTTTATTTTTCTCAGCAATTGGGGCAATGGCTTTCGTATTTCCTGAACTTACCTCGCCTATTATAATTTTCACGCCATCATTTATAAGTTTATTAATTGCAGAAACTGCATCAGCTTGCCTTGACTTGCTATCTTCAAAAGTTACTTGAATTTTAGAACCTGAAATTTCTTGGGCTAATAAAATCCCGTTTTTTATTTTGATACCATATGATGAAACGTCACCTGTTAGTGGTAAAATAGCGCCAATTTTTATTGGTTTAGCTTGGGATTCATTTTTAGTGTTTGTAGATGAATTACATCCTGCTAATCCAAGTGCAATCATTAAAATTGCGAAAGGGAATATTATCTTTTTCATTTTCTTTGAATTTACATTTATATAAAAAGATGGTTAAGTTTATTGATATCAAATGTTGGCCCTGACTCCAACTCGCATACGACTCTGCCAAGTTTCAATCCAATTATCTTATTTGCTATTTTAACACATTCCTTAACACGGTGTTCAACAATAAGCAAAGTTGTATTGCTTTGACTGTTAATTCTTGTTAAATATTCAGTGACTAAGTTAATATTTTGTTGTGATAATCCACTTAGTGGCTCGTCAAGTATAATCATTTTTGGATTATGAAGTAGTGCCATAGCTAAGGCAAGCAATTGTCGTTCACCCCCACTTAGTTTCATCGGAGTTCTCTTTAGATGGGGTGAGAGAATCGGAAACATAGTAAGAGTACTTTCAATTCTTTCAAACCTTGACTTATTAGGAAGGATTAATCCAGCCATTTCCAAATTCTCTTTTACTGTAAGTTCTTCAAAAAGATTGTTCTTTTGCTGTATATAGAGAAGTCCTTTTTTTAAAAGATTTGAAGGTAATAAACCCGTAATGTACTCGCCGTCAAAACTCACACTGCCCTTATTCCAAAGTGGGAGTAAATTATAAATTGTTTTAAGTAAGGTTGATTTTCCACTTCCGTTGCTTCCAACAAGTAATACAATTTCACCAAGACTAACTTCCAAACTAACGTCATAAAGTACTTGCTTTTTACCATAACCCGTTGATATGTTCTCTAATTTTAGCATCAATGTGTTAAATGTAAGATTCCATTACTTGTTTATCCTTTTTTAGAGATTCCATGCTCTCAAACAATGCAATTTTACCTCCATTCAGAAAGTAGATTGCGTCTGCAACAGCTTCTATAAATTCCGAATTATGTTCTATGACAAGAATTGTTTTGCCCTGTGATTTTAAATCTTTTAATAGCTGTACTATCTTATTTCGATAATCCGGTTGAATGCCTGCTACCGCTTCGTCAAGCAATAAAACTGATGCTCCATTTGCCACACAACAAGCAAGTGAAAGTAGTTTTTGCTGGCCGTAAGAAATCTCACCAGCCAAAGAGGACTGTACTTCATTTAAAAAAAATTGAACAGCAATTGTACCCGCCCTTAACTCTAATTGTGTATCAGATAAGAAATGAAAACTTCTGGGCATAATTGCTTTTAAAATATTATCAGAAGGATTATTTTGCATACTTATAATAATATTCTCTCTTACTGTTAGATTTCTAATTATTCGCAAGTCTTGAAAAGTTCTACCAATCCCAAATCTATTTATCAGATGTGGTTGCTTATTAGTAATATTCTTCCCGTCAAAATAAATACTACCCTCTGGACAAGTTAAAAACCCAGTAATCATATTAAAAAGTGTTGTTTTACCTGAACCATTGCCCCCCATCAGAGCATAGATTTTCCCCTTTTCTAATGACATGGAAAGCTCTTTTAGCAATGGTTTATCTTTTATAAACCCAAATGTTATATTTTTAAGTTCCAACAGCATTACTGATTCATTACGCCTTATTTTGAGGCAAATTAATTAAATTTTAAACCCGTATTTTGAGATAAATTGAAAATTCATCAGACAATACTTTTTGTTTAGACCTGTTAACTCTTCTTTTCCATTGACAATATCAAACATCATCCTGAAATGATGCGGTTTTAATCTTTTATTCTTTCTATCCCAATCAACCATTTTTTTAATAAGCTCTAAAGTGATTTCCGGGGCTTTACCATTACTATTCTTGTTTGACTCAACTAACTCATCAATTTCAAAAAGGAGCTCCGGAGCTTTCTCTATGGCCATGTCTATAAAGTTTATGCCATTGGATATTTCATTTGCAAGGATTGCAGAGTTGTTTCTGACTTTTAATGATAAATTCCATGCAATACTTTGCTGATTATTTGATAAATTTTCTGTTTCTCTGCCCCATTCTTCTATCTTCTTCCAAATAGCTGAGGGGATACCTTTAATTTTTTCAATATCCTCCTTTCGTTTTTGTAGTTCCGTTTCATCATCTGAAACTATTATACGTTTTGGTGGGTTCTTTTTATCAATTAAATCTTTCTTAATTGATGATAAATCAAAACCAAAATCGTTATTTTTTACCTGTAACCAGCATTCTTCTTTTTTTGCATACTCTTCATATCGCCCACCGGGGCCCACTTTCTTTATATATTTTTCAACCGCAGTCATCATTTCATGAAGCAAGTTTTTCAATGAAGGAGATATTTCCTGCGATTTCCAAATGTTATAAAGGTCTAACTGATTTTTTGTCAAATGATTTAATAGTGTGATGGTATATGGTACAGTCATTGATCTCATATCTCCAATTGCATTAGGTTTTATACCATAAATTTTCTCTGAAGTTCGAAACAATATTGCCTTAGCAACCACGTCTTCGAAATAAACATTACTAAGTTTCTTTTCGAGTGAATAATTGATAAACTGCACATAGTTTTTTTGATTTCCTCTAACAACAAAGTGAGGCCCAACTAATATCTTTTTGCCATCAGTTACCTCCTGATATGCATTAACATATTTTGCCAATTCTTCTTTATTAAATAGCTGTTGTTTTGGATTTTTCAACTCGAATGCCCTTTTCCTTGACGGGGTAAACCCGTCTTTAAGAATAGCATTTTTATATTGCCCCCTGGCTCTTTCATAGAACCATTTAGTTTGCAATGGCTTGTTGTCGGTTATTGGAGTGAAAATACCTCTTGATATTTTTTCTAATTCAATATGGAATGGGCGGTTACTACTTAAATCTGATACTGAAACTTTGTTCTGAGTGTTTGCATATTCAGAAATACGGGAAACAATTTCGCTAAATTTTTCTTTATTTTTTACTACTGATAATTTAACCTGAACGAAAATGTTTGATATGTCAGCCTTATCCTTCTTTTGTGTATGATATATTGAAGCAGTGGTTTGGCCTCCATTTACAATTTGCAAATCTTTCACAACAGAAATAACTTTACCAGTACCATCTTTACTATCCTCCAATTCAATTTCATCCGCAGTCGCAGCAATGCCATTATTAAAAGCTAAGAACATTTCAGGTTCTTTCATTATGGTTGACCTTATTCCTTTATTAATTTTACCACTAAATTGCAGGAAAGAACGAACGTTTTGTTCTAAAAGCCGGGAGCCGAATCTTTCATAAATAGATGCTAATGCTTCGCCTGGAATAATAGCTAAGTAGGATTGGTATTCTTCGTTCACAGAGGGTGATGGAATACATGGAACAACAAACCCATCCGACTTAAAATCAATCTCAATTGGGATATGAGATTTTTCAGTGATGTTGTATAAACTTTCAATATCAAATATCTTGTAATAGAAATTATATCCCGA
>Ga0138256_10009428_pt1 | contig 10237 bp, 3 predicted proteins | sample KNB2016incub_MG_FD_105486 | JGI IMG/M metagenome (GOLD analysis project Ga0138256, IMG submission 105486) | Active sludge microbial communities from wastewater in Klosterneuburg, Austria - KNB2014incub_MG | ecosystem: Engineered > WWTP > Activated sludge > Unclassified | place: Austria... | reverse complement strand
AAGATCAGCTTTTTTGCAATTGACGAGGCACATTGCATCAGCGAATGGGGCCATGATTTCCGTCCGGAATACCGCCGGTTGCGTACCATATTCGATGAGATCAAACGGGTACCGGTCATCGCATTGACCGCAACCGCGACTGAAAAAGTGCAAGAGGATATCCTGAAGAACCTGGATATACCGAACGCGAAAACGTATAAGGCATCCTTCAACAGGCCGAACCTTTATTATGAAGTACGGCCTAAGCGCGACGTGGCCCGTGAGATCACACGTTTCGTAAAACAGCACGATGGCCGCAGTGGTATCATTTATTGCCTAAGCCGTAAGAAAGTAGAAGAAGTGGCAGAAACGTTATGCGTGAATGGGATCAAAGCATTGCCCTATCATGCTGGTCTGGATGCCAATCAACGCGCAAGCCATCAGGACAAATTCCTGATGGAGGATGTGGATGTGATCGTGGCCACGATCGCTTTCGGAATGGGTATTGATAAACCCGATGTACGTTTCGTGATCCACCATGACATCCCGAAAAGCCTGGAAAGCTATTACCAGGAGACGGGTCGAGGAGGACGTGACGGAGGCGAAGGAAAATGCATAACCTTTTACTCGTACAAGGACATTGAGAAGTTGGAGAAATTCCTACAGGGTAAACCAGTTGCGGAACAAGAGATCGGCAAGCAATTGCTACAGGATACAGTGAGCTATGCTGAGACCAGCATGTGCCGACGCAAATACCTGCTTCATTATTTCGGAGAAGAACTACCTGGGGATAATTGCGGTAGTTGTGACAATTGCCTGAATCCGCAGGATACCATTGATGCGCAGAAAGATGTTGCCTTGATCCTTGAGGCCGTGCTGGAGAGCAAGGAACGTCACCGGGCCAAATTCATCTGCGACCTGCTTACCGGTACTGAGACCAGTGAGATGAAGACCTATAAAGGTGAAAGCTGGAAATCATACGGCAAGGGAAGTGATAAGGATGTTCGGCATTGGTTGGCTGTTATGCGCCTAACGGTGGTGAACGGTTATTTGCACAAGGACATTGAAACCTACGGTAATCTGAGCCTAACGGAAAAGGGCAAGAAGTTCTTGAAGAAACCGACCAAGGTGATGTTCGCCATAGAACGGGATTACAGCGCTGATACCGTTTCGGATATGGACAATGCACCGGTCCGTACCACGGCTGCTGACGAAACCTTGATGAAGATGCTGAAGGAACTACGCCAGCAGATCGCCAAGAAAAAGGGACTGCCACCGTACGTTCTTTTCCAGGATCCTTCGTTGGAGGAAATGACCATGCGTTACCCGATCACCATGGAGGAGCTGACCCAAGTGACCGGTGTTGGTCCAGGTAAGGCGCAGAAATTCGGGAAGCCGTTCGTTGAACTGATCGCCCAATACGTGGAGGACAATGAGATCGAGCGCGAAGAGGAGGTAACCGTTCGCTCTGTTGTGAAGAAGAGCGGTAACAAGGTCCACATCATTCAGAACATCGACAAGCGCATACCCTTGGATGGCATTGCGAAGTCGAAAGGACTCAGCATGGATGATCTGCTCACGGAATTGGAAAGCATTGTTACCAGTGGAACCAAGTTGGATATTGTTTACCACCTCAACGAAGTCTTCGAAGGGGACACGCAGGACGAGATCATGGACTATTTCCGTGAGAGCGAAACGGATGATATTGAAGCAGCCCGTGTTGAATTTGATGGAGACTACAGTGAAGAGGAATTGCGCATGGTACGGTTGCGGTTCATGAGTGAGGTTGCGAATTGATATTTGGAATAAGTTGGCAGTGGCAGTAGGCAAAATGGACTGCCCCACTGCTTCTGCCTACTGCCCACAATAAGCATGGATCCATCAAGTATTCAAATGATCGCCCGGCACGTTATGAAACTGCTGGTGGAGCGGCGCTTCGATGAATTGGAAGAGGCAACCGATGGTGTGCAACTCAGTGCTTCGGAGATTGAAGATGTGGTTGATGAAGTCGGGACGTTGGTAATGCCTCCTGAACCGAGTTGGCATTCACTTCACGTACAAGCAGTAAGAAATTGGCCGGGTGCTTTCAACGTGCGCATGGATCTCTGGACCGCCAAAGGCCGCGCTGACTTTACAGTTGAGATGACGCTATCTACCAAGAAAGGGAAACCGGTTATTGAGCTGGAGGATATTGGTGTACGGTAACTTGGTTACTGGGTGAAAAGGTGAGTTCTTTCTATTCATCAAACAGCAACAACGGCATATTAGCTTCTGGGCGAAGCAATATGTAGATCGAGTTGTTTAGAGCAACGTAAATCGGTGGTCTGGGGTTCTACCGCAGCTTTTTTCATTATTTGTGATCGTCCCTAAGCTGGTTTAATCAAACAATATACAACCTTATTACGGTTACCTGGCTATTGCGAGATTCAATAAAACCAGTTCACTTTGAACACTAGAGTTCTTTAATAGGCCTAACCCACTTGAAATGAACATCCTGAAAACCATTTGCGCTAAAAGTGCATTCCTCACATTACTCTTTCTGTTGAATAATACGGTTCACGGGCAATCCTGGCAGGATGTGCAATTGAATGAAGGCTTTACTTATCAGGAAGTGGAAAATGCCTTCATGAGTGATGTGGCAGCAGGGCTGATCGACAGTACGTCACACGAATGGAAGAAATTTAGACGATTTGAATACTTCTGGAAGCATCGCACCCAGACCGACGACCCCACGAAAGTAGGCAATATGAAATCCTATGTAGATCAGCTTAGATCCTATTCTGCTAGTCCTTGGTGTTTAGATAATGAGAACCCAACACCATGGCAACTTATGGGACCCATAACCAGTCCCGGTGGCGCTACCAACAGGCATGACATGGGTATTGTTTGGACCGTGTGGGCTCCACAAGAATTGCCGGTAACCACAGCATTGATCGGAACGAACGCTAGCGGTCTTTGGCGAGGTACAAAGGACCAAGGTGTTTGGAGTTGGGAGTGTTTGACTGATGACATACGTATTCCCGGCATGGGTATTGGCACAATAGCAGTTACTGATGCAGGGCGAATTATCATAGGTACCGGAGGGCGATACAATTACTCCGCAGGTGTTTGGATCTCCGATGGAAACGGAGCCAATTGGACGAACCTACTCGATTTCGTGCCTGATGTAAATGGGCAGCGCGTAGAAGATATCAAAGTGTTTGAGGGTAACATATATATCGTGCAATCCTCGAAGGTTTTCAAAGCGCCTGCAACAGCAGATTTCACGAGCATCAATGCATTTACAGACATTACCGGCACAATGACCATTGGCCCACAGGGAGGTTTCAACAAAATTGTCCATTATCGCCAAGACGCAAATAATGATGCACTAGTCCTTTCATCGTTTGTTAAGAACGGCGTAAATTTCGGTGCCAAAGTATATATGTCTGTGGATGCAGGTGATAATTGGACTGACCTTACGAGCCAATTCTCTACGAACCAAACAGCACTTGCGGTTAATTTTACGCAAGCATTTCGTTTCGTTGGTCAACAATCAGGTACACTCCCGAACGTATGGCATTTGAATACTTCGCCAGCCAATTTGAGCATTCAAGCTGACGCTGCCACAACTTCTTTGGTGGCTTACGATTATCCGGATTTTAGCTTGGTATGGCAAGGGTACTACGTTCTTAACATCGACCTCGTCAAAGATGCCAATTCCATACTACGGGTTTACGCGGTGCCCGGTGATGATGTTGCGGGAACTCCACCGGACGTAACGAACTTGACCCCTTTGCATGTGTTCAGCGCAAATGAAAACGGAACCGTTAGCATTCCTGTAATGAGTAATGTTTTCGCCAAACGACTTGTATTCGAGGCCACATTTACTGGAGCTAACTCTACGGGTATTATCATTAGCAGTACGACATTTACGACTGATGCCATGGATCTATTCGTGGCTGACGCGGTAGAGGACCAAAGCGCCCAGTTCCCTGGGGTATTTATTCTTTATAAGAGTCGGATCCATGGTTCTCCCCAAGATCGAATACTCGCCCGAATGGATGACATAAGCGTCGGGTTTAGCACGTTCCACAACTTTCAATCGTCATTAAACTCAGTATTTTCGGAGCTTGGCGGCCAATTCAGGGTCACAGGAAATGGCAATGTCTATGTTGGTGGCTCCAACAATCAATACGGCACTGATAATATAACGTTGTTTCGCGAAGATGACGGATACCTAACACCAGTTGGTTCGATGGATGGGCATCCAGATTGTCGCTCGATCTTTATTATTGACGATGCAACAAATGGCGCTGAAGTCATCCTGAAAGGAGATGATGGAGGAGTAAGCCTCGCTACAAATGGGGGCCAGGCAACATCCCTGAACTTTACAAGTCTAGAAGGCACAGGTCTACCAATAACCCAGTTCTACGGTATGGGCGTGGATGCACCACAAAAATTGTTGATCGGAGGCACCCAGGATAACGGCAATTTCGAATACGATTTTGGCACTGGAGCTTGGACACGTCAGAGTGTTGGTGATGGTGGCGTTAGCCGATCGTTCAGCCTTTTCGATGGCAGCCTGAAGGCGAGGGTTACTCAAGCCAACCCGACAGCCACGTTAACGGTTACTGGCACCACCAATTGCACACGTAGTCATTACTCTGGAGATTTTGTACTTGGCAGTCATGCTGAACTCTATTTTGACAAAACCAATCAAGCATTTCGCATGTACGTTGGCCATCGTGAGTTGTACAAGGCAAATTGCACCACTACCGTTAACACAATGGCCAGCCTCCCGGATGGATATCAAAACTATGTTTGGGGCATCGGTATACATGAGGAAGATGACAACGTGATGTTCATCGGAGGCAACAGAATCGAATATGATCCTAGTGAAGATCAGGTCAACGGCCTTTTGCGTACACGAGATGGGGGAATTACGTGGACTGACATTACAAGTCGTTTACGCTTCACTAATTCAGGTGGTACAGGGGTACAACCTTTGTCTCGGTTCAGCATTACGGATGTGATCGTGGACCCGGACATACCAGCAGATGAACCTGCTTCTGTTTATGTTTCGTTTGCAGGTTGGAACAGTGATGGGACCCAGCGCGTGTACAGATCTGTAGATGATGGTGAAAATTGGGAGGACATTTCCGAAGGATTATTAGGGCTTCCGGTTAACGATCTGGAAATTCAAAGAGGTTCTGGTGGAATTCTTTATGCAGGTACAGATGCCGGGGTCTTTGTGTATGACCCGGCAATTGGGGAATGGCAATGCTTCAATGAAGACATGCCAATGTGTATTGTAACCGAAGTGAAGGTGAACTTATGCACAAAGAAACTTTTTGCAAGTACCTTCGGCAGAGGTATTTGGCAAACCGATATCTACGAAACACCAATTGCGGAACATGTCATTAGCACGACCACCACTATTCCTGTAAACGGATTTAGTTATGGCTACTCGAACTGGCGCGTGCAAGCAGGTGCTATGCTTACTATAAATGGCACACTTTCCATGTACCCCGGCACTGGGATCATCGTAGAGGAAGGTGCTAAATTATTGGTGGATGGCGGTACCATAAACAGCGCGTGTGGAGACTTTTGGAGTGGTATACAGGTTTGGGGAGACAACTCTGAAAATCAGTGGCCAACCAGCCAACCCGCTCATCAAGGATATGTGGTGCTAAGAAATGGAGCCACGATCGAAAATGCGCGAGAGGCAATTACGATGAAAAAGAATGAAGATTGGGGAACTTTCGGAGGTGTGATCGATGCTACGGATGCGCATTTCATTAATTGTAGGCGTTCAGCCACATTCCTGAGCTATAAAAACTTTTCGGGTAGCGGACAAGAAATGGTGAACCGAAGCAAATTTGCCCGCTGCGAGTTCAAAGTAGATGACAACTATTATGGTGGAGACGATTTCTATGCCCATATAAGTATGTGGGATGTGCATGGGATCAAATTCACAGCATGCGATTTTATCAACGAACAAACCACAGTAACCACAACCCCAAGTAATAAACTGGGCTTTGGTATCATTAGCATTGATGCTGGGTACGGAGTTACTGGCCAATGCAGTTACCTAATACCCATCGACCCTGGTCATCCAATACCGGTATGCGATGAAGCAAGCCTAACACGATCGAAGTTTATTGGGCTAGACCACGGTATACATGCACTTAGCACCGGCTCAAATAGCCGCACCTTCTGGGTAACCAACAGCGCATTCGAGAATAACATTTGTGGTGTTTACACTAGTGGCGTAAACCACTTCGATATTAACCGCAATGAGTTTGTTATGGGTAACCGGGAGGTTACCTTGGCTGGTATGGAAGACGATGCGTTTCAATTATTTCATCGTGCAATTTATAATTACACTGGCTTTGGTTTTCACATCCAAGAGAACGACTTTATGAAAGAGGCCAATGCGATATCCGGTGTTCCTATTGAAGGTCCGGTAATGGGCTATACTGGCCCGTACAATGACTTAGTCTACAATAACGAATCTGAACACTTAGAAAACAGCTTTGTGGCTGAAGGAAATTGCTATGATGAAGATAACAGTACTATAACGGGCTTGTCTTTTGAGTGCAATAACCCGGCTCCAAATAGCGACCGCGATTTTGTAGTAAGGACTCCACCGCTGGGCACTCCCGGTAATGAAAACTGCATCAAGACGTTCCAAGGTTCAACCAGTTTATCTGCCGGGAATACGTTTACCGCAACCCAAATGGGGACAAGTCTGTTCTACAATTACGACAATGAGGCTCAAGGCGCACCCATTACTTATTTCTGGGAGTTACCACCTGGGAAACCAAACCCTGGAGCTTATAACTTCCCATATGTGGTAGTAGATGGCAGCAATGATTCACCTTATAACACCTGTGTCTCTCGCGTGCGTTATCCAGAAACACACGGTATGACAACTGGGCCTATTCACAATCTTTTTCAGGATCAAAAGTCGGCTTACCTAAATTTGAAATATGTCTTCGAAAGCCTTTTGGATGGCGGTGATTTCGACGAATTGAAAGAAACAATAATGCTGACTTGGCCCAATGAAGCATGGGACTTGCGGAATGAACTTATGGCCAATAGCCCGTACTTAAGCGTGGAAATATTGAAGGAGGCCGCGATCAGGGATATCCTCCCTGATGCCATGATGCTCGAGATCTGTTTGGCCAACCCGGAAGCGACTAAACAGAAAGGATTTGATAAATGGATCGAATTCGAAGCACCTAGCCCATTGCCGCATTACATGATCCAACAGATCCATGCTAGTTGGAATCAACGCACTTGGCGCACGAGCCTCGAAAGCAGCATGGCGCAACACTTTGCCTTAATGGGACATTGGAATGATAAGCTTATTGCCGACATGAAAAACGACACAGTGCCGCAACCACTGGATTCGCTATTGGTACGCTTTGAGCAGAACACGGTGCTTGGTGCCCGTTATAGTGAAATACAAACCCTGATGGAACTTGGGCGCTTTAATGATGCAGAAGATGTGGCTCAGGACCTGGACCAGCAGTACAGGCTGAACGACCATGAAGAAGAGGAACGCGCTGACATGATCGGCCTCATTGCAGTGTACAAAGCTGCCAACAATGCAGCGATTGATCTGTTCCATTTAAGCGCTGGCGCGCAATCCAACTTGCAACAGGTTGCACAAGGCAGGCCAACCCATGCCGGTGTTTGGGCACAGAATCTGTTGTGTTTCGCTTATGGTGAATGTACAGCACCAGTTACAGGTGGCACCATTACACCCAAAGCGTTGCTCGAACAACCAAGTACTGACGAAATATTTGACACGGACGGCATAACATTCAAGGCGTACCCGAATCCGGCTCAAACGTGGATAACCTTTGAAACCATTTTGCCAGAACGTGTAGAAGGCGCAACCATTGACATTCAAGATATTTCGGGCCGAAATGTTGGTAGGTTAACAGTGCAACTCGGTGCTTCACAACAAGTTTGGGATGTGCGCGGAATAAAAACAGGCACCTATACCGCTGAGTTGCGCATCGCTGCAAAAGTGCTCGGTTTACAACGATTTGTTGTTGCAAAATGATTCGGATTACATCTTTATTTGTCTTGGGCTTCTGTAGCCTATTCTTGAATGCACAGCAAGCTTGGGTTGTGGATACCACTTTTGCAACGAACTTAGAGCATAGGTCTATAACCGACATCGAGTTCTACGATGATTACATTCTGATCTCAGGACTATTGCAGTTTGAATCTGAAATTACCCCGTGTTATTCTGCCAAAATTGACTACAACGGGAATATGACTGGCTGTTTCTCCGGGGGGGGCGGGATCGTTCCATGGTCGAATCGGTATTATATTGGCATTGGGGAATCTGTCTTTCGTAAATTTGAAACTGGAGAACGGGACTATTCGTTTGCCATTGGTAATTTTTTTTATCAACCAGTTCATGCCGGCCAATTCGTAGTCTTACCAGATGATAAGGTGCTGGTTACCGGCGGTCGTGACCTATACAGCACCGTAGACACCACATTGATCGGAGCAAACTTTTGCCTTACCCGGTATGATACGCTTGGCAACTTAGATAGTACATTCCAGCACCGGCAATGCCAATTCGGAATTGCACAACGGATCGTGGCGCACCAGGATGGTAAGTTTTTGGTAAGTGGTGTTATGGATGTATTCGATAGCCAACCCGTAGGTCATATTTTTAAAGTTAACTATGATGGTTCGTTGGATAGCACATTCCACACAAACATCGACTTTGGCACAGCAACGGATTACTATTTCTATAACGATGGGCGAATATTGGCCAGTGGCTGGTTCCATTCACCAGAGATTCCGAACGACACAATCCCATTGGTTCGGCTTATGCCCGACGGCACTATCGACCATAGTTTCAATTACGATATTCGATTACGCAAGTACCCGGGCAGCAGTTCGGTGGGTGTTGTGCAGGGCATGTACACCTTAGATTCTGCAACACTATTTATTGGTGGTTCATTCGCAACGCTGAATGAAGAATGGGTTGGAGGCGTTTTTGCAATTGATACAGCGGGAACCATTCTACCCGAGTATTTTCCAGGGATGAATTGTGATACCATCGTTGGTCCGAATACGATAATAGCACTAGGTATGCGCGATTTTGAGATGGGCCCGGATGGGATGCTGTATGCCTACGGCTTTTTTCATGGTTTCGATGATGGCTACCAGAACCACCCGGACCAGACCATGATCATACGCTTGAAACAGGTGAATGTTGGGGTGGAGGAGCTTTCGGATCCACGATCTGATGCAACACTGAGCCTCTTTCCAAATCCAGCAACAAGCACAGTTACAATTGACTATACGATGCACGAATCCACGGCTGAGGCGTATTTGGTTGTTAGTGATTTACTTGGCCGAGAGCTATTTCGACATCAGGTAAACGAGAAAAAACAGCACTATGTTTGGGATACACAAGCCGTTGCGTCTGGCACGTATAATGTTACACTCGTAAACAAGACACACACGCTGCGCACTGAAAAACTGGTTATACACCATTGAAGGTATTAACGCATTAACACGACTAGGTATGTTCAAATTAATTCAACTTGCTCTTTTCTTATCACTTCCGTTGCTGATAGCGGCCCAAGCCTACATACCCACATTGAACGAAAATGCGACTTGGGATGTTGAATGCTTGGCTTTTAGCGGAACACCACCTTATTGTGGGGACCTGACGGGAACAGGCACTTACCATGTTAGCGGTGATACAACAATACAGGATGTGGATTACAAGATCGTTAGTGGTCTTTGGAATGATATTGATCTCGATGAAAAATATCTTAGGGAAGATACCGTAGCACGAAAGGTATTCGTGCTTGATCCATACGGTGCTCCGGCTGAAACTGTGCTGTACGACTATAACGCAATGGTCGGTGACTCGATAAACTGGTACGATTTTCACATAGGCACACTATATAGTATAGACAGCATTTCGTTAGCAAATGGCGAGGTTCGCAGGCGCTTTAACGTAGAACCTGGCCATGACTACGTAGAAGGCATCGGTGGCATGAGCGGGATCGGCTTTCCATTATTGCCTGGCTTGGGAGTTGACTTGGCCTTGAGGTGTTACAAGATTTCGGGTGTTCCATTGATCGACCCTAATGACCTTTGGACGATCACCTGCGCCATTAACATAGGTATTGATCCTGTTGGATCCATTGTCCCTAGCATAGTTTCGCCGAACCCTTCAACTGGGCAAATAACGATCAACCGGAAGACCGATCTTATTCAAACGTTT
>Ga0138256_10009426_pt1 | contig 10238 bp, 10 predicted proteins | sample KNB2016incub_MG_FD_105486 | JGI IMG/M metagenome (GOLD analysis project Ga0138256, IMG submission 105486) | Active sludge microbial communities from wastewater in Klosterneuburg, Austria - KNB2014incub_MG | ecosystem: Engineered > WWTP > Activated sludge > Unclassified | place: Austria... | reverse complement strand
TAGAGGATGCCTTTGTGCAGAGAATTAGAAATGAGGTACTGGCTAATATTGAATTAAGAAATAAGTTTCCAACTCTATCGGTTGAAGAATTAACAGCAATTAAAGTATACACAAGCAACCAAATGCGAAATGGTGAATATATCTACAAGTCTTTAAATACGGAATTGAGAGACGGAACATTAAGTGATTTTAGTAGAGAATTGAATGATTTGATAAGTATTGGATTAAACAAATTGCCAAAGTATAATGGAAGCAAAGTTTTTAGAGGTTGCGGAAAGTTCGAGTCAAATGTTGCTAAATCCTGGGCTATTGGTGACGAAATAATCTTTAAGGATTTTAAATCATCTAGCACCACTGTAAGAGTCGCCGAAGATTTTATGAAAAAAGACTATGGAGATGTTATTTATGAAATTTCTAACCCAAAGGGAATTGATATTTGTGAAATTTCATGTTTTTCAACTGAAGGTGAGGTTTTTTTTACATCTGGCTCTAAATTTAGAGTAATTGATCTTACATTTCAACCGAGATTAACGAAAGATGATCAAATAATTAAAGTAATCGAATTAACATTAATAGATTAAACCATGAATGAAATTGAAAGAGAATTAACAAAAATGAAAAGAAGGGTTGAAGATCTCCAAAAAGAAGATTTTTCAAAATATGATGACGACTATAAAATATTCCTTGGCATTGAAGAACGTGTTTATCAAAAAATAATTGAAGATATTGAATTTCAAATATTAACTTCAGAATTGAAACAGGCCAAACGTATTTTGCAAGTTGCGAAAGATCGCGAGCAAGGCTGGGATGTGATTGAACGTTTGAAAGAAATAAAGGTTTATTCCAAAATTATTGAAGTCTTACCATATATTTTGTCCGTTAGTTATAAATTGAATAATGTTGGAAAACATTTGACTCAAGATTTATATGATTTTTGTATAACCCAAATAGAAAAGATTGATGGTTCTTTTTACAATCATAAAATCGAATTTCCAACAAAACACGAAATCGATGAGGCATTTAGGTCATATAATGAAATTATTAAAACTAATAAAATTCCAGCTTTAAAAGTCTATCATCAGCCTGAAGTAGCTGAGAAAATAGAAGAATTATACATAGAATTAATTAATCTTCAAAATTGAAAGTATAAACAAGCAGCTCTTCGCTATATTTAGTGGGTAAAAGCTTAATTAGAGGAAAAAGGATGAGCCAAGAAATAATTTTTGCAGCAGCCATGGGTTAAGTTGTAATAGTTTAAATAAGATCTGACAGTTGGGTTAAATAGGTAAACAAATAAAAACAAAACTTTACCCTTTGAAAACGGCTGGATGTATCAGTATCATTTTATGAGTAAGATAGAAATGAACTGAAAAAATTCGGTAAACAGCTAACCGCTTTGAGACTAAGGTGAATCAATTGAGGTCACCCTCTCCTCTCATTCCTAAGACTAACCCTATCTTTACACCCTCCATGCAAAAACAACTAATCCAGCCCATCCTTATAGCTCTATTGCTGCAGACTATATGCTATAAGTCCATCACTGCGCAAATGGCTGACACCACTCCCAATCCCATCACTCAAGTCATACTCCTCGGCACTGGCACACCCAATGCCGAAGCGGACCGATCGGGCCCCTCATTGGCCATTGTCGTAAATGGTACCCCGTATCTGGTCGATTGTGGTCCGGGGGTCATACGCAGATCCGCGGCGGCCTATGAGATGGGGATAGATGGATTGAAGGCCTCTCTGATCAATACCTTGTTTATCACACATCTTCACTCTGATCATACGATAGGCTATCCTGATTTTATCCTCACTCCTGCGGTATTGAATCGCGAGGGCCCGGCCAGGGTATTTGGCCCTGCCGGGATCCAATCCATGACTGATCATATCCTGGCTGCTTACTCAGAAGATATCGACCTGCGGGTACATGGATTGGAGCATGGTGATTCTATGGCTTACAAAGTAATAGCGCAAACGCTGAGTCCTGGTGTGATCTACAGGGATGACAATGTCGTAGTCAAAGCATTTAAAGTCCATCATGGATCGTGGAAAGAAGCATATGGATTTAGATTTGAGACGCCGGACAAGGTCATCGTGGTGTCCGGTGATTGTACTTTTAGTGAGGAACTGATCGAACAAGCCCGGGGATGTGATATCCTGATACATGAGGTTTATTCTGAAGAAGGTTATGCAAAACGAACTCCTGCCTGGCAAGCTTACCATGCACAGTTTCACACTTCTACCAGCCAATTGGCAGCGATCGCTAACCAGGTCAAACCAAAATTATTGGTGCTGACTCACCAGCTGATCTGGAGCTCTACAGAGGAAAAATTATTGGAGGAGATCCGCTCAAAATATGATGGACCGGTCGTATCTGGGCATGACCTGGATGCGTTCTAAAAAGGATAAGCCTATTTTCTTTACTGGTATTGACAGTTCGCTTTTTGTAATCAGGCTATGCCTCCAACTAAAGCCATATATTATTGACTGTACTTTAAATATTTTGTTCCATTATAGGTTTTGCCTTCTGTAGTGACAACTACTTTTACACCTCCGTCCTTTTCTATTTCAAAACTAGCTTTAGGGTATCCTATTCCACCTTCAAAGGTATTATTGCCTATATATTTAAGACCTGCCAAAAGCAGTCCATTTCTTTTCATAAATATCAAGTCATCCTTTTTTAAAAACTCAAAAGCATTACCGTCTCCCAGTGTATAAATCCCGGTAATCTTATCATATACATTTTTGTCAAGAGGAATCTCTTTGTTCAAAATCACATTAAAGACAATCTCGCTTTCGCCGGATTTATTTTTGGAAATATCAAGTATTCTATTTACGGCCTGAGGCGAAGCAGCCCATTTGTCTGTCTCCACATACTTATCCCCTTTAAAATATATTTGAGTTATTAAGTCCTGCTGATTTGGTACAGACACCCGCATATGGATATGAGCAGGCCTCCAGGAGGCTTCATTGTCCGGATTAGCTTTATAGGAAACAGGTACAATCGTCGTAAACTTATAGGTTCCTTGTTTTTTTGTTTTTTGGCCACCACGATACCTGTATTCATCAGAGGCATTGTCATACACTTGATTTTCATCGCAATGCCATATTTCGACCAACGCATTTTCGATAGGAGTTTTTCCATCTTCTTTAAAAATACTTCCTTTTAAAATGACGGGAGCGCCCTTTGAATTGGGGAGGATAAGGTTAGTCTTCAAAGGAGCCCCTGGCCTGTAAAATGGACCAAGAATATCTGTGGTAGTGGAGGTATCACCCACAAAGCTTTTACCATTATAGTTTAAACTTCCGAATGCACTGATGCTAAGGACGGACATCGATGAATTTTTTAAAAATTTTCTACGTTGCATAATTTTAGGTTTTAGGTTAAAAATTTTAGTGGCAAGCCCTCCCTGTATCATTACTAAACGAAAAAGGCAGATTGGTGTAGTGTATGCCTGGTGCACAGAACGGTTGCTAAACTGCTTTAAAGATGGGGATTTATATTGTAAAATCATGGGTCAATTAATTGCAACCTTTTTATATGACAATGAACCCTACTGAATTAGTTAATAAAAATTCCTATTGCTTTTAGCCATACCAGGTCCATGTTTATAAAAATTATTTCCAAAATAGCTCTATAATTGCCTTCCAGATTATGAGCATAAAAGCTGTGTTGTCCGCAAGAAATCAACAATGAAACAACCTCATTCAAAAAAATTAAACGAACTCGCGTCCACCGCCATCTCCGGCAACGATATCAGTTCTTCCTGTTTATATGTATCGGCCCTGGCGGTGATCTACTCCGGCCAATATGCCTGGATCGCCCTCCTGATGGTGGGGGCAGTCCTTTTCCTGTTTAGAAAAGTGTATGGAGAGGTGGTAGGGGCATTGCCTTTGAATGGGGGAGCTTACAATGCTTTACTGAATACGACCAGTAAGCCTATGGCTTCACTGGCAGCTGCTTTTACGCTGCTTTCCTATATGGCTACTGCAGTGATATCGGCCAATGAAGCCATGCACTACGCACATGCATTGTTTGAAAATCTACCGGTGATCGCCTCCACCATCGTACTGCTGGCCATATTCATGGGTTTGAGCATCATTGGGATCGGCGAGTCATCCAAGGTGGCCATCGTCATCTTTATTTTTCACCTGGTCTCCCTGGTAGTCTTGTCGGTGTTTGCGGGTATCTATTTGATGAACCACGGCCTGGATGTCTTTACGAGCAACTCTCTGGCCCCTGTGAAATCAGGCAGTATCTGGAAAGCCCTGTTCTTTGGATTTTCTGCAGCTATGCTGGGCATCAGTGGATTTGAAAGTTCGGCCAATTTTGTGGAGGAGCAGGAAAAAGGGGTATTTCCTAAAACCCTCAGAAATATGTGGATCGTTGTCACGGTATTCAATCCATTGATGGCTTTTTTGGCGTTGGCCATCATCCCGATACCTACAATCGAACAGCATCAGGAGGCTTTGCTATCGTATATGGGAGGTTTATCCGGAGGTAGCTGGCTTTCGATCGTCATCTCGGTAGATGCAGCCCTGGTGCTTAGTGGTGCGGTATTGACTTCGTTTGTCGGTGTCACCGGATTGGTAGAAAGGATGACGCTGGATAGGGTATTGCCACCATTTCTACTGAAGAAAAACAACAGGGGAAGTTCGTATCGAATTGCGATCGCTTTCTTTTTCTTATGTGTATCGATACTGCTGCTCACTCAAGGCAAATTAGGCGCATTGGCTGGGGTATATACTATTGCTTTTTTGTCGGTCATGGTGTTATTTGGTATCGGCAATATCTTATTAAAAGTGAAAAGGAGGAATCTTCCCCGCCCGGAAAAATCATCCTGGCCATCCTTGTTTCTCGCCATTGCAGCAGTGATCATCGCCATCATCGGCAATGCCATCTTAAACCCTGCTTACCTCACGGTATTTTTTGAATATTTTATACCTACTATTCTATTGATCATCATTATGCTTAACCGGACGGTGCTCCTGAAGTTCATTCTCAAGCTGATCAAATATTTTCTCACCCCTGTCCAGCAGGTACTGGAAAAATCCAATAATGATATTCTCCAGATAATCGATAAGATCAACTCCCAGGAGTTCGTCTATTTTACTAAAGATGATACGATCTCAACTCTAAATAAAGTAATGCTATATATTCAGCACAATGAACACACCAAAAAACTCCGGATTGTCAGGGCATTAAATAAAGGAGAAAGAGTAGCTGAACAATTTGTCTCCGACCTGGATGTGTTGGACAGAGAATACCCTGAGATCAAAATAGATTTTATCCAATTGGAAGATGATTTTGGACCTGAGCTGATCAAAAGACTATCCAAAGAATGGAATGTGCCAGTGAATTTTATGTTTATTGGATCTCCCGGAGATCGGTTCCCATTCAGCCTGGAGCAATTGGGTGGGGTTAGGTTGATTATCTAGGGTTGGAGAAAATATCCGGAACTGTTTGTGGATAATGTTTTCGATTTATCCCCCGAAGTTGATGTTTCATGCAAATGTGATCCTCGGAATATGGGCCTTGGTATTGCCAATTTATTATTATGGTTTTGTGCTGGCTAGTTTATGAATCATTCCATTAAAAATCAGTCCGTGAAAAGGAAGTACAGCATACCAATATAATCGACCTAATAAGCCCAGGGGTCTAAAGGTGGCTGTTTGTATCAGTATGTCATTTTTGTCAATGATAAATTCCAGCCAGGCTTCGCCCGGCAGTTTCATTTCGGCATACAACAGCAGTCGTTTTTCATGTTTATCAGCTAGCAGCACCCGCCAAAAATCAAGCGCATCACCTGAGGCTATTTCTGTATCACTTTTCCTGCCTCTTCGCATACCCACGCCACCCATCATCTGATCTATAAACCCTCTGATTTCCCAAAGCCAGTTGCCATAATACCAGCCGGTTTTTCCACCAATGGCCCATATTTTTTCAAGCGTAGCATGGCTGTTTTCAACCTTAATCGAACGAATATCTTTATAACACCCATTGACAGGCACTTCAATAAATTTTGAAAGACCCTTACTGAAGATATTACTTGTTTGTGCATCCTTCCAACTGGAGACCACCTGGTTTTGTTCTATTTTGCCAAAAGCAAGTTTTATTGAAGCGTCATAATCAATCAGTTTAATACCCAGCAGTGCAGCTAAATTATTGGGTGTGCAGGTCACTTCAATTTTCATGCTGTTTACCAAATTTTTTGCAAGCGCAAAGGAGGTAGCAGTTACAAAATACAACCAGTAGGACGATATTTTGGGAGTCATGACCGGCACGATCACGATGCGCCGCTTCAAGCCCCGTATTTTGGCAAATCGCAAAAGCATGTCTTTGTAACTTAGTATATCGGGACCACCAATATCGTAACTGTTATTGTATGTTTCGGTTTTACCAATGACACCAATTAAAAATTCTACTACGTTACGAATAGCAATGGGTTGACATTTTGTTTTTAGCCAACGCGGTGCAATCATAAAAGGTAATTTCTCCACTAAATCACGAATGATTTCAAAGGAAGCACTTCCTGATCCTACTATGATGCCGGCCTTTAAAGTAGTGAGGGCAAAATCAGAACCTGATAAAACGGTTTCCACATGCTTTCGCGATGACAAATGTTTTGATAATTCGTCAGCGTTGCTGATCCCACTGAGGTAAATAACCTGTTTGACATTTGTCTGTTCAATGCGATTTTTAAAATTAGTGGCACATATTTCCTCCATGTTTTCAAAGTCCCCGATTTGCGTAGACATAGAGTGGATGAGGTAATATGCTACATCGATATCATTGGGAATATACTGTAAGCTCTCCTTGTTTAAAAAATCTACCTCTACGACGGAGAGCTTGGAGGTTAAATAATTTTTCTTATTAAATCTGATTTTATCTCTGACACAACATATTACCTCGTGCCCGTTTTCCAACAAAACAGGCAATAATCTTTGTGCAATGTATCCGGTGACCCCCGTAAGTAAAATTTTCATAAAAATATTTTTTTCAATCCCTTTTTTCTAAATCAATAATTCTGTAATCAAATTTTTATGGAAGTTGATTTATGATTAAACTGGTGTAATAGCAAGTGCGCCCAACCTCCTCCGTGATGTTTGAAAATATTTGAACTCTTTAACATTCCTAAATTCTTTCATTCAATTTAGTTTTAAATAATAAAATGGCACCATTGATTTTATACTTTTAAAGTAGATATTCCACCATCTACGTGCATAATCTGTCCGGTGATCCACCCAGCTTTTGATGAAAGTAAAAATTCCACCATGTTGACGATATCCTCCGTAGTGCCGATTCTTTTTAGCGGGTGGCGCTGAGCATTAGATTCTCTTTTCTGATCACTATTTAATAATGACGCTGCCAATGGAGTGTCGGTGAGTGAGGGGGCTATACAATTTACTCTGATACGGGGAGCATATTCAGCTGCCAATGCTTTTGTCAGACCTTCGATCGCGCCTTTGGATGCAGACACTTGTGAATGAAACTGCAAACCGGTTTGGACTGCAAAGGTGGAGAATAATATAATGGCTGCATTATCACTGATTTTTAATTTTGGTGCAACCGCTTGTATGACCTTAATGGCTCCTACGACTTGCAGTTGGTAGTCATTTAAAAAATCAGCAGGTTTAATTCTTTCAAATGGTCGCAGGTTGATGCTGCCGGGGCAGTAAATAAGACCGTTTAAGGTATCGGGTAAAAAATCAAGCACCATGCTTTCATCTAACACATTTAATGGGTAATAATGAAGAAGCGGATTGTCAGCATGGATTTCATTTTTATGATAAGTTCCATACACCTGATGACCGTCATCTGCCAATTTCAAAGCAAGTGCTTTACCTATTCCTGAAGATGCACCGATGATTAAATAGTTAGACATGTAGTATGTACCTTGTATAGTTCATCAGCTGCAACAAATAAATGGCTGTTTTGTTAATTAATTATCTTCATTCGTAAAATATACCCAATCCCAATCTGGAATAAAGGTTTGGATCATATAGTTGCAACTAACTGATTATTAACTACATATAAAGAAGGATGGGGCAATATTGCGCAATACTCTCCGTATTAAATCGACTGGAGTTTTGGCATCATGTTGGAGGAGTGTTAGTATTTATTAATTTTTTGATTTATTCTAACTCTGTTTTTTTAACGATATGAATTCCGCCGATGCTGTATGCTACATATATAGGAATAGGGGTACCATTTAGATAAAAATTACCTTTTTGGAAAGGTGTAATTCTATTGTCAATGAGAAAGAAATAGTCCTCCCTATTGGTCAGTATGTCTACATTGTCATCAGCGAGTTCAATAAAGTCAACATAGTCAACTAAACCAAGTTTGTTTAGTTCGGGTATGGTTATTTTTTGTCCATTTATTTCGCAAAAGAGTTTCTCTCCCAATCCTGGCATTCCATACCAGGGCATTACTTGTCCACCTTTTAATGAAATGATAGAAGTATTGCCTGTGAACAGAAAGTTTTTGACTTTGAAAGTTTCAAAAATCGGGGGCAAGGATTTTTTGGGAAATGGTTCTTCAGCTTTCCAAAAAAACATAACCTTATTTAACCAATCCTGATCGTCTGGGTCTTCACAAACCAGGTGGTCCGTCCAGTAGTGCATATACAGCTGGCTTGCCCGGAGCAGGATAGTTGATTTATCAATTTTTGTTTGTTGCAAAGGTGTGAGCGGTCTGATTATTCTATAGGCATCATTATTCCCAGTCGAAATAAACGTGTCACCTGTCTCTAATTGCTCCTTTTTGATTTCTGTCGGGTGTGGTACATTTTCATCCTTTTTCTTCTTCCCAAAGAGGTTGTCAAACAGTCCCATAATTTATAGTTGTACAGTGGTAATCAGTATCCCGAAGTTTGTTATGATTAAGATCACCCATGCAGGCAATGCTCATTCGATAAATTGAACAACTTCATTTTCAAACAGGCTCCCATAGTTCGATCTTATTGCCCTGGGTGTCCATGATATGTACAAATTTGCCATAGTCGTAAGTCACTATATCCTCCAGTATGGTTACGCCGTTTTCTTTGAGCTTGTCTAGCAGTCCTTCTATATTCTGCACCCGGTAATTAATCATAAACTCCTTTTTTGAAGGAGCGAAATAGTCACTGCCTGTTTTAAAAGGGCTCCACTGAAGCGTGTTTATCTCTTCAGGTTTGTCGATATTTCGGGAATCAAAACTCGAGGCACCCCATTCATTGATTTCAAGTCCCAGATTTTTGCTATACCATTCTTTCGTTTCCTGCGGATTGTCGGTAAAAAAGAAAATGCCACCAATGCCTGTCACCTTTGGGGTAGAGTCAGCAGGTGGAGTATCTTGGTCAGAGGTGTTATTTTGTTTTTCCATAATGAAAAGTTTTTAGTCATCGACTCACTAAAAGTAAGCAGAAGGGGGAGGAGATCAAAATTATTTTGTGGTCTTAGCGCCTATCTGCTCACCGAGCTTTTCAAATTCAATATCGTTTGGCTCCCATAATTCAATTTTGTTGCCCTCCGGGTCTAAGATATGGACAAATTTGCCATATTCATATGATTCAATGGTGTCAACCACGGTTACTCCGCTTTTTTTCAGTTCTTCTATCAGGGTTTCTACGTTTTCAATCCTGTAATTAATCATAAAGTCTTTGGTGGACGGTTCAAAATACCTGGTTTTTTCGTTAAAAGGACTCCATTGAGTAAAGCCTTTTTTGGAAGTGTCACTGCCTTGTCTCCACTCGAAAACGGCCCCATACTCATTGGTATTGAGGCCTAGGTGGGCTGCATACCAGGCGCGCATAGCTTTTGGATCTTTGCACTTAAAGAATATACCTCCGATGCCGGTTACTTTTTTTATTGATTGCTGACTATTAACACTTTTTGTGGTGACTGATTTAAATGCGAAACCCAGCACGAAGGTCACCGCAAAAGCAAAAAATAATAATATTATCTTTTTCATGGTAAGTAAGATATTGATTTTGTGAGTATAGTCATTTTCATTTAAAAAAACGTTTTTGGAAATTATTCAGCGGTGAATAGTACTTTGTCCCTTTTGCATTTTATTAAAGCAACTACCTTTATAGTACTTTTGAGTTTTCATCGCCATTATGCTGTATATAAAAATCCGCAGAAAAAAAGCGCAGGTCACTCCAATTTAGTCTTTCAGTATAAGAAGTATCACTAATTAGTTTTAGGCTGACTATCATGGTGGAGTCAAATTTAATTATTTCACTAATTTT
>Ga0138256_10009425_pt1 | contig 10238 bp, 8 predicted proteins | sample KNB2016incub_MG_FD_105486 | JGI IMG/M metagenome (GOLD analysis project Ga0138256, IMG submission 105486) | Active sludge microbial communities from wastewater in Klosterneuburg, Austria - KNB2014incub_MG | ecosystem: Engineered > WWTP > Activated sludge > Unclassified | place: Austria... | reverse complement strand
TCAGCGCCCACAGCGGGTTGACCGCAGCAAGTACGACCGGGTGTTCACTGATGCTGTTGGCGCCAAGCAGCGCCAGCACGGCAAACCAGAGCAGCATGACCGGCCCAAACAATGCGCCGACGCCGGCCGTTCCCTTGCGCTGGAAGGCGAACAGGCCGACCAGCACGCTCAGCGTGATCGGCAGCACATAAGGCTTGAAAGCCGGGGTAATGATCTCCAGCCCTTCAACGGCCGAGAGAACCGAAATCGCCGGAGTGATCACGCCGTCGCCGTAGAACAGGGCCGCCCCGAACAGGCCCAGCGTCACCAGCACTTTGTGCCAGACGCTGGCGGGATTACCGTTGCGCAGGGCCAGGGTCATCAGGGCAATGATCCCGCCTTCGCCTTTGTTGTCGGCCCGCATGATGAAGGAAACGTACTTCAGGGTGACGACGATGAGCAATGACCAGAAGAACAGCGACAGGATGCCGAGCACGTTGTCGGGGGTGATCGGCACCGGGTGATGGGCGCCGCCGAAGACTTCCTTGATTGCGTAGAGCGGGCTGGTGCCGATATCGCCATAGACGATGCCGAGCGCACCCAGAGTCAGCGCCGCGAGACGCTTGTGGTCGGTGGACTGCATGATTTTTCCCTCAGGGCTGAAAACGGTAGCCGACGCCGGTTTCGGTCAAAAAATGTTGGGGCTGCGTCGGGTCGTCTTCAAGTTTCTGGCGCAGATGGCCGACATAGACGCGCAGGTAATGGCTGCTTTCAATGTAGGACGGCCCCCAGATTTCGCGCAGCAGGTTGCGCTGGGTCAGTACCTTCCCGGGCTGGCCGAGCAGGGTGGCGAGCAGGCGGTATTCGATCTTGGTCAGATGCACCGGTTCATTGGCGCGTAAAACGAGGCGGCGCGACAGGTCGATCCTGACGTCGCCGAACTCGATCACCGGCGTCGCTTCATCGCCGTGGCGATGGCGGCGGCGCAGCAGGGCGCGGACCCGGGCCCGCAGTTCGCCGACATTGAACGGCTTGGTCAGATAATCGTCGGCCCCGGCATCGAGCGCGTCGATCTTGTCGTTTTCCTGCGAACGGGCCGACAGAATCAGGATAGGGACGTCGGACCAGCTGCGCAGATCGCTGATCAGGCTGATCCCGTTGCCGTCGGGTAGCCCCAGATCGAGGATCAAGAGGTCAGGCTTGCAGACCCCGGCCTCGATCAGGCCACGAGCCAGGGTATCTGCCTCGGCCACCGTGCAGCCTTCTTCCTCAAGGGCCATGCGGACAAAGCGGCGAATCTGCTTTTCGTCCTCGATCAGCAGCACCTTGCAGGCGGGCGAGCTCATGGCTGTTCCTCGTCGATAATCGGCGGGGTGCCCAAGGGCAGGCTGAAGGTGACACAGGCGCCGCCGCCCGGCGCATCGTCGGCCCGGATCTGCCCGCCATGCGCTTCGACGATGGCGCGGCAGATCGCCAGCCCGAGGCCGGTTCCCGGTTTTCCGGTGCCGGTTTCGCCGCGCACGAACATGTTGAACAACTCGTCGCGCTTCCCGACCGGAAAGCCCGGGCCATGGTCCCGTACGGATATTTCAGCCAACGGCGCGACGACGCTGGCCGTCAGCTTGATCGGCTGGCCGGCCGGGGCATATTTGGCTGCGTTCTCCAGCAGGTTGCACAGGACGCGCTCGATCAGCACCGCATCGAATTCCAGCAAGGGCAGGTCGGCCGGCAGGCGCACCTGAACCGGATGCCCGGCCAGCGCATTGCCGAGCAACTTGATGCTGGCCCCGGCGACTTCCTCCAGCGGTTGCCACTCGCGACGCAAGGTGACTTCGCCGGCATTCAGGCGTGCCATGTCGAGCAGATTGGCCACCATCCCGGCCAGCCGCGACGCCTGTTCATGCATGGCTTGGGCGGTTTCCATGGCGGGCAGCGGCAAGGCGGGTTTGCTCAGGGTCAGCGAATCGGCTAGCCCGACCAGTGCAGTCAGCGGCGTCCGCAGATCGTGCGACAGGGCCGACAGGATGGAGCTGCGAAGTCGTTCGGAGAGCATGCTCAACTCAGTCGTCTGCGCCACTTCGACATAGTGCAGGCGCTCGACCGCCACTGCGACCAGCGAGGCGACGGCTTCAAACAGCGATTGCTGCGCTGTCTCCAAGTCAGACGCCGGGCCATTGAACGCAATCGCCAGCACGCCGCGAATTCGCATCGAAGCCCGCAGTGGCAGATACAGCGAGGCATAGCCCATTTGGCCGAGTTCGTCGCTGCGGACCAATTGGCCGCTATCCAGAGCGATCCTGGCCAGATGCGGCTCAATCTTCACCTGCGCCGGCTCGCCGACCGGCGAAAGTCCGCTGTCCGTCCGGCCAATGACCAGAATGTCAGCCATCGCCGAGAATTGCCCGGCGATGAAGATGCTTAGCATTTCGCTGACTTGAGTCAGGGTCAGTGCCCCGGCCAATTGGCGCGAAAGCTGGTACAGGGCCTGGGTTTGCGCTTCGCGAACCAGGGCTTCCTGCGCCTTTTGTTTCAGATTTGCCGCGAGTTGCCCGGTAATCAGGCCGGTCAGCAGCATGACTGCGAAGGTGACGAGATATTGGATGTTGTTTACCGCCAGCGAGAAGCGGGGCGGCACGAAGAAAATATCGAACAGCAGGACGCTCAATACCGACGCCCAGACCGCAGCACTCTTGCCGAGCGTGACGGCAATCACCAGCACGGTCAGCAGGAAGAGCATGACAATATTGGCCAGATCCAGGATGTCGAGCAATGGCGTCGCCAGCAGGGTCGTGCCGACACAGGCCGCCAGCGTCAGCAGCGCCCGTTGCCAGCTGCGATACGATTTGAGCGACAAGCTGCCCGAAGTGCCTTGGCTTTTCATGCTGCGTGCCCAGAATGGAATGTCTACAGACTAGATTGGCATGTGTAAAAACACTGATCATTCTGGCGACATCAGCGTAAAAAAGTCGTAAATATTCTGGCTGATAAAGGCGGCTTTGTATTGCTACGGTGCACCGGTTAAAACAGGCAAAAATGAAAAAGGCCGGCTCCTTGTGGGAGTCGGCCTTTATTGCTGCCGGGTGGGGCAGCAATCTAAAAACTAAGTTCTTAGTGGAACTGTTCTTCTTCGGTCGAGCCGGTCAGCGCAGTAACGCTGGACTTGCCACCCTGGATGACGGTGGTGACATCGTCGAAGTAACCGGTACCAACTTCCTGCTGGTGCGAGACGAAGGTGTAGCCACGGTCGCGGGCAGCGAATTCCGGCTCCTGAACCTTCTCGACGTAGGCCGACATGCCGCGGGCAGCGTAGTCCTGGGCCAGATCGAACATGTTGTACCACATGGAGTGGATGCCAGCCAGGGTGATGAACTGGTACTTGTAACCCATGGCGCCCAGTTCCACCTGGAACTTGGCAATGGTGGCGTCGTCCAGGTTCTTCTTCCAGTTGAAGGAAGGCGAGCAGTTGTAGGCCAGCATCTTGCCCGGGTGAACTTTATGCACGGCTTCAGCGAACTTGCGGGCATATTCCAGATCCGGCGTGCCGGTTTCGCACCACACCAGATCGGCATAGTCAGCGTAAGCGATGGCGCGGGAGATCGCCTGGTCCAGGCCCTTGCGGGTCTTGTAGAAGCCTTCGGCAGTACGCTCGCCGGTGATGAATGGCTTGTCGTTTGCGTCGTAGTCGGAGGTCAGCAGGTCAGCTGCTTCGGCATCGGTACGGGCGATAACCAGGGTAGACACGCCATAGACGTCGGCCGCCATACGGGCAGCGATCAGCTTTTGAATCGCTTCGGTGGTCGGAACCAGAACCTTGCCGCCCATGTGGCCGCACTTCTTGACGGAAGCCAGCTGATCTTCCCAATGCACGCCGGCAGCGCCGGAGCGGATCATCGCCTTCATCAGTTCGTAAGCGTTCAGTACGCCGCCGAAACCGGCTTCAGCATCGGCGACGATCGGCAGGTGGTATTCAACGTGACCAGCATCGCCGGCATTGATGTTCTTGGACCACTGGATTTCGTCAGCACGGTTGAATGCGTTGTTGATGCGCTCGACAACCTTCGGCACGGAGTCAACCGGGTACAGGGACTGGTCCGGGTACATGGCGGCGTATTCGTTGTTGTCAGCAGCAACTTGCCAGCCGGACAGGTAGATGGCCTTGATGCCGGCCTTGGCTTGCTGGACGGCTTGGCCGCCGGTCAGGGCGCCCAGGCAGTTGACGTAGGGGGTGTTGTTGACCAGATCCCACAGCTTTTCGGCACCACGCTTGGCCAGGGTGTGCTCAACCTGGAAAGAACCGCGCAGACGGACAACGTCAGCAGCGGAGTAACCGCGCTTGATGCCTTTCCAGCGGGGGTTTTCAGCCCAGTCCTTTTCGAGGGCGGCAATTTGCTGTTCGCGAGTGCTCATTGTGAATTCCTTAAGAGTTTAGTGGGGATTGACGATTTCGCGCCGGGGGTATTTTCACCGCGACGATGGTGAAAGTATAGACATTTTTTTGCGTAGCAGCAACAGTCTTATATAAGACATAAGACTAAAATAATAACTCATATAATCAGTTTGTTAGATACTGTATTTCATATTGTGAAACCGCGCGTGCGTCTGTGAAATAAATGTTCGTCGAGGTGTTGATGACAGATGGCAAATGCTCTATGGGAAGCTGTGCTTTCCCCACTTGACGCGGCTACTTGGTCAGCGTTGAATGCGCCGCAACAGATAAAAAAGGGAGGCATGATGGGGACATTTCGACGGCTGTACGACTGGAACGAACGAACTTTCTGGAATTCGCTGACCAAGAAATTAATGAGTTTCTTGCTGCTTTTCTGTGTCGATCTTGCTTACTTGGGTATTTACTTCCAGCAGAAAAGTGCAGTATCTGAGGAGATGCAGCGTGCCGGCGGCAATGTTGAGGCGCTACAACGCATCTCGAGCAGCATGGATGCCGGGTTGAATCTGATGATCTTCCTGACTGTGTTCGCGTTGTGCTGGAATCTGTTACAAATTCTCTATATCCGTCACCTGATCCTGCGCCCGGTCAAACTGATCTCCGGTATCTTCGACGAAATCGCCCGCGGAGAAGGCGATTTTTCGCGCAATCTGCCGACTATCACGCACGATGAACTGCGGACGCTGGCAGAGTCTTACAACCGCTTTGCCGACAAAATGCGGGAAATTATCAGCGAAGTGCGCAAGATGAGCGTCAACATTGCCTGTGAGGCGGTACAGGTCAAACGAGTTGTTTCGGCAACGGCCGCAACGGCGGGCCAGCAGGGTGAAATCGCCAGTGCGGTTTTTGGTGCCAGCACTGAAGCGGTGCGGGCAATTTCCGAGGTTTCGTCTTCGGCAGAGCTGATTTCGCATTCCACCGAGGCCAACCTGAAAACCGCACGCGCTTCGCTGAACGAAATGCATGAGATCGTCAGTAATGTCCAACTGGTCAGCGACAAGCTTTGCCGATTCAACGAAACGGTAGGGCATTTGGCCGAGCGTTCAAACAGCATCAGGCAGATCGCCGGTTTGATCAAGGATATTGCCGACCAGACCAATCTGCTGGCCTTGAACGCCGCCATTGAGGCAGCCCGTGCCGGCGAAATGGGGCGTGGCTTTGCCGTGGTTGCCGACGAGGTACGAAAACTGGCTGAGCGGGTAAATGTGGCGACTCAGGAGATCACCGACAACATTGGTGGCATGATTTCGCTGGTGCAGGAAACGCAAAGCGAAAACGAGACAATCAACACGGATATTCGTCAGACACGGGTGGTGGTCGAACGCTCTTCGATGGAGTTCAACCGCATGGTGGGCGATTTCGAGCGCACTGGCGACCAGTTGAATCAAATTGGGAGTGCAATTGAGCAGTTGACCGCGACCAATGCCCAGGTGCATGAGGCGGTGAAACAGGTCAACGATTTATCGAAAGAAGTTTCCAGCACCATGAAATCCTCCGAGCAATCGACGGTGAAACTGGGTGTCGCGACGGAAAGTGTTCAGGAACTGGTGTCGCGCTTCAAGATCGGGCGCGGCACCTTCGACCAGAATGTCGATGTCGTAAGAAACTTCCGTGATGCCTTGCAGGAAAAGCTGGCTGCAATGCAGGCCCGTGGCATCAACGTTTTCGACCAAAATTACCGGCCGGTGCCTGGCACCAGGCCACAAAAATACTCAGTGAGTTATGAGCGGGATTACATGACGGATTGCCAAGGCTTGCTGGATGACGCCCTGGCGAAAATGAAGGGTGGCGCTTACGCTGTCGGCGTCGACACCAAAGGCTTTCTAACTGCCCACAATCGGAAATATTCCAAGCCACTGACGGGTGATTATCAGGCCGATCTGGTCGGGAATCGGACCTGTCGAAAGTTTGAGGCACCGACCGAATTGCGTGCGGCGGGCAATACCCAGGCGATGCTCTTGCAAACCTATATCCGCGACACTGGCGAGGTGCTTTGCGATCTGGCGATGCCAATCCATGTCGGTGGCAAACATTGGGGCAATGTGCGCGTCGGTTGCGACAGCAATGTATTCCTGGATACATGAAACACAGGGGTAACCCGAGCCGGGTTATTCCCTGTTGATACAGTTGAAACAGTGCATCGCGACGTTCAGCCCGGCAACAGCGACTTGCTGGATACCAGAATGCCGTCTTCGTCGGTGTAGAGGTATTCGCCGGGATTGAAGGTGACGCCGCCGAAAGTTACGGCAACGTTGCGATCCCCCGCACCCTTCTTGATACTTTTTTGCGGATGCGTGTTCAGTGCCCGGAGGCCGATGTCGATGCCATTGATGTCGCCGGAGTCGCGAATACAGCCATAAACCACGATGCCTTCCCATCCATTTTTTTGCGCCAGGATCGCCAGTTGGTCGCCAACCAGCGCACAGCGCAAGGATCCGCCACCGTCGACAACCAGTACTTTGCCCTGGCCGTTTTCAGCAAAAGCTTCGCGCACCAGTGAGTTGTCTTCAAAAATCTTCAAGGTAACGATCTGGCCGGAAAAGCTTTTGCGGCCGCCATAGCGCTGAAACATCGGGGCAACGACGCGCAATGTTTTGCCGAGTTCGGCTTCAAATTCATCGCAAAGATCGGGGGTTTTGAAAGTCATGGAGGGCTCCCTGGCAGAAAAAAAGCCATGCATCGCATGGCTTGTTGGAATGTGTGGGGTGAAGTTTAAACGACAGCTTCGGATTTTTCTTCCTCGAAATCGAGTTTGATTTTTCCCTCTTTATCCAGGTCGACCGTAACACGACCGCCGTTGGACAGTCGGCCGAACAAAAGCTCGTCAGCCAGCGCTGAACGGATGGTGTCCTGAATCAGGCGGGCCATCGGGCGCGCGCCCATCAGCGGATCGAAACCCTTTTCAGCCAGCATTTCCTTGATTGCCTCGGTAAAGTGAGCCTCAACCTTCTTCTCGTGCAACTGCTCCTCAAGTTGAATCAGGAACTTGTCGACCACGCGCAGAATCACTTCACGGTCAAGCGGCGCGAAGGAAATCGTTGCGTCAAGCCGGTTGCGGAATTCCGGCGTGAACAGGCGCTTGATTTCGGCCATTTCGTCGCCAGACTGCTTGGCATTGGTAAAGCCCATGCTCGACTTCTGCAGGTCGGACGCCCCCGCGTTGGTGGTCATGATGATCACCACGTTACGGAAATCGGCTTTGCGCCCATTGTTGTCGGTCAGCGTCCCGTGATCCATCACTTGCAACAAGATATTGAAGATGTCCGGGTGCGCCTTCTCGATTTCGTCGAGCAGCAAGACGCAGTAAGGCTTCTTGGTTACTGCTTCGGTCAGCAGCCCGCCCTGATCAAAACCGACATAGCCGGGAGGCGCACCAATCAGCCGGGAAACGGCGTGGCGCTCCATGTATTCGCTCATGTCGAAGCGGGCCAACTCGATACCCAGGCAGTAAGCCAATTGTTTGGCGACTTCCGTTTTGCCAACACCGGTCGGGCCACTGAACAGGAAGGAGCCAATCGGCTTGCCGGGATTGCCGAGGCCTGAACGGGCCATCTTGATTGCCTTGGCGAGTGCATCGATGGCTTTTTCCTGGCCAAAAACCACCGCCTTCAGATCCCGGTCGAGATTCTTCAACGCACCCCGGTCATCCAGCGTGACGTGCTGCGAGGGAATGCGGGCGATCTTGGCAACAATTTCCTCAATGTCGGTCTTGTTGATCACCTTCTTTTGCTTTGACTTCGGCAGAATTCGCTGTGCCGCACCGGCCTCATCAATCACGTCGATTGCTTTGTCCGGCAGGTGGCGGTCGGTGATATAGCGCGCCGACAATTCAGCTGCCGAGGAGATTGCGGTAGCTGAGTACTTGATGCCGTGGTGGGCCTCAAAGCGTGCCTTGAGCCCTTTCAGGATCTCGACGGTTTCAGCCACTGACGGCTCGTTAACATCAATTTTCTGGAAGCGACGGGAGAGGGCGCTATCCTTCTCAAAAATTCCGCGGAACTCTGTGTAGGTCGTGGCGCCGATGCATTTCAACTGGCCAGACGAAAGCGCCGGCTTGAGCAGGTTGGAGGCATCAAGCGTACCGCCCGATGCCGAGCCGGCACCGATCAAGGTGTGAATTTCATCAATGAACAGAATCGCATTCGGGTTCTCGCTCAACTGCTTGATGACACCTTTCAAGCGTTGCTCAAAATCACCCCGGTACTTGGTTCCGGCCAGCAGCGATCCCATATCCAGTGAATAAACATTGGCCTTTGCGAGAATCTCGGGAATGTCTCCTTCGACAATCCGGCGAGCCAATCCTTCGGCAATGGCAGTTTTGCCCACACCAGCTTCGCCAACCAGTAACGGGTTGTTTTTGCGGCGACGGCAGAGCGTCTGAATGACCCGCTCAAGTTCCTTGTCGCGGCCAATCAGCGGATCTATTTTGCCTTGGAGCGCCAGGGCGTTGAGGTTGATCGTGTATTGCTCAAGTGGGCCGGACTGTTCCTTTTCCCCGTCAGTTTCCACTTCGCCTTCGGCTGGTGATTTCGGCTGCGGTACCTTGCTGATGCCGTGCGCGATGAAGTTCACCACGTCCAGGCGAGTCACGCCCTGTTTCTGCAGAAAATAAACGGCGTGCGAATCCTTCTCGCCATAAATGGCAACCAGTACGTTGGCACCGTTGACTTCTTTTTTGCCAGAAGACTGGACGTGCAGGATGGCGCGCTGGATAACGCGCTGAAAGCCAAGCGTCGGCTGAGTGTCGATGTCGTCTTCGCCGGATACAGTTGGGGTGTGCTCGTTGATGAAGTTGCCCAAGTCCTTACGCAGCGTATCCGGCTTGGCACCACAGGAACGCAACGCTTCTGCGGCAGAAGGATTGTCAATCAGCGCCAGCAGCAGATGTTCGACAGTAATGAACTCGTGGCGTTTTTGACGCGCCTCGACAAAGGCCATGTGCAGGCTGACTTCGAGTTCCTGGGCAATCATCAATTTTCCTCCATGACGCAAGCAAGCGGATGTTGGTGCCGGCGGGCGAATGCACCCACCTGTTCCACCTTGGTGGCCGCAATATCGCGCGGGAAAACCCCGCATACACCACGTCCTTCATTGTGAACTTTGAGCATGATTCGCGTCGCTTGTTCAGTATCCAGAGAAAAAAATTGCTGCAGAACCACAATGACGAACTCCATCGGCGTGTAATCGTCGTTCAACAACATCACCTTGTACATTTTCGGCGGCTCCAGCTTCGCGCGTTGCGCTGCAAGCTGTCCGTCCTCGTGAATCTTTGTAGCCATAGTTTTGATTCTATACAGTCCAATTCAATCTGCAATAAGAAATATCAGGCTGGGGGGCTCAATTTTCGGGTGAGTTCGAGTAATTATCTGGCGAAGGTTTTGCTGCGCCGCGGAATCGAAACTTGTTGACGACATAATTCAAGTGGCGTAGAACGCAATTGTGTTTGAATTCAAGCTGTAACAAAGTTGCTGCAAGGCGCTGCGTCAGCGAACTCAAACAGGGAGTCGGGGAAACCCGGAAAATCGTTCGTTTTTTGTAAGAAAGTAGCAAACATGGCACTCGGTACTGTCAAGTGGTTCAATGATTCCAAAGGTTTTGGCTTTATCACTCCTGATGATGGCAGCGAAGATCTTTTCGCGCATTTCTCCGCCATTAACATGAATGGTTTCAAGACCCTTAAGGAAGGCGACAAAGTTTCCTTCGAAGTCGTGCAAGGCCCCAAGGGTAAGCAGGCTTCCAACATCCAGAGCGCCTAAGCAACGGATCGTTTGAAATTGAAAGCCCGCCTGATTCAGGCGGGCTTTTTTCTATGGTG
>Ga0138256_10009423_pt1 | contig 10238 bp, 11 predicted proteins | sample KNB2016incub_MG_FD_105486 | JGI IMG/M metagenome (GOLD analysis project Ga0138256, IMG submission 105486) | Active sludge microbial communities from wastewater in Klosterneuburg, Austria - KNB2014incub_MG | ecosystem: Engineered > WWTP > Activated sludge > Unclassified | place: Austria... | reverse complement strand
TTTCGTCATCCTCAAGCTTGTTCAGGCAACATTTGCCGCAGCCGTCGCAGAGCGCTTCCCACTCGTCGGGGTTCAGCGTCTTCAAGGGAAGGGTCCAGAATTCCGGGCGAAGCGTGTTGGTCATGAGGCGATACTTTGGCGAGGGGCAATAGGAAATGGAAGGGGGCAAGCGCCCGCCTTGCCGGCGAGAGCAGCGGTATGGGGAATGCGGATCAGAGCGCGGCGAGGATCGCCCGGGCGCGATCGCAGTCGGCATTCATCTGAGCCATCAGCGCGGGCAGGCCGTCGAACTTCATCTCGGGGCGCAGATAGTCGATGAAGGCGACCGACAGGTGATGGCCGTAAAGGTCGCCTGCAAAGTCGAAGAGGAAGGTTTCGAGGTTGGGCTGGTTTTCCCCGAACATCGGGCGCACGCCAAGGCTGGCCGCGCCGCCGTAGCTGCCCGCCAGCGGGCCGGTCAGCACATCAACCTTCACCGCATAGACGCCAAGGCGCGGCAGGTGCAGCCCGTCGACGGCCATGTTCGCCGTCGGAAAACCAAGCGCCCGCCCGCGTTTTTCGCCGTGGATGATGGCACCTTCGATCCGGTGCCAATGGCCAAGCATCTCGGCAGCATCGCGGGGGCGACCCTCGGCCAGGGCGGAACGGATATTGGTCGAGGAAACTTCAAGCCCTTGAAACTTCACAAGTTCGGCGACAGTGACGCCAAAGCCATGGCTTGCCCCCATGGCGCGCAAAGTCTCGGCGGTGCCTTTACGGCCCTGGCCAAAGCAGAAATCGGCGCCCACGGTGACATGGCTGACGCCAAGCCCCTTGACCAGAACATCAGTGACAAACGTTTCGGCGGTCATGCTGGCGAGGCGCCCATCAAACGGCAGATGATAAAGCTGCTCGACCCCCAGTTTTTCCAGCCGGTGGGCGCGGGCCTCGGTGTTCATCAGCCGGAAGGCAGGGGCGGCAGGGGCGAAATATTGCCTTGGGTGCGGCTCGAACGTGACGATGCCCAAGGGACGTCCGGCGACGGCGGCCTTGGCGATCACGGCTTGATGGCCCAGATGCACCCCGTCGAAATTGCCCATCGCGACCGAGGCGTTCCGGTCGGCGGGGCTGATGTCTGTCCAGTGATTGTGCGTCCGCATCAGCCCCTTGATCCGCATTCTGAGGGCGGACCGTCCGCCTAGTCGAACTTGCGGCTGGGCGCCAGTACCAGCGCCTCGCCCTTCAAGACGACCGTATCGCCCACTGCGCAGTGGGTTTCAAGGGTCACCCGGCGCCGGGCATGGTCGATGGCTGTGACTTTCACTTCGGCATAGACGGTATCGCCGGGGCGGACGGGGGCCATGAACTTCAGGGTCTGGCCGAGATAGACGGTGCCATGGCCTGGAAGCTGTTCGCCGATCACGGCGGAGATCAGCCCAGCGGTCAGCATTCCATGGGCGATGCGGCCCTGAAAGATCGTGTCCTGGGCATAGGCATCGTCAAGATGCACGGGATTGCGGTCGGTCGAAACCTCCGCAAAAAGTTCGATGTCACGGTCGGTGACCTGTTTTTGTAGGTAACGGACCATGCCGATTTCCAGATCCTCGATGCAGATGGTTCCGCGTGGCTGATTGTCGAGCATCATGTCGATTCCCGTGTTGACTGCGTTGCAGCATAGCGGATGCTGCGGTGCAGCGCAATCCATTTGGTAATTTATGTGCTGATATGTGACCAAAGTGGCAACAATATTGCTGCGCGGCCGTCGGATAGTTCCATTTCGGACGAGCGGACGGTGGGTGGGTGCTGCGCTCCCACCCCCTCCCATGGGACAAGTACTGACAGCAAATGAAGGAAAGACAGATGGTTAACGCAGGCGGCCGATCGCATAGGCGGGCGACATCTGCTGATCTTCCAGCCAGCGGTCGAGAAGGGCGGGCGCGGGGTTCTCGACATCCGGGCCAAATTCCTCGGCCGCGAGGCCGCCGGTCACAAAAAGTGCGTCGATGCCTTCGCCCATCGCGCCCTGAATGTCGGTGGCGATACCGTCCCCGATGGCCAGAATGCTGCCAGTGTCGGGTTGATGGCCGGTTAAGGCGGAGAGCCTGCGGCGGGCGAGGTCATAGATCGGCGGATGAGGCTTGCCGAAATAAAGGCTCTCGCCACCCATTTCGCTGTAAAGTACGGCAAGCGCGCCCGCGCAATAGATACGCCGGTCGCCGTAATCGACCACCAGATCGGGATTGGCGCAGAGGAGTTTCAGCCCCCGCGCCTTGGCATGGAGGAAGCGGGCGCGGTAATCTTCGGGCACTTCGTTCAGCTCATCGAAGGGACCGGTGCAGACGATGCCCTCGGCCTCTTCCAACGCCACGCGGGTGATGGTGGATGCGGGGGCGTCCTGGGGCAAGTCATTGAAAAAACCATCATCCTTGTCGGGGCCAAGGTGCCAGACCCGGGTTCCGACCGCGCCCGACAGCATGGCATATTGCGCCGCGTCGCCCGAGGAGACGATCAGATCCCAGGCGTCGCGCGGCACGCCCATCCGGTCCATCGAGGCCATGACGAATTTCGAGGGGCGCGGCGCGTTGGTGAGAAGGACGACGCGACCGCCCTTTTGCCGGAAAGCCTGCAGTGCGGCGACAGCCGGGGCGTAGGGGGCGTGGCCGTTGTGCAGGCATCCCCAGAGGTCGCAAAAGAGCGTGTCGTAGCTTTCGGCCACTTCGGAGAGATTGGCGATGATGCGGGTCATATCTACCTGAAATGGCTGGAAATGTCGGGTATTCCCCACGTATGCTGAACGTATTCCAAACGTATTCCAACATGGGGGCGCGGAAGCGGGCCGCCGGATGGGTCCGGCGACCCGAAAAGATCACATTTTGAGTGCGGGGATGATCTGCTTTTTCCGGCTCATGATGCCGGGCAGGACCACCGTGTCGCCAGAGACCTTACAGGGGAAGGAGGCTTCGGCGATGTGCTTCACGAGATCGTTCGGAACCAGCAGCGTCGCCTCTTCCTTCAAGATGTCGACGACGAAGAGGAGAACCTGATCGGCGCCATCTTCGCGTGCGACGGCTTCCATCGACTTCATCAGGCTGGCCTTGCGGTCAAGGATCAGCTTGGGCGCTGTGGTTTCCAGAACCGAGACGCGCAGGTCCTTCCCTTCGACGGTATATTCCTTGCTGTCCATGCGCAGCAGTTCCGCGTCGGAGAAAGCGCCGACATCGGATTTGGCTTCGAAGAGTTTGGAAGCATAGTCGGGGATCGCGATGCCAAGATCACGGGCCAGGGTTTCGGCCACGGTCCGGTCATGGTCGGTCGTGGTCGGGCTGCGGAATTCGAGCGTGTCGGACAGGATGCACGAGAGCATCAGCCCCTTGACCCATTTCGGCATCTTTGCCGCGTCAGCGCCCATAATATCATGCATCACGGTTGCCGTGCAGGCCAGCGGGCGGATGACGACATCGATCGGCCCCTTGGTTTCCAGCCCGCCGACCAGTTTGTGATGGTCGATGATGGCCTGGATATCCAGCGCGTTGATGTTGGCGGGCAGTTCGGCGGGGTTGTTGGTGTCGACGATCACCGCCTTGGTGCCGTCTGCAATCTCGGTCACGATGCGCGGCTTGGGGCAATCCCAGTGCTTCAGCACGAAGGCGGCTTCGGTGTTCGGTTCGCCCAGCAGCACCGCTTCGGCTTTGGTGCCGCGGATTTCGTTCAGATACCAGGCCCAGATGATGGGTGAGCCGGTCGAGTCGGTGTCGGGGGATTTGTGGCCGAAAACCAGGGTCGTCATGGGGAGCGTCCGTTCTGCAAAGGGATTTTCGCGCGCCTTATAGGCCGCCCGACAGGGATTGTCACCCGGCAGAAACCAAGCCGTCAGCTGTAGAAGGCCGGGGCTTTGCGCAGCCCCCGCCATTGTGCGGGATCGTGGCCATAGATCAGCGTGGCGCCCTGTGCGGCTTGCAGCGCGAAAAGCGCCTTGGCCGACCGGGCTGCGGCAACGGGGTCTTTGGCATCGGGGAAGCCTTCGTCCGGTTCCGAGGCGCGGTTGATGGCGTCGGCGGCCAGCAGCAGGGATTGGCCGGAGGGCAGGGTGACAAGGGCGGACAAATGGCCGGCCGTATGGCCCGGTGTGGGGATCAGGGTCAGGCCGGGGCAGATCTCAGAAGGGCCGTCGATCAGGTGATAGCGGGCGGGCGGCCAGTCCATCGGGCGGACGTCGAAGAAATAGCAGGGCTTGGGGTCGGACCGTTCGGTACGGGTCATGTAGATTGAGCAATGGGCGAAAAGGGGCAGCGATCCGACATGGTCGATATGGCCGTGGCTGAGCACGACATGGGTGATATTGGCGGGGGTCAGCCCCAGAAGCGCCAGTTGGCCCGCGGCGGTCTGGCGGGCCGAAAAACCGATGAAGGCGCCAAAGCGGGCCAGATTGTCGCGCGCAGCGGTGGGGCCGGGGGCCGTGGCATAGTCGGGCGGAAAGCCCGTGTCGAAGAGGATGCGCGCGCCCTGATTGGTTTCCAGCAGAAAGCCGGGGATGCCGATGGTCCGCAGGCCGGGGCCAACGTCAAAGAGGCCGAAATCGAGAACATAAAGCCGGGTGATCCGCCCCTGCGGCGGGGGGGCGGGCGGGGTCATCAGAACTCTTCCCGGGTCAGGCTGTAGCCATCCTGGGCCAGCAGGCTCAGCAGCCCCTGTTCGCCGCCCAGATGCGCCGCGCCGACGGCCACCACCAGGGTCTTGCCGGGTGCGGCCTTGGCCAGCACCTCGCGCCAATGCTGGTTGCGGTTGGTCAGGAGCATGGCTTCCATCTGCGCGAACTCACGGACGGTCTGTTCGCGGTCTTCGGCCTCGCTCAGGGCGGTCAGGCGGCTGAATTCCCACAGTTCGCGGTGACTTTCATTGAAATAGCTCGTCAGCATGGTGGCGAATGTGTCTTCGGCGCTGGTGGCTTGCGACAGCGACAGGCGGATCATGGCGATCTCATCCTCGGGCGTCATGCCGGAAAAGACCTGAAAGACCGTGTCAAAGGGTTCAAGCGCGAGGGTGGGCACGCCTTCTTCCTGCGCAATCGCGCCGATCAGGTGATCAAGCCCTTCGGCGCCGTTCAGACTGTCGGTCATGGCGCAGGGCGGGATGCCCAGAAGCATCGTCACATACCAAGGACGGAATTTGGACACCATGAAGGGCGGGACGCCGCGGTCGGACATTTCGGCCGACAGAAGGTTCCATTCCGCGGGCGAGAGGCGTTCCGGCAGGGTCGGGCCGGAGGTGACCATCATCGCCGGATCGCGGGCGAGCGCGTCCTTGATCTCTGCGATCTCCTTCTCGGTCGCTTCCAGATAGACGGTGTCGGCGACGGCGATCAAGGGCGTCAGCCGGTCGGCGATCGGCTCCATACGCGGATCGTAAAGATGGAGCGTGCCGATCACGTCGATGGTGCTTGCCCCCTTCACCGCGCGCCAGTGGTTGCCGACCGGATAGGGGCTGGCGGCGATGGCCTGATCCAGCGCGGCGCGCTGGTCGGCCGGCAGGTCCGGCAACAGATCACGTCCGTCGCAGCGTGCGGCAAGGGCGGGCTGGGTCAGGGCAAGACAGACCGGCAGGGCGAAAAGCAAAAGGTAAAACGGACGCATCATGCTGTCAGCCTGCCACGGGCGGGGGCGATTGGCCATCCCGGTTATCGGCGAATTTTCGGACCGGAGCTGTTGACAGGTTCACGCGCGGAGCCTAATTAGCGCATCGTTAGCACTCGCTATCATAGAGTGCTAATTCCATTTGAACCTGGAAACCCAAGGGAGTGTTACCAGATGGCTTTCAAACCGCTGCATGACCGCGTTGTCGTCAAGCGCATCCAGTCCGAGGACAAGACCAAGGGCGGTCTGATCATCCCCGATAGCGCCAAGGAAAAACCGGCCGAGGGCGAAGTTGTCGCCGTGGGCGCCGGTGCGCGCAAGGATTCGGGCGAACTGATCCCGATGTCGGTGAAGGCGGGCGACCGCATCCTGTTCGGCAAATGGTCGGGCACCGAAGTGACGCTGAACGGCGACGAACTGCTGATCATGAAGGAATCGGACATTCTCGGCATCATCGCCTGAGAACGCTGTCCATTCCTGTCCTGAAACATATTCTGAGGAGAAGCCAAGATGGCTGCTAAAGACGTACGGTTTGACAGCGATGCCCGCGACCGCATGCTGCGCGGCGTCAATATCCTTGCCGATGCGGTCAAGGTGACGCTGGGCCCGAAAGGCCGCAATGTCGTGATCGAGAAATCCTTCGGCGCACCGCGCATCACCAAGGACGGTGTAACGGTTGCCAAGGAAATCGAACTGGCCGACCGGTTCGAGAACATGGGCGCCCAGATGGTGAAGGAAGTCGCTTCCCGCACCAATGACGAAGCGGGCGACGGCACCACCACCGCGACCGTTCTGGCCCAGGCCATCGTCAAGGAAGGCATGAAGGCCGTTGCCGCGGGCATGAACCCGATGGACCTGAAGCGCGGCATCGACATGGCAACCGCCAAGGTCGTGGAAGCGATCAAGGCCGCGTCGCGCAAAGTCACCGACAGCGCCGAAGTTGCACAGGTCGGCACGATTTCCGCCAACGGCGAAGTCGAGATCGGCCGCCAGATCGCTGACGCGATGCAGAAGGTCGGCAACGAGGGTGTGATCACCGTCGAAGAAAACAAGGGTCTTGAGACGTCGACCGACGTCGTCGAAGGCATGCAGTTCGACCGTGGCTATCTGTCGCCCTACTTCGTGACAAATGCCGACAAGATGATCGCCGATCTGGAAGACGCCTACATCCTGCTGCACGAAAAGAAACTGTCGTCGCTGCAGCCGATGGTTCCGCTGCTGGAAGCGGTGATCCAGTCCCAGCGTCCGCTGGTGATCGTCGCTGAAGATGTCGAAGGCGAAGCGCTGGCGACCCTCGTCGTCAACAAGCTGCGCGGTGGTCTGAAGATCGCCGCTGTGAAGGCGCCGGGCTTTGGCGACCGTCGCAAGGCGATGCTGCAAGATATCGCCATCCTGACCGGTGGCCAGGTGATCAGCGAAGATCTGGGCATGAAGCTGGAAAATGTCGGCATCGACATGCTGGGCCGCGCCAAGAAAGTCTCGATCACCAAGGACAACACCACCATCGTTGACGGTGCTGGCGAGAAGTCCGAGATCGAAGCCCGCGTTGGCCAGATCCGCGCGCAGATCGAGGAAACCACCTCGGACTATGACCGCGAGAAGCTTCAGGAACGTGTGGCCAAACTTGCGGGCGGCGTGGCCGTCATCAAGGTCGGCGGCATGACCGAGATCGAAGTGAAAGAGCGCAAGGACCGTGTGGATGACGCGCTGAACGCCACCCGTGCGGCGGTTCAGGAAGGCATCGTTGTCGGCGGCGGCGTGGCGCTGGTGCAGGCTTCGAAGAAGCTGGTGGGCATGACCGGGGCGAACGCCGACCAGACCGCTGGCATCGTGATCGTGCGCAAGGCACTGGAAGCGCCGCTGCGTCAGATCGCGCAGAACGCCGGTGTGGACGGGTCGGTCGTGGCCGGCAAGGTTCGCGAATCCGACGATCCGAAGTTCGGCTTCAACGCCCAGACCGAAGAATATGGCGACATGTTCAAGTTCGGCGTCATCGACCCGGCCAAGGTCGTGCGCACCGCGCTGGAAGATGCGGCATCGGTCGCGGGTCTGCTGATCACCACCGAAGCGATGATCGCCGAAAAGCCCAAGGACAATGCACCTGCCGGTGGCGGCATGGGCGGCGGCATGGGCGGCATGGACGGCATGATGTGATCATCCCCTAACAGGGACGGTCCAAGGGGCGCCTTCGGGCGCCCCTTTTTCTTTGTCGTGGGGCCGGTCCGGTCTTAAGCTGCGGTCATGCGCCTTCTTCTGCTCACCGCTTTGACCATGGTGGCCTTTGCCGCCAATTCGGTCCTGAACCGGATGGCTATCTTCGGACAGGGCATGGACCCGTTGGACTTTGCCGCGATCCGGCTGGGCGCGGGGGCGGGCGTGCTTTGGGCGCTGGTCTGGCTTTCGGGTGGGCGACTGGTGCTGAGCGGGCCCTTGCGGTGGCGCGGCGCGGCGAGCCTCTTGGTCTATATGGTCGGCTTTTCGCTGGCCTATCTGGCGCTCGGTGCCGGTTTGGGCGCGTTGATCCTGTTTGCAAGCGTCCAGATCACCATGTTTGCCGGAGCGCTGCTGGCGGGCGAGAGGGTGCCGTCGCGCCGTTGGCTGGGTGCGGCCATCGCGATGGGCGGGTTGGCGTGGCTCTTGTGGCCGCACGAGGCGCAGCGGATTTCGGTCGCCCCGGCAGCATCGATGGCGCTGGCCGGTGCCGGTTGGGGGATCTATTCGCTGATCGGGCGGCGCGAGATTGATCCGCTGGCGGCGACGGCGGCGAACTTCCTGTTGGCCGCACCGATGGCGGCACTGGCCGCACTGGTCCTGCCCGCGCTGGAGGGCGGCGCGGGGCTGAGCCTGGCCGGTGTCGGGCTGGCCTGCCTGTCGGGGGCCGTGACGTCAGGGATGGGGTATGCGCTTTGGTATCGGCTGCTGCCCGCGCTTGGGGCGACGCGGGCCGGTGTGGCACAGCTGACGGCGCCGGTCATTGCGGCGGCGGGCGGGTTGGCATTTTTGGGGGAAATGCCGGACATGGCCTTCCTTGTTGCGTCGGTTCTGGTTCTGGGAGGTGTTGCCTTATCGGTCATGCCGGGGCGACGAGCCGCGCGGTGACGGGCCTATGCGCAAGGGCTGCGAAGGGCGGCGGCCCGCGTTCAGGAAGCGCTGAGCGTCTTGCCCATCCGTCGGGCCATTTGGGTTTTTGTGCCCAACGTCACCGGCCGGTCGGTCAGGATGGTGGTGAAGCCCTCGCGTTCCCAGAAGGCGCGGCCGCGCGGGTTGGCCTCAAGGACGGCGAGGTAAATAGCCTTGCAGGCGCGGGCAATCGCTTCACCCTCGATATGGCGGAGCAGGCGGGCACCTGCGCCCTTGCCGCGTGCGGCGGGCGAGATGATCATCAAACCGAGGTAGGCATCGTCCGGTTCGGGGAAGCCGAACCCGGTTTCGGCGAGTGCGATTAGTCGCGCCCCGTCGAAGAGCCCGATCCGAAGCGAGGCATCCGGGTCGCAGCCGGGCGGAGTGTCGGTGAAGAATTCCTCCGTGACCGCGGGGCCGGGGGCTTCGCCGCGTTCTAAGGTGATGTAGTCGCGGGCGTCCTGAAAGAAGGCGTCGACCTGCGCGCGGTCCGGTACAGGATGAAGGGCGCGGATGATCATGCGAGCGGCCGGATGGCGAGTATTTCCAGGTCCAGTGCGCCCGCAGGCCGCCGCCAGGTGACCAGATCACCCGGGGCCGCCCCGATCAGGGCGCGGGCCAGCGGCGACTGCGGGGCGATACGGTTCAGGCTGGCGTCCGCCTCATCCTCGCCCACGATTTCATAGGTGGCCTCGCGGCCCTCTTCATCGGCTACGGTAACGGCGGTGGCAAAGGCGGCCTCGCTTGGGGCATCGGGCGGGGGCACAAGGATCGCGCTTTTCAATCGCGCCTCCAGATAGCGGATATCCCGTTCGGCGGCCTTTTCGGGCAGCCGGTCCAACCGCTCCGTGCGGGCCTTGAGCGCGGCGAGCGTGGTCTGCCGGTCTGCCAGCCGGTCGCGCAGCGCCTGAAGGCCGCGCGGGGTCACATAGTTCGGATGGGCGGAGATCGGCAGGTCGGGCAGGGGTTCATTGTCCGGTCCGTCCTCCTTCACGAAGGCGCGGCTCATGCGACGATCACCTCCAACGGGTCGTAATGGGCGGCCGTGCCGGGGCTGAAGGCCACGGCAGGCAGGCTGTCGGGTTTCAGCCGGATCGCCGCAAGATCCTCAGGCGCAAAGAAGCGCCGGTCGGTCACGACACCTGCGGGGTCAAGCCAAGCCGGATTGATCTGGCCCGCGATGATCCTGGCGCGAAAGAAAAGATCGACCTGATGAAAGCCCGATTTTGGATCATGGAATTCATTGACAAGAGCGAGGGGGCCGACATCGATCCTCAAGCCGGTTTCCTCATGAACCTCGCGCTTCAGATTATCGCTCAGCGACTGTCCCGCCTCGACGCCACCACCGGGCGCGCACCACAGGTCCGAGATGCCACCCGGATAGGCATTGACCAGCAAAAGCCGCCCCTCATGCAGAAGGATGGCGCGGGCGGCAAGACGGGGCGAACGGCTTTTCATGGGGCAAAGACTGCCCGCTCGCCGGGGGGAGTGCAAGCGCTCTGGTCCCTT
>Ga0138256_10009421_pt1 | contig 10239 bp, 10 predicted proteins | sample KNB2016incub_MG_FD_105486 | JGI IMG/M metagenome (GOLD analysis project Ga0138256, IMG submission 105486) | Active sludge microbial communities from wastewater in Klosterneuburg, Austria - KNB2014incub_MG | ecosystem: Engineered > WWTP > Activated sludge > Unclassified | place: Austria... | reverse complement strand
CGGGAGTTGATGCAGGCGGTGGCGCGGTCTCCGGTCCTTCTGTGCCTGGCGCCTGGAGGCGCGCACCGGCAACGCTTTCGAGCGGGAGGCCGGTGGTGCTGGTGAAGAGTTCGTGGAGTGGCGGCGGGGTTATCCCGGCGCCAACCTGGACGAGGATGACGCGCTGGTAGGGAGAGGGTGTGTTGCGCGGCTGGAAAGGCCCCCACTGGGGACCAGTGGTGGTGGAGATGAGCAACCCAGTTGTGCCCGCACCAAAAAGGAGCGAGGCAAGGACGAGTGGCGCCCTGGCTCGAATCCGCGCGAACATGAGGCCTCCCCTGCTGCCTGCGCACGTTGTAACCCCTCTGTATGGGGAATTGCAAGGCTGTGTAAACGAATTGACATTCATTGAGGGGATTTGGCACCCGGCCCATGAAGGTCCTTCCGTGGCTACCGCGGGGGAATGCTTGCAATTCGACCGGCCAGAACCTAACGTTAACGTGAGTGTTAGAAGAAGAGAGAGAACCAGACTTACGCTAAGACCAGAACGAGACCCGGACCGTGTCAAGCGCTCCGAACAGACGCGGCTTCAACGCCAGCAGCCTCAGCGGCCTGCCTGGCCAACCTTCAGGCGCATCATCGCGCTGCACCGCGCCCACGCCGGGACGGTCGCGCTGCTGGTCGGCATCATCGTTTCGTCGGCGCTGGTCGGGCTCGGACCGGCCTACCTGCTCCAGCGGATCGTCGATGATGCACTGCCCACGGCGACGAGTGGGGGCAATGGCGAAACCCTGAATTCCCTGATCCTGCTGATGGTTGCCCTGGTGGGCATCGGCGCGGTGTTCGGGGTGTTGCAGGGTTACCTGGCCAATGTGATTGGCCAGACGATCATGTTCGACCTCCGGCGGGGGCTCTACCGGCACCTGACGGGGATGTCGCTGCGCTGGTTCACGGCGAACCGCACGGGCGAAGTGCTTTCCCGGGTGACGAACGACGTTGGGGCGGTGCAGAACGCGGTAAGCGAGACGCTCACGGGGATCGTTGGGAATCTTATCATCGTGACGACGACGTTCGGGCTGATGCTGTTCCTCGATTGGCGGCTGGCGCTGTTTTCGGTGGCGTTCATCCCGGTTTTCCTGTTCCCGGCGCGGCGGGTGGGGAATGTGCAGCGCGATCTGCTGGCGCAATCGCAGGAGCAGCTGGCGAATCTGAACACGCGCATGCACGAGACCCTCTCGGTGAGCGGCGCGCTGTTGATGAAGACGTTTGGCCGCCAGCAGATGGAGTACGAGCGGTTCGAAGAGACCGCGAGCGAGATCCGGCGGCTGAACATCCGGCGGGCGATGGTTGGGCGGGGGTTCATGGTGGCGATGGGCCTGTTCACCTCGCTGGCGCCGGCCATCGTGTACTGGTATGGGGGCCACCGGGTGATCGGCGGCGAGGCGTCGCTGGGCACGGTGGTGGCGACGGCGAGCCTGCTCGGGCGGATGTTCCAGCCGGTGAACCAGCTGATGAGTATCAATCTCACGCTGATCAGTTCGCTGGCGCTGTTCGAGCGGATCTTCGATTACTTGGACCTGGACCACGAGATTGCGGACCGGCCGGGAGCGATCGCACTGGAGAATGTGCACGGCGAGGTGCGGTTCGAGGATGTGCACTTTGGCTACCGGAAGGACACGCCGGTGCTGAGCGGGATTTCGTTCGCGATCCCGCCGGGGAAGTTCGGGGCGCTGGTCGGCCATTCGGGGGCGGGCAAGACGACGACGGCCTACCTGCTGCCGCGCCTCTACGATGTGGACGACGGGCGCATCACGATCGACGGGCACGATATCCGGGATGCAACCCTGGAGTCGCTGACGGCCTGCATCGCGATGGTGAACCAGGAGCCGTACCTGTTCCACGACACGATCCGGGCGAACCTGCGCTACGGGGCGCCGAACGCGACGGATGCGGAGATCGTGGACGCCTGCCGGGCGGCCAATATTCATGACTTCGTTGCCGGGCTGCCCTATGGCTACGACACGATCGTTGGCGAGCGGGGCTACCGGCTTTCGGGCGGCGAGAAGCAGCGGGTATCGATCGCGCGGGCGCTGTTGAAGGACCCGGCGATCCTGGTGCTGGATGAGGCGACTTCGAGCGTGGATACGCACACGGAGCGGATCATCCAGGATGCGCTCGCCCACCTGACGCGGGGGCGAACGGTGCTGGCTATCGCGCACCGGCTTTCGACGATCCTGGCGGCGGATGTGATCCTGGTGCTGGACCATGGGCGGCTGGCGGAGCGGGGAACGCACGCGGAGCTGATGGCGCGGGGCGGGCTCTACGCATCGCTCTACAACGAGCAGTTCGCGGACCGGGCAGGGGCTGCGGCGGGGGGCTGACGGCTCGGGCAATTCCTGGTTTCACGATATCTCCGGATCCGCCCGGGTGGCGCGGAAGCGGAAGCCGCGCTCAAAGTACACCCTTTGCGTCGAGATTAGGACATGCTAATCTGCGGGCAGTGGAGGTACTTATGGCACTGGCGACTGACCAACTCATCCCCGGGGAGCACCTGGCCAGCGAACGGATGCCGGGCCACTGGCTGCTGGCGCGCCTGGGCAAGAAGGTGCTGCGGCCCGGTGGGCGGGAGCTGACCAACAAGCTGCTCGCTTCGCTGGAAATCGGGGCAGGGGACGATGTTGTCGAGCTGGCCCCGGGCCTGGGTTCGACGACCGAGCTGGTGCTGCGCCGGAACCCGCGGAGCTACACGGGAGTCGACCGCGAAGCCGTGGCTGCCGAGCGCGTGGCGAAGATCATGCCCGGGCCCAACCGGAAGGTGCTGCAGGCCTCGGCGGCGACCACGGGCCTGCCCGATGCAAGTGCTGATGTGGTGTTCGGCGAGGCCTACCTGACGATGCAATCAGCCCTGCAGAAGCGGCGGATCGTGGCGGAACTGGCGCGGATCGCCCGGCCGGGGGCGCGGTTTGGCCTGCACGAGATCGCATTCGCCCCGGAAGACATCGATGCGGAACGCTGCGCGAAGGTCACGGCCGACCTGGCGGGGTCGATCCATGTCCAGGTGGCGCCGTTGACGTTGGGGGCATGGCGCGAGTTGCTCGAAGCGGCCGGGTTCGAGGTGGGCGAGACGTTCACGGCGCCGCTGCACCTGCTGGAGCCGCGGCGGCTGGTGGCTGATGAGGGCCTGTTCGGCGCGCTGCGCTTCGCGAGCCGCGTGGCGCGCCAGCCGGATGCGCGGAGGCGGGTGATGGCGATGCGGCGGGCGATGCGCTCGAACGCGGCGAATCTCCAGGCCTGCGCCATCGTGGCGACGCGGCGGGAAGGGTGAAGCGGGTGGACCGGCGGGCGGTCCTCGGCGTGTGCGGGGCGCTGGCACTGGCGCTCGCCGGCTGTGCCGCTTATGCGGCCTGGCCGCGCGGCAGCTCGCCGATCACGGAGGCGGAGGCAATCGAGGCGTTCCGCGCGCGGTCGGGCGAGGGGACGGCATCGGGGGGGACAGCGGCTGACGCGGCGGTGGCGCCTTCGCTCCCCGCGCCCGGGGTGTACCGCTACACGGCGGTGGGGGAGGAGGAGGTGAAGCTGGGCGTCCTTCCCGCGGAGACGCGTGTCTATCCGGAGACGGTGACGGTCACGGTGGTGGATGCCGGGGACGGGTGTTTCACGGCTTCGCTCAACCTGCTGGAGCAGCACACGGAAGAGACCATCTACTGCACCGGGCCGGCGGGTGAAATCCGGATTGCAGGGCACCGCAAGCACCAGCAGGTTGGCGCGATGAGCCCGACGGCCACCATGGACTGCGACCCGGCCGCGATCCTGCGGGAGGGGGAGGGCGTGCTGCCCATGGCGTGCACCCTTGCGCTCGCAGCCGGGCCGGCGAACCTGAAGGCGGAGGTGGCCGGGTCGGCGACATCACGCGGGGCGATGACGGTGCGGGTCGATGGCCAGGAGGTGGAGGGCGTGGAGGTGGAGATCGCCTATCGGCTTTCGGGCGACATTACGGGCGCGTGGACCGAGCGCCTGACGTTCGCGCGCGAATCGCTGGTGCTTCTCTCGATCGAGCGGGAGCTTTCGATGAACGGCCTTGCCGCGTTTACCGAGCACTCGGAACTGGTGCTGGCGAGCCTGGAACCGAAGCGCTGACGGGTGGTCCTTAGCGGCCGCCGGCGGGCCGGGGCGCTTCGCGGCGGCGGTCCTGCGTCTGGGGGTTGGCGCGGCGGTCCTGGAGCACTGCCTCGGAGCGCCCGAAAAACTGGAGCAGAATGACGAGCACGACGACCACCGCACCGAGAATGGAGAGGGTTTCCTGGATGCCGATGTGATCGGCGAGGATGCCGATGGGGAGGGCGGCGAGGCCGAACATGCTCCAGCTGAGCATGGAGATGGACTGGACGCGGCCATGGTAGGCGGAATCGGTGGTGGACATGGTGAGGGAGTTGTTCATGCCCTGGAATCCGCTGGCAAGGGCCCCGACGGCGAGCATGGCGAGGAGGCCGATCGGGAAGGTTGGGGCGAGGCCCAGGACGACAAGCGCGAGGCCGAATCCGATCGCGAGGAGCGGCTGTGCGACCCAGGCTTTCTTGCTCCCGGCGTAGGTGGCGACGAAGACGGTCGCCACGACTGCGCCGACCGCGCCAGCCGATTGGAGCAGGCCGAGCCCGCCCGAGCCGACGCCATAGACATCCTTCGCGACAGAGGGGAGGAAGGACTGGTAGGGGAAGCCGACCATGATGACGGCGAATGAGGTGAGGATGAGGAGAAGGATCGAAGGGCGCCCGGCCACGTAACGCAGGCCATCGGCCATATCGGCGAGGGGGGAGACCTGGGTTTCGCGAGGAGTCGGATTTCCCGGTGGGAGGCGGAGCATGGTGGCCATGGCGATGAAGAAGCCGGCGGTGGTCATGAAGTAGACGCCGCCGGTGCCGATGAAGGAGACAGCGATAAAGGAGCCGGCGAGCGATGGGCCGATGACGCGCGTGCTGTTCATGCTGAGTTGCTGGAGGACAACGGCATTGCCGATGGAATCGCGCCCGACGAGATCGCCGATGAAGGCCTGGCGCGCGGGGCCGACGAAGGCGAAGCCGGCGCCCTGGACCACGCCTGCGACGATGAGCATCCAGTATTCGAGCTGGCCGAGTTCGATGGTGACGGCGACCCAGGCGGAGTTGAGGGCGATGATGCTCTGGCAGATGACGAGCAGGCGGCGCTTGGGCAGGCGGTCGGCGAGGACGCCGCCCCAGAGGCCAAGAATGAGCTGGGGGACGCCGAAGGCGAGCATGACGCCGCCGAGGGCGCTGTTCTTGCCAGTCAGATCGAAGGCGAGGTAGCCGCGTGCGATCACCTGCATCTGCATACCGAGGAACGAGAAGAGCGTTCCGATCCAGAGCAGGCGGAACTGGCGGTTTTCGAGCGCGTAGAACGTCCGGCGGAACCAGTCGGCCAGGCTGTTACCCTCACCCTCACGTCAAGGAATGGTTCGAGCCTAGCACACGATAGAGCGGGGGCCTATCCGCGTTCGGCGGCGAGCGGGAGGCGGACGTGGAAGGTGGTCCCCTTGCCGGGTTCGGATTCGACGGAGATGCGGCCGCCGTGGGCCTCGGTGATCCATTTGCCGATGGCGAGCCCGAGCCCGGTGCCGCCTTTGCCACGGGTGCGTTCGGCATCGGCGCGGAAGAAGCGCTCGAAGATGCGCTTCTGGTCGGCCGGGGCGATGCCATCGCCATCATCGCTGACGGTGAGCTCCGCGCGGTTGCCCTCTGTGGTGCAGCGGATGCGGACGTGGCCGCCTTCGTGGGCGTACTTCAGGCTGTTGTCCACGAGGATCAGGAGGAGCTGGCGGAGGCGGGCGCGATCGCCGCTGACGCGCGCGGGGTGGGTTTCGATGGCGAGGCCGACGCCGAGGAGGTCGGCGAGGGCGCCCATATCGCGTACGACTTCGGCGGTGAGCTCGCCGAGGTCGAGGGGTTCGAGGAGGAGGTTGGCGCGGCCTTCATCGGCGCGGGCGAGGGTGGTGAGGTCGCCGACGAGGACGGTGAGGTGGTCAAGCTCGGTGGCGATCGCCTCGGCCTGGTCGAGGTGGGATTCGATGTTGCCTTCGGGGTCATCGAGGATGAGGGCGCTGTTGGCCTTGGCGACGGCGAGGGGGGTGCGAAGTTCGTGCGAGGCATCGGAAACGAAACGGCGCTGGGATTCGAGCGCGTGACGAATCGGCGTGAGGGTGCGCCCGGCGAGCCAGAAGCCGATGGCTATCGAGGCGCCAAGACCGATCATTCCGCCGTAAAGGAAGACCATCCGGAGCGTATCAAGCTGGTGCTGGACGAGGCGGAGCGAACGGCCGACGGCGAGGTAGGTCCCATCGCCGAGCGGGCGGATGGCCACGCGGTAGTCGGCGTCATCGCCAGAGACATGCTGGATCGGTTCATCAGACGAATCGCGGGCGGCGCCGGCGAGATCGATGCCTTCGACGTTGACGCCGCGCGGGTTGAAGAGGACAGCGCCGGAGGCATCGAAGGCGAGGTAGAAGACATCGCTGGAGAGGACCGCCAGGCGGTCGCCGTCGTGTTCGGCTTCTTCATGGTCATCGTCGCCGCGATCGCGATCGAGTTCGGGGCGGACTTCGCTGAAGATGAAGCCCTCGAGCTGGGAGGAGGCCAGGCGGAGGCTGTCGTCGATCTCTTCGTTGAGGTCGTTGCGGATGAGGACATAGACGACCGTGCCGATGCCGGCAAGGGTGGCGACGAGGGCCGCGGCGTAGGAGACGGTGAGGACGACGCGGGCACGTTCGAACATCAGGATTCCCGGATGGTGTAACCGACACCGCGGACGGTGCGGATGAGCTTCTGGTCGGAGTCTTTGTCGATCTTGTTGCGCAGGTAGTGGATGTACATTTCGACGACGTTGGAATCGGTGAGCACCTCGTAGTTCCAGACGGTGTCGAGCAGGCGCGAGCGTGTCATCACATGGCCGGCGTGCCGCATCAGCGCTTCGAGGAGGACGAATTCCTTGGCGGTGAGCTCGATGCGGCGGCCGCCCCGGGTGGCCTCGCGGGCGCGCACGTTGAGTTCGAGGTCGGCGACGCGAAGGACATCGGAGTCGGGGCCGACGGCAGCCTGGCGGCGGCCAAGGGCGCGGACGCGGGCGAGCAGTTCTTCCGGTGCGAACGGCTTGACCAGGTAGTCATCGGCGCCTGCATCGAGCCCGGTCACACGGTCGCGGACGGAATCGCGGGCGGTGAGCATGAGGATGGGTGCGGCGCTGCCGGAACCGCGCAGGCGGCGGGTGATCTCGAAGCCATCGAGCGAGGGGAGCATCACATCGAGGACATAGACGTCGTACGGCTCGGTGCGGGCCTGGGTGAAGCCGTCTTCGCCATCGGCCACCCAGTCCACGACGTGGCCTTCGGCCGTGAAGATGCGCTGGATTGCCTGGGCGAGGCGTTCATCGTCTTCGACAAGGAGGATGTGCATCGCGGATCTCATCTCAGCACATTTGCGAGGATTTTACCTTTGACGATTCTTATCTCCCGTTCAGGTTCTTCTTAGGTAAGGGCGGCACCATGGGGCTATCTTCATGAACGAGGTAGTCCAGGTGGATTCACGGATAGCGGCGATTGCTGGAGCGGCCTTTGCCGGGGTGCTGGTCGCGGGAGCACTGGGAGCGACGCGCGGCGGCGATGAGGACACGACGGGCGGCGCAGCCGGGACGGCCGCCAACGCGCTGAGTGGAAGCACGCTTTCGGACGGTTCGCTGGCGGGAACGTTTGTGCTCGAACCGGCAGTGAGCCTGCAGGCCGGCGAGGAGACGGAATGGGAGGAAGGCAGGCACGAAGATGATGATGACGGCCATGAACATGAGTGGGAGGAGCATGAGGACGACGACGATGACGACGACGAGCACGAGTGGGAGGAACACGAGGGCGATGAAGCCGGGGCGTTCCTCGAACGCGTTCTGAAGGGCGAGCACGAGAGGAGGTAATCCCATGGCCGCGACGCGTTACCAGGGAATGAGACTTGTGATTTCGGGGCTGACCGCGGCGGCGGTGGTGGCGGGGACGGCGTATTTCGCCGGGACCGTGGCGCCCGCCGAGGAGGCCGTGAGCACGCCGGACGTGGTGAACCTCGCCCCGGCGACAACGGCTACCGCGCCAGCAACCAGCGCCGCTACCGGCACCAGCGCGGCGCCGAGCGCAACTGCCCAATCGACGGCGACGGCGACGGCAACACCAACGACGACGACGACGCGGCGGTCGAGGGCATCGTGATGAAGGCGATAGCCGGGCTGTCCGCGATCTTCGTTGCCTCATCGGTCCTCGGCGCCCTGGCGATGCACGGGCTGGACCTGGGCCACGTGCCATGGGCGCTGAACCGGGCCTCGGGGCTGGTGGCGTTCGCGCTGCTGAGTCTCTCGGTGATCACCGGGCTGCTCATCAGCACGAAATCGAGCGATGGGTTGATGAGCCGGCCGTTCGTGTTCGAGATGCACCAGTTCCTCTCGGTGCTCTCGGTGGTCCTGATTGGCGTACACATCGCGAGCCTGCTGTTCGATGAGTACCTGGGCTTTACGGCGCTGGAGCTGGTGGTGCCGTTCCTTTCTCCGTACCAGCCGATCGCGATGGGAGTGGGGGTCGTGGGTGCGTGGCTGTGCGCGATCACGCTGGCGAGCTTCTGGATGCGGGGGCAGATCGGGCAGCAGGCGTGGCGGATGTTGCACTACACGATGTTCGCCGGCTACGCCGCATCGCTCTGGCACGGGATCGCCGCCGGGACGGATACGCGGATGGCGGCGGTGTACTGGATGTACATCGGGTCGCTGGCGGTGGTGGCGGCACTCACGACGCTGCGCATTTCGGGCTACCGGAAGCTGATGGCGCGGACTGCCCGTGCAAACCGCACCGGCCCGGCGGCGCGGGCGGCCGGTGAATGATGGAGACGGGAGCGGATGGTGAGAGGACGGGCGCTCATGGGGGGCGCCCGGGGCATGGCCTGCCGGGGTGTGACCCGGTCCCGCAGTGGTGAACGGGCCGGTCACCCATGCCATGCCGGCCTGCGGGGGCGTATCGCGAGGTACGCCCCCGTGGCAGTCCGGGTGCGGATCAGTCGAGCGAGAAGGGCGGGAATTCGTCGACGAGCAACAGGCCGTAGGCTTCGACGCGCAACGACCAGCGCATGACGCCGATGCCGAAGTTGTAAAGGCTTTCCGGGTAGGTGCCGCCGATCAGCAGGCTGAACCAGGCGATGATCGAGGTGACCATCCAGGCGATTGAGAGCACCCAGAGGATGATGATGTGGGGGATGAGGTAGAAGATGCGGAGGCCGACAGACTTCTTATCGCGCGGGCCTTCGGCCAGGTTGACGGTGATGCTGGCCGGGTAGTCTCCATCGCCGAAGGGCGGGTATTCATCGCGGAAGAGGGCGAGGTAGGCGAGGCCGCGGGTTCGCCAGCGCAGGTAGAAAAGGCCGAGGTCGCGCAGGCCTTCGGGATGTTCGTCCTTGAACATGATGGCGAACCAGGAGATGAGGGCGCAGACGGAGGCGAGCGCGCCGAGGGCGCCCAGGGCGAGGATGCCGCCGTAGTTGCTGCTTGCGGAACCCAGCGTGAAGACGAGGCCAATTCCGCCGATCAGGAGGGCGTGCGGGATCCCGAGGATCATGCGGAAGGCGATGGTCATCCGGTTGCGTTCGCCGGTGGCGGGCTCGACATCGATGGTGACGGGATAGGGAGCTGCAAACTGTGCGGCCGCCATGTGCGGGCCTCCGCTGGTGGGATGGGCCAATGCTACGCCACGCGGAACGGGTTGTGGGGGATGGATATCAGGGTAGCCCGGCCGGTAGCTGGAAGACGGCGAAGAGGCCGATGTGGTCGCTGGCGTAGAGCGATGAGCCATCGGTCCGGGTGGCCGGGGTAGCGGCGAAGGCGCCAGTCTTCGTCGGCATCCATGCGGCGGCGAGGAGGTAATCGGTGCGGAACGCGAGCGGGGGTTGCTCGCCGCTGAGGGTGGCGCGGCAGCAGGTGGAGGCGTTGGTGCTGGCGAACGGATCGCGGAAGCCGGTGGCGGCAAATGCCTCGTAGGTGGCGGAAGCGGGCGGATCGCCCAGGTCTCCCATGAAGAGGGCGGGGCCCGAGCCGCGGTTCGAGCGGATGAAAGAGGCGACCGATTCGGCCTGGCGGGCGCGGACGGCCTCGCCGCCGCCGGTGAGGTGGGTGATGTAGATATCGACTTCGCCGGTGGAGCCGGGTGCGCGGACGCGCAGGTGGATGGCGATGCGG
>Ga0138256_10009420_pt1 | contig 10239 bp, 7 predicted proteins | sample KNB2016incub_MG_FD_105486 | JGI IMG/M metagenome (GOLD analysis project Ga0138256, IMG submission 105486) | Active sludge microbial communities from wastewater in Klosterneuburg, Austria - KNB2014incub_MG | ecosystem: Engineered > WWTP > Activated sludge > Unclassified | place: Austria... | reverse complement strand
TGCAAAGCGAATTGACGGGAAAGAGTCTTGCGGACAAGATCGATGAACTCAAAAGCGACGCGGCACGGCTCGTTGAAATGTCGCGTTCGGCAAGAAAACTTGCCCGCCCTGATGCGGCGGCGGCAACGGTTGATATAATCGAAGAGTTAGCAAAAAAATAATCAGATACATTTAATGTTCAGACACGTAAGAAAGATACATTTTGTCGGTATTGGCGGTATCGGAATGAGCGGTATCGCCGAAGTGCTATTGAGCCTGGGCTTCTCGGTCTCGGGGTCCGACCTGCGTTGCGGCCCGAATACCGAAAGGCTGCTCAAAACCTTTAACCTGAAGTTCTTCGAGGGACATTCGGCGGAGAATGTCGGCGATGCCCAAGTGGTCGTGTACTCATCGGCGGTCAAGGACGACAACCCCGAGATCGCGGCCGCAAAAGAGCGTGGGATTCCTGTGATCCCGCGTGCCGAAATGCTTGCGGAGCTGATGGTCCTCAAGCCGTACGCTGTCGCCGTTTCCGGCACGCACGGTAAGACGAGCACGACATCGATGGTCGCAACAATCCTTGGACACGCGGGCATCGACCCGACGGCCGTAGTCGGCGGCATCGTTGAGAAACTCGGCTCGAATGCGAGCTTGGGAAGTTCCGAATGGTTCGTGACCGAGGCCGACGAGAGCGACCGATCATTCCTGATGCTCTATCCGACGATCGCCGTCGTTACGAATATCGACAAAGAGCATATGGAGTCGTACAAGGGAATGGACGACGTCGTTCAATGCTTCACTGACTTCGTGAACAAGGTCCCGTTCTTCGGCGCCGCGATCATCTGCCTTGACGACCCGAACGTCCAGCTCATCATTCCGCACATCAAACGCCGGCGCGTTACCTACGGAATGACGGCTCAGGCTGATGTTTCCGGCCACGAGATACGCTACGACAGCGAGTTCGGTTCGAGTTTCAAGGTGTGGCGCGGCGACACAGTTCTCGGCGAAATGCATCTGCCCGTGCCGGGTAAACACAACGTCTATAACGCCCTTGCGGCAACAGCGGTTGCTCTCGAAATGGATATTCCGTTCGAGACGATCGTCGAGGCGTTCGCGACGTTCAAGAACGCGGACCGACGCTTCCAGTTCAAGGGCGAGGCCAACGGCATCACGGTCGTTGACGATTACGGCCATCATCCGACAGAGATCCTTGCAACGCTCGGTGCGGCCAAGAATGCCGCTGCCGGACGGAGAACTGTCGTTATCTTCCAGCCGCACAGGTATTCGCGTACCAGCGAGCTGATGGACGATTTCGTTGTTGCGTTCAATAACGCCGACATCCTTTTCGTGCTTGATATCTATGCGGCGAGCGAACCGCCGATCGAAGGCATCACGGCCGAAGTGTTAACGGAGAATATAAAGCGTTTCGGGCATAAGAATGTGACCTATATCGGAGATATCGAGAAAGCCGCAGACCGCGTCATTCCGGACCTTTTGCCCGGCGACCTCGTAATTACGCTCGGCGCCGGAACGGTCACTCGCCTCTCGGACGAGATCGTTGCTAGAATAAGCGGGAAGTAAATGGCGAAGCGCAAGAGCAAACTCAAAAGCAACCGGACCAAAAAGAAGGCACGGCGGTCGAATATTGATCCGGCTGCCGGCGAGCGTCTCGGTAAGGCGATCATCGGTATTGTCGTTGCGGGCCTGCTCCTTGCCGGGATCGGTTTTGTCGCTCTTGGGGCATACCGCTCTGCGGTGAATTCGTCATTCTTCGACCTCAAGGCAGTGAATGTGGTCGGGACCGACCGCGCATCCGCCGATGACATTAGAAAGATCGTTCTCGCAAGTTCGGAAAAGACCGGCGTGTGGGAAAGCGACATTGCCGGCATCCGCCAGAAGATCGAAACCTTGCCGTTCGTGAAAACTGCGTCGGTCTCGATGGCCTTGCCGTCCGGGATCCGTGTTGAAGTAGTTGAACGCGTGCCCGTCGCGATCGTCCGGCTCGACAATGGCGATCAGTTGGTCGATGAAACGGGGATGTTCCTAGCTCCTGTTACAAAAGCCGAACCCGAACTGCCTTTTGCGATGCGCGGCTGGGACAGATCGAAGTCGGCGAATGCTCTCGATGACAATCTTGCACGGCTCAAACTTTACAGGAAGATGGTCGAGGATTGGAAGGATTTCGGCCTTGCGACGCGCGTAAAGGAAGTGAACCTCGCGAACCTTCGCGAACCGAACGCGGTCATTGAGGACAGCGGCCGTCCGATCAACGTTTTTCTTGCAAAGGACAATCTTGCAAAGGGCCTGAAAGCGGCTCTCGAAGCTGTTGCCGGCAAGGGCGAAAAGGTGCAGGCCGTGAATGCCGCCGGCATCTATCCGATACTTGAATACTTAAACAATTAGTTTATACTGTCTAGCGTAAACCTCTGATGAGTAATGACATGCATGCAATTGGCCTCGATGTCGGCACCAGCCGTGTGCGTTGTATCGTCGCCGAACCGGCGAGCGACGGGAAACTGAATATTGTCGGCGTCGGCGAGGCAGAATCCCGCGGGATGCGCCGCGGCATCGTTACATCGACCGAGGCTGTCGCCGATGCCATTCGGAAAGCCGTCGGCGAGGCCGAACGCGTCAGCGGACTCGAGATAGAGTCGGCAACGGTCAACTTTTCGGGAGAGCATTTTCAGGGCGAGAACAAGGCCGGAGTCGTTGCCGTTGCCGGTCCGAATAAGGAAATATCAGAGGAAGACATCGAGCGCGCGATCGATTCCGCGAGTGCGATGCCGCTTCAGCCGGGTTGGGAGATCGTCGATCGGCTCCCGCAGGAATTCATTATCGACGGTCAGGACGGCATCATCGAGCCGATCGGTATGACGGGTTCACGGCTCGAGGCTCGCGTCCACGTCGTAACGAGCCCGAGTGCGGGAAAGCAGAATCTTGCAAAGGCTGTCGAGCGCGCCGGACTCGACATCGAGCAGAGCGTGCTCGAACCGCTTGCCGCTGCTGAAAGTGCGATAACCGACGACGATCGCGAATACGGCTGCGCTGTCGTGAATTTTGGTGCGGAGCTTACGAATCTTACGATCTATACGCGCGGTGCCGTTCAGCATATGGCTGTCTTTCCATTCGGCAGCACGCATTTTACAAAGGACATTGCGGTCGGCTTGCGTGTTTCGATCCCGCAGGCGAATCAGATCAAGCATGATTTCGGATGTGTCGCGGGATTCCTGCTCGACGACGATGAGCGGCAGGAAATGATCGAGATAATGCCTGTCGGACGCAGCGAGAAACGCGGCCTCTCCAAAGAGATCCTCGCCGACATAATGCAGCCGCGTGCGGTCGAATTACTCCAGCACATCGCGCGTGAGACGCGAAAGGTCCCGCTGCAGATATCGAGCGGCGTTGTCCTCACAGGCGGCGGAGCGATGGTTCGGGGACTTTGTGAGATCGCCGAGCAGGTCTTTGACGCGCCGACGCGGCTTGGTTTTCCGGAAAAGCATCTCTTCGGCGGCCTTCTCGAACAGATTCAAACCCCCGCATGGGCAGTGGCCTGCGGTCTTGCGAGCTTCTCATACCGCTCGGCTCTTCGCGACGAGAATTCCCACGGACGCGGAACCGTACGCCGCGTAGCTGACTGGTTCGACGGATTAAGAAAAAAAATTAAATAAATGCTAAAATTCGATTGGCTTTTTATCACCAATCGTTGTATGCTCTTTAGCCGTCAGCACTACATATAGTTGCGACGGTTTAAGAGCTTAAGGACTTCGCGTTCCCAAACGACAACACTGAAAGTTTAGCTGATTCGACCTTAGGAGGATGGCCTGCAAGTGAGCAATACAGGGATCAAAATGTTTATTGATGAACCGCCGATAACCGGTGCGCGGATCAAAGTGATCGGCGTCGGCGGCGGCGGCGGCAACGCGGTGAATCGAATGATCGAGGCCGGCATCAAGGGCGTCGAATTCATCGTGGCAAATACGGACCTGCAGGCGCTCGAAGCGTCGGCGGCTCCGATGAAGATCCAGCTCGGCACGAAATCCACACGCGGGCTCGGCGCCGGTTCGAACCCAGAGATCGGCCGTGCCGCGGCGCTCGAAGATCATCAAAAGCTCCTCGACATCCTCGAAGGTTCGGATATGGTCTTCGTTACCGCCGGAATGGGCGGCGGAACGGGAACCGGTGCTGCACCGGTGGTCGCGTCCCTCGCGACGGAACTCGGAGCCCTGACCGTTGCAGTCGTCACTAAGCCGTTCAATGTAGAAGGTCGTCGGAGAATGGCTCAGGCCGAGGAAGGACTTGCCGACCTTCGAGGCGTCGTGGACACGCTCATTACGATCCCGAACTCGAAGCTTCGCGAGGTCGAAGAGAAGATCACGATCCTCGATGCGTTTCGCCGTGCCGATGACGTTCTGCTGCAGGCTGTCCAGGGCATCACCGACCTCATCATGACGCCCGGCATCATCAACTTGGATTTTGCGGACGTTACATCCGTGATGCGCGGTAAGGGCGTCGCTCTGATGGGCGTCGGCCGAGGCGAGGGTGAAGAGGCAGCGTCCAAGGCGATGCGCGCCGCTCTCGACTACAAACTTCTCGAAGAGAATTCTATCAAGGGTGCAAAGGCCGCACTTATAAACGTTACCGGCGGTCCGGATATGATCTTGAGCGAGGTCGAGGACGCCATAGGAATGATCGAGAACGAGGCCGACGACAACGCTGACATCATTTGGGGCAGCGTTATCAAGGACGATATGGCGAGCGAGATCAAGATCACGGTGATCGCGACCGGCTTTGATACTGCGGCATCCATCTCGCTTCCGTCGCCAAAGGTTGTCGAGGCGGTTGCGGTCGCGGCGAACGCACGTGCGAATTTTGCGCCGATCCCCGAGGCCATCGGCAGCGACGATCTTGAGACTCCGACGTTCCTTCGACGACAGGCCGACTAGCCGCATTGCGGTTTTTTGCGTAAATTGCCGATAATCAGGCTATGACGTCGAAGCCGCGAATTGCTATCACTATCGGAGATGCAGCAGGCATCGGGCCTGAGGTTACGCTCAAGGCCGTCAAGGATCAAGCCCTTCGCGAGACAGCGGAAATTATACTTGTAGGCGACGCCGCTCATTTAAGGGCCGTCGCCTCTCGTCTTTCAATAGGCAGCTCAGTATTGGACACGGTCGCGATCGAGGACCTAGCGAATCTTCCTCAGGAGATCGTTTACGGGGTTGATTCTCCATCGACAGGAAAGGCCGCGGCCGAGAACATCGTTCGGGCGGTCGAGCTTTGGAAAGCGGGCGAAATTGACGCGATCGTAACGGCACCGATAAGCAAGAATGCGATCAAACTCGCGGGCTTTGACTTTCCCGGCCACACGGAATTTCTCGCGCATCTTACTGATACAACCGAATTCGCAATGAGCTTTTTCGCGGGTCCGCTTCGTGTTGCGCTGATGTCAACGCACTTGCCGCTAACGGAAGCGATCGCCTTTGTGACGCAAGAGCGTGTCGCCAAGCTGATTCGTTTTTGCGATCGTGAGTTTACGAAGCTTCTTGGGCATAAGGCCCGCATTGCGGTCGCAGGGATCAACCCGCACGCCTCCGAAGGCGGAATGTTCGGCCGCGAAGAGAGCGAAAGGATCGTGCCGGCGATCGAAGACTGTCTAGCAGAGGGAATCGATGTCTCGGGGCCGCATCCTGCTGACACGGTATTTTTCAATGCGATACGCGGAAAATTCGATGCGGTCATCGCAATGTATCATGACCAGGCAACGATCCCCGTAAAATCGACCGCTTTCGACCGAGCGGTGAACGTAACGCTCGGGCTTCCCGTCATCCGAACATCGGTCGATCACGGAACTGCATATGACATTGCGGGAAACGGTATTGCGAACGCCGCGAATATGATCGCCGCGATCGAACTTGCGATCGAGCTCGCGCGTCTTGGGAAGTAGTGAAAGTCGGGAATCAATCTGCTAGAATATCCCATCGAATGCTGTTCGTCCGAAACTCGCGCTTACCGGACGCCTTGACGATAATATTCACCTGTGGAAAAAGTAAAACTCTTACTGGCCGATGATTCGGTCGCAATTCGCAAAGTCATCGAACTCACCTTTGCCGAGGAAGGTTACGATGTCATTACCGTCGGCGACGGTAATTCCGCAATGGAAAAATTCGTCGAGGTCGCGCCGGATTGTGTTATCGCGGACATCAATATGCCCGGAATGGGTGGCTATCAGCTTTGCGAGATGATAAAGGGCGATGATTCGACGCGGACGATCCCTGTGATCCTGGTCGTCGGTTCATTCGAAGCGTTCGATCCCGGCGAAGCATCCCGCGTCGGTGCGGATCATTATTTCACAAAGCCATTCCAGTCGCTGCGTGACGTCGTCACGAAGGTTGGCGAACTCCTTGCGGTCAAGGACTTTCGCGAAGTGCAGCAGTTCGAGACCGAGGACATCGAGAGTCTCTACGCGGATTCGATCGTTGAGGACGATCCGGATATCGATGTCGAGAGCGAGATCTCGGAAGAGTTCGGGGACGCCCGTTCAACCGTGCCGGAACCGGATGATCTAATTGCTGAATCCTTTCCTGAGCCGGCATTCGATGTTGATTTGGCGGCCGAATCGCACATCGAAGCTCAAGCGGCCGATCCCATCGTCGATCTGAATCACGAACTCGGCGAGATCACGCGCCAAATGGATTCTGCCCCGGAAGTGCAGACGCTCGTGCCGCACGAACCTTTCGTGCTGGCGGAAGATCAGCCCGAAGGCATCTCTCTTGGATCGGAGAACGAGGTCGCACCGCTCTTGACCGGCGAAGATGCACTCAACCGCGTATATGATTTTGCGGCCGCCGACGATGAATTGATCGACACTTTTAGATTCGAGGAACCGAAGGAACCAGCGAGCCCGGCTTATCCGACGATCGAAGACCCCGAAATGCTCGTCGAGGAAATAGATCCTTTCAAGGATGTTGCGGCGAGCACGCCGCAGATCGCCGAGCCTCCGCCACGGGTCAAATTCGAGCTTGATGACAACGAGGTTGAGCTTCCTGTTCAAGACGAGACCGTTAAGGCTTCCGAGACGACATTTCCGCCGGCATTGATCGAGGCGATCGCTCAACGGGTGATGGACAGGCTGTCGGAGAAGGCAGTTCGCGAGGCAGCACGCGAGGCAGTTCCGCGTATCGCGGAAAAGCTCATTCGCGAGGCTCTGGACGAAGAAAGCAAGCGGCATTGACCGCGAAGCTCATACTATTGCGACGGGCGGTTTTCAGCCGATGCTGTAAACCGTCCTGTCTTGTTTTAGAATTAGTATTTTCGGATCGATTTTATGGAATTAGCTAAGGCATTTGACCCAAAGACCGCCGAAGGACGATACAAGGCCTGGGAAGAGAACGGATTCTTTGCTCCCGAGATAAATGAGGACGAGTCGGCCCCGGCCTATTCGATCGTCATTCCGCCGCCAAACGTAACCGGCAGCCTGCATATGGGACACGCGCTCCAGCATACGCTGATGGACGTGCTGACGCGTTGGAAGCGAATGCAGGGATTTCGCACGCTTTGGCTGCCGGGAACGGATCACGCCGGCATCTCCGTGCAGCGGAAGGTCGTCGAGCAGCTCCGAAAGGACGAGGGCAAGTCGCCGATCGACATCGGCCGCGAGGAATTCGTGCGGAGAGCGTGGAGCTGGAAAGAGCAATACGGTGACACGATCACCGAACAAATGCGTCGCGAAGGTGCGTCGGTCGATTGGTCGCGGCAGAGATTCACAATGGATGAGGATCTCTCGCTCGCCGTCCGCAGCGTCTTTGTCGCTCTTTACGAAGAGGGGAACATCTATCGCGGCCTTCGGATCGTGAATTGGTGCCCGAAGGACAAGACAGTTCTCTCCGACCTCGAGGTGAAAGAGGAGACGCGAAAGGATGGCAAACTCTACCACTTGCGGTATCCGATAAAAGGCACCGCGAGCAATTTAGTTGTCGCAACGACACGACCGGAAACGATGCTCGGCGACACTGCTGTTGCGGTCAATCCGTCCGATGAGCGATATGCCGATCTTATTGGGAAGATGATCGAGCTTCCGCTCACGAACCGCGAGATACCGATCATCGCTGATGAATACGTCGATTCGGAATTCGGCACCGGTGCGGTGAAGATCACGCCCGCACACGACCCGAACGACTATCTCGTCGGCGAAAGACATGATCTTGAGCAACTGCTCGTGATGGACGAAGCGGGCCGGATGAACGCCGCTGCGGGAGAAGAATTCGAAGGGCTTGACCGTTTCGAGGCTCGCGAAAAGGTCGTTGCAAGATTTGACGAACTCGGACTGCTCGAAAAGATCGAGGATTACGAGATCACGCTGCCCATCTGCGAACGGTGCAAGACGATCGTCGAACCGATCCTAAGCGAACAATGGTTCGTAAAGATGGACGAGATGCGCGACATCGCGCTCGAGGTTATGCGTGGCGAAGGCGTGCCGCATTTCTTCCCGCAGGTCCCGCACGAAAAGGTCTATACGAACTGGCTGGAGAATCTAAAGGATTGGACGATCTCTCGGCAGCTTTGGTGGGGCCATCAGATACCTGCGTGGTATGACGACGAGGGAAATGTCTTTGTCGCGATGACCGAGGCCGAAGCGCGGACAAAGGCCGGCGGCAGGGAATTGCGGCAGGATCAGGATGTGCTCGATACTTGGTTTTCGAGCGGTCTGTGGGCGTTCAGCACGTTCGGTTGGACGGGCAAAGAGGGCGTAACCGACTCGCCCGATCTCGACAAATTCCTCCCGACGGATGTTCTGGTAACGGGCCGCGACATCATCTTCCTTTGGGTATCGCGAATGGTGATGCTCACAAAGAAATTCACCGGCAAGATCCCGTTCAGCGATGTCGTCGTTACCGGAACGGTACTCGGAAAAGACGGCAAGCCGATGTCAAAATCGCGGAACAACGGCGTCGATCCGATCGAGATGTTCGATAAATTCGGCGTGGACGCAACGCGAATTTACCTTGCGTCGATCGCTACCGGTGCAGATATAAAGTGGAACGATCTGCTGATCGAGACCTACCGCAATTTTGCAAACAAGATCTGGAATGCGACGAGGTTCTGTCTGTTGAATTCTGACAATGCCTCGATCAAAGCTTTCGATCCCGCAAGTCTCAGTTCAATGGCCGCGGCTGATCGTTGGATACTTTCGCGGCTCACGAGGACATCGCAGGCGGTCAATCACGCACTCGAGACCTATCAGTATCACGAAGCGGTCTCGCTCCTCTATCATTTCTTTTGGGACGATTTCTGCGATTGGTATATCGAACTCAAGAAGGACGAGATCACGAGCGGCGATGCAGACGCGAGTTCGTTCATCCTTTCTGTGCTCGAACAAGCTCTTCGGCTTCTGCATCCGTTTATGCCGTACCTGACAGAGGAATTGTGGCAAAAGCTGCCGGGCGTTGGGCGTGGCCTGCACAATCCTGCTTACGCGAATGCCGAGCAGACGATCATGCTTGCTGATTTTCCAAAAGGCGATAAGCAGTTCATAGACAATATCGCCGAGAACGAGATCTCAGCCGTCATCGAGTTGATCACAAAGATCCGAAATATCCGTGCTGAGATGAATATCTCGCCGTCGATCAAATTCGCCGTTCACGTCGCGGGGAATGGCGTATTGCGGGACATTCTTGCGGCGAACGAGGAGCAGATATTAAAGCTCGCACGAGCTTCTGAACTTGTTCTTTCGACCGCTCTTTTTGTGCCGAAAGCGTCAGCAAAGGCAGTTCTTTCGGGTGGAACCGAGGTTGCGGTCCCGCTCGAGGGCTTGATCGATTTTGATAAAGAACGGACGCGGCTGCAGAATCAGATAGAGAAGCTCGATACTGAGTTGCAGAGGCTTAACGGCCAACTTTCGAATGAGACCTTCGTCGAACGCGCACCGGCTGAAAAAGTGCGCGAACTCCGCGATCGAAAAGACGAGATCGAGCAGCAGACCGCCGCCCTCAAACTCAATATCGAGGCGTTGAATTGAAAGCACAGAAAAGGCTCGGATTTGCCCCTACCGAGTGCAGAAGGGACATAGCCGAGCCTGTTGACAAGTGTACGGTCTAGTCTTCGTCCGTTGACGACGAAGATGACGATGGCGTTCCGGGAGCGACCGTTACCGTTTCGGCCTTTGAATCCTTTTTCTCGCCGTTCTCGTTATACATTTCGGCGATTATCTTGAACGTGCCGCCGACGGTATCTGAGACGGTCTCATAGTGATACTTTGCAACG
>Ga0138256_10009418_pt1 | contig 10240 bp, 11 predicted proteins | sample KNB2016incub_MG_FD_105486 | JGI IMG/M metagenome (GOLD analysis project Ga0138256, IMG submission 105486) | Active sludge microbial communities from wastewater in Klosterneuburg, Austria - KNB2014incub_MG | ecosystem: Engineered > WWTP > Activated sludge > Unclassified | place: Austria... | reverse complement strand
TGGCGCGGCGCACCCGGCCATGCTGCAGGACCTGACCCAGCACATAAAGGGCGGTGTTGGCGGCAACCGAGAAGCAGATGCCCTGGGCGCCGCGAATGACGGCGGTGTTGATGCCGATGACGCGTCCCCGTGAATCTACCAGGGGCCCGCCGGAATTGCCGGGGTTCAAGGCGGCATCGGTCTGGATGACATCGTCGATCAGGCGGCCGGTCTGGCTGCGCATGGAACGGCCGGTGGCGCTCACCACCCCGGCGGTCACCGTCTGCTCAAAGCCCAGGGGATTACCGATGGCGATGGCTAGCTGGCCCTTGTGGATGGCCTTCGAATCAAAGAACGACAGGGCGGGAGCGGCGAGATGAACATCGGTGCGGAGCACTGCGATGTCGCTGTGGGGATCCTCGCCGATGACGCGGGCATCGGATTTCTGGCCATCGGCCATGCTGACCTTGATGGCGCCCGCACCTGACACCACGTGGCTGTTGGTGAGGATCAGGCCATCAGAGGCGACCACAAGGCCCGAGCCTACGCCGGCCGGCCTGTTGCCCTTGAGCACGCCGATGTGGACAACGGCGGGACCCGCCGTTTCAACCGCGCCGATGACGGCGCTGGAATAGGCGTCCTGCAACTGGGCTTCGTAATCTGCGGTCTGGGATGCGGCGGCGCCGCTGTCATCAAGCATCGGAAAACTCCTCCGCCACTATATGGGGAGAAGTGAAATCCCTGCCAAGGCCTGCTCAAATGGGGAGGGCCGCGCGAAGCTCAGGAATATGCCCTCCCAGCTTCGCGCGCCAGTAACCTGCGTATTACTTTCCGGCGAGGAGCAGATCGACCGCGTCGCGGACTTCCTGATCCACCGGCTTGTTCGCGGCGGCATTGAGCGCATCCACTGCAGCAGCCTCGGCTTCAGCAGCGGCAGTTGCGGCGTCGGCCGCTGCCGTGGCGGCAGCGTCAGCTGTTGCTTGTGCCGTTGCCGCGCTGGCGGCTGCCGCATCAGCACTGGCCTGAGCCGTCGCGGCAGAAGTTGCGGCCGCGGCGGCGGCGTCTGCCAGATCAGTGTTTGCCGGGTCAACTGCGGCGGCAGCGGCGGCATCGGCTGCTGCTGTGGCGGCTGCATCAGCATCGGCTTGCGCCGCGGCTGCGGCGGCGGCGGCTGCAGCAGCATCGGCTTGCGCTGTCGCCGCAGTGGCCGCAGCAGTGGCCGCATCTTCGGCGGCAGTCACCGAGGCGGCATTCGCATCACGATAAGCGGCGATTTTGCCGACACGGGAATTGGGCGCGGCATTGGCAAGGGCCGTTGCCGAAGCGTGGGCGGCGTTCAAGGCACCAAGCTTTGATGCAATGTCGCCATTCGAAACTTTTTCGACTTTTTCAGCATTCACTTCAGCCTTTGCAGTTTTTTCGGCTTTGGCGGAACTCGACTTTTCACTCTTTGAACCGGAGCTGCTGTTTCCACCGGCATTTGCGTTGCCGCCTGAATTACCGTTGCTGTTGCCACCCGAATTGCCGTTGCCGCCTTTTGCGGCGTGGGCGCTGGGAATTGCCAGGATTCCGGCCGAATAGAGGAGTGGTGGGGTAAGAAGAAATGCCACGCCAAGGGCCAGTCTGGCGGCAGGTTTTGAAAACTTGTTTATCATGATGCCTCACCTTTCATGTTGGGAATGGGTTGATCATCACGATTCGTTCAGGTTAATACAACGTGAACCCCTTTTCGCGGTGAACCACTGGTTATGGGAATGCCTTCAATTTTTGTTTAATTGCCGTCTGAACAGCGGTTCAGGTCTTAGACTTCCGCCAGGGCTTGTTCCAGATCGGCAATCAGATCAGCCACGTCTTCGATGCCGATGGAAAAGCGGATGAGGTTTGCGGCCACGATGCTGTGCGGGCCTTCTACGGATTTGCGGTGCTCGGCAAGGCTTTCCACGCCGCCCAGCGATGTGGCGGGGGTGAAGACCTTGAGGCGGCCGGCGACGCGGCGGGTTTGCGTCTCGTCGCCCTTCACCAAAATGGAAAGCATGCCGCCGAAACCGCCGGTCATCTGCTTCCTGGCGATTTTGTGCTGGGGGTGGCTTTCCAGGCCGGGATAAAGAACACCAGCAAGCTTGGGATGCTTTTCAAAATGCCTGGCGAGCGCAAGGGCATTGCGCGAAGCCTGTTCGACGCGGAGGAAAAGCGTGCGGAGGCCACGGATCAGAAGGTAGGCTTCAAAACTCCCAAGCGTGGCGCCCAGGCCAATTTGCGCCTGCTTCAGCGCTTCCCAGCGCGGGCTGCCTTCGCGGGCGGTCAAGACACCGGCGGTCACGTCACTATGGCCGTTGAGGTATTTCGTAGCGGAATGGAAAACAATGTCAGCGCCAAGCGTGAGCGGCTTGCTGATCGCTGGCGGGGCACAGGTCGAATCAACGACGAGAATTGCACCCGCCGCATGGGCGGCATCGGCTGCGGCCCTGATGTCGATCACATCCCAGGTGGGATTCACCGGCGTTTCAATCCAGACGATGGCGGTTTTGCCGGGGATGATGGCGCGGGCCAGGCTGGCGGGATCGGCGGCGTCAAACAGATCGATGCCGACATTGCGCATGGCCTGCTGACGCAGCATCCAGGCCTTCACCCCGTGATACATGATAGTGGGGGCAGCGATGCGCTGGCCGGATTCTACAGTTTCAACAAGGGCCGATGCGGCCCCCATGCCCGATGCGAAGAGACGGGTTTCAAAGCCCTCCTCCAGTTCGCAGAGCAAGCCTTCGGCATGGGCCACGGTGGGCGAACCGTTGCGCGAATAGATGTAGTTCCCCACAAGGCTGTAATCCTCCTTGCGGGCAAAGGTGGTGGACGGCTGGATGGCGGGGATTACCGCGCCAGTCTGGCTGTCGATGAAGTGGCCGGCCTGGGCGATGGTGGTGCGGATCGATGGTTTCGAATTCGAGCGGTCAGACATGCTGGCCGCCGTTGATATGGAGTTCGGCGCCGGTCACATAGCTGGAACTGTCCGTACACAGAAAATATATGGCCTTGGCCACTTCCTCCGGCTGGCCGAGGCGGCGCTGGGGAATCTGCGGGATGATCTTCTCGGTGCCGGGCGAAAGGATCGACGTTTCGATTTCACCGGGCGAGATGGAGTTTACCCGCACGCCGATGGGACCGAAGTCGGCGGCCATTTCACGGGTGAGCGAGGCGAGCGCTGCCTTCGAGGTGGAGTAAGCGGCGCCGGCAAAGGGATGGACGCGCGAGCCGGCGATGGAGGTGACGTTCACCACCGCACCCTTGGCGGCCTCCAACTCGTCGATAAGGCCGCGGGCCAGCATCACGGGGGCGAAGAAATTCACCTGGAACACTTTCTTCCAGTCTGCTTCATCGGTTTCGATCGTGTTCAGCCGTGCGCCATCGGGTTTCTTGGGGCTGATGGCGGCGTTGTTGACCAGGGCATGAAGCTTCGAGCCCTGTTCTTTCAGTTTATCTTTCATGCGGAGAATTGCGGCGGCGGTGTCAGCGGAATCGCTGAGATCAACCTGGATGTGATCTTCCGGGCCCGCATCCCACGGACAATCCTCGGGGAAGGGATGGCGTGAGCAGGAAATCACCCGCCAGCCGGCGGTTGAAAAACGCTTCACCGTGGCATGGCCAATGCCGCGCGAGGCGCCGGTGAGGATCAGGGTCTTGCGTTCGGAGTCGGGGGGTTGAGTCATGGTTCAGGGATATAACCTCGTCTTGGTCCAGCCGCTACCGGGATCGGGTCGGCGGAAGACGACCCGGTCATGGAGGCGGAAGGGCCGGTCGTGCCAGAATTCAATGGAAAGCGGTTGGATGCGAAAGCCGGACCACTGGGGCGGGCGGGGAACCGCGCCCAACGCATATTTCGCGCCATACATGGCAACGGAGGCTTCCAAGGCAAAGCGCCCTTCCAGAGGCCGGGACTGCTGGGAGGCCCAAGCGCCGATCTGGCTCTGCTTGGCGCGCGAGGCGAAATAGGCATCGGCTTCTGCCGCAGTCACTTGTTCGACAAGCCCGCGCACCCGCACCTGGCGGCGCAGCGACTTCCAGTGGAAACAGAGGGCAGCCTTCATGGTGCCCAGAATTTCCTGGCCCTTCTGGCTTTCATAGTTCGTGTAAAAAACAAAGCCGCGCTCATCGGCGTCTTTCAAAAGGACCATGCGGACATTGGGCAGGCCCTCCTCATCAACGGTGGCAAGCGCCATGCCGTTGGGATCATTGGGTTCGGACTTCTCCGCGTCAGCCAGCCAGTCGGCAAAAAGCTGCAGCGGATCGTTGCGCTCGGTAAAACCGTAGGCGGCGGTCAGGGTCGTCAGGTCGCTCAGGCTCATGGCATTAACCAATCATTCGAGGGGTCCAATGTAGCCCCAGACTCTTCACATTTCATCCCACTTCGGCCACGGGAAGCGCTCATTTGCTCCCTAGATGGTTAAAGCAATATGGGACGCAAGTCGCGGGGAATTCAGCGGATGATCAAGACCTATGCAGCAGTTGCAATGGCAGGCTTCATGCTTGCCGGATGCGCCCAGGACGCCGGACCGAAGGAAACTTCCGGCGCGTTGATCGGCGGCCTTGCCGGAGGCCTGCTCGGCAACACCATGGGCCATGGCAAGGGCCGCGCGGCAGCAACCGTTCTCGGCGCGGCGCTTGGCGCTGTCGTGGGCGGCAAGGTTGGCCGGAGCCTTGATGACGAAGACCGCAATTACGCCTATGGCGCGGCGACCCGTTCATTCAGCACGGGGCGGGAAATCACCTGGGAAAACCGTGAAAGCGGGCATCGCGGACGCTTCCGGCCAAAGCGCAGCTTTGAGCGCGACGGCGGACTATGCCGGGATTTCGAGCATACCATCTGGGTGGAGGGCGAACCGGATGTCATTGAAGGCACCGCCTGCCAGACGCCGGACGGGCGCTGGCGTGTGGTGAACTGACTGAAAATACTAATCCGACAAATCTGGTGCCTGATCCGAACCAATCACTGTCGTGACGCAGCCTCAATGCCAGCCCGACTGCACAAGGGACTTGGTGATCGCAACGCCATCGCGGGGATTTGCGTAGGGAAACCACGCGGCGAATTCATCGGCGTTGAGGCCGGCGTAATCGCGCTTCAGATCATGCACCAGGCTTGCGGCGGATTCGAAATCGCCGGCGGCATGCAGGCTTGCGGCGAGGACAAGGCGAGTCAACCAGAAGTCGGGGGTGAGGCGCATGGCCCAATGGGCGGTTTGCAGCGCGTCCTTGAAATTTCCCAGGTGGAGATCAGCGAGGGCCTTTGACGGCAGGCAAAAACCCAGTCCCGCATCACCCACCCGCAGGCGCATGGCGTTTTGAATATGGGTTTTTGCCGATTCAAAGGAACCGGTCATCACTGCATGGTAGCTGCGCGCCGTCGAGGCATGGGCAAAACTTGGATTGAGGACAACGGCGCGCTCGAGATAGCCCATGGACTCACTGTGGCGTCCACGCCAGTCCATGATCTGGCCGAGGCCAATGTTGGCCTTGGCTTCTGAAGGGTCGATTTCCAGGGCGCGGCGGGCGCTGTGCTCGGCCTTTTCCAATTCACCGTCGAAGCCAGGGTTGCGCGAAATCTGGGCGTCCATGTAGCGGTTCATCGAAATCATGGCGTGGGCATGGGCGTAGGTGGCGTCCTCGTTCACGGCGTTCTGGAATGCGGCTATGGCCTGCTGCCATTGCGCCGCGTGATAATGACGATAGCCAATGACGAGATACTGATAGGCAATCAGGCAGTCGGTTGCGGCAAGGGTGGGCTTGCGCAGGGCCTGGTGCTCACTTTCGGCAAGGGCGGGATCGAGGGCCGCGACAATCATCGGGCAAACTTCGCCGGCCCAGGACAAAAGATCCTGACCGGTGGCGTCATAACGCTTGGCCCAAGTGATGTAGCCCGTCTCGGCATCGGCGAGTTCGACGGAGAGCGAGAGGCTGTCGGCCCGGTCTGTGATGGTGCCATAGACCAGATGATTGGCACCGGTGAGGCGGGCAAAATCGCGCGGAATGAAGTCGCCGTCGCTGCGGACATTGTGGGTGGCGCTGCGCGACAGGACGCTGAGCCAGCGACAGCCGGAGAGCATGAGGGTGATATCCTCGCACACGGCATTAGCGAGCGCCGCACAGTCGCTGCGCGTTCCAGCATAGCGGAAAGGCAGAACGGCGACGACGGGCGCATCGGAACGGGCCCGCATCCAGGGGTTCTTATGGACAAAAGCTAGCTGGCGCTTAGGTGCATAGGGCGCGATGCCCTGCCGGGGTGCGGCCTTGAGCGAGGTGTAGAAATCGGAAAGTTCCGGCGGTGGAGCCTCGTTGAATTCCAGTTTCAAGCGCCTGGTGAAGTGTTCGTAATATCTGACGGCGGTTGCAGGGTCGCCACTTGTGGCTGAGAGTTCCATGAGCCGCCACAGGGCCTGGAAACACATGGGGCAGAGTTCCACGAGCTTGGCCAGGAGCCGGACACTTCTTTCCATGTCGGCGGGGCTGGGGTTTTCCCCCGTGGCGTTGAGGATTGAGGTTTCAAGCTGGTTTTCAAGGCGCGAGCGCTGAATGGCGGTCCATTGCTGGAACGGCTCGGTTGCAAGCGGCGGGCCATCAAGAAAAGGACCGGAGTAAAGCCCGAGCAAAAATTCCGCATCCTCAATCTGGTTTGCCGCGGTGCGTTCCTCAAAACTCCAGAGATCACATTCTTCTATCGCAGGCCCAAGGGCCACGTCATTGCGCGAGGTGAGCAGAACGGGCGCATCGGCGGGCGCCAGGGCCTTGAGCTCAAAGATAACCTGGCGGAGGCTGGCCTGGGCCTGCTCCTTGAAGCGGTCAGGCCACAACATATCGAGCAGGACTTCGCGGCTTTCACGGCGCGTTTCCCGGGAGGCGAGATAGGCCAGTAGCGCCTGGCCACGGCGCAGCGAAACCGGGACCATTTCCGACCGGTTTTCCTTAAGCGCGAACCCACCGAACAGCTTCAGCTTCATTGTCCAGCACCTTTCCGGCTGCTTCCTAGCAGAAATAACGTGGAAGTCACCCCACCCCCGGGTGGAAATGACGGAGCAATAACGGTGTTTTTCTAGGGTGCTGCCGACTGATGGCTGGTTCTGGCCATGCCTGATCATTGCAAAAAGCAAAACAAACTGGAGACTGACATGAAGACATATCGTTTGCCTGTGGGCCTTGCCCTTCTATCCGTGCTTGCGGCTGCATCGGCATTGGCCGACAGCGCCAACCCGCTGGTTGACAAGGTCCGCGCCGCCAATGACCGCTTCAAGGATGTGGCGGTGGCGGTGGCCGAAGGCTACTCACCCATTCCCTGCGCCAGCGGCCTGCAGGGCGGCGCCATGGGTGTGCACTATGTAAACGGTGCGCTTCTCAAAGATGGGATCGTCGATATCGCAAAACCCGAGGCGGTGATGTATGAGCCGAAAGCCGACGGGAAGATGGATCTTGTGGCCGTTGAATATATTGCCTTCAAGGGGCCGGCGGCACTGGATGACCACCTCTTCAACTTCGTGACCGAGCCGAACCGCTATGGTCTCGACAAGTTCTACGAGCTGCATGTCTGGGCCTGGCGGCCCAATCCAACCGGCGCCTTTGCCGACAACAATCCCAATGTGAGCTGCGACGCCATGCACGGCGCGGCCCATTAGCAGAAATACTTTGGAGCAAGTGATGCGGAGCAAGACCACTGCGGGATTCCTGCAGGCCAATTCCAGTTTCTTTCGCATTGCGGTGACTAAAATCACCGCAGCGATTGAACGGCGCCGGATCCGCACGGCGCTCGGCAGACTGGACAATTACATGTTGAAGGATCTGGGCATCACCCGGTCCGACATCGAGAGGATTGCCAACCGGACCTACCCACCGCGTTAGTGATTGCTCCCTCCAATCAAACTCATCTCTGAATGAAAGGAAGACCTAGATGACAAACGCAAATACCAACAAGGGGAAGTGCTTTTGCGGTTCCGTTGAGTTCGCCGTTACCGGGGAACCCGCCGCGATGGGCTATTGCCACTGCAGTTCCTGCCGGGAGTGGTCGGCCGGGCCCGTCAATGCCTTTACGCTATGGCCGCCCGAGGCGCTCAAGATCACCAAGGGCGCGGAAAACATCGGGGTCCATCACCGGACCGACAGGAGCCTGCGGAAGTGGTGCAAGACCTGCGGCGGGCATCTGTTCACCGATCATCCGCACTGGAACCTGGTTGATGTCTATGCCGCGGTCATTCCGTCGGTGGAGTTCAAGCCCGGGGTGCATGTCCATTACCAGGAAACCGTGCTACCTGTGAAAGACGGCCTGCCCAAGCAGAAGGACGTGCCGAAAGAAATGGGCGGTTCCGGCGTCCTGTTGGCCGAATAGGCTGAATTGAGGAGATGAAGATGAGCAATGTGGAAGCCGCAGTTGAACCCAGGAACGAGTATGTCGATTTCTGGAACACCATCCTTGTTCCAAAATTCGTCCGCTGGCGCCACATCATCGTCGATGGCCTGACCCTGCATAGCGCCAAGATCTTCCCTTCGCTCGAAGTGCAAGAAGGCGACAAGGTCGTTGATGCGGGCTGCGGTTTCGGCGACACCGCGATCCAGCTTGCCCGGCTGGTGGGTCCCACCGGATCGGTCCTGGCGGTTGACTGCTGCGACGGGTTCCTCGCCTACGGGCGCGACGATGCCAGGGCCGCCGGCGTTTCCAACGTGACTTTTCTGGAAGCCGACGTGCAGTCCTATCCCTTCAAGCCGGAGCATGATTTCTGCTTCTCGCGCTTTGGCACGCAATTCTTTGAAAGCCCCGTCGCCGGCTTGCGCAACATGCGCAAGACGCTCAAGCCGGGCGGCGTCATGACCATGGTGGTATGGCGCGGCATCAAGGATAATCCCTGGCTCGGCCACGCCAAGGAAGTCGTTCTGAAATTCCTCCCGCCGCCCGGTGAAAATGCCTTGAGTTGCGGCCCTGGCCCATTCTCCATGGCGGACACGGGTGTCGTCACCAAGCAGCTGGAAATCGCCGGCTACACCGGCATCGAGTTTGAACAGGTTGATGCGGAGCTGTTCGTGGGCAAGGATGTTGATGACGCGGTTGCCTTCCAGCTCGCCCTCGGCCCGGCGGGGGAAGTTTACCGCGAGGCCGGCGAACTGGCTGAAAAGCGCCACGACGAGATTGCCGCGGCACTCAGGGTGGAGCTCGCCAAATACCAGCGCCCCAATGGCATCATCATGGATTCAAGCTCGTGGAAGGTCACGGCCCGCAATCCTGGATAATCGCGCATTGCGTCGGCGCTAGTCGGAATCCCGGAATACCGCCGGCGGCTTTGGCCGCCGGTCCACGTTCAGTTGAAACACGTCCGAACGGGAATAGTGGCCCGCAACGTCCAGCGACTTGCGCGCGGCGCGCGCCATGTCAGCGTCGATCGTGACATAGAGGATCGCCTTCTCTTCATGCAGCGGCCCGGCTGCGAGCGTGCCACCGGGCTTGACGGCAATGGCATCACCCGGATTGATCCATTCCGCATCCTTGAAGAGCTGACCGCGGCCCGGGAATGACGCAGGTATATCTGAACCCTGCAGCGCAGTGGCCGATGACAGCACCCAGCAGCCGCCTTCCTTTGCGATATGCCGCATGCTGGCAGTCCACAGGTCGCCGCAATCCCAGGTCAACGCCACCAGAATGTCCATCTGCTGTGCATAAAGCGCGTAACGGGCGAGCGGCATGTAGTTTTCCCAGCACAGCAGGCAGCCCAGGCGGCCGAACTTCGTGGCAACCACACGCAAGCCGCTTGCATCACCCGCACCCCACACCATGCGTTCCGGATTGGTGGGCATCAGCTTGCGGTGCGTGTTCAGGATTGCGCCGTCATCTCCGATGGCCACCACCGTGTTGAAAAGCGTTGAACCGCTGTACGTGCTGTCGAGCTCATGCATGCCCATGACGATCACCATGCCATGTCTTGCGGCCGCGTCGCGAAGCGGATCAAGGTCGCCGGATGCGGCGTCGATTGCGTTCAGCTGCAGTTGGCGATGAATCTCGTTTCCCAGCGCCATGTCGGCCCCGGGGCGCAACCGCCACACCCAGGTGGGATAACCCGGAAGAAACGCCTCGGGAAAAGTCATCAACCTGGCGCCCTGGCCAGCCGCTTCTGCCACCATCGCCAGCGCCGCTGCTATCGAGGCCTTTTTGTCCAGCAGGACGGGGGGCCGTTGGCAGATTGCGGCTTTGACTTCCATGATATGAATCCCGTAGCGTGTCCCGGCTGCCTATGCAATC
>Ga0138256_10009414_pt1 | contig 10243 bp, 9 predicted proteins | sample KNB2016incub_MG_FD_105486 | JGI IMG/M metagenome (GOLD analysis project Ga0138256, IMG submission 105486) | Active sludge microbial communities from wastewater in Klosterneuburg, Austria - KNB2014incub_MG | ecosystem: Engineered > WWTP > Activated sludge > Unclassified | place: Austria... | reverse complement strand
TACTCTGAAACTCCGGGGTAAGTCTGTTCTTAAAAAATGATTCAAACTCTCCTTCCAGCAAATAAGCCACTGGTCTATTACCATCATTAAATTTAGATGGATCCGGAGCAACTTTAAGTATTTCAAATGACAATCTGACCGGAGAAAGCTGTGATCTGGAATATTTGGAACTTTTAAGCAACATGGTTTTTTTAACATTGCCTTCTGTTTTTACAGTATCAATAGTACTTGGGAAAAAAAGATTTACTCTGTCTATATTTTTTACGACCGGATGTTGTATTTCTGATGCAGCAGCCATATGATACACCCATGGGAATAACTTTGTCTGGGGTTTATCTCCTGACATGCCAACTACCTGAGGTATGGAACTACATTCCAAATCTACGATCAGATCCGGCATAATCCGCACTCCATATTTGAATAACATATCATCAAGACCAGTAGCTATATCTTCGGGTACATAAAACTTGTACTTGTTGATACTATCCAATGAAACCGGAAACTTATCTATCAGCCAGATTATCTTACCGCCATTCATGACGTACTGATCCAGCTTAAATTGATTTTGAAGTGTCATGGGGGTTTTAGGTCCCGCCAGGATCACCAGATCAATGGTACTATCCAGTTTCATCAATGTATCGAGGCTAACCCTTCCTACCCTATGGAATCGTCTTATTTCACTTTCCAGTCTAAATGTCTGGTTTTCTTCCCATTCTCCATTGCCTTGAGTGAACAGAACATTTTTTGGTCTTTCTGATTGTAATTTTTGGAAAGCATTGGCAAACTTGTACTCCAACAGCGCCACAGATTTATTGAGAATGATCTCTTCATCATCTCCTGGTTTTTGTTCTTCCAGCAAATTGACAATATATTTTTTCTGTCTATAGTTGATGATAGCAAAAGGAAATACGGCTTTCTGAACCAATTGTGTACCATCTGAATAGCTCAAAGAAATGGGAATGATATTATCTTCCTGAAGAAGTTTTTTCTTTTGTTCCAGTTCCTTTACGGAGCCAACCGTGGGATCTTCAAATTCAAATACTATATTGGGATTTATATCCCGAATTTTATTTAAAATATCCAGAACAGAAGATTGTAATCGCTTAAATCCAGCTGGAAATTCACCATCGAGAAGCACACGAATACTCATGTTGTCCCCGGCAGTAGATACAATCTTTTTGGTATTTTCGCTTAAAGTAAACCTGTTATCGTCTGTCAGATCAAATTCCGTATAAATAAATGAACCAATAACATTGATTAAAAATACTATGGCCACCACGAGTAGTAACTGTAAATATCTATTGGAAGAAGGCATTTTCATACGAATGAGTTTTACTTACGATTTTCCATTATGGTGATGGTAGCATAAATAAATACAAATATCACGGAAACAAAATAAACTATATCTCTACTGTCTATCAATCCTTTACTGATACTATTGTAATGATAATTTATACCCAGTTTCTGAATAAAAAGATCAAAATTTGCAGCAAACACTGGCATTCTGGCTATATAAACAAAAGCCCAATGAAAAAAGAAACAAAAAAAAGCACCCAAAATAAATGCTATAATCTGATTGTTGGTCAGTGTAGAAGCAAACATGCCGATGGCAACAAACGCTCCTGAGAGAAAAAACAAACCAATATACGATCCGAAAATAGCACCTGAATCAAGATTACCTACCGGAGAACCCAATTGATAAATAGAGAAATAATAAATCATAGTCGGCAACAAAGCAAATATGACCAGCGAAAAATTTGCCAGATACTTGCCAAGGATGATTTCATAGGATGTCAATGGTTTAGTATAAAGAAATTCAATGGTTCCTTTGGCTTTTTCTTCAGCAAAGCTTCTCATGGTAACTGCAGGTATTAAAAATAAAAAAACCAGCGGTGCTATGGAAAACAGCTGATCCATGGTAGCAAAATTGTAATCAAGTACGCTGGTATCAGAAAAAACCCACATAAAAAGACCAATAGAAATAAGAAATACACTGATGACCAGATATCCGATCAATGAACTGAAAAAAGTATTTATTTCTTTATAAAAAACACTAAACATCAGAAGTCGATTTGGTCAGTTTTCTGAAAATATCCTCAACATTGGCTTTGTCTTGCCGCATTTCTAATAATGTAAGACCATTTTTTACCGCCGCATCAAAAATAGACTTGCGAATATCACTGTGGCTATCTGATGTGAAAGTAAACTGTCCGTGGTCACTGATGACATCTGCAACACCTTCAATATGTGTAAAAAGAACAGGTGAAACGTTCTTCTGCGCAAATTCAACATGAATAATCTGATTGGCTGACATTCTGTTGCTAAGTTTTTCGATGGATTCATTGGCCACCAAAAGACCATCACTGATGATCACCACGCGATCGCATAATGCCTGTACTTCCTGCATGATGTGCGAAGAAAAAATCACTGTTTTTTCTTTTCCGAGTTCTCTGATCAGGCTTCTGATATCTACCAATTGATTCATATCCAAACCGGAAGTAGGTTCATCCAGTATCAACACTTTAGGATCATGTATGATGGCTTGTGCCAAACCTACTCTTTGACGATATCCTTTGGAGAGTGTACCAATGATTTTATTTTGCTCTTTGCCCAGACCCGTCATCTCAATGATATCGCTTATTCTGGCATTTTTGTTTTCTATTTTGTGTATGCTGGCGACAAACTGAAGAAACTCTTTTACATACATTTCTTCATAAAGTGGGTTATGTTCAGGCAAATATCCGATCTGTTTTCTCACCATAAGGGGTGAAGTCCTGATATCATATCCTTCCACTTCTGCAGTACCTTCTGTGGGTTCAATATAACAGCAAATCATTTTCATAGTAGTCGTCTTTCCAGCTCCGTTTGGTCCCAAAAAGCCAAGAATCTGGCCCGGATGAGCTTCAAAAGATAATTGATTTACTGCGAACTGATGGTCAAATTGTTTAGATAATCCTTTTACAATGACTGACATGCTTTGAGTTTAGGTTACTATTAAAATTGAGTTGTCTTAAAAAACGATGCAAAAGTAAAATTATTACATGAGAAACATAGTAATATGTATTATAGTTTTTAATGTTTCAGATATGCAGCTGTGGAATAATGCCGGTTTAATTCATCAAAACAACAGATTAGTTTGTTTTATTATAGCTGTAAATTGCAAAAAAATTGAGCACCACACCAAAAACAAAAATAATTCTTATATGCGGCCATATATCTTTGATCGTCGCCCCTTTCAGCAGTACCATCCGCATGACTTCTACCATATAACTTACCGGATTAAAAGCCGCCACAACCTGAGCCCACGGAGGCATACTTTCTATTGGGGTGTACAATCCACTCAACAGTATAAATATAAGCATGAAAAAAAATGCCACCATCATAGCTTGCTGCTGCGTATTGGTAAAATTTGAAAGCAACAGTCCAAAACCAAGGATAGCAAACAAATACAATGCTGAAAATACATATAGAACGTATATATTACTACCGGGCACGATACCATGCACTATAAAACTTATCACCAGACCAACCGTCAAAATAACAAACCCCAAAAGCCAAAAGGGAACAATTTTCCCCATAATGAACTGATATTTTTTGATTGGAGAAACATTCAACTGTTCAATGGTGCCGATTTCCTTTTCTTTTACAATATTTAATGCTGACAGAAACCCACCCACCATAGTAAGAAGGACAGCAAGTATACCCGGTACCATAAATAACTGATAATTACGATGTGGATTATACAGACTGGTATAGGTAACGTCTATCATTGGTTCCGGATTAAATTCCGGCATCTGAAACCATTCTACTCTAATGTTTTGATTAAATTGCTGTATGATTCCCAGCGTATATGCTGCACCAAGATTACCTTTGGTACCATTTACTGCATTAATAGCAAGCAATACATCTGCTTTACTTTCTCTGATCAGTGTTGCCTCAAATCGATGTGGGATTTCAATCACCAGATCTGCTTTTTCATCTTCTATCCATTGTAATCCTTCCTTAAATGTATGGGTATATCCGGTTAACCTGAAATAGGTTGAATTTTCAATTTTTGAGACCAGCGTGCGGGAGTAATCTGAATGATCATGGTCAATGATACCAATCTTTATATTTTTAATTTCATAGTCCGCTGCAAATGGAAGTACAATCAGTTGCAACATGGGCATGATAAATATGAGCCTTAATATGGCCGGGTCTCTGAATATTTGTCTGAATTCTTTTTTCAGTATAAAAATAAATGTTGTCATGCCAGCCTGATTTTAAATTTTTTGTAGCTGATGGTCAGAAATACCAAACAATAGCCAATTAAAATTAACACTTCTTTAAACACTGACTTCAGTCCCAATCCTTTTATCATGATGGAGTTAATACTATAATAAAACCATTTGGCAGGAACTACATTGGAAACCACCTGTAAGGGAATGGGCATATTTTCAATGGGAAACATAAATCCACCAAACATCAATGTTGGCAACATTAAACCCATCAACGAGATCATCATGGCCACTTGCTGTGAATCTGTAATCGTAGAAATGACTAATCCTAAAGCCAGTGATGCCACTATAAATATTAGGCAAACTACATAGAGCAATATGATATTTCCTCTGATCGGCACATCCAGAATAGTAACGCTCATGGTTAAGATCACCGTGACTATGATCAAACTTAAAACCAAATAAGGAATTGTTTTGGAAAATATAACAATAAGCGGATTCATCGGAGAAACCAATAGCATCTCCATATTTCCCAGTTCCTTTTCTCTCACAATGGATACCGAAGTCATCAACGTACAGATAATCATCAATATCATCGCTATGACACCCGGAACAAATGTGTATGCACCTTTTAGTTGAGGGTTGTACAACATTCTGGATCTCACTTCAATGGTATAAGGTAATTCAAATTTTCCAAATACATCATTTCTAAAATCATTGACGACCGCTGTAGCGTACATTTGAATGGTGGATGACATGTTTGGATTGGCTCCGTCTGTGATCAGTTGTATAGTACTGCTATGATTATGATTGAGTTGATAAACAAACTGTGCAGGAATGACCACTACCATGTGCGCTTTTCCTGCTCTCAGCAAATCGTAAGCATCTTCTATCCTGAAAATCTCACCTTCAACTTCAAAATATTTACTGGCATGAAGTTTTTCTGTCAATTGTTGACTGTAGGTGTCTTTGGACATGTCCAGGATAAACAATTTTGTATTTTTTACTTCATTGGAAAGCGCAAATCCAAACAATAATATCTGGATGACAGGTAAACCAAAAAGCACCAGTAATGTCTTTTTGTCTCTGATGATGTGATATATCTCCTTGCGGACAAATGCTATGAGCTGTTTCATTATTTTTTCTTATGGGTCACTTCTTTTTGCCTGCCTGGCTAATCTGTAAAAAACATCATCCATAGAATTTGTCTTAAAATCTCTTTTCAAACGGGCAGGCTCATCCATCGCTTCTATTTTACCATCAACCATAATGGCTACCCTCTGACAATATTCTGCTTCATCCATATAGTGTGTGGTAACAAAAATGGTGATTCCACGTTCTGCAGCTTCATATATTAAATTCCAGAATTGTCTTCGTGTGACGGGGTCAACACCTCCTGTTGGCTCGTCTAGAAATACTATATTGGGTTTATGTATGATTGAAATGGAAAAAGCCAGCTTTTGCTTCCAGCCCAATGGTAGATCTCCGACCAAAACATTTATTTCTTTAGTCAATTCCAGTTTTTCAAGAAGTTCAGCTGTAGCTGTATTTATCTCCATTTTATTCATACCATAAAGACCACCATAAAATTCTATATTCTCCCAAACTTTTAGGTCCTGATACAAAGAAAACTTCTGACTCATGTAACCAATGTTGCGCTTGATCTGCTCTGACTCAGTAAATATATCAAAACCAGCCACAGTAGCTTTGCCGGAGGTGGGTTTTATCAATCCGGTCAACATACGCATAGCTGTGGTCTTACCAGCACCGTTTGCGCCAAGAAATCCGAAAATCTCCCCCTTTTCTACATGAAAACTGATTTCATCCACTGCTTTAAATTCACCAAATATTTTGGTTAGTTGGTTAGCGACTATGGAATAATTTGATGACATAGGTTATATTTATACTTTAGGAATGCATCAGATCCATAAAACAATCTTCAATCGTGGCATCAATCTTAAGGACCTCGATATCTTCAAATCCACTACTTTTAAGATGATCGAATATTTCTTTTTGATGTACAGTTCCTTTGTTTGATTTTACATGTAAAAATTCGCCAAATGCATAAACGTCATCTACATTTTCCAAATCCAATAAAGACTTTCGTGCGTCATTCATTTTATCTGCCTTTACACCGAATAAATCACTTTTGAACGCGCTGACTAATTCTGCAGGAGTATTTTCAGATAAAATATGTCCATTCTGAATCAATGCAATCCTGTCACAAAGCGACGCTTCATCCATGTAAGGCGTAGAAACAAAAATAGTGATCCCCTCCATTTTCAATCTGCCGAGCATCTCCCAAAATTCTTTACGGCTTACTACATCTACTCCTGTAGTCGGTTCATCCAAAAACAATACCTCAGGCTTGTGTATAAGCGCACAGCATAAGGCCAGTTTTTGTTTCATTCCACCGGAAAGAGCTCCTGCGCGTCTATCTTTAAATGGCTCAAGCTGTATGTAAATATCTTGGATAAGATGATAATTTGCTTCAATAGTTGTATTGAAAATACTGGCGTAAAATGCAAGATTCTCTGCTACAGAAAGGTCCTGATACAATGAAAATCTACCAGGCATGTACCCCAGCTTCTTTCTGAGCATTTTATAATCTTTGACTACATCAAGGCCTGCGACTTCAGCACTGCCCTGATCTGCCAATATCAAAGTGGTTAATATGCGAAATAAAGTAGTTTTGCCTGCTCCATCCGGACCAATAAGGCCAAATAATTCACCTTTATTTACTGAAATATGGATATCTGTGAGTGCTTTCTGCTGCCCATTTTTGCCAAACGATTTGGAAATGTTTTGTACGGTTATCATTTTTCTGCATTTGACGACCCAAACGCTACTTCTCCGTACATTCCAATCTTTAAAGTACCATCATTCAACACATTTATTTTTATTGCATATACAAGATTGGCGCGCTCTTCTTTGGTTTGAATCGTTTTTGGAGTAAACTCGGCTTTATCTGAAATAGAAGTTATTTTCCCTTTAAAGGACTTTGACTCACCTTTCAGCTGGTCAACAAATACATCGACATCCTGACCTATCTGTATTGCAGGTAACTGATCTCCAGTGATATAAGCTTTTAAGCTCATTTCAGATAAGTCTGCCAGCTTCAATATAGGTTTTCCAATCGCGATAAATTCTCCCTGTTCTGCATATTTGGTAAGGATAGTACCATTAAGTGGAGCGATTACCGAAGTTTTTCTGATCAGATCATTGATCAGGGCGACTCGCTTTTGCAAAGGGATTTTTTCACTAGTTATACTCCTGTTTTGGATGGCAATCTGATCTCTGGCAGATTTCATCTGAGAAATAACCAAGGTTCGTTGTTGCTCAGCAGTTTTGATTTGTTTCTGGAGAATCTCAACTTTTCCATTGACATCATCCATTTGTTGGGACGTGGCAGCCTCCCCTTTAAAAAGATCACTTACTCTGTTTTGCTCCTTTCTCAGCACTTTCATTTGTTCGAGGAGCGTTTGTATCTGGGATTCTGCAACCATCAGCTGCTGCTTCAAAACAGTTATTTGTGGCTCAGCACTGTTTTGCTTCATAAGCAGGGCATCGACGGTGGATTCAGCCTGCTCTTTTTGAAGATTCAGGTTTACCGTATCTATTAGTACTACTACTTGTCCAGCCTTTATTTCATCCCCTTCATTTGCATCAAATTGGGTAATTTTACCGTTGGCTTCAGCGGACAAAATGATTTCTGTCGCTTCAAATGTCCCCGCCGCATCATATTTTATATCACTTTTTTTGCAGCTTGATACCACAAATATCAAAGTTAACAAGAAGATATACTGCTTTCCACTTTTCGCAGTTAAATAAGACTTTAGAACATTTGTCATGTTGCTTTATTTTTAATTTTACAAAAAATTTAAACTTTCAATTGGTTTCCATCAATATACATTTAACTTTTATCACCAGCAAAGTGATGGTACAAATAACCGGCCTTGATATATTGAAGCTCATGAATTTTTTTGTTGATATTCGCTTCATTTTCATCGTTCAGAATCATAAGATAGTCAGACGAAGTCCTGGTACCCTTTTCAAGTTGGGTCTGGGCTGTATTTTTTATTTCCTTCCTTATTTTTATTATTTCATCATCTGAATTCATTTGTGCAAATGATCTGACTATTTCAGTCTGCAGGGTTGCGAGTTTTACTTCCACTTGCTGAGTAAAAGATTTTGTTTTAGCATCTATTTTTTGCATTTGGAGTATTGTAATCTGGTTATCTCTGCCTTTTGTATACAAATCAGCTATATTCCATTGCAACCTTATACCACCAATATAATAAGGTGTAAATTCATTTTTCAGAAAATTTAGTCCTGGTTTGCCATAACCTCCTTGTGCAAAAAACATTAATCTGGGTTTGCTAAGTGAAAAATTGAGTTTTTTTGACTTGTCAGCCATTTCCTTATGCCAGGTTAGCAAGCGATACATAGGTCTGGATGCTACGTTCAAATCAGTTTTTATGATCGCCATAGGTACATCAAAAGTAACCTTGTTGTCCAGATTCCTACCGGTTAGAATTTTAAGTACTTTTATTTGTCCTTCCTTCAAAGCCAATAATTCATCTTCCAACTGATCAAGACCCAGCATTTCAGCTTTAAGATTTTTTAATTCAGCAGATAAGACCACCCCACTATTGACTCCTGTTTGTACTTTTTTCATGACGGCTTCCAAATCATTTCTTTTGATTCCAACTATTTCCAGTCTGGCACCACACTCCAGAATGCCAAAATAAATATGAATAATCTGCTCCCTCAACTGCTCTATATCCAAATCAATTTGTGCATTTTCAATCTCTGAACCGACATCTGCCAAATTTTTCTGAATAGCTGTAGTGCCTCCATCGTATATAAACTGGTTGACATCCAACTGTATTTTGTATTGATCCTGAGATAATCTCGGTATTGAAAATCCCGGCAAACTTATATCAAGTCCGGTAGTCTCTGATTGATAGGTTGCCTGACCATTGATGGCAACTTGGGGAAGATACCGGCTGGTCAGATTTTTTAATTTCAATAAATTCTCTTTTTTTATAAAATCGTAATGAAGAGATGCAGGTGCACTTCTGACCGCATCTGACAGGGCCTGATCCAAAGCATATACGGATTGGGCCAATGAACTATTGGGCTGCAGGTTTAAAAAAAGAAAACTAATAATCAGATAAGCAATTTTATACATATTAAATTATTTTAATATTTTTAAATCATTGATAATAAGGTCTGAAACAGATTTTTTTCTGGCTTCAATTAATTCAAAATAACTTTCCTGATTTAAATCCAATACATACTTGAGTATAGGTTCCGCGATGATAGGATAAATACAAAGTGACATCACATTCATAAGCAGTTCTTCAAGTGAAATTCTCCGGATATTTCCTGACATTACTTCTGCATCAATCACTTTTCGGAAATTGTCCCTGATTACATCCAAAGGAATATTTTTAAACTTACCTTCAAGCAATTCCGGATTTTTGCGGACTTCGAGCATAACAAAGATGGGCATTACCGGAAATTCAAGTACAATCGAAATTTGCTTTTCCACAAAAGCCCTGATTCTATTTTCAAAAGCATCCTTAGAAAATATAAGCAATTCCATCGCCCCAAATATTTTATGCAGTTTTTCTTCAAAAATGATTTCAAAGAGTTGCTTCTTATTTCTAAAGTAGTAATGCAGCATCGCCTTGTTAATATTTGCTTCATCAGCAATATCCTGCATTCGGGCGCCTTCCAGTCCTTTGAGCGTAAATACTTTTGTTGCAGCTATTTTGATGCGCTCCTGAGCAGATAATTCTGACATATATTAACCAACCATTTAATTTAACCAAATGGTTAATGCAAAAGTATTTATATTTTTTGAACATCCAAACACAATACTCCGATAACTTTTAAAATACATTAAGATAAATTATATATATAAAAAGTAAATGCGTAAATTGGCCCTTGGGCCAACCTGTAATCAAACTCTCTTACCAACATGATTACACAAGACGCATTTACTTCAGGCAAAAGCC
>Ga0138256_10009413_pt1 | contig 10246 bp, 11 predicted proteins | sample KNB2016incub_MG_FD_105486 | JGI IMG/M metagenome (GOLD analysis project Ga0138256, IMG submission 105486) | Active sludge microbial communities from wastewater in Klosterneuburg, Austria - KNB2014incub_MG | ecosystem: Engineered > WWTP > Activated sludge > Unclassified | place: Austria... | reverse complement strand
GTGTCTCGGCAGTGAAATAAAGCTGACCCGCAAAGAGTTTGCCCTGCTCGAATACTTGATCAAAAACGCCGGCCGCGTTGCGGCACGACAACAGCTTCTTGATAATATTTGGGGCTATAGTTACTTTGGCGAAACCCGCACGCTTGATGTTCACATCCGCCGCCTAAGGCAGAAAATGGGCGGTTGTTCGGACATGATCGAAACCGTCGTCGGCGTCGGATACAGATTTAAGGGCTCAAATTGACTTTAACTCGTTCAATCAACTCAGAAGATACGCCCGGCGGAACGGCATCTCTCGGCGTTCTGGACGCCGTACTTGAAGCAAATCGCGAAAGCGCTCTGGTCGTTGACCGCGGAATGCGCGTGATCGCCGCAAATCGTTCCGCCAATTTGGTATTCGGCCGTTCGGGCGAATCACTCACTGGCCGGCGGCTCAGCGAGGCAGTGCGTGACCTGCAGCTCCACGAAGCCTTCGAGCAGGCGGTTGCTGATAAGGTCTCGTCAAATGTGAAGATGGATTTTATCGGCTTTGGCAAGAGAAGCTACGACGTTCATGTGTCGCACCTCGATCTCGATGGTGAGCCGCACGCGATCGGAGTGTTTTACGACGTTACACGCGTCGAACGGCTTGAAAAGGTCCGCCAGGAATTCCTCTCCAATATTTCTCATGAGCTGCGCACGCCGCTAACCTCTATTTTGGCCTTCGTCGAAACACTCGAGGACGGAGCGATCGACGACAAGGACAACAGCCTCCGCTTTCTCAGCGTGATCAGGCGAAATGCCGAACGGATGCATGAATTGATCGCGGACATTCTCGAGCTGTCAATGATCGAATCCGGAAATGTCTCGATCGAGACCAAACAGGTCCGGACCGCCGGGTTGGTTGACGAGGTCTTTACCGCACTTTCATCAAAGGCCGCCGAGAGCGAAGTAACCCTGGTCAACGATGTTGCCCGCGACGCCAAGGCTGTCGCGGACCCGATTCGCCTCGAGCAGATGCTTACCAACCTGATCGACAACGCGATAAAGTTCAACCGGAGGGCCGGAACGGTTACCGTCTCAAGCAACAGGTCGGAAAAGAAGGTCTCGATCTCGGTCAAGGATACCGGCGAAGGCATTCTGCCCGACCATTTGCCGCGTGTCTTTGAACGGTTTTACCGCTCCGACCGGGGCCGGACACGCGAGGTCGGCGGCACCGGCCTCGGCCTTGCCATCGTTAAACACCTTGCCCGGCTGCACGGCGGCGGCGTGTCCGTCACCTCAACGCCGGACGAAGGGACCGCGTTTACGATCGAACTGCCCGCATAACGGGCACTGTCTCGGGTTTTACCCCGGCCCGCCGGATAGAATGGAATGCCCGACTTCTCAGCCAAGCTGCCGCAATCGAATTTGCGACATCATATTCCGTTCGTAATACATTGGAACGGCCTTGATCGTCTAGCCGCCGCCGGACGGTTGCTCCTTCCGCCGAAAAGTTTCGCTTCAATAATTTACTGTTTTGCGCTATAATAAGTAGAAATTCGACACACGCGTTTACTTTCTCGAACGGTATCAGATCGCTTCGAAATACCCTCACTTGGTTCGGTTCTGATCGGAGATTTTTATATGGAACTGCTGAAGGGACAAAAAGTTGCGTATCCAAGCCAGGGAGTTTGCATGGTTGAGAACATCGAGAGCCGAAGGATCGGTGGAAGTTCGATCGATTTTTACTCGCTCCGTGTACTTAACGACAATTCGATAATCATGGTCCCGACGATGAATGCCGAGGCGGTCGGGGTTCGCCCGGTCATCTCTTCGATTCAATGCAAGAAGCTTATCTCCGGACTTTCGGCCGATTTTGAAAGCATTTCATGCGATTGGAAGACCCGCTCACGCAGCTTTGCCGAACAGCTTCAATCAGGCGACGTGTTTGAGGCCGCCGACGTGTTAAAAAAGCTTACCTTTCTCAGCCTTGAGAAAAAACTTTCTTTCCGCGAACAAACGCTTCAGGAAAAGGCCAAATTTTTGATAGTTTCCGAGATCACCAACGCTCAGGCCGCGGATGAGGACGACCTGCGGGCTGAGATTGATCTATTGGTCGAATCGGCCTGCAAAAAGCACCTCCGCTCGCAGCCGCGGGTGATGTCGGCCGCGGTCCATTGACCCATTTCCAACGAAACGACAATCAGTACAATTTTCTTCACTTTGGACATGCGAATCGTGTTTTTTTTGCATGCTCACGGTTCACAGGCCGCTTTTTGTTGGAATTGCCGATCACAAACGGACCGCACTATTTTATTTGCCGGATCAGCAGTGCCCCTTTGCGGCCAATCGAGTTATGCAAATTCAACCTGGCTTGACGTAACGATTTGAAACCGTGATTCGAGAGAAAGGTGGTTCATTCCAGCGTTATTTTTCGAGCCGGGCATTTATGATCCTAGAGTTGAGAAATTGGCTATCGCTCAAATAGAACAAAATTCTATTTCGAATAGCTCGCACGGACGACGGTCTTAATGTTTCCGCGGACGTGGAAATCGCCTTCGATCTCGACCTTCAACGGGTCACACGCGGCAACAAAATCTTCGAGTATCATATTCACCACATGCTCGTGGAAAACCTTGATCTCGCGGAATGAATTGATATACAGCTTAAGGCTTTTTAGCTCGATACATCGTTCGTTCGGAACATATTTGAGTTTGATGACCGCGAAATCCGGAAAGTCGGAAAACGGACAGATGGCGGTAAATTCCGGTATTTCAAATTCGACCCAAATTTCCTTGCCTGCATACTCATACCGGAACGAGTCCAGCGGGTAAAGCTCCATCTCCTCACGCGGAGTGGAACGGATGTCAAGATTCTGCAGATTTTCAGGCTGCAGCTTCGCTTCGTTTTGCATAATACTTTTGCCGGCAGAATCGCCGTGCTGAACCAAGGTCATGAATGCCGCGTTCACGCATATCGCTGAGTAGTTTCACAAAGATCTCGGCGGTCGCTTTTGCGTCTTCCGATGCTCTGTGGTGATTTACCAGTTCGATGGAATAATAGTTCGCGACCGTGTTCAGCTTATGATTTTCGATCTGCGGCAGCAGCCGCCGTGATAGTTGGACCGTGCATAAAGACGGATTCCAAACCCGGTAATCCTCATAAACCCGTCCGACCTCATGATTTAGAAAACCCATGTCGAACGAGGCATTGTGAGCGACAAGAACGCTGTCGCCAATAAATTCGAGCAATCCCGCCGCAACATCGCAAAACAGCGGGGCCCCGCTCACCATCTCATCACTTATTCCGGTCAACGACGTGATAAAGGGCGATATCGGCGTTTCAGGATTCACAAGCGAATGAAACGAGTCCGTGATGGACCCATTTTTTACGCGGTAGGCTCCGATCTCGGTGATCCGGCACGGCGGTGCCTTTGCTCCAGTCGTCTCGAGATCGAAAACGACAAATCCGGTTTTATCAAAGTGCAGCGCGTCGTGGTCGCATTCGCGCAGTTTTACAATGTCGCCGTCTATGACCAGCCGCGGGTCGCGGTCGATCAGATCCTGGACCAGCAAGCGGGCAAAATGTGGGTCGGGCTTCCTGATCTTCATTACATATTCGACTATCTCAGCGGCCGGAGCGGTTCCGGCAAGCGATGCAAGAAAGTCAATTGTCGAATTTATCAGAAGCGATTCACAAACAAGATTGGGGTGCGGCGACATCTCTATCTCTATTTTAGCCTCAAAATATTGAATCCGCCAAAATACACAATTCTGCAAGGAAGATTTAGAATTGGAGTTTGCCCTTTTCGGCCGTTTCAAACTTATGAACCAAGACCAGGTCCTCACGCATTTTCGCGAAACCGAAGCTCTACTCGACGGCCATTTCCTTTTGTCGAGCGGCCTGCATAGCGGCACGTACCTCCAATGCGCCCTCGCGCTTCAATATCCGTCAGATGCAGCCAAATTTGGCCGGGCTATCGCCGCCCGTCTTGTCAGAACCGGAAGCGATAGCGACCGGTCTCTAAATTCTACTTACGTTCCGAACTCGCCTGCCGGATTAATGCCAACCGAGATCGACACGGTCGCATCGCCTGCCATTGGCGGCCTCATCATCGGCCATGCCGTCGCCGCCGCCCTAAACAAACGCTTTATCTGGACGGAACGACAAGACGGCAAAATGACTCTTCGTCGTGGATTCACCCTCAAACCAAACGAACGCATTCTTGTCGTCGAGGACGTAATAACTACCGGCGGTTCAACCCGCGAGTGCATCGCCGCTCTCACAGAAAACGGCGGCAGCGTTATTGCGGCCGCTTCGATCATTGACCGGTCGAATGGTAATGCCGACGTTGGCGTTCCTCGGATCGCACTGGCGGCCCTGGATGTGCCGAGCTATGAAAAAGATTCTTGTCCGCTTTGTGCGGCCGGCAGTGAGCCGTATAAACCAGGCAGCAGAAAATGACGAAACGTACTGAAGACTATTGGCGCGCATTTCTCGCCTCAGATTCGGATGTAGCCGCTAACGTACCCTTTCAGGTTTGGTATTTCGGCAACACTGAAGAAATGGCGCGTGAACTTGGCGATCTCGTACTTGCCGGAAAGAAAACGGCGACCGCGAGCCTCCGCGATACAAACGATCTGCAGCCGGAAAAAGCCCCGATCGATGGCGGCTACAGCCTCGTCACCAATTTTGTAGGCGAGCCGATATGCGTTATCCAAACCGCCGAGATCCGGCATATGCCATTTCATGAGGTGGATGCTCAGTTCGCGTTTGATGAAGGCGAAGACGACCAGACGCTCGAAAGCTGGCGTCGTGTACACACGGAATACTTCACCAGCGAGGCGGCGGAGCTCGGTTTTAGTTTCGACGAAAATTCGATAGTTTGCTGTGAGCGGTTCAGGCTTTTGTTCCCTAAATGAACTATAAACTACTTATTCAATACGACGGCACTGATTTTCACGGCTGGCAGGTACAGGAGAATGCCCGCACCATTCAGGGCGAGCTTGAACGTGTGATCGGCACACTGGAGGACGCCCCGGTAAAGGTTGCCGGTTCCGGCCGCACAGACGCGGGCGTACACGCCGAGGGCCAGGTTGCGAACGTGAAGCTTAATCGGTCCTGGACACCGGATAAACTTCGCAATGCAATAAATGGAAACATGTGGCGTGATATTCGGGTGATGCATGTTGAAAAAGCGGCGGATGATTTTCACGCCCGTTTTTCCGCAAAAGGAAAAACGTACGTTTACCGCATCGTCAATGCTCCCGTGATGAGCCCTTTTTGGCGCAGGCACGCCCTTCACGAAACGCGTCCGCTTGACGCTGCCCGAATGAATATGGCCGCCCGGCTGCTTTTGGGCGAACACGACTGGACCGCTTTTTCGTCGGCGCTTTCCGAAAGCGAGAATAAGATCCGCAATGTCACTGAGTGCAGCGTCGATTCCGTTTGGGACCGGCGGGCAAATACAAACATCATCGAATTTCACATACGTGCGAACGGATTTCTCCGATACATGGTCCGCTCGTTAATGGGCACACTTCTTGAGGTCGGGCGGGGCGAAAAAGATTCTGATACAATTCAGGCGGCCCTTTCCGGAGGCGACCGAAATCTGGCCGGCCAAACCGCCCAGGCCTGCGGCCTTACGCTTGTGAAAGTTGATTACTGATCGATTGGCCGGATAGCGGCTTAATTCCAGGCATTACACGTAATTGTTGGCTATTTTTCATTAGCGGGACGATAGTTTTTATGCTGATCTATCACATCGTTTTACCCGATGTTTGGGACGACGCAAAATTCAAGACATTCTACGAGGCTGCAAGCCTTGCGGCCGAAGGTTTTATCCACTGCAGTTACAAAGACCAGTTGGAGGGCGTTATCGACAGGTATTACGCGGACGCGAAGGCATTGGTAATTCTCTCCATCGACTCAAACCTGCTCACCTCGCCGCTGGTTAGTGAGCCATCGACAAACAACGAGCCTTATCCGCACATCTACGGCCCGATAAACGTCGATGCCGTAATAAATGCAGAAAAACGCCCGTCGGTGAGTGTGTGACGATTTTGGATTTTGGATGCACGAACACTTCGCACAACTTATCAAGCACGGGACCGACGAGCAACGCATGCTGAATGCGATCGACCCGTTACGTTTGCCGCGGCACATCGCGATCATCATGGACGGAAACGGACGATGGGCAAAGCTTCGCGGCAAGCCGAGGATCTTCGGCCACAAGGCCGGTGCCGAGTCGGTTCGCTCGGTACTGGACACATGCGCCAGGTTGGAAATTGAGGCGGTGACGCTCTATGCCTTTTCAACCGAAAATCGGAAGCGTCCAAAGGCTGAAGTGACCGGCCTGATGTCAATGCTAAAGCGCTATATCCGCAGCGAGATGGCCGAGGTCAGATCGAACAATATCCGATTTCAGGCGATCGGCAATATTGCGGGACTTTCCGGTGGTGTGCAGAAAGAGATCGCATGGGCAACCGAGCAAACGGCCGCAAATACGGGTACCGTGTTGAGCGTAGCGTTGAATTACGGCGGCCGTGCCGAGATCGTCGAGGCCGCCCGGCGTGCGGCCGGCCAATTGATCGAACGCGGCGATTCAATCGACCGATTGAACGACGCGGACATCGAACGCAACCTATACACGCACGGCCTTCCGGACGTGGACCTGATGATCCGTACCAGCGGCGAAATGCGCATCTCTAATTTCCTGCTTTGGCAGCTCGCGTACAGCGAGATTTTCGTGACGCCGACTCTGTTCCCGGATTTTCGAAGACAGCACATCTTCGAAGCGATAATCGAATTTCAAAAACGCGACCGTCGATTCGGAGGAGTTGATACTCGATCGACCGCCGGGGTTCTGAAAGGCTGAGATCAATGCAAAATGGCCCTTTGTTCATCGAAGCGATCATCACCGGCTTTGTTCCTTCGCGTCTAGACGGTAAATTGATCCAATGAAAACACGCTTATTAACGGCCGCGGTCGCCCTTCCTATTCTGATCGCTTCAATTATCCTGCCGTGGTGGGTGCCGGAGACGATCTGGATATTTGTCGTCATCGCGGTCGCTGCCCTTGCGGCGGGTATGTTCGAGTTTTATTCGCTCACGAAAAAACTGGAGCTAAAGGCCGATGCGGGCATTGCGTATCTCGGGGCCGCGGGCCTGATAGTTTCGTTCATTTTTGACGCGCCCTCCAAGGCTCCCGACCTGCTGTTGATGGCGTTATCGGCCTTTCTGATCATTGTTTTCATTACGCAGACATTCCGGTTTCAGAAAGATTTTTCAAAGATGCTGACCGGGATGGGCGTGACAGTTTTGGGTGTGATGTACCTCGCGTTCCTCGGCGGTTTTCTCATCTCGACACGGGTTGGTTTCGATCACGTCCTCTCTACAAAACTGCTGCTTTTCTTCTTTGTGGTTATTTTCGGTTCTGACTCAGGGCAATATTTCACGGGCAAGGCACTCGGCAAACACAAGCTCGCGCCCGCCATCTCACCCGGCAAAACCGTCGAAGGCTCAGTCGGCGGCATCGTCGCAGCCGCCGGCTTTGCCGCCCTTTGCACGCTGGTCTTCTTTCCCGAACTTCCCTATAGATTTTCGATCCCGCTTGGAATTGCAATGGCCGCTCTCGGCATGCTTGGCGACCTCGCCGAATCAGCCATCAAACGCGGGTCAAAGACCAAGGATGCCGCGTCTATCCTGCCCGGCCACGGCGGATTGCTCGACCGGCTCGACAGTTTGCTATTCAATGCACCAATCCTGTATTATTTTGCTCGGCTTTATTTTTAGGGATTTCAATGAACGCACTTCGTTTTGACGACGACAATAATTGACGGGCGAGAGTGTTAATCCAACAACGCTCCGCCTTTCGTTTGTCGCAAAACCGAAAGGCGTTTTTGTTTTGGAAGAATTCTTGCCCGTGAATTACGCGAATTAACGCGAATAGAAGAAGGGAAGATATGGAACGAGTGCTTTACAAAGACGAAAGCTACAGGATCATCGGGGCTTGTTTTGAGGTTTATAACAACAAAGGATTTGGCTTCACCGAACCGGTGTATCAGGAATGTCTCCAGCACGAATTCTCGTTGCAGAAAATACCGTTCGTGGCCCAGCCGTCTATACCAATGAGCTACAAGGGCATCCCACTGATCCAGCACTTTGTACCGGATTTCGTATGTTTTGGAAAGATCGTAGTCGAGATAAAAGCTGTTTCCGCCTTAATCGATGCGCATCGCGCTCAAACTCTTAACTATCTCCATGCAACTGGTTTTGAACTCGGGATCCTAATAAACTTTGGCCAATTCCCAAAACTGGCGTACGAACGACTTGCCTGTAACCGGAGAAATTCGGCGGCTTGCAATATTTACGAAGTTATCGCCAGCAAACTAGACGAATAGATCAGTATTTCTTATTCGCGTTCATTCGCGTTATTCGCGGGCAAAATAATTCTTTATGTTAGACACACTAGGAAATTTGGAACGAACACACACTTGCGGTGAGCTTAGATTAGAACACATCGGTGAAACTGTAACCCTGATGGGATGGGTGGCGCGCAAGCGGGATTTTGGTGAACTCATATTCGTCGATTTACGTGACCGTGACGGCGTCACCCAAGTTGTGTGCAGGTCTGATAAATTCACTATAGTCCATGATCAGTTGCCAGTTAACGAAGGCGGTCAGCTTACGTTCATGGGTGAAGTTATTGATGGCACTGAAACGGTAAACAAAGCCGGGTTCCTGCGACGCGAATTTGTAATCGCGGTCATTGGAGAAGTTGTGAGCCGTGGCGACAAGGCGAATGCGGATTTGGACACTGGGCACATCGAAGTCTCTGTTGACGAACTCTTCATTCTTAATACGGCAGCGAACCTTCCGTTTCAGCTGCAGGTCGTGGGTTCTGAAAATCTGGCGAGCGAAGATACGCGGCTGAAATATCGCTATCTCGATCTGCGCAGGCCGCAGCTTCAGCATAATATTCGGATGCGTGCGAAAGCTGTTTCAAAGATCCGCGAGTATTTCGATAGTCGCGGCTTTATCGAGATAGAAACGCCGATCTTATTGAAATCGACGCCTGAAGGCGCTCGCGATTTTATCGTGCCGTCGCGTATTCACACGGGCAAATTTTTCGCACTGCCGCAGTCGCCGCAGATCTTGAAGCAGTTGACGATGATCTCCGGCTTCGACAAGTATTACCAGATCGCCCGCTGTTTCCGCGACGAAGACCTCCGCGCCGACCGCCAGCCTGAGTTTACGCAGCTCGATATGGAAATGTCCTTCGTAAATCGCGAACAGGTTTACCGCGAGATGGAAGGCATGTTCAATCACGTCCTGAAACTGGTAGACGTGAACCTGCCAACCGAATGGCCGCGGCTAACTTACGCCGAAGCAATGCGCCGCTACGGCTCGGACAAACCCGACCTGCGCTTCGGGATGGAACTGATCGACCTGTCGGACGAACTGAAAGACACGGATTTCGCCCCGTTTGCAGAGGTCCTGGCAAGAGGCGGCGAGATCAAAGCGATCGTCGTAAAAGGCCGCGCAGACTATTCGCGAAAGCAAACGGATGAACTGCAGGAATTCGTAAAACGCTACGGTGCGGGAGCTCTCGCTTGGATCAAAGTGGCACCAGCTGATGGCGATCCCGCCGAAGTCAGAACCGGGAGCGGTAGCGACTGGGTTCTTACGTCATCGTTACTCAAGGTGCTTGGAGAAGAAAAGATCGATCAACTTGCGCAAACTTCAGGCGCCGAACGCGGCGATGCCGTACTGATCGTCGCTGGCAAAAAGTCTGTCGTTGCTGCGGCGTTGGGTGCGCTTCGAAATGATGTCGCACGCCGCGAGAACCTGATCGACCGTACAAAATACGAATGCCTCATCGTCACCGAATTCCCGATGTTCGAGCACGATGACGAGACCGACACATACGTCGCGGCCCATCATCCGTTCACCTCGCCGATGGACGAGGACCTTGAGCTTTTCAAAACTGCGGTCAACGATCCGTCGCAGCATCACCTGCTCGGCCAGGTGCGTGCAAAGGCATACGACGCGGTCATCAACGGCTACGAATGCGCCGGCGGATCGATCCGAATCCATCAGAAAGAAGTGCAGGCACTAAACTTCAAAGCCCTCGGAATGACGCCCGAAACGGCCCGCTCGCGTTTCGGATTCTTCCTCGACGCCCTCGAATACGGCACGCCGCCGCACGGAGGCTTTGCCGCCGGCATCGAACGCACCTGCATGATCCTCGTCGGCACCGAAAACATCCGCGACGTCATGGCATT
>Ga0138256_10009410_pt1 | contig 10247 bp, 9 predicted proteins | sample KNB2016incub_MG_FD_105486 | JGI IMG/M metagenome (GOLD analysis project Ga0138256, IMG submission 105486) | Active sludge microbial communities from wastewater in Klosterneuburg, Austria - KNB2014incub_MG | ecosystem: Engineered > WWTP > Activated sludge > Unclassified | place: Austria... | reverse complement strand
CTTTTTCGAACATCGGCTTAAGATTTTCACCATGTGAAATGAAGAATTCACGCTGTCTTTTAACAATTGCATTCATAATTTTAAGCATTGTATCTCTTCTCTGCTGAATTGAATTTATAAACCACTTTGCTGAATCAACCTTGTTCTTAAGAAATTCTTTCGTATCCTTACCTGTTGATTTATCTTTCATCATATCAAGATACTTTCTGCTTATTTTAATGCCGGGCGTGAAGTCACCTGTAAGTTCAACATTCAGTTCTCCATCCGCTTCTCGCACAAGGAAATCAGGTGTTATATAATCTGCGGCAATATCCTGCTTGCCCGGAGCGGGATTGAGCTTATGAATAATTTCGAAAAGTTCATTTATTTTTACAAGTTTAACATTTAACAGCTTCGAAAGCTTTTCAAAGTGTTTCAGTTTAAATTCCTCAAAATGATCGTTTATCATCCTAAGACATAAGTCACGGTCATTATCAGTTAAGTCGTTTGAGCGGTCATTTAGTTGTATTGAAAGACACTCCTGCAGGTCCCTGGCGGCAATTCCGGGAGGGTCCAGATTTTGAACAATCTTAAGTACACTTTCAATTTTCTCACGGGAGGTTTCAATAGAATATTTTTCCGAAACATCTTCGCTTATTTCATCCAGAGAAATTCTCAAATATCCGTCATCTTCAAGGTTGCCAAGTATTTCTTCGGCAATAATCAGTTCATCGCTTTCAAGTCCCATACGGTAAACCTGCTCAAGCGGAGTCTCTTTCTGTTTACCCTGTTTGTTAATCAGGTAATCAGTTCTTTCCTCATCAGTCCCTGAAAAATTACTGTTGTACGCCTGCTTTCCGGGGTAATCATTCCATACTTCAGTATCGATGTTATCCTCATTGTTGCTTTCCCCGGCAGTCTTTTCATCAGCATCCATTCCGTCTTCCAGAACGGGGTTATCTTCAAGCTGTTTTTTTATTTCCTGCTCAAGGGCTATAGTTGGAATTGCAAGCAGCAGCTGCGCCTGTATAGCCTGCGGCGAAAGCTTTTGCTGCAACACCTGTCCCTGTGAGTTCTTAATCAATTATAAGTTTTCCTTTATATAATTTAGTTTAATTCTTGATCTTAAATCTTTTTCCCGGAAGCTGTTCTACAACACCTTTGAACTCCATATTAAGCAATGTCACCAATGAATCTGATATATTCAATCCCGATTTCTCTGATATAAAATCTATATGAATTGGCTCTAAAGTCATCAAGAAAGTGTCATAAATGAGCTTTTCATTACCGATTAATTCCGGAGCTGCCTGTACTGTAACAGAATTTCCATTTGCTGAGGAAAGTTTCAAACCTATTAGTTTATTGCTTATCTCCTCCAGAATATCATCAAGGTTTTCTGTCAGTTTTGCCTGCCCGTTCTTAATAAGAGCATTTGTGCCATGGCTGACTTTCGAAGTAACATATCCGGGTACCGCAAACACTTCCCTTGATTGGTCAAGCGCGGTTCTTGCAGTAATCAACGCGCCGCCATCAACATCACTTTCTATTACAACTGTGCCCAGTGATAGTCCGCTGATTATCCTGTTCCTTTTGGGAAAATTAACTGCATCGGGAAACGCGGAAATTTCATATTCTGAAATAAGCAAACCTTTGTCACACATTTCTTCATATAGGGCTTTATTTTCAGGCGGATATACTATATCAACGCCACAGCCAAATACTGCTGCTGTAATTGCGGAAGCGTTTTTATTTTTTAGTACAGCTTTATGCGCATAAGTATCAACTCCCCTGGCGAAACCGCTTATCACAGCTATACCCGCTGAAGAAAGTTCTTCTGCAAAACGCTCTGACATTTTTTTTCCGTAATCTGATGGCTTCCTTGTGCCGACTATTCCAATGGAATTTACAAGTAACCCGGGTTCATAATCACCTTTTACGTATAATATTACAGGGGGGTCATAAATTTTCTTCAGTAACTCCGGGTAATCATCATCATGAAGCGCAAGTATCCTGATTTTCTGTTTTTCAGCATTTTCAATGTAGTCATCGTAGTCATCATCAAAGCTAGTGAAAGTGCCGTAGGAATTCAAAATTAACTGCGCGGTTTTATTGCTTATATTCTCAATTTCAGCTAACTCACTAACTGATGCATTAAATACTTCAGAAGCTTTGCCAAATCTGTCTATCAGCCTTTTTATCCTGACCGCTCCTAGACCTTCGACTTTAGTAAGAAATAATAAGTGCTTTAATTCATCTATCATACGAATACTTACAACATTTTACAGGTTAATATTTACAGGGTTTATTATTGAAACTATAAAATAATTTTACCTTCTCATTTTAGGGTCAAAGGCGTCCCTTAAGCCATCTCCGATAAGGTTGACTGCAAAAACTGTTATCATAATAGCAAGCGAGGGGTATAAAGCCAAACCGTAATTTGTACCGGCGACAATGTATTTATATCCGTCGAATACCATCTGTCCCCAGCTTGCTGTGGGCGGCTGAACGCCAAGCCCGAGGAAACTTAAGCTGGCTTCAAAGATTATAGATGTTGCGAGTCCCGCTGTACCCGTTACAATTATGGGTCCTATAGTATTTGGCAGTATATGCCTGAAGATTATTCTGGAAGATCTGTAACCAAGCGCGCGAGTTGCTTCAACATATTCAGTCTCACGAAGTGAAAAGAACTGCCCCCTGACAATTCTTGCAATATCTACCCACCCGGTCAAACCGATTGCGACAAATGACTGCCAAAAACCTTTTCCGAGAACAACTGACAACGCAATGATAAATAAGATTGATGGGAAAGACCACACTACATTAATAAACCACATTATGACGGCATCTGTCTTTCCCCTGAAATACCCTGCCAGAGCCCCAAGGAATACACCTATGAATATGGCGATACTTTCTGAAATTACACCTACAGAAAGACTTATTCTGCTTCCGTAAATCAGTCTGCTGAGTATATCTCTTCCGTACCTATCGGTACCAAGTAAATAAGTTGGCTCAATATGCCATTTTGTATCATCTCCGGGTACAAGTTCAATTTTAGCAATTGATCTTTCTGAACCGCTGTAGTCCATGTAAAAAACAGTATCCACCGTAGTTTTAATAATATTTTTAACCGGAATAAAATCAGTGCCATCCAGTGCTTTTTTCAGGAGTACATTTCCCTTAAATCCTGAAGGTTTTGTAGCATATTCAAGTGTTTGGTCGTTCGGGTCAAATGGTGCCAGAATGGGAGCTGTAATTGCCATTAAAATCAGTAATATAAGAGTAATTAAACCTGCCATTGCAAGCTTATTGCGTTTGAATCTTATCCAGGAGTAGTACCAAAGGCTACGAGAAGCCCGCTGTTTTTCGGCTTCAGAAAATTTGTCTTTGTCCACAAAAAATTCATTTTCCTGCATAATTTTGCTAAATATACCGAAAATTCATTAGAGATTCAAAACAAAACAGGTTATTTATGAAAATAAATGATGCGGTTGAAATTATTTTCATACTTGGAGTGTTATCATAATTGGCAGGCTGTAGGCTGGTATCACAAAAGAAACAAATCGCTGTTTACCTAAACTGCCTCCTGGTAAGCAGCTTGTGAAATCGCTCGACTCGCTGATTTCCTCCTGTATTGTTTTCTCCTTTAGAACCTGCAGTTTGCCGATTTTTTTCATGCTAAACCCGGAAGTGATTTATTGCTTCCGGGTTTTTTATATCCTCTTATACTGAACGAAGTGAAGTAACCAATCTTCTGGACAAGCAAGATAAAATGTGAATCGTGATTTACACTTTTTGATATTTGTTACTTGTTTCCTGAAGAGTTGGAATATTTGCATTTAAAATATCACTCAATCTGACTTTCACTGGTGTTATACACTAAAGTGATGCATGATAAAATTGCTTAAATTGAGTCCCGTAGGGACGATATATTTGTAAAAGTTCGTTATCCGATAATCAGAGTTCCATAGGAACGGCATATAAATCGTCATAAAACTCAAATAAATATTTTGGGTTATATTCAACATTAAATTTTTCAAGTAAATCCAGGTATTCTTCTTTGAATGTCCTCTTTTTATGATGGGTTTCCTGGTTTAAAATATACTTAACTACTTTATCTATATGAGAATGAGAATAAGAAAATGCACCAAATCCTTCCTGCCATGAAAATTTTCCTTTGACAAAACCTTTTTCATTTATAAATCTGCTGGAATTGGATTTTATTTCTTTCAATAAATTTGAGATATGCACATCCGGATTCAAACCAATAAACATATGAACGTGATCAGGCATACCATTAATTGCCAATATTTTTTGCTTTTTATTCCTGGTTATACCTGAGATATATTTATATAATTCATCTTTGAAATTCTTTTTTATAAGATTTTGTCTGCCTTTTACTGCAAAAACAAACTGGATATAAATTTGTGAATACGTGTTTGCCATTTTTATGCCGCTCCTACGGAGCTCTTTAATTTTTTAAATTTCAGCTACAAATATGTCGTCCCTATGGGACTGAAGTATATAAAGAAAGAATAATAATCTAATATTTCAATAAAACTTCGAATTTCTTTTTATTCTTTGTACTTTGCTATTTGTTCTTTGCTATCTGCTATTTGAAATCAGATATTTACCTGCCCACGCCGCAATAACTTCCCCAACATAATTGGCATCTTCTTTCTGAAGCATCAAATGATCTATATTTTCAAGTGATACAAAACTCTTGGGCTGGTTAGCTCTTTTGAACAATCTCAAACCGTTCTCAATATCTGAGTACTTATCAGCGGTTGAGTGCATTACCAAATACGGAGTATTTATCGTTTTCTGCAGCTCCGCTGCATTGTAGCTTTCAATATCCTTAAAGAATTGTGGTTTGAAATTGAATTTTACTCCCCCTATTTCAGTCTCAGCCACACCCATTTTAATACATCTATCTTTTGTACGCTTAAGCTTTGCAGCAAGATTCGCCGGCTCATCAGGTGATGCTATGGATACAATTGCTCGCACCGCTGTTATTTGTTTTGATGCAAATAATATTGCTGAGCCGCCCAATGAATGTCCAATAAGCATTTGCGGTGCTGTATATTTTTCACCAAGGTAATTTGATGCCGATACGATGTCATCAATCTGTGTTGAAAAATTAGTATCCGGAAAATTCCCTTCACTCTCACCAATGCCAGTCATATCAAACCTCAAAACCGCAATGCCGTGTTTTGTTAATGCCTTATCAATATTTGCAATTGCTTTAAGCTCCATTGAACAGGTAAAACAATGTGCAAAAATAGCGTAAGTACGAATATGTTCATTGAACGGCATATCAATTTTCCCTGAAAGCGTTATCCCGCGGGAGTTCTTAAATTTTACTTCTAATGTTTTCATTACGCAATTATAATTATAAGAATTACTAAGCTCAGTACATTTTTTATATCACATGTACTCAAAAACCCCGGATTTCGGGTTGGCAAATCAAAGAATTTGGCTTTGATACACCACATTTGCCTGTAAAAACACTAATTTTATTTCATTGTAATAATTAATAACTAAAATTATCTTTACCCATTCAAAAATTCAATTTACAGGTAAAAAGAGTACAATATGAAGGGAATTATATTAGCCGGCGGTGCAGGTTCAAGAATGTACCCGATCAGCCAGCTTTACAGCAAACAATTGACCTTAATATATGATAAACCATTAATTTACTATCCCTTATCTATTCTGATGTTGGGCGGAATTAAGGATATTCTGATAATTTCAAATGAAGAGACTATCCCATTTTATAAAAAGTTATTCAGTGATGGTAAACATATAGGGCTTAGTATTGAGTACGTGCTGCAATCAGCCCCAAACGGCATTGCTGAGTCATTTATTCTTGGAGATAAATTCATAGGGAAAGATGATGTAACACTAATTTTAGGTGATAATATATTTTACGGCAAGCTTGATTTCTTCCATCGCGCGCTTGAAAGAAAAAAGGGTGCAACTGTATTTGGTTACAGGGTAACTGACCCCGAAAGATACGGCATTGTTGAATTTGACGAAAATGGCAAAGCAATTTCAATTGAAGAAAAACCCGCTAAGCCTAAATCTGATTTTGCAGTTCCGGGATTATACGTTTATGATAATGAAGTAGTCGAAATATCAAAGAACCTTAAACCATCACCGCGCGGTGAACTTGAGATTACAGATGTAAATGTTGAATATATGAAACGCGGTGAACTGAATGTTGAAAAGATAAGCCGCGGCGTAGCATGGCTTGATACCGGCACACCTGAATCACTTTTGCAGGCATCAAATTTCTTTGGCGCAATAGAAGACCGGCAGGGATTGAAGGTTGCCTGCCTTGAAGAGATTTCACTGCATATGCAGTTTATCGATCTGGCTCAGTTTGAAAATGTTATAATCAATATGCCCAAATGCGCATACAGAGAGTATTTAACAAAAATTCTGCATGACAGGAAGAACAAGTAATTATATATGAATATCCAGGAAACGAAGCTTAAAGACGTGCTGATAATTACACCCAAAGTGTTTAGTGATGAAAGGGGTTACTTTCTGGAATCGTTCAGGAAAAAAGTTTTTGCTCAGCGCGGTATTAACCTGGATTTTGTTCAGGATAACATTTCTCACTCCAAAAGAAATACGGTTAGAGGGCTGCATTACCAGGCGGGTGAATTTGCACAGGGCAAATTATGCCAGGTTGTTTATGGCAGAGTACTTGATGTGGCAGTAGATATTCGTTTCGGGTCCCCAACATTCGGTAAACATGTTGCCACAGAGCTTTCTGAGAGTAACCACGAACAGTTATGGATACCACCGGGCTTTGCCCATGGATTTTCAGTACTCTCTGATTTTGCTGTATTTCATTACAAGTGCACAAACTATTATGATAAAAATAGCGAGCGCGCTATTCTATATAACGATGAAGATCTCAACATTGACTGGAATATCATTGACCCCCTTGTTTCACAAAAGGATATGGAGGCGCCGCTGTTCAAAGATATTAAGAAGGATTTTGTTTATATAGACTGAACCGGGCATATTAATTCCGCCTTTACAATATTAATAACAATAACTTTTTAAATGAAAGAAAATAACAGATCAATATATTTTACTGATGAAGCCAAGGTAAAACCCAGCACTTTTGTAACACAGTTCGCTGAAAGGCTTGAGTTCGATCTTATTAAAGATAGAACGACGGTAACTGACCATGATATTTTAGAAGCAATTTCACTGGCTGTCCGGGACCGGCTGACACGCAACTGGCTTAAAACACAAAATGAGTATAATGTAAATAATGTTAAAAAAGTTCATTACCTTTCACTTGAATTTTTGATGGGAAGCCTGCTGGGCAATTCATTGATCAATCTGGGGATTTACGAAGAATGCAGGAAACTGCTTGAAAGCTTTGGCTATGATATTGACCGCATAATGCGGGAGGAGCCGGATATGGGGCTTGGTAACGGCGGTTTAGGAAGGCTTGCGGCATGTTACATGGAGTCACTTGCTACACTTGAATTGCCTGCTTACGGGTACGGCATTTTATATGAATACGGGATATTTGAGCAGGATATTGAAAACGGTTACCAGATAGAAAAACCTGATCACTGGCTTAGATACGGAAACCCGTGGAAAGTTGTACGACCGGAATTCACCTATACTGTTAAGTTCAATGGGACAATCTCATCGTATTTTGATGAATCAGGAAGAACACGTTACACATGGGTAAACACTGATGATGTTCTGGCTATCGCCAATGATGTCCCAATACCCGGTTACCGGAACAGAACTGTAAATACATTAAGATTATGGCAGGCAAAATCAACTGATGAGTTCAACCTGAACAACTTTAACCAGGGAAACTATCTTTCAGCGGTAGAAAACAAAAACCTGAGTGAAACAATTTCAAAGGTATTATATCCCAATGATTCAATACCGCAGGGCAAAATACTCAGACTCCGACAGCAGTATTTCTTTGTATCAGCAACTCTTCAGGATATAATCTACAACTTTAAGATGCATAATACAGACTTCAACCTGCTGCCGGAAAAGGCTGCAATACAGCTAAATGATACTCATCCCGCAATCGCAATTCCTGACCTTATGAGAATTCTTATGGACGATGAAGGTCTGGAGTGGGACGCGGCATGGAATATTACGCAAAGAGTATTTGCATATACTAATCATACCATAGTACCGGAAGCGCTTGAAGAATGGACAGAAAGTCTCCTTCAGGCACTGCTTCCCCGCCATATGCAAATAATCACGGAAATCAACCGCAGATTTACAACTGAAGTTAAGGAAAAGTATTCTGCAGATGATTCAGTAGTTGCAAAAATGACGATCATTAAGGAAGATTCACATGGCAACAGCATCAAAATGGCAAACCTTGCAATTATTGGCAGTCACTCAACAAACGGTGTAGCTGAACTGCATTCAGATATACTAAAAAAATATATCTTCCCTGATTTAAACAATTACCAACCCGGAAAATTTAATAATAAAACAAACGGAATATCTATCCGAAGATTTTTACTTCAGGCAAACCCGGAGCTTTCTGAGCTTATTAGTTCAAAGATCGGTAATACGTGGGTAACAGATCTGGCCGAGCTCAGAAAAATAGAGGCGTTTGCTGATGATGTTAAATTCAGGAATAAATGGCGCACAATAAAACATAACAATAAATTAAGGCTCATTGATTTTATAAGTAAAAATCATGATGTAAAAATCAATCCTGATTCAATTTTTGATTCACAGGTAAAACGTTTCCATGAGTATAAACGCCAGCTTCTGAATATACTTCACGTTATTTCAATTTATAACAGGATCAAGAATGCGCCAAACGAATTTTTGGTGCCCCGGACCGTAATATTCGGCGGCAAAGCCGCGCCGAGCTATTTTATGGCTAAAACGATTATCAAGCTCATTAACTCCGTTGCAGAACACGTGAACAATGACCCTGTAATTGGCGATAAACTGAAAATTCTTTTCATTAAAAATTACGGAGTAACACTTGCTGAGCGTATCATACCCGCAAGCGATCTATCCGAGCAGATATCTACCGCGGGGTTTGAGGCTTCCGGTACAGGTAATATGAAATTTGCATTGAATGGCGCTATCACCATTGGTACGCTTGACGGCGCGAATGTTGAAATTAAGAACGAAGTTGGCGATGATAATATTTTCATTTTCGGCATGACTGCAGATGAGATAATGGCCGCAAGAAAGAACGGTTACACTCCGATAAAACATTACGAAACTAACCCGGAGCTTAAGCAGATAATAGACTTGCTTAAGACCAATTACTTCAACAGGAATGAACATGGCATATTTGACCCGATAGTAAATGAACTGCTGTACAGGGATTACTATTTTGTAATGGAAGATTACCAGGCATATTCCACCGCGCAAAAACGGGTTGAGCTGGCATACATGAATACAGATATGTGGACTAAAATGTCGATTGTCAACTCCGCCAGAATGGAAAAATTTTCAAGTGACAGGGCAATAAAAGAGTACTCAGATGAAATCTGGCATATTGGTAAATTAAAAAAAAATTAACTCAGCATTTTTACTAGGTAAAGCTGCTGAATACATCGTGGTATGACTCTTTGTGCGAGGAATGCTGAAACAAATGTTTTCCATGAAGTTCCTTTTTTAATTTATCAAATTTTTCATCACTGCAGTTAACCTCATCAAAGAGTATCGAAAGTATGTTCCTTGAGTTCCTGTGCAAAGCTATCCGCTTGTTATAATTGTTTTCTGAGTGATGATGAGTATTTATTGAAAAATGATCCATCTTCAAAACATCCCGGGCATTGTTTCAAGGTACTCTTTTTTTGCGAAAAGATGTTCTTCACTTTCCCAATGTTCTCTATCTCCCGTCATAGCGTTTTTAGTACATGCGGTTTTACAAATCGGCTCAGGATACTTCCCCACACATTCCGTACATTTATCAGGTACTACGTAATAATGGTCAGGCGACCAGAAATCATCAAATGTTAATTCTTCATCGCAGAAAATGAAATACCTGTTATGTATCTTCCGCCAATTCACACCGCCGGGATAAATAGCATTGTACGGGCAAAGAATTTCGCAAATACCGCAGTTCATGCAGTTATTTGATATTTTCATTGGCATATTTTATAACTCCTTTCTGTTCAGGACAATTCTGAGGTTTTTTTGACCATTGTTATTGCATATTATTTTCGAGTATGTTCAAATATAGATTAAGACGTATCCCAATAAAATGACCAATATCAATTCCAGAGTTG
>Ga0138256_10009409_pt1 | contig 10247 bp, 6 predicted proteins | sample KNB2016incub_MG_FD_105486 | JGI IMG/M metagenome (GOLD analysis project Ga0138256, IMG submission 105486) | Active sludge microbial communities from wastewater in Klosterneuburg, Austria - KNB2014incub_MG | ecosystem: Engineered > WWTP > Activated sludge > Unclassified | place: Austria... | reverse complement strand
CTACGATTGCAGGGCTTTTAATCTTCTTTAAGGTCGATTACTTCACTTTTGAAGAAAGTTCAGCACCAGCCTTGAATTTTGCCACCTTCTTAGCAGCAATCTTAATCGGCTTACCCGTTTGCGGGTTACGACCATTACGAGCAGCACGCTTTGCAACAGAGGAAGTACCGAAACCTACAAGCGCAACACGCTCACCCTTTTTTAGAGTCTTTGAAGTAACAGTCATGAATGCTTCCAATGCGCGACCTGCATCTGCTTTTGTGATCTTTGCTTCTGATGCCATAGCATCAATCAATTCAGCTTTGTTCATTGCTTATTGTTTTTAGTAATTGGTTTAAATGACAGAGCCAAAAGTAAGTTCGGAACTAAGCCAATGCAAGTTTCTGAGGCTCAAAAGACTGGATTTGTTGATAAGTAGTCGGGTTTGTTGAAAACTTTAAGCTAAGATCCGCTACTGTCGCTGATTCACAGAGGAATGAGTAGATGAACACAGCTGACAGTAATGAATTCGAGCAGATCATATTGAATGAAACGCATTTTTAAAAATCAAACATTAAAATCAGTTCATCAAATATTATTTTTGAAATTGATGTAATTTAGTTTCCTATTCATTCGTTCCCTTATCTTTGCTAGATAATATCCCCAATGGAAAAATTTATAGTCTCAGCCCGGAAGTATCGCCCGGTAACTTTTGATACGGTTGTCGGACAACCATCCATTACGACAACATTGAAGAATGCCATTCGTACCAACCATTTGGCACAAGCATATCTTTTTACCGGACCTAGAGGTGTCGGTAAAACTACGACAGCAAGAATTCTTGCTAAGACGATTAACTGTGAAGCGATAGCAGAGAATGTAGAAGCATGTAACACTTGTCCGTCGTGCATTGCATTTAATGAAGGGCGTTCACTTAATATTTATGAATTAGATGCTGCATCAAATAATTCTGTTGAAGACATCCGTGCATTGGTTGATCAAGTGAGGTATGCACCTCAACTTGGCAAATACAAGGTTTATATAATTGACGAGGTTCACATGCTGAGCACATCGGCATTTAATGCATTTTTAAAAACGCTGGAAGAGCCGCCTTCACACGCTATATTCATTCTTGCAACTACAGAGAAGCAAAAAATTATTCCTACGATCCTTTCACGTTGTCAGATATTTGACTTTAACAGGATCAGGGTTGAAGACATCGCAGTACATCTGGCTGATATTGCTAAAAAAGAAAATGTTGATGCGGAAGAGGATGCATTGCACATCATTGCGCAAAAAGCAGATGGTGCTCTCAGAGATGCATTAAGTATGTTTGATCAACTTGTAAGTTTCGCAGGTGCTAAACTTAGTTACAAGCAGGTTATAGAGAATCTCAATATTCTTGATTACGATTATTATTTCCGACTTACTGATGAATTGCACGCCGGCAATATTTCTGCAGCTTTAATCACCTATAATGAAATTATCAATAAGGGATTTGATGGCCATAATTTCATCAACGGACTAAGCAGTCATTTTAGAGACCTGCTTGTTTGTCTGGATGAAGTAACTCTCCCCTTACTCGAAGTCAGTCCATCGATACGAGAAAAGTATAAAGTTCAGTCACGAGTATGTAGTCTGATATGGCTACTCAAAGGATTGGATCTTACGAATGAAGCTGATTATAAATTTAAGGCTTCGAAACATCAACGACTGCATGTTGAACTGGCACTCATGAAGCTTTGTATGCTGAATGTATCTCAGGAAAATACAACCGAATCAACAAAAAAAAAAGTTGAACCAAATTCCGGTCATACAATAACTAATTCGACTGTGGCGAAACCCGAAGCTGCAAAAGCTCCTGTTTCAATTGAACCTACAATCGAAAGCAAAGCTCTAGCGCTAAAAGAAAAAGTCAAGGTTGAACCTGTTGCAACTACTCCGGAAAAGAAAAGTAGCGGAGGTTCCGTCGGTAGAAAATCAATATCAATTACAGGTGCTCTCAACAACAAACAGGATGAGAAAATTCCTGAAGAGCTAACTGAAACTAATCCCGATTTACATAGACCGTTTACGGAAGCTGAATTGAAAAATGCCTGGGATGAATACGCTGCTCTGCTACAGTCACAAGGCAGGCTAACCATTCATGCTGCACTTATAAAAAGAAAGCCTGAAGCAGGTGAAAATTTCATAGTTCATTTCAAGGTTGACAGTGCAGCGGTTGAAAAGGATTTGAATGAACTCAAGCCTGACATGTTAGGCGTCTTAAGAAAAAAGCTTTCGAACTATTCTCTTCAGGTTGAAATTGAAGTTATTCTTGGAGATGAAAGCGGACATGTTCCTTACACCCCGTCTGAAAAATTTAAAAAGCTTGCGGAAAAAAATCCGATGCTTAATGAATTGAAGAATCAATTTGATCTGGAGATCGAATACTAGAATCCCAAAAAAACCTAACGATGAAGCGATAAAATGACCGTCGGTTTAGCATTCTTTTTCATATAGAATGAGGTCATTTTCAAGAGCCGAAATACTTAATTATTTTTCAATCGAAATTATTTTATCGTTAAAATTAAAGTACATTATATTTACTTGATTATCAATTAGATATGATTGATTTTTGGTTCATTTCTCTGTCCGTAAATATTGCTTATCAAGGCTGAAAAACCTTGCTTAAAAGGATGCTATTTTGTATATTTACAATCTAAGCGAGCTGATAAAAATTTATCAGCTTTTTTAGAATCCGGAGGTTACAATTTGCTTGCGGGTCGGGCGGGGGAAATAATTTAAAAGAATGAATGAATTGACAAAAGACCAGGTGGAAAAATCCGAAGACATCACAACGCCAAACACAAATCACACAACGCAAGAATATTCTGCTGACAGTATACAGGTATTGGAGGGCCTAGAAGCCGTTCGTAAAAGACCAGCCATGTATATCGGAGATATTGGCGTTAAGGGTCTCCACCATCTCGTGTATGAAGTTGTAGATAATTCCATTGACGAGGCGCTTGCCGGTCATTGTAAAAACATCGATGTATTCATTAATCCGGATAATAGCGTTACTGTTAAGGATGATGGCCGGGGTATTCCTACTGGAATACATCCAAAAGAGAAAAGGAGTGCTCTTGAAGTCGTAATGACAGTTCTACATGCCGGCGGTAAGTTTGATAAAGATTCTTATAAAGTTTCGGGTGGACTTCATGGTGTAGGTGTTTCTTGTGTTAATGCATTATCTTCTCACCTGAAGGTTGAAGTATATGGTAATGGAAAAAAACATATCCAAGAATATTCTTGCGGGAAACCATTGTATCCTGTAAAACTGGAGGGTGACACAAATCGTCGAGGTACAGATGTAACTTTCTTACCTGATAGTAGCATCTTCACATCTATAGTATATCACTATGACACACTAGCCACGCGTTTGCGTGAGCTTGCTTTTCTGAACAAAGGCATAAGGTTAAATATCACTGACCTTAGAGAAGCAGACAGTGATGGAAAAAATCCTCATGATTCTTTCTACAGTTTAGGCGGATTAAGAGAATTTGTGACATTCCTAGATGCAAATCGCGAACGATTAATTCCTGATCCGATTTACATGGAAGGGGAACGTAATGGCACTCCTGTGGAAGTTGCAATGCTCTACAATACTTCCTTCAATGAAAATATACATTCATATGTAAACAATATCAATACTCATGAAGGAGGTACTCACCTTGCAGGATTTAGGAGAGCACTTACACGTACTTTAAAATCTTACGCTGACAAGTCCGGACTTCTTGAGAAGTTAAAGTTTGAAATTAGTGGAGATGACTTCAGGGAAGGAATGACAGCTATCATTTCTGTTAAAGTTCAAGAACCGCAGTTTGAAGGACAAACCAAAACTAAGCTAGGAAATAGTGAAGTTATGGGTGCCGTTGATCAGGCTGTGAGTGAAATGCTGAGCAATTATCTTGAAGAGCATCCACGTGAAGCAAGACAGATCGTTAGCAAAGTAATTCTTGCCGCTACTGCAAGACATGCAGCTCGTAAAGCCCGTGAACTGGTTCAGCGTAAAAATGTACTATCAGGAAGCGGACTACCCGGAAAGCTATCAGATTGCTCCGATAATGCCCCTGAAGGCTGTGAATTATTTCTAGTTGAGGGAGATTCTGCCGGAGGAACCGCAAAACAAGGTCGAAACAGACGATTTCAAGCAATTTTACCTTTGAGGGGTAAAATCCTTAACGTTGAGAAGGCCATGGAGTACCGTATTTACGATAATGAGGAAATCCGGAACATCTTTACAGCCATGGGCGTTTTCCGTGATGACAGTAAAGAAGGTCGTCCGCTCAACATGGATAAGATCCGTTATCATAAGATCGTAATCATGTGTGATGCCGATGTAGACGGAAGCCATATTACAACGCTGATTCTGACATTCTTTTTCCGTCATATGAAAGAAATGATAGAAGAGGGATATTTGTATATCGCTACTCCACCACTCTACTTACTTAAGAAGGGCAAGGAGCAGCAATATGCATGGAATGAGGATGAACGACAGGCTGCTATAAAGAGAATTGCAGGAGAGGGCAAGGCAGACAGTGTTCACGTTCAACGTTACAAGGGACTTGGAGAAATGAATGCAGAGCAATTATGGGAAACAACAATGAATCCGGAAACTAGAACTCTGCGTCGAGTGACAATTGAAAGTGCCGCTGAAGCTGATAGAATTTTCTCAATGCTCATGGGAGATGATGTACCACCTCGCAGAGAGTTCATCGAGAAAAATGCCAAGTATGCAAAAATTGACGCATAAAATATCTGCGAGATCAAAAAAAAGAGGCAATTAATTTGTCTCTTTTTTTTTGATCAATGTTCAAGCTCTTTGAGAGCCATCCAGGTCATGAGTCCCATGCCGGTTTCAAGAGCACTTTCATCAATATCAAAAGTGGATGTATGAACTGAAGAAGTAATACCGCGTTCTTCATTGCGTACCCCTAAGCGATAAAAGCAAGCAGGTGCTTCATGGGAATAAAAGGCAAAATCTTCAGCCGCCATCCATATCTCGAGCTCCTCAACATTTTCTTTCCCGAGGTATTCTTCAGTAAAAGCACGTACTCTATCTGTTAGTTCTTCATCATTCACTAAAAATGGATAGCCACGAACAATATTAAAATCACATGAACCACCCATACTTTCAGCAATACCTTCAGCCATTTTTTTCATTCTCTTATGGGCTTCATCTCTCCATATTTCATCGAGAGTGCGAAAGGTTCCTTCGAGCGTAACCTCATCAGGGATAACATTAGTTGCTCCATTGGCGATCACTTTACCAAAAGATAATACAGAAGGTATGGACGGTTTTGCTACACGGCTCACTATTTGTTGAAGTGCGACAAGGATTTGTGCAGTTATCATGACAGGATCAACACCCATATGAGGCATGGCACCATGTCCGCCTTTTCCCTTAACTGTAACATAGATCTCATCAGTACTTGCCATGTACAAACCTTTACGGATACCAATTTTTCCCGCTTTGATCTGAGGCATTACATGCTGACCAATTACAGAAACAGGTTCGGGGTTTTTAAGTACTCCTTCTTTTATCATCAAGGATGCCCCCCCGGGAAGTTTTTCTTCTCCGGGTTGAAAAATAAGTTTGATTGTTCCTTCAAAGTCATTTTTAAGATCATTCAAAATTCTGGCAACACCCAATAAGGATGAAGTATGAACATCATGACCACAAGCATGCATAACTCCGGCGACTTGTGATTTATAATCAGTATTATTCGTTTCCTGAATTGGTAAGGCATCCATATCTGCACGTAAGGCAATCACCTTCTTCGATGGATTTTTCCCTTCTACTATAGCAAGCAGCCCTGTGTTAGCAATCCGCTTAACATTCTTTATCCCAAATGAGTTCAATTTCTCCTCAACAAACTTCTGTGTGTTGAATTCTTTGAAGGACAATTCCGGGTTCTTGTGTAGATGTCTGCGATAACTTACAACATCTGCATGGTACTTTCCGGCAAGAGATTTTATTTTTTCCTTTATCATAAAATATTATTTTGACTCACTCGGTCAATTAAAATTGATCCAACAAGATAAAATTATTAAATCATGAACTAAACATCATTAAAAATCAAGCCCCAGCGAAAAGTAAAACTTATATGGCTGGATGGTTCTATTCTCAACACCCCAGGCCCAGTCGGCCCGAATGAAATAACCTAACAGTCGGCTTCTTAGTCCGAAACCGAAGCCGCCCACTATCGGTTCATTTTGACTTATCAATGTGATTACAAAAGGCTGCTGTGAGATCGTGGAATTATTTAATGCATTTGAAGAGTCATACGGAGAAGATCCATTCCATGCGGTACCTATATCTCCGAAACCTACAACCTGAAAGTTTCTTACAAAATCAGATTTAATCGGGCGGTTCAATAAATACTTGAAAACAGGTACTCTGAGTTCACTATTGATCAAGGCAAATGAATTTCCGTTCCGAATGTTTTGATCAAAGCCTCTGAGGTTTGATGCCAATGCCTGGAAATAATAATTTTGGGAGTAATCGATAGGTGTTTCCTGGTTAAACTTAGGTACTACCAATTATCATTAGCACCCATATAATAGATCAACTTCTCTTGCCCAAAGGAAGTCCCACCGGCAATACGATTAGCCCATATGATCTCTCTGTGAATTTTTTCATAGTGACGAATATCCGTTCCAAGAATAAACATTCCGGAATTCCCTACATCAGCCTGCTTATAGTATTCGGCAAATATTTTACCTCTTGTTCCATTAAATAAATTGACGCCTGTATTTAAAGTATTATCAAAGACGTATTCAAGTTTACCATTCACCCAGTGCAAATAATCCTCCGGAACAACTAGCGATTGAAAATCTGTAGATAAAATGGTAAGGCGATCATTTCGGTATGCTACTGAAGCTCTGATACTCGATACATCCGTAAAAGGCCATTTACCATTGAATCTTAATTCATGAGAATGCAATTTAGCTCCAAATTCCGGAAGCAATAATGCCTGTCTGTAAAAAACAATTTCCTTATCAAGCCTATTTTTTAAATTTTCATAGCTCAGAAAAAACTCATTTGAATTTAGATCGCCGGCAATTTTAAAGCCTCCGGTTATTCTAAAATCTTCCAACAGATCACTGATACCTAATTTGAAGAATCCGTTCAATCCCGGATTATAATATATCGCACCTCCACCGGTAAATAACTGATAGGATTGATTTAACAATGTATTGTCAAGCTGACTTACAAAGTAATTAGATGAAAATGCAGTTTCATAGTTTCGTATTTTCGGTAGCGGAAGCAAAACAGAGTCTACACTATCGCTTTTCTGCTCAGCCTGACTAGATTCCGTTAACAGAGCTTTATCTTTTTCTCTTTTCTTTTCTTTCCGACTTTTCGATTTTGGAAAATCACTTTGGAAAACGTAGTTATCTATATCTACAAAATTTGTATCAGTAAGACTCGATTGCACCGAATCAATTGCTCCTTCAATCCTCGTCTCAGATTTTTCCTGCTCATTAGTAAGTTCGCGACTCCTGAATTCCTCATTTCTGTATAAGGTCTTAGGTAAAGGTAATGTAGAGAATAAAGAATCAGCCTTACGTCGGTTAAACATTTTAACTTTCCCCTTATCGAAAAATATCTGGCTAACCCTTGATTGGGATGAATTAACATCATGTTGAAGAATATTTCTTGAATAATTTGATTCAGGAAAACTTTCAACAACCATTCTGTAATGCTCAACGGTATCAACGTAGGCTAATGCACTATCTAGATGTGCCAGGTACCTGTTTACAACGCCACTCTCATCGCTCAGATAGGCAATATTCGCTGAGTCATAAGGCATCGGTTGGGTCTCATTATAACAAGGTGTATTAGTGATACGTCTAAGGACTGACGAGCCCCCTTTATAGTCGTAATAAAATACATCCATATTATTATTCTCAGGCAATAATGGTATTGCCTCCGCAGTTAAAGTGTCATTTACCCTGTTAGAAGAAAATACAATTGCCCTTGAATTATTTATAAAGCGAGGATGGACATCATCATAAAAATCCTTTGTGATTTGCTGGTATGTTCTCGTGCGTAAATTATACACGAAGATATCACTCTGGCCTTTTTGAACTCCCGAGATGACCAAAAGTTGGCCATCATCTGAATATGAAAAATCAAGAACTTTCTCGAAGTTAAATAATTTCGACTCCTCATACTTTTTAGTGCGAATGGTATAGGTCCCGAACCAAAGAAAACCTTTTCTCTCCCTGATCACAGCCAATAACTCACCCGATGGGTGAAATGCGAGTGAAGGAAAAGACACATCAGTTTCCTGAGAGTAGGAACGATATCCGCTTTTTAATACTTTACGAGTTCTGTTCTTTACCTCATCATAGATCCGAACTTTATATCTGCCCAGATCATTTTTAACATAAGCACTGTAACGTCCGTCCTTACTTGTTCGAAGCTGAGTATAATTTAGGCGAGTCTTTGGACGTTTCACGAAACCCCTGTTAGGAATAGTGTCGGTGCCAAGATCGCTATTTAGATACCTGTTATTCATTTCTTCCCGCCATGTGGCAGAAAGCTCTTTCATGTTTTGTCCAAGAACATACATAAACCCACTTTCAACATTTCTGTTGATCCGGGTCATGTACAATAAATTTGAAACAGAAGACTCACTGTAGGTATCGATGATAAATTTCCAGATAGAATGTCCGGCAATGACAGCATCCTCTCCACTTAGGTGGTTGAACTTTGCATACTTTTTCGTGATGATACCATCGCGCATTTTATTGTCAAGCTGGACATCCCAGCTTTGGGAGACGTAGGAAATTAATCCGTTCAGGTACCAATCGGGAAGCGTAAGCAAAGCCGAATTCTGAATTCGCTCCCTGACATCTCCTCCATACATGATTTGATCAAGTAGAACCTGGGCAATTCCGGCACGGATCTGTTGTGTTAATTTTCCATGATCTCCCGTGAAATAGAGAAAGACTTTGTTCCCAACGATCTTTGTTGCACCGCCGGTATTATTGTTCGTCTCATCAGTCAGCAAGCCAATATTAGATTGTTTGGCGTCACCTAACTTGTTATAGATGACGAATTGAATTCTTCCATCCAGCTTATAATCAAAAAGCTCTTCAATTTCTTCAAGATGCTTGTCAGCTGTACGACCGGTATAAGCTGCAAGTTCTAAACCTCCCAGATAATAATAGGTGTCAAATTTTTTAAACTTCATGAAGGACCAGAATCTCTGGTCATACTGAACACGGTTCTTCCCGAACTGCATTTCATAACCATTATAAAACTGGGCAGCACTTTTTGAGCTGAACAAAAAAAGTGCAGAAAAAATCAGACCTAAACTAAGCTTCAAAAGATGCGATGAACTCTTTGGTTGAAACATAAGACAAACAAAGTTCTTGTGGATATATTACATGCGAATGTAAGTTTTTTATAGATAAAAACGACATTTCTATCCCTAGAATTGTATAAATAATATCATTTATTTAAGGATAAAAGTCAAGCATGTCCGGTTATTTTACAACATTCAGACAATGAACTTATTCCGGCCATTTAGGGTAATACAATTAAAGAATGATAATATCGTATCTTTGCAGCATGATAAAAGTAGCTTCATTTACCTTCAATCCCTTTGACGAAAACACCTTTGTACTTTCAGACGAAACAGGAGAAGCAATAATTATTGACCCGGGCTGTTATGATGATAGCGAGAAGAAAACGCTTTCGAACTATATCGAAAACAACAAACTTAAACCGGTCAAGCTAATCCTCACCCATGCTCACATTGACCATATTCTAGGCAATAACTATGTTTCATCCAAATATAAACTTGACCTCGAAATGCATGCTGAAGATGTAGAGCTTTTAGTGGCAGCACCTGTTTACGGACAAGTTTGGGGAATTCAAGCTGAACCTTCGCCTAGTCCTTCCAAACTTTTGAAGCCGGGCGACTATATTAAATTTGGAAAATCTGAATTAGAAATTTTATTTACACCCGGACACAGTAAAGGAAGCGTAAGTTTCTACAGTAATAAGGATAAATTTGCCGTGGTTGGAGATGTTTTGTTTAACGGAAGTATTGGTCGTACAGATCTACCGGGAGGTAATCATCCGGAACTGATTAAAAGCATCCGTGAGAAATTATTACCACTCGGAGATGATGTAAAAATCTACTGTGGCCATGGTCCGGATACGACCATCGGTTTTGAAAAAAAGCACAATCCTTTTTTACAAGATT
>Ga0138256_10009408_pt1 | contig 10248 bp, 7 predicted proteins | sample KNB2016incub_MG_FD_105486 | JGI IMG/M metagenome (GOLD analysis project Ga0138256, IMG submission 105486) | Active sludge microbial communities from wastewater in Klosterneuburg, Austria - KNB2014incub_MG | ecosystem: Engineered > WWTP > Activated sludge > Unclassified | place: Austria... | reverse complement strand
CGACGCCCAGGATATCGGCGCCGAGCCTGGCCATGGGATCGGTGAGGAGCCCGCCGCCACAGCCGATATCAAGGAAGCGCAGGCCCCTGAAGGGCTTGGGATCATAGGGATCACGGCCATAGCGGGCGCAAACCTGTTCCTTGATAAAGGCCAGCCGGACCGGGTTAAAGACATGGAGAACGCCGAATTTACCCTTGGGATTCCACCATTCGGCGGCCATTTTGGAGAATTTCTCCACTTCGGCGGGATCAAGGGTCGTTTGGCCTGCGGCAGTCATTTCAAACATCCATTTTTATGGGGGCCATTATTGCATAAGCAAGGACCCTCATCTATGAGTACGCCGCGTCGCACCTAAAAAGTTCACTTTACATCTGATTTGGCTGCAAGCCAGCGTTTCGGGATCAAGAAGGATTTTGGCCGATGGGCCGTTTGGTTATGAAGTTTGGAGGCACCTCGGTTGCGGATATCGGGCGTATCCGCAATGTGGCGCGCCATGTCCTGCGCGAGGTGAAGGCCGGTAACCATGTGGCCGTCATTGTCTCTGCCATGGCCGGGACCACGGACCAGCTGGTGGCCTGGTGCAGGGAAGCCGCCGCGGTGCATGACGCCCGCGAATACGATGCCATTGTCGCCTCGGGCGAACAGGTCACGGCAGGGCTTCTGGCCATTATCCTGCAGGACATGGGGGTTCCGGCTCGGTCCTGGCACGGCTGGCAGATCCCGCTCAAAACCGATGGGGTACATGCCTCGGCGCGGATTGCCGAAATCGATGCGGCGGAGATCAGAAAGCGCATGGAGCAGGGCCAGGTTGCGGTGATTGCCGGGTTCCAGGGCATCGGGCCGGACAAACGCATCACCACGCTGGGGCGGGGCGGCTCGGATACGTCGGCGGTGGCGATTGCCGCGGCGCTTGACGCGGCCTGCGACATTTATACGGATGTGGACGGGGTTTACACGGCCGATCCCCGTATTGTGACGGGGGCGCGCAAGCTTGACCGGATTTCCTATGAGGAAATGCTGGAACAGGCCTCGCTGGGGGCCAAGGTCCTGCAGCCGCGCTCGGTTGAACTTGCCATGGTGTACAAGGTACCCTTGCAGGTAAGGTCGAGCTTTGAAGCGCCTGACTCGCCCAACCAGAACAAGCCGGACGGCAGCGGCCCGGGAACAATTGTTTGCGAAGAGGACAAGATCGTGGAACAGCATGTAGTCAGCGGAATTGCCTATTCGCGCGATGAAGCGAAGGTTTCGATCCGCAAGGTGAAGGACCAGCCGGGCGTATCGGCCTCGGTGTTCGGTCCCCTGGCGGAGGCCGACATCAGCGTCGACATGATCGTGCAGAACGTTTCAACCGACGGTTCAACCGCCAACATCACTTTCACCGTGGCGCGCAAGGACCTGCGCAAGGCCATCGAGGTCCTGAATGGCGTGAAGGACAAGATCGGGTTCCTGGAGCTCACTCATTCGGCTGATGTGGCCAAGGTTTCGGTGGTCGGCATCGGCATGCGGAGCCACGCGGGCGTTGCCGCGAAGATGTTCCGCTCGCTGGCCGACAAGGGCATCAACATCCAGGCGATCACGACCTCGGAAATCAAAGTCAGTGTTCTGATTGATGAGGCCTACACGGAGCTCGCGGTGCGGGCCCTGCACCAGGCCTATGGATTGGAAGCTTGAAGCCCATGCACAGCAGCACCCGTCAAAAATACATGACCCGCTGCCGCTGGAAGCGGCAGCGTGAGGACACCTGCTGATGGCCCATTCCGCCCTTGGCCCGCGTGTCCTGCTCCGGCGGCTCCGCGAGGTCATGGCGGAGCCGGACACGGCACAAAAGCGGCTGGACAAAATCGCGACCCTGATCGCGGCCAACATGGTGGCCGAGGTGTGCTCGATCTATGTCATGCGGCCGGGCCAGGTGCTTGAGCTCTATGCCACGGAAGGCTTGAAGCGCGGCGCTGTGCACAAGTCCAAGCTGAAAGTGGGCGAGGGCCTGGTGGGCCTCATCGGTGACCAGGCGATCGGCCTCAACCTGGCGGACGCGCAAAACCACCCGTCGTTCAAATACCTGCCGGAAACCGGCGAAGAAATTTACCACTCGTTCCTCGGCTCGCCCATCATGCGGGGCGGCACGGTGATTGGCGTGCTGGTGGTGCAAAATCGCACGCGGCGGCATTATTCCGAGGAGGAGGAAGAGGCGCTGCAGACCACGGCCATGGTTCTGGCCGAAGTCATTGCCTCGGGGGAACTGCGCGAAGTGGCGCGCGAAGTGGCGGCTGACGTTGCCCACATGCGCAGCCATCACCTGCGCGGCGAGTCGCTGGCGGACGGCATAGCGCTCGGCCATGTGGTTCTGCATGAACCGCGCGTTCCTATCCACAATCTCATCGCCGAAAGCATCCCGCTGGAAAAGAAGCGGCTTGAAGAGGCTATCCAGCAGCTTCACCTGCAGGTCGACCAGTTGCTTGATGGCACGGAATCGCTGCGCGCCACGGATTATTCCGACGTGCTCGAAACCATCCGCATGTTCGCCCACGACAAGGGCTGGGTGAACCGGCTGGGCGAGGCCGTCGATACGGGGCTCACCGCCGAGGCTGCGGTCGAGCGGGTGCAGAGCGACAACCGGGCGCGCATGATGCGCACGCCCGATCCCTACTTGCGCGAGCGCATGCATGACCTGGATGATCTTTCAAACCGCCTGATGCGCATCCTGACCGGAGCGGTTGCAACCGCCTCACGCGGCGACCTGCCGGCCAATGCGATCATCGTGTCGCGCAACATGGGCCCCGCCGAACTTCTGGACTATGACCGCAACAAGATCCGCGGCGTCATTCTGGAGGAAGGCGGAAAGACCAGCCATGTGGCCATTGTGGCGCGGGCCCTTGGCATTCCAGCCGTCGGCCAGGCTGCCGGCCTTATTGACCTTGTGGATACGGGAAGCTCCATCGTCATTGACGGCAATACCGGCGAGCTGTTCGTCAGGCCGTCAGCCGACCTGCAAAAGTCCTATGCCGAGAAGGTGCGTTTCTACGCGCGCAAGCAGGCGCAATACGCGGTGCTGCGCGATGTGCCGGCGGTCACCAAGGATGGCGTCAAGATCAATCTCAACATCAATGCGGGATTGATCGTCGATCTGCCGCACCTGCATGATTCAGGCGCCGACGGCGTCGGCCTTTACCGCACCGAACTGCATTTCATGATGGCCAGCAGATTCCCGCGTCTCACTTCGCAGGTGCGCCATTACAAGGCCATTCTCGATCAGGCACACGGCAAGCCGGTGGTGTTCCGCACGCTCGATATCGGCGCCGACAAGTCCCTGCCCTACTTGCGTCAGCCGCGGGAAGACAATCCGGCGCTCGGCTGGCGTTCCATCCGCATGGCGCTGGACCGGCCCGCCCTGCTGCGCCTGCAGGTACGCTCACTTTTGATTGCCGGGCAGGGCCATGATCTCAGGATCATGTTCCCGATGATCGCCGATGTGGATGAATACCTGCGGGCCAGGGACATTGTTGATCTGGAAAAGGCCTATCTTCTGGCGCGGGGGCATGCGTTGCCAAAGTCGCTGCAGCTTGGCGTGATGATTGAGATTCCTGCCCTTATCTGGCAGCTTGACCAGCTTCTGCCGCTGATCGATTTTGCCTCGGTCGGGTCCAATGACCTGGTGCAGTTCCTCTTTGCCTCGGATCGCGGCAATCCGAGGCTTGCCGGGCGCTATGATCCCTTAAGCCCGGCAGCGCTTGGCGCCATGCGGCTGATCGTTGAAAAGGCAAAGGCCCACGGCAAGCCGGTCACACTTTGCGGCGAACTCGGCGGGCGCCCCCTGGAAGCCATGGGGCTGCTCGGCATCGGGCTCACATCGGTTTCCATGGTTCCCTCTGGCATTGGGCCGGTGAAGGCGATGCTGCTGAAGCTGGACCAGGGCAAGCTTTGGTCCTTCATGGCGCCGCTGCTGAAAAGCCCGGCCCATTCGATCCGGGGCGATCTCCTGGAATTTGCCCAGCGCAATGGCGTTCCGGTTTAATTTAATCAGGGCGTTAGCTTGCTGATAACCATTCTGCGTCATTCTCTCGAAAAGCAGCGTTAGTAAAAAGTTAATGCTTGGTAGCACGAGAGAGTAAGACCATGGACGACCCACAGCTTGAATTTGGCCGTGACGAAACGGAATATGAAGCCGCAGGCTTCCGTGAGAAACCAGATGGCGCAAGCGATCCCGCGGGGGAAGCCGGCTGGTTTTTGCAGCGCGAGCGCGAAAAGCGTGGCGAGACCCTGGAGGAAGCCGGCGAAGCCACGGGCATTCATCCCTACCATGTGGAAGCCATCGAATTCGGCGACATGACGCGCATGCCGACGCGCATGGAAGCGCTCGAGATGATTTCGGCCTATGCGGAATACCTGGGTTTTGATCCGGAGCCGCTTCTCCATCATTACATTGAATTCCTGCCGCGGCCGGCGATCGCGCCGCGCACCAGCCATCCGGCAAATCCCGCGCCCCTGTCGAGCGCCAAAATTCTGAGCTTTGGAAAAATGCCAAAGCTGATGCCGCTGAACATCAAGCTGTCGGATATTCCCGGCGGAGCAGGCGGTCTGGTTGCATCCATTGCCGGCGCCATTTTCATTTTCGCAGGCGCAAGCTGGATGATGATTCCCCTGGAAGAGGTTGCAGCCCCTGAAGCGCAGGTGGCGATTGCCGCCGATCCGATGCCGACGGCCTCCACGGGACCGGAGGCCGCCAGGGTCAAGATCACGCAAGAGACGATGCCTGATGATGTTCTGGCTTCGACCGACAGCACTGCCACGGACCTGAGCAATCCCGCGGATGCGGATTTGGGCGGGCTTGGCGCATTCATTGCCAAGCAAGTGCCCGAGGAACAGACGGCTGTTCCCATTCCTGAACCAGAAACCGCGACACTTGATGTGCCCGTGGTCGACGACGTCATGCAGACCGCTGAAGGGCGCGTGTTCGGCGCCAAGAACGAAACGACACGCCTTGTGCTGAAAGCCAAAGCCCCGGTTTGGGTGCGGGTTGAAGACGCGCAAGGCAATGTGGTGATGACCCAGATGCTGATGAAGGGCGACACCTACCAGGTGCCGGACCGGGAAGGCCTTGTGGTCATCGCGCGCGATGGCGGGCTTCTGAGCTATGTGATCGACGGCAAGGAGAAGGGCATTCTCGGAACGCCCGGTGAAATCCTGGTTGGCCGCTCGCTCAATCTTTCAACCTTCGAGGGCTGATAGCCACTGCATTTGCGGTGGAAGCAGCTTTAGTGCGTGGCCTGAAACCACGCACCAAAACCACAGATCAATCGCATGGACCTGAAGTGATTACTTCAGCATTTCGGTCCACAGAGCCGTGTAGAGCTCCGTCACACGCGGCGGACAGGCGGCGATAAACCTGCCCTTGTCCGCCAGTTCCGGTGGAATGACAATTTCACGAGCCGCCTTCATGTCTTCGGGCATGAACTCTTCCGAACCCGTTATGGCATTGGCATAGCGGGCGAAGGTTGAGTTCAATCCCGCTGCTTCCGGGGTCATCAGGTAGTTCTGGAACAGCTTGGCGTTCTCAACATTCTTGGCGTCCTTCAAAACCAGCACGTTATCCATCCAGACAACGAAGCCTTCCTTCGGATAGCCCCACTTGATCGCGGAATTCTGCAGGCGGGCGCGGAAGGCGCCGCCGTTCCATTCAAGGCTGGCCGCATAGTCGCCCTTGGCGAGCTTCTCGACGTTGCTGTAGTCCATGGCCAGCCACTTGGGCTTGGCGGCTTTCACCATGTCGCGGACCTTCATCAACACCGCCTTGTCTTCGGTGCAGATTTCGCCGCCCGCATACATGATGAACAGTGCCATCACGTCACCCATTTCCGGCACAACGTTGATCTTTCCGGCAAGCTCCTGCGGCGGGTCCAGGATCACCGAGAGCGTATCGACATCGCCGGAATAGATTGATGTATTCACAGCAACGCCTGTGGTGCCCCACAGCCACGGCACGGAATATTTCCGGCCCGGATCATATGGCACGTCCTGGAACTGCGGCATGATGTTCTTGAAATTCTCCATCTGGTTGGGGTTGGTTTCGAGTGCCAGTTCCTCCGAAATCCAGATCGGCACATAGTTTGCCGAGGGTACAACGACATCGAACCCGTGGCCGCCGGTGCGGACCTTGGCGAGCGCGGTGTCGTTCGAATCATAGTCGGTGATCGACACCTTGACGTCATACTTCTCCTCGAATTTCTTGATCATATCCATGCTGGTGTAGTCGCCCCAATTGAACACGTGGAGTTCACCTGCGGCGCGAACTGATGTGGCGGTAAAAGCCAAAGCCAATGTGGCAAAGGCGGCAAAGGCAGTCTTGGATTTCGAGATCATGGTGTTTACTCCCCCCAAGGTTATGGTTGCTTGCCAAAAAGAAACCACAGATGAAGCCTATCCTGCAAGGCCCAAAGCAGATATTCGTGCTGACTGCCAATCTGCCGCCTCAGGCCTTGGCGAAGGGGTGCTGCTTCCGCTACAAGCCCCGCCATGAGTGCAATCCAGATTGAAAAGCTTGACAGGATCATCCACCGGTTTGCCAGTGTCGAGCACGAGCTTTCCTCGGGCCCGGCCGGCGACGTCTTCGTCAAGCTTTCGAAGGAATATGCGGAGCTTGAGCCCACGGCCAAGGCCGCGCAGAACCTGAAGCAGGCCTATACGGAACGCCAGGGGGTTGAGGAAATGCTGAAGGCCGGCGGCGAACTCGCCGCCATGGCCGAAGCGGAACGTGAAGCCCTCGACGCCAAGATCGTGGAACTGGAACATGCGATCCGGATCCTTCTGTTGCCGCGCGATGCCGCCGATGAGCGCAACGTCATTCTTGAGGTGCGGGCCGGCACGGGCGGCGACGAGGCGGCGATTTTCGCCGGCGACCTGTTTCGCATGTATCAGCGCTATGCGGCCTCAAAAGGCTGGCGGGTTGAAGTCATTTCGGCCAGCGACGGCGAGCACGGAGGCTACCGCGAAATCATCGCCAATATCTTCGGGGCCGGGGCCTATGCGCGGATGAAGTTTGAATCCGGCGTGCACCGGGTACAGCGCGTGCCCGATACGGAAACCCAGGGGCGCATTCACACTTCGGCGGCAACAGTTGCAGTCTTGCCGGAGGCTGAAGAGGTGGACATCAAGATCGAAGACAAGGATTTGCGCATTGATGTTTACCGTTCGTCAGGCCCTGGCGGCCAGTCGGTGAACACCACGGATTCGGCGGTGCGCATCACCCATCTTCCCACCGGATTGGCGGTTGCCCAGCAGACGGAAAAATCGCAGCTCAAGAACAAGAACGCGGCCATGAAGCTGTTGCGGTCCAGGCTTTACGATCTCGAGCGCAACCGCATCGATTCCGAGCGTTCGGCCCAGCGCAAGGGGCAGGTGGGTTCCGGCGACCGTTCCGAACGCATCCGCACCTATAATTTTCCGCAGGGGCGGATTACCGACCACCGCATCAATCTCACGCTTTACAAGCTCGACCAGATCATTGAGGGCCCGGCTTTGGAGGAATTGATCCTCGCCCTCATGGCGGAGCATCAGGCGGAGCTTCTGGCCACTGAAACCTCTGATGTCTGAGACACGGCGGGCGCTTTTAAAGCAAGCTGGCGAACGCCTTGCCGCAAGCGGCATCGACACGGCAGCCCTAGATGCGCGGCTTCTGTTTCAGGCGGCTTCAGGTTTGCGGCATGAGGACATCGTGGCGGAACCGGATCTGGGTGTGCCGCGCGATGTTCTGACGCGGTTTTCAGAATTCATCGACCGACGCTGCAGATGTGAACCGGTTTCGCGCATCCTCGGAACCCGTGAATTCTATGGGCGAAGCTTCCGGGTGACGCCTGACGTCCTGGACCCCCGCGCCGACACGGAAACGCTCATCGAAGCGGCGCTTGGCCTGGCGCAGGGCCGGGAAGCTTTGCGCATTCTCGACCTTGGCACCGGCTCGGGCGCTATTGCTTTGACCCTGCTGGCCGAATTGCCGTGGGCTACCGCGGTTGCCAGCGATCTTTCGGCGGCAGCACTCCGGGTTGCGAAGGACAATGCCGAAGCGCTGGGCGTGGCGGGCCGGGCCAGCTTTGTCCAGGCGAACTGGTTTGCGGGGATTGGCGGCAGCTTTGATCTCATCGTGTCGAATCCGCCCTATATCCGGCTTGGGGATATCGCCGGTTTGGCAGCCGATGTGCGGGAATTCGACCCCCTTGGGGCCCTTGACGGCGGGCCTGACGGTCTGGAAGCCTACCGCCGCATTTCGGGGGGCGCCGGGAACAATCTGGCTCCGGAGGGCCGCGTTGTTCTGGAGATCGGGGCGGAACAGGAAGATGCGGTTAATGAACTCTTTACGGGCCAGGGTTTTGCCCGGGAAAGCCAACATTTGGACCTGTCGGGCCTTGTCCGCTGCCTGGTGTTCAGGCGGGCCTGAAACCGCCGCGGGCCGGCCAAGCTAAAAAAACCATTGGAAATCGCTTTTTTCTGCGCTACATAAGAGTCGGTAATTCATTCTGCCCTTGCGATGGCGTTGGGCGGCATGTTGGGAAAAAGACCATAGGTCACAAGTTCCACACATCTCGCTTTTTGCAGTCGGGGATGGTGTTTCCGATAGGGGAAATATCTGCGGCAGAGGTCTGCGACCACAACCATCGTATTAGGGTTATTTCGACTCTTTGATCAGGGCCGATCTTTGAAATTGTAATGCAAAATCTCAACAATATGGGACGGCAAATTCTGCCGCAGTGATGATTTGAACTTCGATAATGGACACCGTGCACGTCAGGGCCAGCACAACAAGCGCGGCCGCGGCCGCAACAACCGCAGACCGGGCGGCGGGGGCGGCAGCCATAATGCGGGCGGCGGAAATTCCGCGAACCGCGTCTATGAGAGCAACGGGCCGGACGTCAAGGTGCGCGGAACGGCGCAAACGGTGGCCGAGAAATACATGCAGCTGGGGCGGGACGCGCAGTCTTCCGGCGACAATGTCATGGCCGAGAGTTATTTCCAGTTCTCCGAACATTATTTCCGGGTGATGGCCGCGGCCCAGCCGGTGGGCCAGCCGACGACGCAGTTGCGCCGGCCGGAAGACGAGGATTTTGAGGAAGAGGGCGGCGATGCCGCGGAAGGCGAGACCGATACCGCGCAGGCCGCGGTGGTTTCGGAAAGCGGGCAAGCCCCTTCGGGCGAGCAGGCCGACAGCGGCGAGACAGCCGGCGGCAACCGCCAGCGCGACAACCGAGATGGCAACCGGGAGCGTTTCCGCCCCCGCTGGCAGAACCGGGGCGAGCAGCCGCGGGATGGCGATAGCGGACCGCGCTCCGCCGAGGCGGAAGCGCAAATGGCCCAGGAGCCGGTACCTGCGGGCCGCCCCGGCGGCAATGTCCAGGAAACCGATTCCGGCCACTGGGAAGCCCCCTCATTCCTCCGCCGGCCGGCGCCGGTTGAGGTGATGGAGGAGCCGGCTGCTGAAAAGAAGGGCCGTGCCCCACGCCGGGCCCGGGCCGCAAGCGCTGCCGACGAAGAATAAAGTTTTCGGCCTCACTTGATGGGGCAGGGATCAGCCCCATATTCCTGACAGGGCGTTTTTTGAGGTGCCTAAAAGGGCCTCTGGTAAACGTGCCGAGAGGAGAGACCAATGGATTTCGAAAAATACACGGAACGCTCGCGCGGCTTCATCCAGTCGGCGCAGACGCTGGCCCTGCGTGAAGGGCACCAGAAATTTACCCCCGAACATGTGCTGAAAGTGCTTCTCGATGACGAGGAAGGCCTGGCTGCGGGCCTGATCAAGGCGGCGGGCGGCGACTCGCGCCTGGCCCTGCGGGACACGGAAGCGGCCCTTGCCAAAATGCCCAAGGTTTCGGGCAGCGGGGCGGGGCAGGTTTATCTCTCGCCGGAACTGGCGCGGGTATTCGAAGCAGCCCAGAAACTGGCGACCAAATCGAAGGACAGCTTTGTAACCGCCGAGCGGCTTTTGCAGGCCCTGGCCATCGAGACCAGTGAAGCCTCCAAGATTCTCAAGACCGCGGGCGTCACGGCGCAGAAATTGAACCAGGCCATTGACGCGGTGCGCAAGGGCCGCACGGCGGACACGGCGTCGGCCGAGCAGGGCTATGATGCCTTGAAGAAATATGCCCGTGACCTCACCGAGGCCGCCGAGGCGGGCAAGCTTGATCCGGTCATAGGCCGCGACGAGGAAATCCGCCGCACCATCCAGGTGCTGTCACGGCGCACCAAGAACAACCCGGTTCTCAT
>Ga0138256_10009407_pt1 | contig 10249 bp, 8 predicted proteins | sample KNB2016incub_MG_FD_105486 | JGI IMG/M metagenome (GOLD analysis project Ga0138256, IMG submission 105486) | Active sludge microbial communities from wastewater in Klosterneuburg, Austria - KNB2014incub_MG | ecosystem: Engineered > WWTP > Activated sludge > Unclassified | place: Austria... | reverse complement strand
GTGACGCGCCGCCCGTCGGCGAGCGTCCAGCGGTCGATCAGCTGCGTCGGATAGCGCTGCGTCAGGGCGAGCACGGCTGCGGCTCCCGGCCGGCGGAGACGACAGCGGCCGACGGCCCGGCCGCGTCGCGCACCGCAAACCGTGCGTCCGACAACGCCGACACGACGGCCATGCCCGGCCGGTCGAGCGTGAAGCCCTGGCCGGCGACGAGGACGATGTCGCGGCGGTCGCGGTCCTGGGTGACCCACACGCTGCCGGCGAGGCACTCGACGCGCCGCCCGGCCTGGCCGCGCAAGGCGACCCAGGCGCCGTGGCGCAGGGCATTCGAAGCAGGGCTCATGGCCTTCTCCTCACTGACATGATTGATTCGCATGCATGAAGCGGCGAACACGGCTACAGTCTCGTCGGACGGAGGTCGAGCTTCAAACGGTATTCCTGCATGCATTGCATGCGTAAACGGAATGGGAGACATCGATGCGCCGCTATCGCCTGCCGCCGCTCGATCCGCTCGTCGCCTTCGAGGCGGCGGCGCGCCACCTCAGCTTCACGCGCGCCGCCGACGAACTGGCGCTCACGCAGTCGGCGGTCAGCCGCCAGATCCAGACGCTCGAGGGCGCCCTCGGCGTCGCGCTGTTCCAGCGCCTGCACCGCGCGCTCGTGCTGACGGAGGCCGGCCGCGAGCTGAGCGCGGCCACGACGTCGGTGCTGCAGCAGTTGCACAACGTCGCCGAGCGCGTCGGTGCGCGGTCGCAGCGGCGCACCGTCGTCGTCACGACGACACCGGGCTTCGCGGGGCTGTGGCTGATCCCGCGCCTGGGCGGCTTCACGGCGGCGCACGGCGACGTCGACGTGCGCATCTCGGCGACCTACCAGCTCGCCGATCTCGAGCGCGACGGCGTCGACCTGGCCGTGCGCTACTGCGCGCAGGAGTCCGTCGGCCCCGACGCGGTCAAGCTGATCGGCGAGTCCGTGATGCCGCTGTGCAGCCCGGCGCTGCTGGCCGACCGCTCGCGCCCGCTCGACAAGCCCGCCGACCTGCGCCACCACGTGCTGCTGCACAGCACGACGGGCGGCCGCACGCACACGGCCGACTGGCAGCTGTGGCTGCGCGCGATGGGGCTCGAGGACCTGCAGCCCGCCGGCACGCTGCACTTCGAGCTCTACGACCAGATGATCCAGGCCGCGGTCGACGGCCACGGCGTCGTGCTCGGGCGGCTGCCGCTGGTGACGCGGCTGCTCAAGGCGGGTCGCCTGGTCGCGCCGTTCAGCCGCAAGGTGGCGTCGCCGCTGGGCTACCACCTGCTGCGCAGCGCGGCATCGGCGCGCAAGCCCGAGGTGCAGCAGTTCGCCGACTGGCTGCGCGCCGAGGCGCGCGAGTCGGCAGCCGAGACGGCTACAGCACGCGGCCGGGGTTCAGCAGCCCGTGCGGATCGAGCGCGCGCTTGATGGCGCGCATCAGTTCGAGCGCGACCGCCGGCTTGCGCCGCACCAGCTCGTCGCGCTTCAACACGCCGACGCCGTGCTCGGCCGAGATCGAGCCGTCGTGCGCGACGACGGCGTCGTAGACGATCTCGTTGATCGCGCCTTCGTGGTCGCGCAGGAAGTCGGCCGCCGCGATGCCCTCGGGCGCCTGCACGTTGTAGTGCAGGTTGCCGTCGCCGAGGTGGCCGAAATCGACCAGCCGCACGCCGGGGAACGCGGCCGCGAGCCGCGCGTCGGTGGTCGCGACGAAGTCGGGGATGCGCGACACCGGCAGCGCGATGTCGTGCTTGACGCTGAGACCTTCCTCGAACTCCGCGAGCGGGATCGACCCGCGCAGATGCCACATCGCGCGCGACTGCTCGATGCTGCCGGCCACCGCGGCGTCGACGATCAGTTCGTTTTCGAGCGCCGTCTCGAGCAGCCCCTCGAACACGGCGCGTGCATGGTCCTCGCCCTCGCTGTCGGAGATCTCGAGCAGCACGCTCCATGCCGCGCTCGCCGGCAGCGGCCGGGGCAGCTTCGGGAAGTGCTTGTGCACGAGCGACAGCGCGGACTCGCCCATCACCTCGAAGCCCGTCAGCGCTGCGCCGGCGCGCGCGCGCGCCAGCTCGAGCAGACCCACGGCCGCCGGCAGCGTCGCGCAGCCGGCGAACGCCGTCGTCACGGCGACGGGCTTGGGGTAGAGCTCGAGCGTCGCGCCCGTGATGACGCCCAGCGTGCCTTCGCTGCCGATGTAGAGGTCGCGCAGGTCGTAGCCGGTGTTGTCCTTGCGCAGGCCGGCCAGGCCGTTCCACACCTCGCCCGAGGGCGTGACGACTTCGAGGCCGAGGCACAGCCCGCGCGCATTGCCGTAGCGCAGCACCTGCGTGCCGCCGGCGTTGGTCGCCAGGTTGCCGCCGATGGTGCAACTGCCCTCGGCGCCGAGGCTGAGCGGAAACAGCAGCCCGGCGGCGTCGGCTGCCTCCTGCACCGCCTGCAGCACGCAGCCGGCGTCGACCGTCATCGTCAGGTTGGCGGCGTCGATGGCGCGCACGCGCGTCATGCGCGCCAGGCTCAGCAGCACCTGCGTGCCGCTGGCGTCGGGCACCGACGCGCCGACCAGGCCGGTGTTGCCCCCTTGCGGCACGATCGAGGTGCCGGCCATCGCGCAGGCGCGCACGACGGCGGCGACCTCGTGCGTCGAGCCGGGCCGCACGACGGCGAGCGCCTTGCCGCGGTAGCGGCGGCGCCAATCCAGTTCCCAGGCCGAGAGGTCGCCGTCGGTCAGCACGTTGGGCGCGCCGACGGCGGCGCGCAGGGCATCGAGCAGGGCGGTCGTCAAGTCGCGGTCTCCTTCGCGGCACGCAGCCGCCAGCGCACATGGGCGGCGCAGGCGGCGAACACGATCAGGGCCAGCACGACCTGCAGCGCAGCAAGCCGCGCGCCGAGGCCGCGCTCGGCGGTTGCGCGCACCAGCCCTTCCGTCACGTAGAGCCAGACCAGCAGCGCGAGCCAGCGGTAGGTGTAGAGCCGGCGCTTCAGCAGCCCGGCCAGCGGCAGTGCCAGCGGCAGCACCTTCAGCGCCCACCACGAGCCGCCCGGGCGCAGCGGCGCGAGGCGCAACTCCCACGCGAGGCCGAGCACGATCAGCGCGAGCACGCCGGCGACCGCGACGCGCTGCGTCCAGCCGATGCGCGGGGCGAGCGTCGCAGCCATGCTGGCATCATAGTGACCATGGTTCCCCCGGTGGCGTCGACGCAGAACTGGCGCGAGCAGCTCGCGACGCTGTGGCAGACGCTGCAGACCTGGCCCTGGCTCGACACGGCGCGCACGCTGCGCCAGCGCTTTCGCGAAGACCGCCTCGGCCTGACGGCGGGCAGCCTGACCTTCACGACGACGATCGCGCTGGTGCCGCTGGTCACGGTGGCGCTGGCCCTGTTCTCGGCGTTCCCGATGTTCTCGGCGTTCCAGCGCGCGATCGAGTCGTACTTCCTACAGTCGCTGGTGCCAGACTCTATCGCCAAGCCTGTGCTGGGCGCGCTGACGCAGTTCGCCGCGAAGGCGAACCGGCTCGGCACGGTCGGCCTGGTCGCGCTGGTGCTGACGGCGATCGCGCTGATGCTGACGATCGACCGCACGCTCAACAACATCTGGCGCGTGCGCCGGCCGCGGCCGATCGCGCAGCGCGTGCTCGTCTACTGGGCGGCGGCGACGCTCGGGCCGCTGCTGCTCGGCGCCAGCCTGACGCTCACGTCGTACTTCGTCTCGGCGTCGCGCGGCGTCGTCGGCGCAGTGCCGGGCGGCGTCGGCCTGCTGCTCAACACGATCGAGTTCGCGCTGTTCGCGCTCGGCGTTGCCGCGCTGTTCCGCTACGTGCCCAACACGCAGGTGCGCTGGCGCCATGCGCTGGCCGGCGGCGTGTTCGTCGCTGCGGGTTTCGCCGGCGCGCAGCGGCTGCTCGCGCTCTATCTCGAGCAGGTGCCGACCTATGCCGTGGTCTACGGCGCATTCGCCACGCTGCCGATCTTCCTGGTGTGGATCTACCTCGGCTGGGTCGTCGTGCTGCTCGGCGCCGTCGTCGCGGCCTATGCACCGAGCCTGCAGATGCGCGTCGTGCGCCGCGCCGACATCCCCGGCTACCGCTTCCTGCTCGCGGTGCAGCTGCTGCGCGAACTCGACGGCGCGCGCCGCCGCGGCGAGCGTGGCTGCAGCCTCGAAGCGCTGGCACGCACGCTGCGCGCCGACCCGCTGCAGATCGAGCCGATCCTCGAGGCGCTGATCGGGCTCGACTGGGCCGGCCTGCTCGACGAGGCCGGCACGGCGCGCTACGTCCTGCTGTGCGAGCCCGACGCGACGCCGGTCGAGCCGCTACTCACGCGCCTGCTGCTCGATCGTTCTCCCGCGCTGGCGGGCTTTCGGCGCGCCGCAGGTTTCGATGCGCTGCGCCTGAGAGACGTGCTCGGATAGGCAGGTCAGACGGCGCCGTGCTCGGTGCGCCGGATCACTTCGTCCTGCATGTCCTTGCCCAACTGCACGAAGTAGGCGCTGTAGCCGGCCACGCGCACCGCCAGATTGCGGTGCTTCTCGGGGTTGCGCTGCGCATCGAGCAGCGTTGCGCGGTCGACGACGTTGAACTGCACATGCTTGCCGCCCTCGGCGAAGTAGGTGCGGATCAGCGATGCCAGCTTGCGCAGGTCGGCTTCCGTGCGCAACGCCGAGGGGTGCAGCTTCATGTTGAGCAGCGTCGCCTGGTATGGATCCTGGTCGACCGCCATCGCGCTGCCCAGGATGCGCGTCGGCCCCCGCGTATCGGCGCCCTGCATCGGCGACACCGTGCCGTCGGCAAGGATCTCGTGCGCGCGGCGCCCGTCGGGCGTCGCACCGGTCAACGCCCCGCCGGGCTGGTGCGATGTGATCGAGATCGCCGTCGGCTTGTGCGGCGCGCCGTACAGCGTGCCGAGTGACTCCGTCGTCTCGGCCCAGAAGCGATACAGGCGCGCGGCCAGCGCATCGATCGCCGGATCGCTGTTGCCGAACTTGGGCGCCGCCAGGCAGGCGGCGTGCAGCGCGCCGTGGTCCTGCCAGTCGGCGTCGAGCGCGGCCTTCAGTTGGCCGAGCGTGCAGCGGCGCTCCTCGAAGACCACGCGCCGGATCGCCGCGAACGAGTCGGCGACGTTGATCATGCCGACCGGATTCAGCACGGCGCCGTTCTCGAACGGCATCTTGCGGTCGAGGACGTCGCGACCCGCAGCGACGCCGCCGTCCATCAGCGACGAGCGCAGCGGATCCTGGAACAGATCGCGCAACACCGACAGCTCGATGTCGTTCTTGCGCGCCGCCAGCGCCATGAAGCCGGCAAGGTAGTGCTCGAACGCCGCCAGCAGCGAGTCGAAGTCGTCGAAGTGATCGAGGTCGCCGACCGGGGGCCCGACTTGCAGCCCGGTGTTCGGGTCGATGCCGTCGTGCAGGAAGACGTCGAGCACGAGCGGCACGATGAACATGCCGATTGCCGACGTGCGCGAGCGTCCCGGCAGGTTTGCATCGAGGCAGCCGGTGATCAGATAGTCGCGCGCTTCCTCGATCGGCACGCCGTGGCGCGTGAAGTAGCGGATGTACGAGTCGTCGCCGACGAACGCCGGCAGCCCGAGCCCGCTGCGCACGACCTTGAGCGCCTTGAGCATGAGGTCGTCCGGCGTCCCGGCGTGCACGCGCAGCGTCAGCGTGTGGTGCGGCACCGGCATCGCTAGAGCCGCATCGAGCAGCAGGTAGCTCAATTCGTTGCTGGCGTCGCGGCCGTCGCGTGTCTGCCCGCCGAGCGTCCAGTTGTGCCACTTGGCCAGCCCGGCGTTCTTCTTGCGGTTCAGCGCGCCGGAGACGCGGTTGAGCTGCATGTCCTTGACGCGCAGGCAGGCCAGCAACTCGATGGCCTCATCGCGCGTCAGCCGGTCCGCGTCGACGTCCTGCCGGTACAGCGGATACATGTACTGGTCGAAGCGGCCGGCCGCGGCCGTCGGCGAGGGATTGATCGCGAGAAAGACGAACCAGAAGGCCTGCAGCGCCTCACGGAAGGTTCGCGCCGGATGCGCCGGCACGTGGCGGCAGGCGGCGGCGATCTGCTCGAGTTCGCGGCGGCGCGCGGGATCCGGCTCGCGCCGGGCGAGCGCCTCGGACAGTTCGGCGTACCGCCCGGCGAAGCCGATCAGCGCGCGCAGCACAAGGATCACCGACTCGAGGTAGCGCAGCTTCGCCGCGTCCGGCGCCTGCGCCGCGCGCTCGGCGGCCAGTTCTGTGACGGCCTCCTCGATGACGTGGTTCAACCCGCTGTCGATGACGCGTCCGAAGTCGATGCCCATCAAGTAGAAGCCGGGCCCGAGGCCGAGTCCGGACTGTGCATAGCCGCCCCCTGAACCCTCGCGTCGGTCCTTCCACGGCGGCAGCACGATTCCCGAGCGCAGGAACGGCCACAGTTCGGGGTCGTCGCCGACGATCTCGCCGACCGCGCCGACCATCGTCTGCGGCGAGTGGCGCCGGTACAGCGCCTGCAACGCCGCTTCGTCCTCGGGCGACATCGCGAAGCCGTCAGCCTTCAGCAGCGCGATCTCGTGCGGGCTCCATTCGCCATACTCGGCGTCGATCTCGAGCCCCATCGGTTGGCTGGCGCCTTGGCCGACGATCATTTCGTAGGGATCGATGAAGATCGGCAGCCGGGCCAGCACCTCGGCGAGACATTGCGCGCGCCGCCAGATCTGCGGCTGGCCCGCGGTGCGCTCGAGGACATCGAAGACGATCTTCAGCCGCTCGATGCAAAGCGGGTAGCGATCCACCGCGAGGCGCGACGCAAGCCGTCGCAATCGATCGTTCGTCATCCGTCCGTTCTCCGTCAGAAGCGGTGCAGCAGGCCGAACCTCAGCACGGTCTGGGTGTCGTCGCTCGAGCGCATGCTCGCCGGCGGCGCGCCAATGCCGGGAATGCCGCTGTAGGCAGTGCCTGCCGCACCCTGCGAGTCGACCAGCGACCCGATGGCGTACAGGTCGGTGCGTTTGCTCAGCGCGTACTGGGCGCCGAGGCCGTACTGACGCAGCCGCCCCTGAGCGCCCGCGGCGGTGCGGATCCTGGCGTGCCCGACCATCGCGCCGACGCGCCACGGGCCGCCGATGCGCGTCAACCAGCCGAGCTGGACCATGTCCGTCTTCGAGCGGCTGTCGGCTGGGACGTCGGCCTTCGCGGTGGAGGCGGTCGCGATCAGCTTGTGCGCCGGCATCAGGTCCCAGTTCAGTCCGGCGAGGGTCACCGTATTGCCAGCGGCCGGCGCACTGTAGTCGTCGTGCACATGGCCGATGCCTGCCCACAATCCGTCCTTGCGATAGCTGACGACGGCGGAGACCATCTCGTTGTTGCCGTTCTCGACGCCGAGACCGCCCATCAGGCCGAGCGTCCACGCACCCCAGCGGCCGACCCACTTGGCGCTGTTGTCGTGACGCACGCCGCCCGAATGGTTGTCGACACCGGTGCCCGCGCCGCCGCTGGCGCCGGCCAGCCCGCCGATCAGCAGCGCGCCGACGTCGAGCGGCAGCGGCGAGCCGGCATAGAGGAAATCGTACTGCCGGCCGAGCGTCAGCGTGCCCCAGGTCGGATGGGCGAGCCCGACGAACGACTGCCGGCCGAACCTGCGTCCGCCGAGCGTCAACGTACCGTCGTCGGCGTTGAAGCCGCTTTCGAGCACGAACAATGCAGCCAACCGGTCGCCGAGATCCTCGCGCCCGCGGAAGCCGAGCCGGTTCGCGTACAGGCTGCCGCTGTCGAGACGCTTGAGCGAACTGCCGCGCACGTCGTCGATCCAGCCGACGGCGACGTCGATCGAGCCGTAGATCTCGACACTTTGCTGCGCCTGCGCGGCAGCCGAGCAGGCGAGCGCCGCACACGCCAGCCAAGTCTTCTTTTCGATCATCTCGTCTCCTTCTTCTCTTTGTCGTGATTCTTCGCGCGGCATCCTTCGCGTCCCGCTCGGTCCGGTTTCATGCGGCGCTCAGCCGCAGCGGCACGCTGGACGGTCCGATCTCAGGGAACGGCGACATCCGGACCGGCCCGTCGAGATCGAACGCTCGCGTGCGCGCAAGCAACTCGTGCAGCATCACGCGCAACTCGATCCGCGCGAGCGCCGCGCCGGCACAGTAGTGCGGCCCGCGGCCGAAGGCGAGGTGCTCGCGCAGGTTCGGGCGGTCGAGCACGAAGCTCGCGCCGTCGGCGAACAGCGCTTCGTCGCGGTTGGCCGAGGCGTACAGCAGCGCGATCGGCTCGTCCTTCGCGATGCGACGCCCGCCGATCTCGACGTCGCGCGTCGCGGTGCGAGCGAAGCCGCGGTACGGCGTGTACAGCCGCAGGAACTCCTCGATGGCTTGCGGCAGCAGCGAGGGTTCGTCGCGCAGCCTTTGCTGCAGTGCCGGGTCGCGCGCCAGGTGCACCGCGACGCTTCCCATCACGACGAGCGGCGCCACGATTCCGACGACGAGAACCTGCCGCACCATGCCGACGATCATCTCGTCGTCGAGGGGGTGGCCGTCGATGCGCGCGGCGAGCATCGCGCTGGTCGGGTCGATCGTGGGATCGAGCGGCTCGCGGCGCCGCAGCTCGAGCAGCCGGCGCGCCATGCCGTACAGGACGAAGCTGGTCTCCTTCATCGCGTCGTGCTGCGCCGCCTCGACCGCGCGCACGAAGGCGGGGCCGGCCTCGTGCAGTTCGTCCTCCAACTCGGCCGGCAGCTGCATCCAGCGGCCGAATACGCGCACCGGCACCTTCGCCGCATAGTCCTGGCAGGCGTCGCCACGGCCGGCGGCGAGCAGCGGGGCCAGCGTCTCTGCCGCGTAGGCGCGCACCGCCGGCTCGAGCCGCGTGATGCGCTCGGGCGCGAGCAGCGGGTTCAGCACCGCGCGGTACGGCGTGTGCTCCGGCGGATCGAAATGCAGCGGCGGCCGGCGGCCGGTGAACGCCACTTTCGGCACCACGTTCTGCACCGAGGTGACGTAGGTCGCGGGATCTGCCAGCACTGCCGCGACGTCGGCGTGGCGCGCCAGCGCCCAGAAGCCGCCGTATGCATCCGTGTGCGCGACGGGGCAGCGCGCGCGCAGCCCGGCGTACTGCGCGTGCGCCGAATCGAAGGTCTCGGGTTGCAGCGGATCGAAGTCCGGCGCAGGGCGGCGTGCGCTCGCAGCCTCAGGAGTCGGCACTGAACCCCACCCTGCGCACCTGCTCGCGCCATTCGTCATGATCGGCCTTCAGCAGCCCGGCCAGCTCGGCCGGCGTCGATGCTGCCGGCTCGAGGCCGAACTGCGCGAAGCTCTCGGCGACGTCGGGCTGGCCGAGTGCCGTGCGCAGTGCCGTCGCGGCGCGCGCTATCGTGTCCTCGGGGGTGCCGGCGGGCACGAAGAAGCCGTACCACTCGCGTGCCGTCAGCGGCAGCCCCTGCTCGCGGTACGTCGGCAGCTCGGGCAGCAGCGCGCTGCGCTGGTCGCCGGAGACGGCGAGCAGTCGGACCTGCCCCGTCTTGTAGTGCGGCAGGAAGGCGCCGAGCGGCCCTGACAGCGCCGGCAGCGTGCCGCCGCGCAGGTCCTGAAGCGCTGGCACCGAGCCGCGGTACGCGACATGGGTCAGCGGCGCGCCACTCGCATGAGCGAGCACGACCATGATCAGATGCGGGATCGATCCCGACGCCGGTGACCCGTAACTCGCCTGCGCCGGGTTGGCCTTGGCCCACGCGATGAAGTCGTCGAGCGTCTTGACCGCTGCCGGCACCGCCGGGCCGATGCCGAGCGCATGGTTCGCATGCGCGGCCAGCGAGACCGGCGCGAGATCGGTCTCGGGCCGGTACGGCAGCTTCTTGTACGAGTGCGGGTAGATCGAGAGCAGCGACGACGGCGTCAGCAGTAACAGGTTGCCGTCGGCCGGAGCGAACTTCGTCGCGACCACGGCGAGCTGGCCGCCGGCGCCGGGCTTGTTCTCGACGACGACGGCCGACGCGTACGTGCCGCGCAGCTTGTCGGCCAGGCGCCGCGCCATCAGGTCGCCGACGCCGCCGGGCGGCGCACCCAGCAGGATCTTCGCGAGCGGGTTGCCCTGCGCCGACGTCGGCGCCACGCCTGCCGCGGCGGCCAGCAGCGCGGCCAGGGCGTACCCGAAGTCGCGCCGCGAGGCGTTCGAGTAGAGGGCGCGCTGCGTCGGTTCGGTGTGCTCGGCCATGCCCGCAAGGGTAGACATCGCGGCGCCGCGGCGCCATGCAGGGTTCGTGATCACG